>PPCM01000267.1_pt1 | contig 62759 bp, 49 predicted proteins | sample 1555541 | NCBI WGS metagenome assembly PPCM01 (sample SAMN05284479, study PRJNA326546) | Marine sediment metagenome, whole genome shotgun sequencing project. | isolation source: marine sediment | place: Germany: Wadden Sea | collected 2012-09-05 | reverse complement strand
CCATCCCCTCCTTTTCCTAAACTTTTTATCGCGCTTCGCGGGTTTAGGTAAGAGTTTGGTGGGTCAGGCCGCTACTGAAATGGGCTTTATAAAGATGTAATAATGGAAAGGGAGCAGTTGCAATCTGCTCCCTTTTCTCATAGGGAATCGACCAGCGTTTACGGGGCAAACGTTCATTTAACTATTTCGCCGCATCCGAATATTTCGAGATCGCACAATCTCACAGCGGCGCGATAAAAAGTTTGGGAGATTCTTAAGAACCTTTTACAAAAGGGTCTTAAGGCCCTCGGCAGAGTCCCCAAAGGGCCGCCGAAGGCATCCCAGGAGGCAACATGATTTTACTTGATGGTAAAGAGACTGCTGCGACGATTCGGAAAGAAATCAGAGAAGAAACAGATGGCCTTGAGTCCAAGTATGGCCGCCAGCCGGGACTGGCCGTTGTACTGGTAGGTGAAGACCCGGCCAGCCAGGTATATGTAAGGAATAAGGAACGTGCCTGCGAGGATTGCGGCATCAAATCCATTCCGCATCGCCTGGAAAACGCCAGCCAGATGGAGCTGGAAGGCCTGATTCAGGAGCTGAACCGTGACGTGAATGTCGACGGTATTCTGGTTCAGCTGCCGCTGCCCAAAGGATTGGACAGCCAGAAAATTTTGGATCTCATTGATCCTGACAAAGACGTGGATGGCTTCCACCCGGTGAACGTCGGAAAAATGAGTTTGGGACTGCCCGGATTCAAACCGTGTACTCCGGCTGGTGTTATTAACCTGCTCAAGCGTTACGACCTCGATCCAGCTTGCAAGAAAGCTGTCGTTATCGGTCGTTCCAACATTGTTGGTAAGCCGCTTGCCATGATGCTCTCCCAGTCCGGCCCCTGTGCCAATGCCACAGTCACTCTGTGCCATTCCCGTACTCAGGACCTCAAGGCAGAATGTCTGGAAGCAGACTTTGTTTTCGCTGCTATCGGTGTACCGAACTTCGTGACCGCAGATATGGTCAAGGAAGGCGCTGTTGTAGTTGACGTTGGCATCAACCGCACCGATGAAGGGCTGGCAGGCGACTGCGACTTTGAAGCATTGAAAGACAAGGTTCACGCCATCACCCCGGTTCCGGGCGGCGTTGGCCCCATGACCATTGCTCAGTTGATGGTCAACACACTGGAAGCATTCAAGCTTCACGTTGGCGCATAATAGCTCCGCGTATATAGAAAAAGCTAAAGCGGCCTCCATGATGGAGGCCGCTTTTTTGTTGCTATCAGTGCATATTCAAACGAGCATTTTATAATACCATTCATACGTGCTGCCTGCCATAATTGGCCTCATAATCCATGAATATCATGAACGGAGGGTGCACAATGTCTTTTAAGGATTTCTCACTCAAGTACAAGATCGGTGGCAGCGTATGTCTAGCCGTTGCTTTGATTTTGATCATCTACACGGCCATTGTTGTATCCAAGACACAAGCAATCGCCGTCCTGGCTGCCGAAGAAATCGCTACCGAGATGGCGAATCGATATGGAAACCAGGTCAAAAACAACATGGAAAAGGCTCTTGATGCTAGCGTCTCGACTGCCGCAGTATTTGAAGCTCTGGTTGCAGACAAGGCTTCTATCAGCCGCACAATGGTAGACGATATTCAGAAGAAGGTACTCCTCTCTGATGAGACCTTTTACGGCATCCAATCCTGCTTTGAGCCAAACGCTCTTGATGGACGCGACGCAGAATTCAAGGCCACTGGCGATCCTATGTGGGAACACATGGGTGGAGCCTATGGTAACTACTGGTGGCGCGGAACCAGCGGACTAGAAGTAGAAAACCTTACCAAGTACGATTACGCCAACACTCGCGCCTGGTACAAGGGGCCCCGCGACAGCAATGGCCCGAGTATGACCGAGCCGTATTACACTGAAGTGGCCAAGGTTAATATGGCAACAATCAGTGTACCTGTGAAGGATAACGGCAAGTTCATTGGTATCGTCGGCATCGACTTCACTCTTGGTTCTTTCCAAAAGATGGTAGCCGACATCAAGCCCATGGAAACCGGACGGGCATTTATTGTTTCCAACAAGGGCAAGGTCGTAGCGCATCCCAATTCAGACATAATGAACAAGGAACTTGTCGATGTACTGAACAAGGAACACGCTCAAAACGTCATAAATGCCATTGAACGTGGTGAATCTTATATGAACTTCATGACTTCCCCACTCAGTGGACAAGAAGATCTGTTCGTATTCGAGCCAATTCTTATCAATGGTACAAGCACCCCTTGGTCTATTGGTGTGGCTATCCCCAAGGATACTATTTACGAAGCTGCAGACGCATTTCTGTATCTCAGCATCGCATTAACAATTATTGCCCTTCTTATCGTGACAGCGGTTGTCTTTCTCATTGCAAAGACCATCACCACCCCCATGGTTAAGAGTGTGGCCTTTGCTCGTGAAATCGCATCCGGTAATCTGGCAGCCACCATCGACGTTGACCAGCGGGACGAAGTCGGTGTCATGGCAGCCACTCTTGCCGAGATGGGCAGGAAGCTCCGTCAGGTTGTCAGTGATGTTCGCGACGTAACCGATAGCGTGGCAGCGGGTTCTGGTGAACTTTCTTCCACTGCAATCAGCCTCTCACAAGGCGCGACCCAGCAGGCTTCAGCCATTGAGGAAGTCTCTGCATCCATGGAAGAAATGGCTTCCAACATCAGCCAGAACGCAGATAACGCACTGAAGACACAAGGTCTTGCCAGCGGCGCATCCGGTCAGGCGGAAGATGGTGGTAGTGCCGTTTCCGAAGCCGTTGAAGCCATGCGTGAGATTGCCGACAAGATCTCCATCATTGAAGAGATAGCCCGTCAGACCAACCTGCTCGCACTCAACGCAGCCATTGAGGCCGCTCGTGCGGGTGAGCATGGCAAGGGCTTCGCAGTTGTTGCCGCAGAGGTTCGCAAGCTCGCGGAACGCTCCGGCGTAGCCGCAGGCGAAATCAGCCAGCTCGCTGCCAGCAGCGTAGACGTGGCAGACCGTGCAGGAGAGCTGCTCAGCCAATTGGTCCCCGATATCAAGGAAACTGCTGAACTCGTCGAGGAAATCACCACGGCCAGTAATGAGCAGAACGCAGGTGCAGGCCAGATCAACTCCGCTATCCAGCAGCTTGATCAGGTCGTCCAGCAGAACGCCTCGGTCTCGGAAGAGATGTCCTCCACTTCGGAAGAACTCTCTGGTCAGGCCGAACAGCTGCAGGACACCGTGGCCTTCTTCAACATCGGCCAGACAAGTGGCGCCACGCGCACCGTAACCCAAGTCAGGAAGCCCGCGCCGCAAGCCATTGCAGCACCCAGGCCGCAAGCTGCGCCTCAACCAGCAGCCGCGCCCAGGCCGACGGCAGCACCCAAGCCCGTAGGTGGCGGTGTCTCTCTCGACATGGACGGTGATGATGATGGTGATTTTGAACGCTTCTAGATCATAAACAGTTAATCAACAACTTGGCCCGCATCGGTATTCCGGTGCGGGCCTTTTGGCGCAGAATTGATTGAATAGATTCTTGTCTTCAAAGTATATGAAAGCCGTCTCTTCGTTTGCCTTTCCCCGCACATTTCGTGTAGCGTGACCCGCACCTTGAAATATGAACTGCCACCGACATTCTGGTGACGACTGGAGAGTATACAATGAGCAAGATTTTCGTAGCCGGAGCTGCCGGTAACATTGGCACAGCATTACTGACTTCATTGAACGAAGCAGGATTGAAAGCGGTGGCAGGCGTACATAACCAGGATAAAGTCGATGCCCTGAGTGGTACAGGCGTTGATGCGCGTGTTTTCGACTACAATGATGTTCCCTCCATGGTTGAAGCAATGGAAGGATGTCAGCGCATGGTTCTCGTACTACCCCTGATGGAGAAAATGACCCGCTACGGCCATTTGGCAGTAGAAGCAGCCAAGGAAGCGGGGATCGAGTACATTGTCCGCTCCAGTGGATATGCAGCCTCTTCCGACGCACACTGGAGACTGGGCCGCGAGCACGGCATGGTTGATCAGTTCGTGGAAGATTCCGGCATAACCTTCACCACCCTGCGCCCCAATACTTTCATGCAGAATTTCTCCACGGTCATGGCCGAAATGATCAAGAAAGGCGTCATCGCCCTGCCGGAAGAAGACGCTCGCGTAAGCTACATCGACGTACGTGACATCGCAGACTGCGTTACCAAGCTGATGGTCGACAACTCCAACCACGAGAACAAATACTACGCTCTGACTGGACCGGAAGGTCTTTCTCTGAGCGAAGTGGCCGCACAGCTCAGCACAGCTTCAGGTCGCGAAATCACCTACACACCTGTTGCCGAAGAAGCATACATGCAAACCCTCTCCGAAGTCGGCGTCCCTGAGTGGACCATTAATATGCTGGTGAGTCTCACCCGCGTAGTAAAACTCGGCATGATTGGTAATGTAACCAAAGCCGTCGAATATCTGACCGACACCCCGGCGCGTACCTTCAAGGATTTCGCCACAGAAAACGCGAAAATCTGGAAATAAGGCGAATGGGACCAATCAAAGGCAAGGAACGGCTTCTCCGTGTCATTAAAGAAGTGGCAGGGGGAAACTATTCCAACGAGATTCTTGAACTGACCGGACCAGAATATCCGACAGAAATTCAAGAGCTCGCCGAAGCCGTCGGCATGATGATGGTCAAAATCGAAGCCAGAGAATTTCATCTGGAACAACTCAATGAGCAAATCAAGCACAACACCCTGAATACGGTCACCGCCGTAGTCGGGGCTTTGGGTGCGCGAGATGCTTACACTGAAGGCCATGGAGAGCGAGTCGGTATTTACGCCGAACGCATGGCAATACGCCTTAAATTATCCGATGAAGAAGTCGAACACATCCGCATTGCTGGCATACTGCACGACATAGGCAAGATTGGCTTCAGCGACCAGATATTCTCCAACGAAGACACACGTATCAACGAAGATATGCTCCTTGAGATCCGCAGCCACCCGCAATGGGGGTACGATATTCTCAAGGATTTGGAGTTCCTCGGCCCGTCCCTTGAATATATGTATGACCACCATGAACGGCTGGATGGCCGAGGATACCCACGCGGCCTGACAGCCCCGGAGATTCCTCTGGGCGCACGAATTCTGGCCGTGGCTGACTGCTTTGATGCCATGACAACCGACCGTCCCTATCAGAAGGGTAAGACCCCGCAGGAGGCATTTGCCATCTTGGGTAAGCTGGCGGGTAATGCCTTGGACCCAAAGCTGGTGGATACGTTCATTGATGACATCGAAGAAAATGGAATGGCGGAGTAATTATTCTTCATCCATTTCTTCGGTGACTTGCTGAAAAACACCTGTTTGAGGAGTTCAGATTCTCATTGACTTTTCCGCTTGCGGCCTTACTGTTTCTCTTCTGGAGAATCAGTAATGAAATTTATTATCATGATCTTCACATTGGTATTCGCCGCTCTTGTACCGGAAGACGCCCTTGCCTGGGGACCGGGAGTACACCTTGCTCTTGGTAACTCAGTGCTGGCTAATCTCGGTTGTCTGCCTCCGTTGGTCGGATCATTACTAACACAGCATCAGAGTGCATTCCTCTATGGTTGCCTTTCCGCTGATATATTCATTGGTAAGGGAAGCAAGTTTCTGCCGGGACACAGTCATAACTGGGTCACAGGGTTCAAGCTGCTTTCTTCCGCCAAGGACCCGCGTGTTCTTTCATATGCATATGGGTACCTGACCCATCTGGCTGCAGACGTGGTTGCGCACAACTACTACGTTCCCAACACGCTTTGGACTATGCCTTCGGGTGGAAAGATTTCTCATGTATATGTAGAGGCTCAAGCTGATCGCCGTTTTGAAACTGAGCGTCAATCAGCTCTCGCTCTCTTCCGCCGTCCAAATCGGGATACTGACACCACATTACTTTCAGCCATGGAAAAGAAGCGACTGCCCTTCCTGCTGAAGAAGCAGATCGTTAAGGGGACACTCAAGGTTTGTGGAATGAAGGAATGGGGCCATTCCTTGCGCTTGGCTGACCGTATCCTTCCTTGGGATCAACCCGATCGCCACCTCGACGACATGCTTCGCTTGTCTGAAAATTTGATATTCAATTTCCTTGCAGACCCCAAAGCTGCAAGGGCAGTGTCCTTTGACCCTATTGGCAGCAGCAATCTGCGCAGAGCCAAGGCACTTCGCTCCCGGCGCAAGAGTCATTCCCGCAAGTCATTATTCACTCCCAATTCTCTCATCACCGACCTCGTTCCGCCGCAGGCCTTCAAGGATCGCACTTGCGTGGCGGCGATTGGGTAGTCACTATACTTTTACGTCATAATAATTGGCTCTTCTGCTGTTCCTTTGCTATGTAGGCAGGAATACATATCCGGCCCTGTCCGGGAAGAATGAATAGCCTATGACAAGACGCATCGCATACCTCCTCCCCCTCCTCACTGGCTTTGCCTTGTGCATAACCGTTATTGCCGGACTCCACCTGGAAGAAGATCGTTATCTTCAGGAATCCCGACTTGATGTGTTCTATAAACTTTCCACCATCCAGAGCGACTTTGAAAGTGGTCTTACTTCGCGTCTGCATTTGGCAGATGCCGTTAAAGCCTTCATCACGCTTAACCCGGATATCAATCAGGAAACGTTTTCCATCCTAGCCCATGGATTGCTCAATGACGTCACGGGCATCCGCTATCTGGAGTTGGCAAAAGACAACGCCATTTCACACATGTACCCGGACAATGGCAGTAGCCAGATGCTCGGGCGTAACCTGCTCAGCGATTATCCGACCGAGGTTCGCAAACTCGCACTCAAAGCTTGGAAAACCAAGCAACCACAACTCTCTCTCCCCGTCTCAGTTATGGAGGGAGGGGAAGCGATCATTTCCGCAACGCCCGTCTATCTTTCTGCAGACGATTCCACTGACAAGAAATACTGGGGAATGATCCTCATGTTGATAGATACACGGATTCTTTATCGGGAAGCCGGACTGGCAGCCAAGGTTCCAACTTTAGATCTGGCGATGCAGGAGCCCTCATTTGGAGAGCGCGGACGACTGCTCTATGGAGAGGGCGCTGTTTTTGGTATGGAGCCAGTGGTTATGCATATCCTCATTCCTGATGGATATTGGCAGATAGGTGCTGTCCCTGTAGGCGGCTGGGCATCCTCTCCCCGGCGCAATGTTATTGTGTATGGCGGTGGAATTGCCATTGCCTCGGTGACAGGACTTCTTTTACTCGCAATTCATCTGTTGCTCAGCCACATTAAGGAAAGGGAAAAAAGCCGCCAGCTCATTGAAAGCGTCAAGAGCATAATCTTGCGTGTGGATATGGATGGGAAAATCATATTTGCCAATGGCTACGCGACTGATTTCTACGGCTACACTCTTGAAGAACTTCTCGGTAAACCGTTGGTGGGAACACTCATCCATGAGTCAAATTTAGAAGGGAAATCCGCTGCTCGATATGTGGAGCAACTCCTTCGGAATCCGTCCGCTCTTCCCTTCAACGAGACGATCAGCATTTGCAAAAGTGGCGAGATGGTCTGGGTTGCCTGGGCCAACGAAACGATGTTGAATAGTGCTGGCAAACAAAACGGACTCCTCTGTGTGGGAACGGACATTACCGACCGCAAAATCATGGAGGAAGCCGTTAAGCTGAAAGAGCGTCAGTATCGCCTGCTGGCCGAGAATGTAACCGACGTCATCTTTGGCCTTGATGCCGACATGCGCTATACTTTTATCAGTCCATCCGATGAAAAGATACGTGGCTTTGCCAGATATGAAGTGCTTGGCCGTCCCATGACTGACTTTCTGGCACGGCAGTCCGAACTCGCCCTTGATGATGCTGTGCGTAAGCTCAAGGCGAGTCTTACCTCCGCAGTAAACCCGCCTTCCACCTCGCTCGATCTAGAATTTGCCTGTGCCGACAGCTCCAGTGTCTGGCTCGAAACGCGCCTTGGATTACTGCTCAACGAAGTGGGTGAAATTATCGGCATGCAGGGTGTGGCCCGCGACATCAATGAACGCAAGCTAGCACAAGCGCTCCGCGATGATGTGGAGCGTATGACCCGGCACGATCTTAAAACCCCTCTCAGCGCAGTGGTAGCCCTGCCTTCAGAAATTCGCCGCCGGGGTGAGATCAACGAAGTTCAGGACACCATGCTGGAGACCATTGAAACAGCGGGAGAGACCATGCTCTCGCTCATCAATCGTTCTCTGGACTTGTTTAAAATGGAATGCGGCACCTATCGAGTTCGCGCTGCAGATGTGGATGTTCTCATAGTCCTTGAGCGTATCAAGAATGATGTGCAGACCATCATCCGTGACAAGGGAATCAGTATCGGTCTCGAAATGGAGAATTCTGACGCGGATCGCTTCAAAATCGTGACCGAGGAAGACTTGTTTCAAGCCATGCTCTCCAATCTTATCCTCAACGCCCTTCAGGCATCACCTAATGGTGGATCACTTTCGGTCTCTCTGATTCGGGGCAATGGCATCACCATCCACCTGCGAAACAAAGGGGAAGTCCCCAAGAATTTCCGCGAAATTTTCTTTGATAAGTATACCACCTCGAAGAAATCCGGCACAGGCCTCGGCACCTATTCCGCCCGGCTCATGGCGCGCACCCTCGGCGGTGAGATAGTGCTTGATACCACAACGCCAGGAGAGACATGCATTACCGTTACGCTGCCTGCATAATCGACATCGACATATTTCAATAAAAAAGGCCCTCTTTGTAGAGGGCCTTTTTTATTGATTCTTTATTAACATCTAGAGCATCGGCAGATACTTCTTGATCTCGTATTCCGTGACCTGTGCGCGATAGGCATCCCACTCGGCCAGCTTGTTTTCGACCAGTGCGCTATGCAAGTGCTCGCCCAGTACTTCTTTCATCAGTGTAGATTTTTTGAGCTTCATGGTTGCATCATACAAAGAACCGGGAAGAGCCTTGATCTTATTACGCTTCAAAGAGCGTTCATTCATGGAGAAGATATCGTCCTCAACGGGATCGGCGAGTTCGTACCCTTCCTCCATGCCCTTGAGTCCGGCAGCAAGCTGAACAGCAAAGCAAAGATACGGGTTGGCGGCCGGGTCCGGACAACGAAGTTCCATGCGGGTAGCGTTTTCCTTGCCCGGCTTATACATGGGCACACGAACCAGTGCAGAGCGGTTACGGCGCGCCCAGGCGATGTAAACCGGAGCTTCGTAACCGGGGACCAAACGCTTGTAGGAGTTCACCCACTGGTTGGTGATCGCCAAGAATTCCGGGGCGTGCCGGAGAATTCCTGCGATGTAGGACTTACCCTCTGCGGAAAGATGATATTCATCTGTCGCATCATAAAAGACGTTGTGCCCATTCTTGAAGAGAGACTGATGGACGTGCATACCGGAGCCGTTCTCACCAAAGATGGGCTTAGGCATAAACGTGGCGTAACAGCCGTGCTTACGAGCCATCTCTTTAACCACCACGCGGTACGTCATGGAAGTGTCCGCCATTCGCATACCTTCCTGGTAGCGAAGGTCAATCTCGTGCTGTGAGGGCGCTGCTTCGTGGTGAGAGTACTCAACCTGAATACCCATGGCATCGAGAGCAAAAATAATTTCACGACGAATATTATTGCCAAGATCCAGCGGCGGAGCATCGAAATAGCCACCAGAATCGAGAACTTTCGTGCTCTTGTCATCAGCGAACAGGAAAAATTCCAGCTCGGGACCTACATAGAAGGTGTAGCCCTTCTCCGCAGCTTCACCCATGACATTTCTTAATATGTACCGGGAATCTGCTTCAAATGGAGTGCCGTCGGGATTTACCACATCACAGAACATGCGTGCTACCGGACGGTCAGAAGGACGCCAGGAGCAAATCTGAAAGGTTGTGGGATCAGGCATGGCAACCATGTCAGACTCATCAATGCGACAAAATCCGAGAATAGACGAACCATCAAAGCCCATGCCTTCTTCAAAGGATGCTTCAAGCTCGTTAGGGGTGATCTGAAAACTTTTCAGCGTGCCGAGGATGTCCAGAAACCAGTATTGAATAAAGCTGACGTCATAATCCTTGACCGCTTTCATTACATCGTCTGCATTTTTGCAATTAAAAACAGGAATATCCATTCGACCTCCAGTAAATTATTGACTGAGAGCACCACGCAGTGCCCCTTGGTTTGCTCGGCTATAAATACCACAAATAAACACGGCGGCAAGCGTCTTTACACGCCGCACCCCCATTAGGCTAACCATTTGTAAAATAAGAATAATTTATTCTACAGAAGATTATTTAGCACCCTCCCCCTATACAGACCTCCCTAATACAGTTGTTGCAAATACGGCGGGAGCTTACCTTTTAGCATTTTATTCGGCACATAACTATACCACCTCCGTACAATAGCCATGAAATATAGAAACTCCGCAAATAAAATATCCAAGAGGCGTCACATTTATAACGAGAATCATGGCTTCAAGTGTTTTTTTATGACATTGTATACAAAGCTGTATTTTCTACCTTGTAGGGATGAAATTGAACATGGAGGACTACCATGAAAAGATTCAACGACATACAGATGAAACCAAAGCTTATTGGCCTCTTCATCTTGATCGGACTAGTTCCACTACTCCTAGGAGGATGGTGGGCTGTCAGGATCGCCAGTTCAGCACTGATGGCAAACTCTTACGGCCAACTCGAAGGCGTGAGAGGCATCAAAAAAGCACAAATTGAAAATTACTTCGGTGAGCGAAAAGGTGACATGGGTGTCCTTGTGGAGACTGTCAGCACCTTACGCACCGAAGCCTTACGAAAACTGGAAGCACTGTCCACGGTCAAAGCTATCCAGATTGAAAAATATTTCGAGGAGCGCCTAGGCGACGCGACCATGCTTGCGGCTGACCCCTATGTAAAACGTGCCTACTTCGACCTCGTCGGCGCTTTTGAACAGGGTGGTTATTTCATGGGGCTAACCAATGGTAAATATCAGGCTCCATCCGGGTACCGTTCCACCCACGATCGCCATGCTCCTTACTTTAAGAAGTATATGGAACAATACGGCTATTATGACATTTTCTTCCTGACAGCAGACAAAGGTGACGTGGTTTATTCCGTGACCAAGGAAGCGGACTTTGGCCAGCGCACAAAGGAAATAGATTCTTCCCTGCGCGATGTGTGGCAGATTGCTGTCAAAGAAAAACGTACAGCTCTCTCTGACATGAAACCCTATGAGCCATCACAAGGCGCTCCGGCACAGTTTGTTGCCTCACCAATCATATCTGGTTCGCATGTCGTTGGGGTGGTCGCAATGCAGATCTCCAACGATGCCATCAATGGAATCATGACGGAAAGAACCGGGCTTGGTGAAACAGGTGAGACGTATCTTGTTGGTCAGGATATGCTTATGCGGTCCGACTCCTATCTGGACCCGAAACACCATTCCATAGAGGCCTCATTTGCTGATCCCGTGAAAGGACGCGCTGAAACAGAAGCCTCGCGCTCTGCGTTATCCGGCAAGTCCGGCATCGAGGTAATCCAAGACTACAACGGCAATCCCGTCCTTTCTTCCTTTGCTCCGATCAAAGTGGGTGACACCACATGGGCAATCCTGGCGGAAATAGATGTGGCCGAAGCATTTAGTCCTAAAAATGCAGCGGGATCGTATTTCTTTGAACGGTATCAGGAAATGTATGGATATTACGATGTTTTCCTGATGAATCCTGACGGCTACTGCTTTTTCACTGCCGCGCAGGAAGCCGATTATCAAACGAATCTCGTGAACGGGAAATACGCCTCATCCAATCTGGGAGAGTTAACTCGTTCAGTCATATCCAGTGGGCAGTTTGGATTTGCTGACTTCGCCCCTTATGCGGCAAGCAACAACGAGCCTGCTGCTTTCATTGCCCAACCGCTCGTACATGACGGGAAAGTTGAACTCATCATCGCACTCCAACTCTCTTTAGAGTCCATCGATGGCATCATGCAACAGCGTGAAGGCATGGGTGAAACCGGTGAAACTTACCTTGTCGGCCCAGACAAGCTTATGCGCTCCAACTCCTTCCTTGATCCCACCAATCACTCAGTAAAGGCTTCGTTCGCTGGTTCGGTTGAGAAAAACGGTGTAGACACCGAGGCTTCGCAAGAAGCCCTTTCCGGCACAGCCGAGGCCAAAATCATTACTGACTACAATGGCAATCCGGTACTATCCGCCTTCACACCCATCAACGTATTCGGCACTACCTGGGCTCTGCTTGCCGAGATAGACGAATCGGAAGTCATGGCACCTATTATCAGCCTGGAGATATCCGTGGGACTTCTCGCGTTGGTTCTCATGGTGGTAGTAGCTGTTGTTGCTTTCGCTGTTGCCAATTCCATCATTAAGCCGCTGCAGTGCGGTGTTGAATTCTCCAAGGAAGTCTCGCAGGGCAATCTCGCAGCCAACCTCGAAGTGTGCCAGCTTGACGAAGTGGGAGAACTCTCCGCAGCCATGGAATCCATGGTGGGCACGCTCTCGGGCATCGTCCTGGAAGTACAATCTGCATCAGACAACGTATCGTCCGGCAGTCAGGAGTTATCCGCTTCTGCCGAAAGCTTGTCCCAGGGTACAACCGAACAGGCCGCTTCCATTGAAGAGGTCTCCGCCTCCATTGAGGAGATGGCAGCTAATATCGATGAAAACACCCACAGTGCAAGGGAGACAGAAGTCATCGCCAACCAAGTTTCCGTTGATGCAGAAAAGAGTGGAACAGCAATCGCTGGTGCACTGGAATCAATGAAAACCATTGCCGAAAAGATCTCAATCATTGAAGAGATCGCCCGACAAACCAACCTACTTGCTCTGAACGCAGCCATTGAGGCGGCCAGAGCAGGCGAACACGGTAAGGGGTTTGCAGTGGTTGCAGCAGAAGTCCGCCAGCTTGCGGAGCGCTCCGGCCTAGCTGCTGCCGAAATCGGCGAATTATCCGCAAAGACGGTAGAGGTTTCAGACGAAGCCGGACAGCGACTACAAGCTCTGGTCCCCGAGATTAAAAAGACAGCCAGCCTTGTACAAAAGATTGCTGCAGCCAGCGACGAACAAAACTCTGGCACCATGCAAATAAGCACGGCGATCCAACAACTGGACAAGGTGATCCAGTCTAACGCTTCATCTTCAGAAGAGATGGCCTCCACAGCGGAAGAACTGGCAAGTCAGGCAGAAATGCTCCAGCAAACAATGAGCTTCTTCAACCTAGATGAAACTTCAGCGTACTGCACCAACACCGAGATCAGGGAACTGGCAGAAGTACGGGCATTACCTGAAGCCCCAACAAATATGGAGACAGAGCTTAAGCGCTACTAACCACACAATCCTTTGATAGCTGCGAAGGAACTCTCTCCTGCCTCTTCAGCTATCGAACAAAAAAAGGCCCTATCAGCGGATGCTGACAGGGCCTTTTCAATTCAATATTTCGCGTCTAGTACATGCGATTATCTTCAACGTAGTCGAGAACGAACTGCTCAGCATCTTCAAGAGTCTGAACATTGTCTTCGATCTGCGCCTTGAGCAATCTGTCGCGAATTTTGCCAATTGCAGGACCGGGCTTGAGCTTGGCAAGCTCCATGATCCGATTACCGTCAAGCAGCGGCTCCAGTTCATGATCCGGGATATGTGCACGTTCTGCCATCTTGAGATTGTGGTTGAACTCACGCCAGGAACCGTCACGGGCCTTGATGTCAGCTTTAACCATTTCCATGATGCGCGGATACTCATCCAAGGCGCGCAAACGGCGGATACCCTTGTCGGTGAGCATGAAGTGCGGGCGCATGTGGTTTTTAACCAGATCGCAGATGAGATCGATATCTTCCTCTTCGAAACGCAGACGCTTGAGCATGCGGCGGGTGGCCTTGGCTCCCACACGGTGATGCTGCAAGAAATTCCAGCGTTCGTCGTAGAATTCGGCAGTATACAGCTTACCCACATCGTGGAAGAGACACGCAACCGTGCCGAACCAGTCATAAGGAAGCTCTTCGGGGTAGGCTTTCATCACGTCGAGAGTATGTTCCAGAACAGTCTCTTCGGTGCCTTCCTCGGCATTCTTGATCTGCTTGACGCGAGACAGTGCTGCGATTTCGGGAATCAGCCCGTGCAACAGCATGGAATCGAACAGCAGCTCAAAGAAGCGGTACATGGACTCGGCTTCAACTTTGCGCCACTCATCAAGGAAATCGGCCATAGGCACGTAGCCCAGCACCTGACGAGCATTGCGAACAATGGCAGCCCAGGAGTTGGCATCGATTTCCTTGTCGAAATTAGCGGCAAACCGCATGGCGCGATAAGCAAGGGAGTAATCCTTCTTCAGAGCCTGATCAGGTACGCCCTTAAAGCGAATTGTACCTTCGGAAAACTCGGCAAAGTCGGCGTAAGCATCCTTGGCCTTGGGAATGAACGGGCAGACAGAAGAAAGGGGAATGTCGCCACGCTCCTCAAGGCGCTTGAGCAGACGGGGTGTCATGGTGGACACTGCTTCAGTGATATATGAAGCGTCGTCTACGTCTGCAGGATAGAAATAAAAAGTAGTGCCACCCTCGTTCAAAAGACCGAGAATGCCCTTATCGTTGTTCGTTTCCAGATGCGGAAAATACTTCTGCAACTCGTCCAGTCCGGCTTCGGTGCAGATATCAAGTTCCTGCTCTTCACCAGATTCGTCCAGAGTGAGTTTCTGGAGGCGAGCGTTGACCACGTAAGCATCGTAGCCGTTACGCATGATCGTTTTACAAAAACCAACTGCATCTTTAAAAGGCTGACTCATATATCTATTATCCCCTTAAGATTACGTCTTAATTAATACGTTTTCAGCTCTCGTGGTGTTAATCCACGGTCCCCTCTATACAATCTTTTTCCCCTGAATGAAATGGGTTTTTACGCGCCCTTTCAGCGTAGAACCAAGTAAAGGAGTGTTCTTACCCTTTGAATGTAAGGTCTCCGGGCTGACTGTCCACTCTTCATCCTCATCAAAGAGGAAGAAATCAGCCGGATCGCCGGGCTTGAAAGTATTCACGGGAAGCTTGAAAATCTCACATGGCGCAGTAGTCCAGGCACGGGTAAATGCTTCCTGTTTCAGCTTGCCATCCCGCACCAACTGCCATGTGACAGAAAGCGCGGTATCCAGACCAGTGATGCCGCACGGAGCCACATCAAACTCAGTCTCTTTCTCAAAGGCAGCATGAGGAGCATGGTCCGTAGCAAGACAATCCATAGTGCCGTCATTCAGCGCATCCAGTAGCACCTGCTGATCTTCTTTGGTGCGCAGCGGCGGGTTCACCTTGGCATTGGTGTCATATTCCGTAGCTTCATCTTCCAAATAATCTTCTGTCAGCACGAGGTAATGCGGTGCTGTTTCAGCCGTAACCTTAACCCCGCGTTCTTTCGCAAACCGAATAAGGTCCACAGATTTCTTACAAGAAATATGAGCCAGATGAATTGGCAGCTCAAGGTATTCCGCAATAAGGATATCACGCGCAACCTGAAGGGCCTCGGCCATATCCGGTTGAGCAGGCAGTCCCAGACGACTAGAAACTTCACCCTCATTCACGCCCGCTGCCACGCCCATATACGGGTCTTCGCAGTGATCGATAACCACGCGGTCCCAATCAGACGCATATTCCATGGCGCGGCGGAACAATTCGGTCGATTTCACAGGCACGCCATCATTAGAGAAAGCAGCGCAACCCGCCTTCGCCAATTCCGCCATAGGTGCCAGTTCATCGCCATGAAGCTTCTTTGTCAGTGCCCCAATAGGGAACAAGCGCGGGCCTTTCGGCCAAAATTTTCTCGCCTTTTCCAACATAAGTTCTGTAATCGAAGCATCGTCATTGATCGGCTTCGTATTCGCCATGCACATGATATTCGAAAATCCGCCCCAAGCCGCAGCCTGCAAGCCGGATTCAATATCTTCCTTATATTCAAAACCCGGCTCACGCAGGTGGACATGCACGTCAGTCATCGAAGCCATCACGGTCAGCCCGAATGCTTCCTCTACTTTCGCGTCACCCGCATCCAGCGTTTTGGTGGATTTCTTGATCTTCTCGATCTTGCCTTTAGAGACAAAGATATCCACTTCCTTGCCGTCCAATTTCGCTCTACGAACAATCAAATCTACTTTAGCCATGTTGCCTCCATGGTTGCCTTCGGCGACCCTATCGGGGGGGTCTCTCCGAGGGCTTAAGAACCTTTTGTAAAAGGCTCTTAAGAATCTCCAAAACTTTTAGGTGCGCTTCGCGCAGGGTCATATCAATTTAAAATTCAATGTAAATTTATTATTAATCCGAACGCCGCAACACGAGAAATTTCAATGTCTCCCATAGGGCGAATTCTAAAGACACTCGGGATTCTAAAAGGCTTGTCCTTTGGCCGTCGGAGACGAAATCACCCGACAAAAGCGCCGCAAGCGCATCCCATCTCGCTTCCTCTACTCGTCACCCTTCCTCGTCATGTACAAGAACAGCAACGCCATTCTCACCACAACGCCACTCGACACCTGATCAAGTACCAGTGAATCAACGCAATCCGCCAAATCGGAGGCGATTTCTACACCTCGATTCATGGGGCCGGGGTGCATCACCTTTGCATCAGGGTTGGCGAGATCGACGTGACGTTGTCCCAACCCGAAGGTTTGTGCGTACTCGCGCAGGTCAGGGAGCAGACCGTCTTTCTGACGTTCTAGCTGAAGCCGGAGACACATGAATGCGTCGACGCCTTTGGATGCTTCAGTGAGATCATTATAAATTTCTACGGGCCAAGATTTGACGCCGTGCGGCAACAGAGTGCGCGGGGCGCAGAGTCGGACCTTGGCACCGAGCTTGTTGAGCAAGATGACATTGGACCGTGCTACGCGACTGTGCGCGATATCACCAAGGATCAGAATGGTCTTGCCGCCAAGATCGCCCCACTCCTGATGGAGAGTGAAACTATCAAGCAACGCTTGTGTGGGATGGGCGTGACGGCCATCTCCCGCATTAATAATGGCGCAGTCGAGACGATTGGCAAGGAAACGAGCCGCGCCAGAACTCCAGTGGCGAATGACGATAGCGTCAGGAGCCATAGCCTGGAGCGTAAGGGCGGTGTCCTTGAGCGTTTCACCTTTGGTCAGACTGGACGAACTCTTTGCCAAGGAGAACGTATCGGCGGAGAGGCGCTTTCCTGCCACGTCGAAACTGGTCTTGGTGCGTGTGCTCGGTTCCGCGAAGAAGAGAATGACACTGCGACCTTTGAGGGTCGGTACCTTTTTGACCGGACGCTCCTGTAACTCTTGAAAGCGTCCCGCAGTCTCGAAGATCGACATGACCTCAGACTGAGAGAGCTGGGAAACATCCAGTAAATCTTTGTGTAGCCATTTCATGCTGTTAAGTCCTCCAGCACATTAAAAAAGCTCATGTATAGTATCGGGAACCGTAGCAAAAGCAGCCAGCTTACCGGGTTCCAATGTACCAAGTTTATCCGCCACGCCCATGATTTTCGCAGGGGTGCGCGTCAGCATGGCAAGCAGGTCTAGAAACCCAAGCTCACCATCAAAATTCTGTTTAAGATAAATCGCTTCGTTAAAGAGATCGAGATCATAATTTGATGCCAGCGAGTCCGTACCAAGGCAAAGAGGTGTGCCAGAGACCAGCCATTTTTCCCACGGCGCACGGCCTACACCGATGAACTCGTTGGAACGAGGACAAAGGCAAACCGTAGCACCGGATTGGCGGATGATTTCAATGTCTTCATCCGTGACCTTCACACAGTGCACGGCGAGAGTTGTTTCGTCGAGTAAGCCGAGGTCGGCAGCCTGCTGTACAGGCCGTTTCCTAGGCGCATCGAAATCAAGGAGACGGCCACGCGCTTGGAGGAGATCAAGAAACACGCTCGGCTCCCCGGCCATGATAGCGACTTCACCGTCATGCTCTGAAAGATGAATCGAAAAAGGAATTGCCTTTTCCTTGGCCTCAGCTTTGGCGGCACGGAGAACATCTACATGGGTAGTGTAAAGAGCGTGACCCGCGACAGAGAGAATACCGTTTTTGTAATCACCCTTGGGAATAAATGTTTTACGCGGAATGGTCTCGCCGATAGCCTCTACGAAAACCGCAAAAAAAAGACCGGAACCATCAAGAGTTCCGGCCATCTGCTTGGCAAAACGGGTGGCGATGTCTCCCACCATAACAGTCCCGGTTCGCTGCATCTCGTCGATAGCTTCATTCAATAATGCTTCATCGAGATCAAAAATGGGCTGTTTGAGCAATTCTTCAACCCATGTGACAAAGCCGGCCCCTGACGGGCATTTGCCACGCAGGTGCGCCAGTTCCAAATGAGAATGGGCATTGATCAGACCCGGACAGATGGTGATGTCACCAAGGTCGGTGACGGAACCGGAAAAAGCAGAGGCGAGGTCGGCATAAGTTCCGACCTCCTGAATAACGCCCTGACTGGCAATGATGGCCGCGTCATTAATGACGGGCACGCCAGGGATCATGGTCGCGGCTTTGGCCGCACGAAACAATTCAGGCATTCCTGTATGTCGCTCCCCGTGAGGGTAATTGTAATTGGTAAAATGTCCGCGCACGGACTGAGAATAAGAGGTACTGTTTTTTTGGTCCGGGGTCCAGAAGAAGATGGAGTCTGCAACAGATAACCCAAATAAGTACGTATATATCTTCTATTACGGCACACGCCCTTTTCCCCAATAAATAGTGTTCGCTACAACAAGCTGTTTACGTTGGTCATTACTATCGTAAGAATAACTATTGTGCACGCTTGTGAAACCTCGCACAACACACAGCTTCGTTGATCTCCTGACATGCTTTGGTACACTGACCACTTTCACACCTCGCCGACATGGCAATGCGTGAGATTTCAAGTTATAATTGATAACTAATAACCATAATCTCATTATTGAGTATTGGATAATCTTTTTGTCTACAGGAGGCACCATGAGCATCCGTTTTAAAATATTGATTCCCATGCTGGTAGTCGCTCTAGTCATGGTTGTTGGAGGTTTCGTAAGCCTGCGAAGCCAATTCAACAACCTGGAGGAATCCTTTGTCTCGCTATTCATCAGCGGCAAAGTCGAAGATACACAGCAAGCGATCGTCAAAACATCCAGAAATGCACTGCAACAAGCATCGCTTTTCAGCCAGATGCCTGCTGTTGTTGATGCGTTCACCATTGCCGCTCAAGGTAATATGGATGATGAGAAAGACCCCAAGCTCCAGCAGGCCCGTGAGCAACTTCGAAAATCCATGGCTCCAATACTCAAGGGGTATAAGGAAAATCTGGGTGCGAAGTTCAAAGTCCACTTTCACCTGCCCACTGCTCGAAGCCTGGTCCGCCTATGGCGTGGTAAGCAAGCCAAACGAAACGGCCAGTGGGTTGATATCTCTGACGATCTTTCCAGTTTCCGCAACACAGTCATAGATGTAAATAACAGCCGTAAACCCATTCAGGGCATTGAGCCGGGGCGGGGCGGATTTACCATTCGCGGCCTAGCTCCGGTTACCGCAGCAGACGGTACCCACCTCGGATCCGTGGAGGTGCTTATCGGCTTTGCTGGCATCCTCAAGTCCATGGAAGCTGCTGGCAATCTTAAAGCTCTGCTCTATATGGACTCCGACCTGCTATCCATCACTACAAAATTGCAGGACCCTGCGAAAAACCCTGTCCGCGCTAATAAATATGTTTTGGTTTACGGTCAGAAAAACACTGAAACACAGGCAGATATTTCCAACGACCTGCTAGCCGAAGGCATGGAAACAGACGCCATCAGTGTTGTCGGCGGTAATGCTCTTGGCGTATTCCCTGTACGGGATTACCGCGATAAAGTTATCGGCACCATCGTGCTTTCCCAAGATATTTCAACTCAGCAGGGTGTCATCTCTGCCGTCATGTGGATTATCGCAGCCATGCTGTTGGTAATCATCCTTGCACCCGTTCTTATCGCACTCTTCGTGTTGCAAGGGTCGGTTATGGGTCCAGTCAAGAAGTCTGCAGCCGTGGCAACTCAGATTGCGCAAGGCGATTTGCAGAACATTCAGTTCGAGGACAGAAACGACGAAATGGGTGTTATCCAAACCTCCATGCGAACCATGGTGGATCAGTTGACCTCAACCATCAGCGATGCCCAATCCATTTCAGGCGATGTCGCAGATCAATGTACTATCCTAAGCGGCGCCAGTGAGACGCTCTACACCGGGGCCACCAAGCAGGCTGCTGTGCTCGAGGAAGTTTCCGCGAGTATGGAAGAGATGTCCGGCTCCATCCAGAACACAGCAGACATTGCCCAGAAAACCAATGTCATCGCTTCCAAGGCCGCCAAGGACGCCGAAATCGGCGGGCAGGCTGTTGAACGCACACTGGATGCCATGCGCAGAATTGCTAATGAAATAAGTATCATCGAAGAGATTGCACGCCAGACCAATCTCCTTGCCCTGAATGCGGCCATCGAGGCAGCCCGCGCAGGAGAGGCAGGCAAGGGGTTTGCTGTTGTGGCAGCCGAAGTTCGCAAACTGGCAGAACGTTCCGGCGTTGCTGCAGCAGGTATTAGTGAGCTTTCTTCCTCCAGCGTGACCGTAGCCGAAGAAGCAGGCACATTGCTCAGTCAGATGTTACCGGATATTCAAGAGACCTCCGAGCTCATTCAAGAAATATCCGCGGCAACCAGCGAACAAAATATCGGACTGGAGCAAGTTACTCAGGCTGTTCACAAAACCGATGTAGTGGTGCAGCAAAACTCTTCCACCTCAGAAGCAATTGCCGCCACAGCCGAAACGTTATCCGGCAAATCCGGCGACCTCATGAGCAGCATCAGCTTCTTCCGCATCACTGGATCAGGGAGACAAAACGTTCCAGCAAGAAAGCAACACGAAACGCTACCTCCAGAAAGTAATTCTGACCAATTTGAACGCTTCTAACTGACATAACCAAACTAGGCCCCGCGAGTTCACCACTTCGGGGCCTAGTCCTTCATGAACCAAGACGGGGGTCTCCTACCAAGGGCAACCTATCGGACTGGATTCCCGCTCCGTTACCTGATAGAGGCTTGTCAGTTATCACACTGATTCTGGAGGATCCATGCGGACCATAGTTTTTATAATGATGTTGTTGCTCACCCTCACCGCCTGCGCAAGCAAGGATGAGATGACCCCGGAAGAGGCAGGCCAGATTGAGGCCGCTGAAGTCGAAGGAGCTGAAGCCTCCGAGACAGCCCAAGAAGAGGCCGAGGCTGACACAGGTGAAGATGCTGCTGCCGGACCGGAAGCAACACTCTCCGATGATTTCCAGCTCGACCCCATCGGCGAGATGAAGATGGTGGACGGCACAGTAATCTCCATCGCCAAACTGGAGAAAATTGGCAGTTACTACATCTATATCGCTGGCAAGTTGAATGGCCGTTCATCCACAATCATGAGTCTGACCCGTATGAGAGACGTACGGCGTTGGGCTGGCATTGCATTTGATGACATGAAGACATTCACCCTCGCCACTCAAAAAGATAAGCAATTGAGCTTCACTGACTCAAGAGTATATATTGGCAGTGGGAGTCACGACACCTACACCTTCTGGACCATGAATCCCGATAATTACCAAGTTGAGAAAATCACGGTAAAGAAGAAAGATGTAAAAATGATCGCCTTTAAACCCATAGAAGAAGACTGATCAACTTTTATCATACAGCACCTTATGAACACGGCGCCAAAACATTTTGGCGCCGTGTTCCTTTTTTTACAAATGCAAGCGAGTCTTTCTCAAAAACCGCCTTGACCTCTAGATCTTTTCTAGACTAAACTTCAGTAAGCCGAACTGCTCTTGTTCAATGAATTACAAGGGTGACGATCGGTGACGATACAACAAGGAGGACTGTGTGATCCGGCTCGCCTTTGGTTCTATCCCCAGGAAAGTGGTCGTCAGACTCGGTAAATGCAGCAACCTCACCTACACTGCTCCGCAAGCACCGAAAGCGTCCTGCATCTGGGACTCCCGCCTTCGGATGCGCCCCAGACAATTGAAACTGACCACACGGACCGCACACCTTATCAACCCGCGATTAAGCAATCATCATGGCCGATACCTATACACATAAAGATCTTGCCCAGCTCTGCTCGGTTTCCGAAACCACCATCAAAAGCTACCGTCGTAAATTTCCCGGCTTTATCCCGGTACTGACACGCGGTAAGCCTATCCGCTTCAAAAAAGAAGCTGGTAACGTTTGCCTCAAGATTCGTGACTGCTTTGAAAAAGGCATGTCCGTTCGTGAAACGTACAAAATCCTCAAGGAGCACTTTAAGGAAGCTGAAAGCACACGCCCTGTGCAAGCCGGACGACAATCTACTGGCTCTATTACTGATGAGCAAATGGATAAGTTTTTCCGCACCGCAGGCCAGATGATGCAGGGCATGGCAGGACTTGCCACAGCACAAGCCAAAGCCGAAAGACGTCTCGTCAAGGTCGAGACCGCCCTCGATAAACTGCTGGAGATTGAAACTCAAAACAGCGCTGCATTCAGCGAACTATTGAATCACATCAAATCACGACCGGTCGCCGCAGCGGTCCCGCCGACGAGTCAGCCTCCACGCACAGAGCAAGCTTCGAAGCCTGCTACAGAGAAGAATGTGCGGAGCCGCAAGATTGTCAACGTCAAAAGCCCCGAAGGCACGGTCAAATCGTACACATTAGAAAAGAAAGATACGCCAGCAGCAGAACGTCCGTCCGATGCGTTTTTCAATACGCCCATTGTCATCAGGAATGAACAGGATGAGTTTCTTGGCGTTCCGGGCCGACTCCCATTATCCGGGTTCGTCGAGATTCTGGTACGAGAAGCCGAAGAAGGGAAAGTCTCGCGCTCCAACTGGAAGCAAGATGGCGAGGATTGGATTTTTGCCATGGAAGCACCTGGGCACGATACGCACGAACTATATTTCAGTTCCACCACCACACCCCGTGGCAATCTTGTAGTTCTCCTTGATCGTCTTGACGTGAATGGTGAGAAGACTTCATCACAGTTCCTTCAGGAATTCTTCCGTCAGATCAAGGACAAGGTTCAAGCTTAATTCACAAGCTCCTGCACATGGTTGCGGATTGCATACTTGTGATATAACGTGCCTGGGACTTAAGAAAATAAACCGTTGTAATTACACTGGATATATGAAACTTCATCTCGTTCTCACATCGCTATTCATCCTGCTGGCCACTAGCATTTGCAATGCGGAAGAAACTGATTATCTCTCCATGCTCGCCGAAGAATCGGAGATCAAAGCCATTGCTGTAGTCTCCAATGTTCAGCGCATGAGCAACAACTCTGATGGTACATTCCTACGCGTAACCTTCAAGCGCCAATACGCAGTCACACCCTACCTCCCCAAATCATTCGTGGGGGGATGCAAACGCATGGAAAGTGGCTGGCAGAAACGCGCACCCGGTACGGTTTATTTCAATCCGCGCAAAGGACAGGTAGTCTATGTTACCATCACCACCAACGGTGGGGCCATTACCAGCTTTACTCCCATCAATTCACATCTCAAAGCCATCATCAAAAATGAACCGCATCGTATAGCCTACTCTCATGGCAAGGCCAGTGTCATCAAAGACGACGAGTATTAGACGGAATCCAGCGCCTACTTACTTATCCACAGCGCAGAATCTTCGAGCTGCCGCAATAACTGCACGGTGACAGAACTGGGAAAGAAGCCCTTAGTCGTTCCATTGGCATCAGCACCATGCTTACCAACGCCTATTGCTGAATAATTGCCCTCGTTGGCCTCCTTCAAGGTGGCCTTCACCGGATTGTTGGCAGTCACCATCTTAAGCTCGATGCGATCATCGGCAATTCCGTTCTCGGCAAGTAAAGCCAACCCTTCATCAAAGATTCGGCCTGCGCGCCCGGATTGGAAATCTTCAGCCACATGAAAAAGAGTGAAGGTGTGATGCTCTTCCTCTGCGAGCATGTAACCGGCGTGATCCACCATACGCAGGGAAGCGGCTGAGCCATCCATACAAAGCAGAACATCATGGCGAGGCTCAGGACTATCTGGCGGACGCTTGCAAACCCAGATGGGGAAATCGATGTTCCCTAGCAACATTTCATGGGTTACTGAGTTAGAAAAAAGCTCTTCCAGCCAAGTGAAAGTGCGGCGACCAAGGAGTAGCGCGTCATAAAGACCATTGTGCGCTTCGTCGATCAACTCCTGCACCGTCCCCTTCCGAGAATGCACCACCTTGGTTTTGATGTTGTCACCAGAACAACCCGCCACATCCTTGATCCAGCGGACGGCCTCTTCGAGAGAATTCTCTCCCTTAGTACGAGTATGTTTGATCAATTCATCATACCCATCACTTCGAGGGACAAACTTCTCCTTATCCATGACCCAACCCGGCTTGCGCGGTGATACATAAAATAGCGTCAATTTCAGATCACAAAAATTGCCATATACTTCTTTGAGAAAGCGAAGATTGTATGAGGCGGCACGATCATCACTGATCGCAAGCAGCAGTTCTTTTTCCATGATGCGCTCCTTTGAAATATTAGCTCCATCGTAATCAAATCCCACCGTAAAAGACAAGCGGCATCGCACGACTTGTTCTTTATCAACGCTACTGGTACATCTTCATAATATATGGAAAACACTTGCCACAAACGGTTTTGGGCCACGCTCTTGTTGATCTCCGCCCTGACCATCATCATACCCGCTACCGCAGCACAGGCCCAAACCTTGAGCCTGATTTCTCCCGCTATTGCCAATGAAAACGGGACTCTCACGGCTCGCTTCGGCGTCTCGGTAGTAGAAAAACCCATCCTCAAAGGAGAGCTTGAAGACGGAGCTGAGCTCGTTCTCAAGTGCTACGTCTCCCTTGAAGAAGTCTCAGATTACTGGATCAACAACACTGTTGCTTCAGCCGAATTTGTCAGTGTAATCACATTTGAAGCCCTGACCAAAGATTTTGTCATGACCATACCAGGACAACCTACTCCCATAAAGAATAGTGACCTAGAAGCACTACTCAAGCAGGGATGGGGCACCATTGAAACAAAACTCGGCCCTTGGGCTGCGCTAGAACGAGGCCAACAATACAGCCTGAGCGTGAACACAACCATGCATGAAGCCGGAACCCCGGAAGGAATCAGCCGATTCATTTATTTCTGGTCATGGGACACCGGAGCCGACACTACTTTCATCCTTAATTTCAAATACTAGGTTCGCAATATGAGTCCTGAGCCCATCAGAATCAGCCCGACTTCACGCAGGGATAAGCGTCGCCGCAAATGGGAATATTCCCTGGCGCTCGTCGTCCTGCTGCTGATCGTCGGACTGACATGGGCAGAACTCAAATATCTGAGCGGTGATTACTACCTCATCCTCAACTTGCTTATCCTCAATGTCGTCATGCTGCTCGCCATGACCTTCTATGTGGCACGTAATGGCGTACGCCTCATTCTGGAGCGCCGCCGCCGGGTGCTCGGATCCAAGCTTCGCACCAGACTCGTTCTCGCCTTTATCTCACTTTCCCTTATTCCCACGGTTCTTATCTACCTCGTGTCCGTCAAATTTGTGCAGACCTCAGTGGATTACTGGTTCAAGGGACAAGTCGAAGAATCCATGGAGCAGGCGCTTGAACTCGGACGTGCTTTCTACGGTTCCGCACAGGACCGTCTGGAGCGTCGAGGCAACAACATGATTGGCGACATCGTCCAGAGCAAATATCGCTGGGGCGGTAAGGCCATGGACAAGTATCTAAACAAGAAATTTGACGAATATGATCTAAGTCTGGTGGGTGTCATCAACCCGGAAGGCAACGAGCAGAACACACATGCCTCGGCCCAGTGGAGTCAGGCATGGCCCGAGATCAAAGAAAAAATCGATTGGCAATCCCTCAAAACCGACCCGCGAGCTTGGACTACCATTATTCCCAAGCCCGGTAGTGATCTCGTCCTTGGCGTTACCCCGGTTGATGAAGGCCGCACAGGATATCTCATTATCGGAGAAACCGTAGGACAAGGATTACTCCATCGACTGGATCAGATCGTGCGCGGTCTGGATGAATACAAGAAACTCAAAACCCGAAAATATCCATGGAAGATGAACCTGTACCTGACCCTCGGTGTCATGGCCATGCTCATCATCCTTGGAGCCATCTGGTTCGGATTCCGCCTCGCCAAGGAGCTTTCTGCCCCTATTCAGGCTCTTGCCAAGGGAACGGAACGCATTGGTCGAGGTGATCTTTCCGTGCGCCTTGAAGATCGCTCCGATGACGAACTCGGGTTCCTGGTCCAATCGTTCAACCGCATGGCGGAAGATCTGGAGCAAAGTCAGGAATCCGTACAACAGGCCAATGAACGACTTGCTCAGCAGAATCAAGAACTGGAGCGACGTGGTCAGTATATTGAAGCTGTGCTGAACAACATCACCTCCGGCGTTATCTCCATGGATGCCGAAGGACGCATTGGTACAGTCAACACTGCAGCCGAGACTATTCTTGGCGTACCCGGCGCATTGCTCATAGGTAAAAAACCTTCAGAGTTGCTGTCCGGCGATTTTTCCACCCTCATGTCAGAGGCACTTCAGCAGGTCTCGGAGAACCCCAGCGTACTCTGGCAGCGCCAGTTGGACCTGCCTGTGGCCGGGCGTATTCTCAAGGTACTGGTCAACGTCGTTTCTCTACGCCATGTAGGTGGTCGCGATGCTGGTCACGTAGCGGTGTTTGAAGATGTTACCGAGCTGGAAAAAATTCAACGTCTGGCTGCATGGCGTGAAGTCGCTCGTCGTATTGCGCATGAAATCAAAAATCCGCTCACACCTATCAAACTATCTGCACAGCGACTCCAGCGAAAATACGGCTCGGAAGTCGGAGAGCAGACCTTTGATGATTGCACCGGATTGATCGTCAATCAGGTGGAACGCCTTCAAAACATGGTTACGGAATTTTCTGCTTACGCCAAGCTGCCTGAAGTGCAGCCTCGCCCAGATCTGCTGGCACCCTTGCTTGAAGAAGTCGTTGGCATGTTTGAGAATACGCACCGCGATATCAGTTGGAAGCTAGATATCCAAACGCCCATCATGGAATTTCCCTTTGATCGTGAAGCCATCCGTAAGGTGTTGATCAATCTCCTGACCAATGGCGCGGAAGCACTCAAAGATATGTACGATGCCCAGATTACAATGAGTGCATCTCATTATGCCGGAACAGGCAGTGTCTGCATCAAGGTAACGGATAATGGGCCGGGGCTTCCCAAGGACTCCACACGGATGTTCGAGCCGTATTACACCGAGAAAAAGAGTGGGACAGGCCTCGGGCTGACCATCGTTCGTTCCATCATATCCGACCATAAAGGAACAGTCCGCGCAGAGCCTAATACTCCGCACGGAACCGTGTTTGTCGTGGAATTGCCCGACGCGTAACCTTCCGACTCAGACCAAGCCAAGTCAACCTTATATAACTATCGAGTCATCCACTGCCATGCGTGGCGGATGGTCTCCTGAATGTCCGTGTATTGCGGCTCCCAACCAAGGATGTCTTTAGCCATGGTGCGATCTGCGACCAGACGGGCAGGATCACCGGGGCGCCGCTCACCGATAATTGGCTGGATATCCACGCCAGTTACGGCTCGGGATGCTTCAATGATCTCCTGCACGGAATTACCAGTGCCTGTACCGAGATTGATGGCAGCGGAATCATTATCTGCCAGATAATCCAGAGCACGAATGTGGGCATCGGCAAGGTCACATACGTGGATATAATCACGGATACAGGTGCCGTCCGGGGTGTCGTAGTCGGTGCCAAAAACAGAAATATTCCAATCCGGATCGTGTGCAGCACGAAGGACAAGCGGAATCAAGTGAGATTCAGGATCATGCGCCTCACCTATTTCACCTTCTGGATCAGCTCCTGCGGCGTTGAAATAGCGCAGCGCACAATGACGAGTACCGTGCGCCTTGCCAAAGTCTTCCAACATGCGCTCTACTATGAATTTGGACCAACCATAGGGGCTAATGGGCCACTGAGGGTTCGTCTCCATGATGGGGACTTCATCGGGCATACCGTAGACAGCCGCAGTAGATGAAAAAACGATACGTTCACATCCATGATCGCGCATGGCTTCCATCACCGTCAGTGTCCCGAACGAGTTGTTGCGATAAAATGAACCGGGATCTTTGACAGAGATTCCAACCTCGATGAAGGCGGCGAAATGGATGACACCGGAAGGCTGATACTCTTCAAAGACCGCATCAAGCTTGGCACGGTCAGTAATATCGCCCTCAACAAGCGGCCCCCATTTGACGGCCCAATCATGACCGTTGGAAAGATTGTCGTAAGCAATAGGCGTATAGCCGCGCTCGGCTAAAGCCTTACAGGTATGACTGCCTATGTATCCGGCGCCGCCGGTAACGAGGATATTCTTGTTCATGGGAGAGGTTTACTCCGCTTTTCGTTGCTCTTCAAGGAACCAGCGAACAGTTTCTTCAAGCCCTTCCCGCAACTCTCGTTGTGGATTCCATCCCAACACTTCCCGTGCCTTGGTGATATCTGCCCAGGAACGAGCAACATCAGCATTAAGCGGTGGGCCGAATTGGGTGGTCGTCTTGACGCCTGCTTCCTTTTCAAAAATATCAGCGAGAATTTCGGCCATATCTGCCACAGAAGTCTCAACTTGTGTAGAAATCTGATAGATTTCGCCCCCATGAGGAGAATCTGCCGCAGTAATAAGTGCAGACACGATATCATCGATATGAATGAAATCGCGCGTCTGTGAACCATCACCGTTAAGTGTCCATGTCTCCCCAGCCAAAGCCTGACGAATGAACAAGGCCACCACGCTTCCCTTGCGAACCGAGAGAGGACCGTAAACGTTGCTAAAACGCAGAGCCACTGTCTTGAGACCAAAGCTGCCGTTGTAGGCGCTGCAATACGCCTCGCCTGCCATTTTGCTCGCGCCATAAGGAGAAATAGGTTTACACACCGCTGTTTCGGTGATGGGCGGCTCTGCCTTGCCAATGGGGGCAGAAGAAGAAGCAAAGACAAATGACTTCACGCCATTTTGGCGAGCTGCTTCCAGATAGTTCACGATTCCAACAACATTACATTCCATGTCCAGAACGGGGTCCTGAATGGAAGGTTGCACTCCAGTATTGGCAGCAAGGTGTACAATCACCTCTGCTCCGGCAGCAGCTTTCATGGCACTCTCTGCATCACGAATATCTGCGTTAACCAACTCCACACCGGGAGCGGCCATGGGCTTCACATCACCAGTTATCTCGCGGACCTCGGCCACCCGTTCCAAATCGGCAACGGAGCCACCGGAAAGATTATCTACTACGCGAATGGCACAATCAGGATTGTCGGCCAGAATTTGCTTGATGAGGGTCGTCCCCACGAAGCCGCAACCGCCAGTTATCAGCCATTTCGTATGCTTGCTTACCATTTTATTCCCTTAAAAATAACATCTTTACGGATAGCGTCTTTGTGCTCTTCAACCACAGCGAACATACCGTTAAGCACTTCGTCAGTGAGGTAATGCGGCTCGACACCCAGTTCAATGAGTCCCTGATAAGTGGGGTTGTAATAGTGCTCTTCGGCTTCCTTGCGCGGATTCTCCAATTGCTGGATTTCCACGGAATGCCCACGTTCACGGCCAATATTAGCGATCTTATCGGCTAGTTCATTGACGGAAAATGTCTCCATGATCTGATTGTAAATACGCAGCTCACCCGGCTTGGCCGTAGTTTCAACAGCCTTCGTCACGCATTGCAGGGTATCGCGAATATTGAGATAGCCGCGAGTCTGGCCGCCCTTGCCGTAGACGGTAAGCGGGTAACCTGTGACCGATTGCACGACAAAGCGGTTGATGACAGTGCCAAACACCTCATCATAGTTGAAAATGGTCCGTAGACGCGGGTCCATAGCTGTTTCATCTGTCTCGATGCCATACACAGGGCCTTGCATAAGATCAGTAACCCGCAGATTCCACATACGAACACCAAACCAAAGCAGATCCGTGTCCATTATCTTCGACGTATGGTAGATGGAACTCGCTTGGCGCGGAAAGAGAAAACGCTCCTTGCGCCCCTTGTGTTCAACATCGAGCCACCCTTCTTCAATATCAACGTTTGGTGTGCCGTATTCGCCCATAGTCCCAAGCTTGACCATATGCGTTTCCGGCGCGAGGTCGCGCAGGGCGAACATGAGATTGTTGGTCACAAGCAGGTTGTTGGAAATAGTGATGTTGGCGCGCTTGTAATCCATGAGAGAATAGGGCGCGGACGGTTGCTCTGCATAATGGACCACCGTTTCCGGGATGCCGGAAAAGCTGGAATCCACTGACCACTCGTACTGCACACTGCCATCAAACAGGGAGCGCATAATTTCCGGGTCAGTCAGGTCACCAATGACAACCTTGATCTCCTTGCCCGTAAGTTCATGCCAAATCTTCGCGCGATCCGGTAGGGCTGGAACTGCGAACAGCATCCCTACATCGAGTTCGTCACAGGCATCGCGACGGAAATAATTATCCACCACGGTGACGTCGTGACCAAGATTGGAAAAGTGCATGGCCGTGGGCCAACCAAGATAGCCATCGCCACCAAGTATCAAGATATGCATTGAGTTGCGCCTAGCTGTTCTTTTTCTCATCGCCCCAGTAGCGCTGATCCGGAGTGTAATCTCGCGATTCGCCACCTTCGATGAGTTCGTTATCGTAAAGGAATCTGGTCAGCTCCTCTTGAGTCAAAGGAGTGTCATTAGCTGAATTGTACGGTTCATCCACGCTATCGGAAAGCATACCGGGATAATCAGGAGTGGAATCAGGATAATAAGAAGAAAAGGCGGGACGGATAATATAGTATCGCTCCAGCTCCAGAGTCCGGCGCACTTCTTCAGCTGTCATGAGTTCTTCGTAAAGCTTCTCGCCCGGCTTACAGCCGATGGACTCAATGGTAATGGATGCAGGATCGTGTCCGAAACGAGGAGCCAACTCCTTGATCATCACCTCAGCCAGATCACTAATGCGGATGACAGGCATCTTGGTGACAAGCACTTCGCCACCCTGAGCGAGAAGTGCGGAGTCGATAACCAGACGAACGGCATCGCGTACGCACATGATGAAGCGCGTCATTTCAGGATCGGTCAACGTGACAGGACCGCCCTTTTTGATCTGCTCGCGAAAAATGGGAATAACCGAACCACGAGACCCAAGAACATTACCGAAACGAGTGGAGGAATAAATCGCCTTACGCCCATTACCATTGACGTTGGCAGCAGAAATAAGCCGTTCTCCCATAAGCTTGGAAGTACCCATGACGTTGGTCGGATTGGCAGCCTTGTCCGAACTGGTAAATATCACGCGCTCCACTCCGGCAGACTGTGCTGCCAAAATGACGTTTTGCACGCCAAGAATGTTCGTCTGTACAGCTTCAAATGGAGAGCGCTCGCAGAGCACCACATGCTTGTAGGCTGCGGCATGAAAAACCACATCCACTCCCTGCATGGCTCGCTCCAGCTTGCCAAGGTCACGAATGTCGCCCAAAAGGAATCGCGAATTTGAATGCTTGAGAAAGCGCTGTTCCTGAAAGAAAAGTTCACTCTCGTTATTATCGATGGCTGTCAGCTCACCGACCCCATCGTCTTCCAGCAGTTGACGTACCAACTCCTTGCCCACGGTGCCGCAGGCGCCTGTGACGAGTACGTGTAATTTCTTGAAATTCGTTACTTCCATTTCCACTCCACCTTGATGGTTCTTACTTGCCTGCTGTCACGAAACCGACTCCAACACAAATAATATGCAAAAGCCTCGCCAGTAAGAAATCTGCAAACAGGATTGGACACTGTTTATTCAATGAATTAACCATTTCGTGTGCCCTGTTGGTAGCATCCTTTTCCGACCCGGTCCACGCACGGGCGATGCAAATCAGGACAATATTGCCGCTGGCACTGCTTTTGCTTGATATGAGATCTGAACATCCATCCCTGGAGGCATGGTGTATACACAAGATTCATCACGGAAATCGAACGAATCTCAGAACCAAGATATCCGAGTAGCCGTTGTAGGCTCTGGTTATTGGGGCAAAAATCTCATTCGCAATTTCAACCAGCTCGGTGCGCTGGAAATGATTTGCGACCGAAACGAAACCGTTCTGAAAGACTTCAAGCGTCAGTATCCCGACGCAACCACCTGTGTTGCGTTATCCGATGTCCTGCAAAATGATGCTGTGGATGCCGTTGTCATTGCGACCCCGGCAGAAACCCATTGCCGTCTGGCGCGAGAAGCACTGCTAGCCGGGAAGCACGCCTTTGTGGAGAAGCCACTGACACTGGATGAAGACGAAGGGCGGGAACTTATTGAACTGGCGCGGGAGCGCGGCCTGACACTCATGGTCGGACATCTTCTCCAACATCATCCTATATTCATTCACTTACTGAAACTTGCTCAAGAGGGGGAACTGGGGCGTATTAACTATATATACTCCAATCGCCTCAATCTCGGCAAAATCCGGCGGGAAGAGAACTCCCTCTGGTCCTTCGCACCCCACGATATCTCCATGATTTTGGCACTGGCCGGAGAAGAGCCTGATGCTATCACCGCCACCGGAGGCAACTATCTGCATAACCACATAGCAGATGTAACCACCACACATCTGGACTTCCCTTCCGGTATGAAAGCGCACGTATTTGTATCCTGGCTGCATCCGTTCAAGGAGCAGAAGCTGGTCGTTGTCGGTGACCGCAAAATGGCGGTATTCGACGACACCCGCCCCTGGGATGAAAAGCTGCTACTGTATCCCCACAAGATCAACTGGGAAAACAATGTTCCCGTGCCAGATAAGGCAGAGGCAGAATCAGTATCCGTGCCCGAAGATGAACCGCTCAAGGCTGAGTGCAACCACTTCCTCCAATGCATTATCAATGGCAACACACCGATAACCGATGGGGAAGAAGGAGTACGCGTTCTCAAGGTACTCAACGAGGCGCAGCGTTGTCTGGATAGCGGCCAACAATCAGAGCCAGTACAAGCCACCAACACCAAAATTCATTCTACTGCCATAATCGATGACAATGTCTGCATCGGTGACGAAACCGCCATCTGGCATTACTCCCACATCCTTCCCGGCACTTCTATCGGTACAAGGTGTAAGATCGGACAGAGTGTCGTGGCCGGACCAAATGTGACCATTGGAAATGGTTGCAAGATTCAGAACAATGTCTCGGTCTACAAAGGCGTGACGCTGGAAGACGATGTTTTCTGCGGACCATCCATGGTTTTCACCAATGTGCATAACCCGCGCTGCCACATCCCCCGTATGTCGGAAATCAGGGAAACTCTGGTCCGCAAGGGCGCAACCCTCGGAGCCAACTGCACTATCGTGTGCGGCAACATCATCGGCAGTTACGCCTTTGTTGGTGCAGGTTCTGTGGTCACCAAGGACGTCCCTGATCACGCTCTGGTCATGGGAAATCCAGCCAAACAAGCCGGATGGATGTGTGCCTGTGGTGAAAAATTGAACGAATCACTAAGCTGTGAAACCTGTGACACACAATACAAAAAAACTGAAACAGGGCTACGCTACAGCAAGTAAACCTCTTGAAAGCGAACGAGCCCCTCAAGTAATGGATTATTGTGTCGATAAATCATACAGTCGGTGAATGATTGTTTTTTGAAACACATTATTTCGCGCAGTAACGCCATCTTCGGTGGCCGCGCAGGACCTGAACACAACGGAATACGCATATGAATCTCCAAGGAAAAACCTTTCTCGTCATCGGCGGTGCCGGATTCATCGGCTCCCATCTCGTAGACCTCCTCATCAAAGAAGATGTAAAAGAAGTCAGAGTCTTTGATAACTTCACCCGCGGTTGTGAAGAGAATCTCGGCGAGGCTCTCCAAGACCCGCGCGTCAAAATTTTCGAGCTAGGTGGCGAGCTCATGCATCGGGATATTCTCAATGCAGCCATGAAAGGCGTGGACGGTGTATTCCACCTTGCAGCCCTCTGGTTGCTCCACTGCTACGATTTCCCGCGCTCCGCATTCGAGGTCAACATCGGTGGTACGTTCAACGTGCTTGAAGCGATGATCAACAATGGCGTCGAGAAACTGGTCTTCTCCTCCTCTGCTTCAGTGTATGGCGATGCCGTGCAAGAACCCATGGCTGAAGACCATCCGCACAACAACGACAATTTCTATGGCGCCACCAAAATTGCGGGCGAGCACATGTGCCACTCCCTGTATCATCGCTACAAAGATACCGACCAAAAATTCGATTATTGCGGCCTGCGCTACATGAATGTATATGGCCCACGCCAAGATTATCATGGCACTTACATCGCAGTAATCATGAAGATTCTGGATCGTCTGGACAAAGGTTTACCACCTGTCGTTTACGGCGATGGCTCTCAAGCATACGACTTCGTCTTTGTTGGTGACTGCGCACAGGCAAATATCGACGCCATGAAATCTGACTCCACGGACCAATTCTACAACGTAGGAACCGGCATCAAAACCTCCATCAAGCAGCTTGCAGAAAAGATCCTTGAAGTCACAGGCTCTGATCTGGAGATTGAATACAAGCCGGGTGGACTGACCTTCGTTAAGAATCGCGTTGGCTGCCCCAAGAAAGCCACTGAACAAATCGACTTCAAAGCTGACGTCATGCTTGAGCAAGGTCTCAAAGAGCTTATCGAGTGGCGTAATGCACATAAGGCAGAAGTCGAACGCCGCCGCAAGGACGCTGGAATCGAGCAGGATTAGCTATGTACTCCATTCCGCTCATCAAGCCGTACATCACCCAGCAACTCAAGGATTCGGTCCTCGACGTACTGGACACCGGATACCTCACCGAAGGTCCGGTAACCCGCGAATTTGAAGCTGCCATCAAGGACTTCATTGGCTGCGAACACGTTCTGGCGGTGACCTCCTGCACCACAGGATTGGAGTTGGCACTCCGCTGTCTCGGCGTAGGCCCAGGCGATGAAGTCATCGTCCCGGACTACACCTATCCAGCGACAGCCACTGTGGTGAACATTGTCGGCGCTACCGCTATTATCGTTGATGTGGATCCAACCACCATGAATATCGACTATGACAAGCTTGAGGCAGCCGTCACCGACAAGACCAAGGCGATCATTCCGGTATCTCTGTTTGGCAACCCGCTGAACTATGCACGGCTCAATGAACTGAAAGCTAAGCACGGATTCTTCATTGTGGAAGACTCCGCGTGTTCACTGGGAGCGGATTACAATGGTTCCATGGTGGGCACTCATGCAGATATCGCTGTATTCAGTTGCCACCCGCGCAAGTTCGTCACCACAGGTGAAGGTGGCCTTGTCACCACCAACAATACCGAATGGGCAGAGTGGATGCTCTCCTACAAACATTTCGGAATGGGTGTGGCAGACTCTCGCCTGACTGCGAATTTCGACCGTATCGGTACCAATTACAAGCTTTCCAACGTGCTGGCCGCCATTGGCCTAGCCCAGATGAAAGACGTGGATATGCTGCTCGCTGAACGCAGAGAGTTGGCAGAACGATACAAACAGCTACTCGCAAATAAAGCGGGTATCACCTTGCCCGAAACCGTAGAGGGCGGCACCCATTCCTGGCAGACTTTCTGCGTGTTCGTGGAAGAGCGCGATGCAATCATGGCCTCCATGCGCGAAAAGAGCATAGAGGTACAGATTGGAACATACTCTCTGCATATGCACAAAGCGTTCACTGAAAATCACATGGTGCGCATTGAGGGAGATATGACCGGGAGCAAGTATGCCTTTGCTCACGCACTGGCGTTGCCTTTGTTTCACGGCATGACTGTTGAAGAACAAAGGACAGTCATAAAAGAATTAGTGCAGCTCATATAATTTATAGCCACACTACAAAAATAGCCCACCCCCCAGACGAATCTGAGGGGTGGGCTATTTTTTACAGTTATCTCAAGCTCACACTACCATGGTTGCATGGGTTGCGTGTCCTGTGAAATATCAAATATAGGTAGCCTATAAACAAATGGACTATCATCGCCAAACGCAATCTCCGCGTGGACTGGCACAACTCGAATCGCTTCATTTTCCTTGGCGCTGCCATGTAACACAACAACCGCACCATCCTCTTCTGCAATCGAGGGAAGAAACTGTCCGCCCTTGATAGAAGATGGATGAGGTATATGATCTCTCAGATGCTCCGGTATATCATCAATGGCGCCAATGAGTTTCATCGCCTTTTTAGCAATATACCGATCCTTTCCCTGCTCTTTCCAGCTACCAATAAGCCACGAAGGATGTCGATTTTGTCCAATACGCGCACACGAGGCGTACACTCCAGTCTCCCCCGAAGCAGCCTCGACAAGCGAGCCGACACGATTTTTATTTACCACTCCGCGCATGGGGCTCAGCAGCAGCACGCCCTCTGCAGGCCCAAGCGACAGACCCTCATGAAGGTCTTGAAGCCACGCTATGGTATCATCTTGCTTTAAAGCACTATGTTCTGTCTTAATCTCCACATCAGACGGCTCGGACGAATCCAAATAAACGCGAATACGACTACTTGGGACAAGAGTACGGGCTATTTTTATACAGTGATGAATCAGCTCTGCTTTCAACTCCGTATTCTCTAAAAAAAACATATCCCTGGGGAATCGCTGCTGCATATCTATGATAACAAATGAAATACTCATACGCGACTCCTAATGAATTCTCCGCAATGGAAAATCAAACTTATACAATCCTCGCCTGACAGCTTCACGTGCCAATTCAAGATCCTCGGCAGTATCAATATCAATAAGTTCCAATGGATTTTTAATCATTTCGTAATGGACCACCCTATTACGAGTGTAATTGGCTCCTTGAAACACGCCAACCGTTTTAAAGGCCGTTGGAGGCAGCAATTCCAAGTCCTGCTCCGAAAATAACGATCGTGAATCCCCATTTTGTCCCACAATCATCCGATCAGGAGAAAAAGAGGTAGGGCAACATGCCAAAAATGCAGCGACTTTATCCAAACCACTTACGACACGATTGAGCATGCCTACTGTTCGAAATGGAGATGTAGGGTAAAGATGTATTATCTTCTTAATTGGATATTTCTTGGTAATCATATGGCCCATCGCGTAATCTGCAACATGCACAGGAGTAGAACCTTTTGCAAATTCAGCAGGGCGAAGGAATGGCACTTCCGCCCCATAAGCCTCGGCAATTTCCTTTATCTCCTCGCTCTCAGTATTAACGATCACCCGATCTACTCCAGGTGTGTTGCAAGCGGCGAGAATCGAATAAGCGACCAAAGGTATGCCCTCGATCTCAAGCAACACTTTCCTGGAAAGGCGAGTCGATTCAAGCCTTGCTGGAATATGGACAACCGTTTTGGTTGGTGCCACTTCAAGGCGCTGCAACCAAAAATGAGTATAGAAGTGTCGGTGAGAACCGAAGTACTTCTTGTAAAACTGTAGGCGAGACAGTTCTGCTGGTGTCAATTTGGAGACTCTCATAAATACCTAAGCTTTTATTACCCTGTACAGACACTCTGACGGGAAAATGACAATGCCCTATTACTATGCAACTACAGCGCCACCCTCGCCGTAACAGCCAAAAAAATAAAAAGAGGTGCTACTGTATTATGTGACAATGTCTTTCAAAGAAAACCCCATATTGTTCAAATCAAAAAGCGTAAACTAAATACCTTTCATTTTCATATATTATTTCAACGTCTTCAAGGCTATCAAACAGCTCTAACTCTCGATATCTTCCAATAAAGGCCCTATCCAGTATAAACGTGTCTGCTCCCAACTCAGTGCGAGCTTTATCGATCTCAAGGTTGAACATGAAGTAACTGTAGAAATAGGAGTACATGTCATCCATTTTGGAATGCTTGTCATACAAGTGGAAGTAATAGCGGTTGTCGACGCTGATTGTTGCATCTATGGCATGACCAATCTTGTACGGAGTCGTAATAATGTTACGCCCCCCACCCTCAGATTCCAGAAACTCAATCAAACCACCAAAAGACTCATCTCTGGATGGGTTCAGCTTCTTAATGATCAATTCTGCACTCATTAATGAAAATGTCAGGAATATTATAATTATGTTGATGAGTAAAAGGAGCCAAAGAGATGAAAGGGCTGACGCCGGAACTGAAGCCATGAGCAAAACAATGATGAACGGCACGGCCATTTCCAGATAACGTTCAGCTTCTCCCCAAATGATCCAAGGTCTGAATGAAGTTATCCCCATCACAACAAAGCATGAAATAATTACACCCCAAGAATAATCCCCGATCGCGCCCATTGAATGTCCGCCCCCAAAGGAAGCAATGCAGAGCCAGACAAAAGCAGGGAGGCCTATCAGTGCAGCAGCAGGGGGAACATGTGCGAACAAAAGCCACAACCCGCGAATGGGCTTTGTACAAAAAATATCTTTCAACTCACCAAAGAACCCCCATCTGCCACGGTATATGGTCGTCAGGTTCTCCGACATTGTTTCATGGCTTATCGCTTTCCAATACCAGACGAAATGCCCCACTCGATTCCTCAGAAACTGAACCATGTTTAGTCCGGGAACAAGGCAAAGCAAAATCAATGTAGCAATGAAAAAAATGATCGGCCAAAGGTTGAGCAAAACAGCTGACAAAATCACACTGACAAAAGCCAGAACTTGGATAGAAAATTTTGAGGAAAGTACGATGAAAGCCGATAGAATAAACATAACAGGAACCAAAACAACGGCTGGCGCTGCATCATATATGAACAGTCCAAGGCAAAAGAAATATAAACTTGCCAGCAGCGGCCCCAAAGTGCGGGTTCCCATCCCCAATAACCTTGCGGAGAGGGGGTGCAGCAAAGGAGTTGTCACATATAGTAACGCCCCAAGGCACGCGGGAGAACAGGGAAGCCCAAGAATTACAGAGTCCGAAACAGGAAAGAGCTTAAGTACAGTGTAAAGAATCAGTGCAGCAACAATGTCACTTGCAATATTGCACAAGAGGCCGACATTTATTTGCCAGCTCTTGGGAATACGAGCGAAAAAATAGTGCGGCAACGGAGGGGCGCCTGTGGTCCCAGGATAAAGACAATTGGGGATATCATAATTATCTAATTTCGGATTTCGTTCAAATCGCCGGATATGCCACAAGTGAACATGAAAATCTGACGTCAGATGGAGTAAAAAGATAATCCTGCTTGCCAACCCCATGGTAGTTATGAGCAGTAGTTCGCCAATCAAATTCATATCTATTCCCCATCGCCTAACAAGCTAACGACACAACGCTGACTCTATTTATTAAAGATCATACTCTTTATCATCAAAGATCAATTCGACCTGATCTCCATCAACAACCACCTTCCCCACAACGCGAGCAGGTACCCCCACTGCAATACTGTAAGGAGAGACATCCTTTGTTACGACAGCCCCGGCACCAATAATACTATGTGCTCCAATTCGTACGCCGGACGTGATCACGACATTGGCACCAATAAAACAACAATCCTCAATCACGACAGGCGCATAATCATATTTTGCTTTGCCGCCACTCAAGGCCCATTTGGCACTATCATGAGTCTGGATTCTAACACCGGAAGGCATGGAACAATAGCTACCGATAGTAAGTCCGCCTGTTCCATCAAGCGTCACCTGCTGGCCGATGTGAGTGTGATCCCCAATGGTGACATCTCCAAAAACCAGTGTTGTATCAAACACAGCGGCCTTGGCACCCATAAGCAGATCGCCCTTTTCCTCTCTCCCAAAAACGAAAGAAGAAAACGAATCACCACGGCCATATTTTTCCCAGCCGTGCTTTAGAAGCTTCCTGCGAAGCCCTCGCAATCCCTTTAGAAGAGCAAGTTCTTCAGAGGTCAATTCACCCATCACTTCATCCATTCTGTATCTCCTAAGACTCTCAAGCCATACTCAATCAACCGTTCTGAACCCACGCCTGTTGGCCCAGAAAATCCTGAGCCAGAGAAGTAGTCATTGCACGTTCCGCCGCTTTTGATGGAGGCAGGCCATCAAGCCGCGCTCGTGCCATAGCTTCACCGACCTTAATACCCGCCATTGTCAATTCAATGATGGACCTCGGTCCCATTTCCCAGGTTCCGATAGACATCGTACCGAACGGGACCCGAGTGCCTGGATGAATACGAATGCCACACGAATCAATGCGATCGTAGTCAACCACGCCACTTACGTGCACAAGGACAAGGCTATCGTTAGCTGCATGCATCTCTTCTGGAGTAAATACACCACCCTCACTGATCACTGGGCGATTGTGCAGATGCTCAAAACAGACCACCGCATCGACCTTGCTAACCCAATCCATAACTGCATCATGGTCATTATGGTCGATGTAATACCCTGCCAGTTCTTCCGGCACAGCTTCATCAAAATTAATCCACTTGAAATTGAATCCGTTCTTATGAAATACCGTTGCCATCCCTTTTCCACTGCGGCCAGATCCAATCAACAACAATGGACTTTTAAAAACTTCAACATCACATTGATAGAGGAGTTTAAGCGGGAGATACCCGGCAAAAGGAAAACGATCCAAGGTTATCTCATCAGTCCCCATCACCAAAATATCATGCTTTTTACAAGCATCCAGATCGAGTTCTTGCGGTCTGAACTCCCATGTTTCCCACATCAAGGGGATAACGGCGGAGGACTTCATTTGCTGAACTGTTTCCTCATCCAGTGGGCGCACTGCGCCAGCGTTCATCACTATATCGCTCTCAGCAAGAGCGCTGGCCTGTTTTTCACTGTGAAAAATAACCCGGTCTTCACACCCGAGAGCACGCATAAGGATACGGCTCGCCTCTATGACCTCGCTGGCGCTGCCATACCGCGTATCTTTTGCCAAAGCATGGACGCGTTCCGCTCCACCCAATACACACATGGCCGGGGTAAGCATGTAATATCCCGTAGCAGCTTCAGTGAAGACGGTCAGGCCTGAAAGATCCAGCTCGAACCGTTCAATATGCTCCTCCAGCAATCGCCTGAAACGGCGTATTTCAAATGCTCCAAATTCGAGCGTCATATATTAACCCCTTACTTGTGATTTTGAATTTTCCTGAAACGCTTCACTTAAGGTGACGAAAGAAGCCTTTCTTGCTTGGTGCAGTGCAAAAATTTTATCTACAATATCCGAAACTCCAATCTTATCCTTACGTCTCAATTTCACGAGAGATTGAGGGTCACGATAGCATTGCTTAGCCTCTTTATATTGCTCTGGATGAACAGTGTTGAGAAAAACATGAATAGGATGAACATTGAGTAGATACACTCCTGTACTCTCGCTCGTCATGACATCCCAATTGGGTTGCAATTGTTTCCAAAACCACCAATTGTCTCCCCAGGAAATTTTCATTTCCATCAATCCCTCATTCATCGGGATATAATCTTCAGGGCAATATTTTGAGGATGTCCATTCGATGCCAAAATCACGTAACAAATCCTGATCACAGTCTCCCCATGACAATCGATGAGGGCGTATTCCTTTAGCCCCCGGAAACCGCTTGGCAAGAATGTCTAACTCTTCCCGAGCAGAACCACGCTCAAAGTTCGGATGCCAAGCCACTTCTGCTTGATCGTAATCGGGAACTTTCTGGTCCTCTGTGGCGAAAAAGGTATATGGAATCCCTGCCTTCTGCAGCCTGTTGAAAGTAAATTCAGCCACCTCAGGATGAGCCCAATCTGCATCAACGCATAGACAACACAACATTACAGGTCGACCTCTTCTGTCATGTAAGGGCACAACTCATATTCGCCCTGAGCAACCTTTTCCAAAGTTTTTAATGGCGCATCTTCAGATATCCACTCTTTAGTCACCAAATTGGTAACGTACACATCGCTGTACTTTCCGAACAGAATGTCGTGGCCCATGCACAAGCCCAAAGTAACGTTGATATCAGAACCAAAATCATTGAGTCCGTATGCCTGTGCAAGTGGATTACACAGTATCCAGTCAGAATCTTTCACAAGGTCGAAATCATCGAAATGAATACTTCCGAGTTTGCAGGCAGCAACCATGGATTCAAATCCAAACTCCCGTGCTTTCGCTGCTACCAATTGGGCCTGTGGGAGAAACTTGGCACAACAGGCTACTCCAATTCGCTTAAATCCGGCAGAATGGGAAAACTCCAGAATATGTTCCAAACGAGAGCGAGAAGCCCCGCCATGGCCAACCAGACGAGTGAAGGCCTGCCAAAGCATCCGGGCCTCAGAACCTTCTCGCTGACACTCTTCAATTGATCGCCTGACGACCTCGGAGTCTCTGCCTCCAGCGCACCCTTCAGGCATGGTTTTCCCATGAGATTCAAAAAGAATGCACTTCTTCATGCAGACACAACCGGTAAAACCATTACTCATGTTCAATCTCCAAAAAGTCTCTCAAGCGCCAATCACTGGCTCTTACCATCACAAACTACTTTGACATTGCATAAAGCTCTGCCAAAATTTCATCCTTGCGCGGCAAGACTTCTTTCTCCATTTCCCTGAATTCGGCATTACGCTCTTCATGGTTTGCACAACGGTGAATTGCCCTGACAAGGTATTCTTCCATTCTCACGATCTCGGAGGAAAACGTCTCAGGCAGATGGTAATCCTTCTGCCATTTGATAGTGCATTCGGAGCACATGGAGCCCTTGCGTTCGATATTCTTGTAATCTCTGTTGTAAACGGACTTCCTGAAATCCTGCATCTTCTCGGAATTCCACATTTCCAAGAATCCCTGATCGTGAAGGTCGCCGATGACAAAGCGATTATCAAAATCGTAGTTACAACCTACGGCCTGCCCCTCATAGTTCACTGAAAGCAGATCCCATGGTGTATTGCAGATAGGGTACGTTGTGGGAGAGACGTCCTGCTTTTCGGCATATGCCTCGCTTGCTTCCTCCACTGCACCCATATGGTTGAACAACTCGCCACTAACCACATGATGGAACGGCAGCTTCTCAAAAAAACTAATGAATTTCTCAAGCTCATCCCGATTCCGATCCTGATTAATGATACCCAGCACTACGGCCAGATGGTAGCCGTTGGCCTTGTGACGTGCTTCAAACAGATTGAAGAGATTTTCGATCACAGTCTCAAAAACGCCACCAACCCTAATTTTCTCATACGTCTCCTTAGTCAGACCATCGATACTCACATGGAGATAATCAAGTCCGGAAGCAACAAGCTTCTCGCAATTTTCCGGAGTCAAGAGAGATGCATTGCTATTCATGAGGGTAAAAAACCCTTTATCATGAGTATACTTGATGATTTCATCCCATTTAGGATGCAAGAGCGGTTCACCAACGCCGGTAAACTGAATTTTACTATGCAACTTGAGATGTTCAATTTCATCAAGACGCTTCTTGTATAAATCAACATCCAAATAACCGGGTTTCCGCGTCATGGCACCATCATGAACGCAATGAACACAACGAAAATTGCATATATTCGTAGGTTCGACGTAAATCTTCCGAGGCGGGAAGTCACAAATAACGCCCCCTTCCAGAGTCGTCGCAATGTACTTCAACCTATCTTTCTGGATATTCAACTCGAATTCGACCATATCTTCAAATTTCATTATACTGACCCCTTTGAACTCTCGTTCACAGCGCTTTGCTCAACTTCAAAATGAACAATGCGTTCTATTAAATTCGCTCTTTCCCAGGCTTCTGTTCGATCAGTGCCACATGTCACGACAAAGCCCGCGCGCTCAAGACTGTTTGGCAACTCACCAACCCACTCTCCTGGCTTTTTGAATATCCCAATATCAACCACTCCTTTTTGAGCCTCAGCTTCCTCAAGCCCTCTGACTTCAAGGAGTTTTCCAGATGAAGGATTAAAAAATCGATAGCATGCCCCAGTATTGTGCAATGGGACAACAGCGTCAGCCTCACCTGTTAAAATCTTTGCCAGTGTACACGGCATATTAACACCGCTCACATGCTCAACAATGTCGGAAAAAATATGTCCACCGCCGCCTCGGGCTCCCAACTCAACGAGAATAGGATCACCTTCTGGAGTCACTATCAGCTCGGTGTGCGTGGCAGAGTGAGTTAATCCGAGGCAGAAAACAGCAGCATCTACAATCGAAACTATTCTATCCAAAATAGCAGCACTAAATCGTGCCGGATAATTCAAACTGGTAGCAACTCGTGTGCGAAGGGCCGGCTTCTCCTTATCGGACATGGCCAGCACCGTATGCTTTCCATCAACCACCAATCCTTCAACAGTAACTTCAACCCCTTCAATAAATGATTCGATCAGTAAGCGACCATTTCGAGCGTAGGGTCGAGCAAATTCCACCGCTTCTTCTATCTCACTGTCATGGCGAATAATCATAATACCGCGGCCAGAGCCACCGCTATCCGCAGGCTTTATTACGCAAGGATAACCGACTGTTGCTGTTGCAGATTTTGCTCCAGCAATATCATCAATCAGACCACCACCGCCGAATGCTACGAAACGAGGCTGTGGTAGATCGCCTTCCTGCCAGCGCGTACGCATCAACTCCTTATCAACCGCCCACCCAGCACTTTGAGTCGTATTTCCGAGCAAGCCCAACGCCTCTACTGCGGCGGCATGAGACATCATTCCAAACTCGTTAAGTGGCATAACGGCGTCAACTTCCTTCAGCCTTGCCAGCTCAACAATGTCATTAGGCGCAGCAATGTCCACCACATGAAATTCATGGGCCAAGCCTGCTGCAGGCGCTTCTGAGTTCTGATCGGCTGCAATGAGATAGTATCCACCATCACGCAGTTTCTCATAAACACGACGATGATAGTATCCCGCTCCCAGCACCAATATACGTTTCACTATTCCTCGCGGTACTTCTTGAGGCACACAGTGTCGTATGTATCCCACTTGCGACGGTCGATACAATCAAACCATGTGTCTTCCTGTTCTTCGATGAAATGCAATTTATCAAGAAATTCTTCAGACTGATGTTCCTCAGTGATGATCACAACACCGGAATCATCGCATACAGCCAACGCACCTTTGTATTTGACACTTAATTCCTGCACCCGGCTTTCAGAAAGATAGGCGCCATCTTCGCAGTTGAAACAGCCAATTGGGGTTGCACCTGAACACCAGATTGCCCATTGCTCTTTGATCAAGTGCGGCATATCTCTCAATGGCCCTTTAACCACAATGGCTTCCGCCTGCCTGTAAAGCATCAAATACTTAGCAACCAGAGAGCCAAAGAGTGCCCGATTATTGCAATTAACCGGCTCAGCGATAAGGATGGCTCCTTCAGGAAAATCTCTCAGCTGGTCATGGATCGCCCAGTTCGATTCATTGTACCCATAAGCCCAGAAGACCGGCCCCACTTTGTGTTTTCCAGAGGTCACAGGCATAGCATCAGGCACGTGCCCTGTTTTGTTCATACAATCAGCAACCTCCGTAGTGCTGATCCTATTTCTTTTGATCAGATCAATAATGCGGGACTGTATCGACATGTTGACCTCCGAATTAATAATTACAAATGTTTATCGTTGTACACAGTGCTATTTATCTAGCATTGCGAGCAAATTTGATCCCATTTTCCGTAGCAAACTCTCATCACCGCCCAAACGAAAAAGCGCCTCTCTCACCTTGCCCATATCGCCTTCCGGGAAATCTGACCCCACACATATCCGGCGATCAAACGTCTCCAACAGCCATGCCATGTCCAATCCTAGTGACGTTTTTTCAAACCGGGTTAACGTCAAGGAGAGATCAAGTAGCACGTGTTCCATTGGTCGAACGACTTCAGATGTTGCCAGAAGGTCTGTGTACCCGCCGTGCACCAAAATAATTCTGGTATTGTCACATGCAGCACACAAGCCATGAATTACATCTGATATCGGCTGACCAAGTGGGGATAATGGAGACTTGTGAATAGTACAGACCATCGCCGCAAGATTCATCTTTCCGGCGAGTCGAACTGCCTCTTTCATTTGGCTTTCAGCCAAAGATACGGCGGAAAGGCGGGGATGCAGTTTCACACCAGCGAATCCCAGATCTCTAACTCGCTCCATCCTGGTTTCAAGCTCGCTGCCACTCAAGGAAACATCGATTCCGGCCACAGGAATAAAACGACCAGGATTTGTTTCTACGGCCTCAAGAATAAGGTCATCGTCATCAACTCCGGGGATACCCGCCAGGACGGCACGATCCGCCTTCCCTGCTTCCATCGCCGAGAGCAGGGAAATAAGTGAAGCGTCCCGATCTGTGTGGAACCAGGACCCGTCGACTGTGATATGAGTCAATGCATCTATGATCATGTGGCCCTCTAATCGAGAATTTTGTCAGGTAGCTTGCGACAACAACGATTACATGCCGGGAAGTTTCCAAGCTCAAGCAACTTGGCACGAAAAGCCCGCGCTTCGGGGCCATTCCAAATCTCTTCCAGAGAAGCGTTCATAATATTGCCCAGTGGCTTACTGCAACAGCGGCCATTGATAACAACATCACCGTTGTACATGATATGGCAATGACTCCACGGAACAAGACAGGTAACCTCAGGAGCAAAGAAATGATCTTCAAGTGAGAACCATGCATCAAGATTGTCTCGCGTCAACTCTGTGGGGAAGAAATGATATTTATATTTATCTCTCGGATATCGCTCTACCAGCTTCTTTAGCTCAGCAGCCATGGCGTCATGATCAAGCCCTTCCAGCCCGGAAAAGGAAATACTGCTTTCCGTCATATCAAAGAAATCAAAATCAACGCTATTCTGATGTTCCGCTTCGGTAGGAGTGATAAAACGAAGAAGACTGAATGCGATAAACAAGTCTTCAAGAATCCCTTCGTCTCGCAAAGCATCCATGAATGCATTCACATGTAGGTAACTCTCTCCAGACAAAACAAAGGATAAGCCAATATTAGGTCCCTCAACCCCCTGTTCATCACGGTACTGAATAACCTTTTTAATGCCATCAACTGCCTTAGCGAATGTTCCGGGTACGCCACGAATTGCGTCATGAACATCCGGCGGACCATCCAGTGAGACACGCAACATCCCGACCCCGCTATCCACGACTTTTTTGTATACCTTGGGGAGCAGGACACCGTTGGTCTGGATGCTGAACATCAATCCTTTTGCTCTAGTATATTCGGCAAGTTCAAAAAGATCCTCCCGCAACAGAGGTTCAAGGAAAGCAGGTCTCACAACTCCACCATGCGGAGCCATTTCATCAACCAGCTCCTTGAGGCGTGACAGAGGCATCTCTTGAAGTTTGCGGCTGTCACCTGTGGTTCTCATATAGAAGAAATTCTTCTCATCACCACTGCGCTTGGCAGTTCCCACATCGCAATGCTTACAACGAAGGAAACATGTGTTGTTCACAGCAAGTGAGACTGTATGTGGCATCGGCGCAATCTCACCATTGCCGGTTTCACGTGCAACGAGAGCCTTTTCTTGATGGCGAAGCTGAGCTTGATAATACTCTTCACTTGTCTTGATCACAGATGATTTTGTCATTGCTTATCCTTGGAGTTGTTCCATCAAAATTACTTTTCTGTTGTCAGGTATTGGTCAAGCCAGCAATCCACATTGAGCAAAGACCATATAAGTAACCTACGATTATTCTTTCCTTCCAGGTGCTCCATTACGAGCCCTCTCACGGATTCCCTATCGAGATAATCGTAGATAGCTGCATCACGTTTAATCAATTTGTCCGCGACATAATTGATACTGTCACCCTTGAACCAACTCGCATCCGGTGCGGAGAAACCTTGCTTGATATCATTTGCGATTTCATCCGGAACATGCCGCTCCATCACTTTACGTAGCAACAACTTGCCATCACGAGTTTTTTTATAAAACTTCTGAGCCTTGGATCCAGGTTCATTTTCATTAATTCGTATGACTTCATTCAGATTTCCAAGCTTCATGTCCACAGGAAGCCGCATGGCAAAATCAACCAAATCATTGTCCAAGAAGGGAACCCGGCTTTCCAACCCATGAGCCATGGAAAGTTTGTCTTCCACGGTCAACAGACCATGGAGAAATGTCTTTGCTTCAAAATACAATGAATTATTGACGTACTCTTGAGGCGAACAGGGACGACCTGCCCGGTCACCGAATACGCCTCGAAAGATATCACGAGTCCACACGTGTTTTACATCTTTCCATATGGGAGCAAACACCCGCTTGATATGTCGATTGGGGATAAGTCGCTGCCAAAAAACATAGTATTTATCAATGTAGTCATCGAAGTTATCGCACACGGCTGCACGATAATATCTCCAAGGATAACCACCAAATAGCTCGTCCCCACCCGAGCCGCCCAGGACAACTTTGACGAACTTGGATGCAAGCTTTGCTGCGTAATAATTAGGGTAACTTTGACCAACTCTCGGTTCCTCTAGGTGCTTAGTAAGATCCGGCAGGCAGCGCTCCATATCTCCTGCTTTGAGAACCATCTCATAGTGCTCTGTCTTAAAAATATAAGACATGTACTCAGCTTTTGGACGCTCATCAAAGGCCAACTCCAGACCGGAAGCAGAGTTCAAATCAAAGCCACAAGTAAAGCTTTTTATGTAAGGATTTTCCCTTGCAGCGATAGCGGAAATCGATCCAGAGTCAACTCCACCAGACAAATAGGCACCAACTTCCACATCACTAACCATCTGCCGACGAACTGCCTGTTGGAACAAGTAATCGAGCTCTTCAATATACTCGCCCTCAGTCATGGGGGTTTCTGGCTCGCGAAAATCATAATCCCAATAACGGCTTATTTGAAGCTCTGTGGAGCTTGACCGCAATGCAGCCGTACAGCCTGCAGGAAATGTTTTGACAGACTTCAACAACGTCTTGTCGGTAAACAGATTCTGGAAGGTAAAATACTCGAGAAGCGCTTCTGGATCGAGTTCCCGACGAGCATGAGGATGCGCAAGTATTGCCTTTTGCTCTGATGCGAACAGAAATGTGTTTCCGAATGTGGCGTAGTAAAGTGGCTTGATGCCATACCTATCGCGAGCGAGGAAAAGAGCACCGGACTCGGTATCAAGTAAAGCAAAGGCAAACATACCGTTAAAACGCCTCACACAGGATGGCCCCCATTCGGCGTACGCAATGAGTACAACTTCGGTATCGGTGCCGGAAACAAATGTATGCCCCAACCCTTCGAGTTCTTTTCTAATTTCCCGAAAATTATAGATTTCACCATTGTAAGACAAGACGTAACGTCCAATCTTAAAAGGCTGTGCTCCCTTCTCACTCAAATCGAGTATGGCAAGACGTCGATGCCCAAGTCCGCTATTTCTGGCAATAAACACACCTTCGCCATCAGGGCCACGATGAGCAAGAGTCCGCGTCATGCGTTTTAGAATCGACGGTTCAGCGGGCGAACCGTCAAAATTCATGTAACCACAAATGCCACACATACGCTTCTACTCGTTTTCCATCGAACACCGACGAATAGTTTCGTGAATGGCGTTAGATAGTATTTGTGCCTGAACATTTATATCAAACTGACTGGCGCGTTCTACTGCCTGCCGAGAAAGATGACTATAATTGTCTTTATCCAGAACTCGTTTGACCAAAGTGGGAATTTTTTCAAACTGCTCACTTTCAAAAAGATAACCAGGAGGATTGGGGCCGAATTCCTCACGAATGTCACCAACATCAGACGATACTACAGGCAGACCTGAAGCAAAAGCCTCCATAATAACATTAGGCCAGCCTTCAATAGTGGAACTCATCAGTAACATATCTATTTCACTCATGAATCGAGCCGAGTCGGCCACATAGCCATCAAAAAAGACAGGGAAACCATCTGCCGCTTCATGTAATTCTGCGGCATATTCTTTATCCTGCTCAGCGCCACCAATACGAATAGCGACCTCGCCCGCCTGCATCAGTTCATGCAGCGCGACAACTGCGTCTCGCTGATTCTTACGCCTAAGAATATTGCCAAGCATTCCAATCTTAATGGGGCGCCCTCCTGGTAATGCCCTGGGCTTCAAAGGGAATAGACTGCAATCTATCCCATTGTAAAAAAGTTCTCCTCCTGGAACGGAAAGTCCTGCTTCCATAACGGGCTTCTTTAAAAGCGAACCGCTAAAGAAACAATGGTCAGCCATAGATAAAGCCAGAGCTTCAAGTTCCTCATCAAAAAAGGTGGAATTTCCTTCAAACCATCTAATGAAATTACGGAAATAAATTACAGCGGCAGGTGCCGACTTTAAAAGCGGCGCAATTTCTCGAATATATCTATTCGTGCGGACAAGAATACCATCAAAAGAAGAACGGGAGAGTAGCGTTGCAAGAGTAGAAGCATCGCCTGAACAGTGGGGTATACCCAATGCGTCCAGTTCTGCTTCCAACGGCCCGTGATTGTAAGACCAGCACACATGTTCAAAATCAGTCAGGCGCTCTAAAAGCAACATATGTTGACGCTCAACTCCGCCAACATCATAAGCATTGAACAGATGCAATATCCTGGGACGATTGCTGATTTGTGTAGAACTGTGCTTTTGCTGCATCATGGAAGCCTATTTTTTTAAATCATGATTTCTTTCAGAGCATAGTAACTTTATCGACAAATCATCCATTAACTTTATGAGTGATTTATATCAAGCGAAGCCATTTCAGACTAAGTTGCCACTATTGCCTTGCAGGTAATTTTGACAGCATTGGAATGAATAGCAAAAACTCTGCCAATATATTCATCCAATACCCGCCATAGACTTAACCAGCATCCTTGCTTGTCCCATACACCGCTTAGTGAATAGTGATTCTTCATCGACAAGTAGCATACGGTTTTTAACTATTGTATATCTTAAATTTTCAAAAGATCCCGCCCGGAGAACAACAATTATGCAACACTATTTAACTCAGAATTATCGCCACTATTCCTGACTTCACTAGGATGAAATCATTTATCGACTTAATGATTTTGCTTCACCAAGTGCTCACTGTATCGATTCAAGTAGTCCAGTAGCAATTTTTATAATCAAATCAATATTGAAGAGATGATTAAAGCACTACTGGAATGCTTTCTTACAGCGAAGTCCATGGTCGATCAGTAGTTAAATAAACACGAGTCTTTTCTATGACTGAAGGGGAATACTCTTGCCCCGCAAGAAGTGCGACAGCTTCACCGTGTGTTTTAACACGAAATAGCTTGTCCAGCTCCGGAGCGATATGTTCGATGGATGGAGTGCTCCAGACGACTGCACGCTCTAGGAGTGGGATATACAAAGAGCCTTCTACCCCAATTGTACGAGCGCAACCCAAGGCATGAATGGCAAGTGTTGAACCGCCGTTTTCTGCGACCATGAGAAGCTTGCCACATTCCTTCCATAACCCGAGGACTGCCCCAAACCATTGAACAGCTTCGGCTAACCAATCCCTCAAATCACAATCAAAATGATCAGCGAGAACAGATAATAAGCTCAAGCAACGTTCGGGGTCGGTCTTCAACAATGGATAAACACCGGTTATAAAATCGTGACGAAACAAACTGAGTGGAGGTGGAAGCAACTGAGCAAGGTCAGTCCATTCAGATTCAGGCGACTGAGCCATGTTCACCACACCAGGCTGTGCTCGCTGAACACAAAAATATTCTAAATCACGTTCAGTAGAGAGAAGTGCTTGCTTTTCACGCAACAGCTCATCAACTAATTCCGGGGTTTCTCCTAGGCCCCCCTGATCATAGAGATCTGCTGCACGCTCAATAAAACCACGCATATCGTACAGCAGTCCCATGCCATACTCGTCTAGAGGCTTGGCTTTTGGCATCTCTGCCAAGCGGTCGTAATCTGTTTTAACCTGGCTCAGAGTCTTCGGAAAATTGGCTTCACTAAGAACCAGTTCATGGCCTATGCGTCCCATTTCCTGAAGCGCTTCATCGTCAAGCCCCAATGCATCACGCAAAACATTTGTAGTCGCTTCAACATCCCTGTGTGGAACGACAAAACCAGTCTCACCCTCTCTGGCCCAATAGGATACAGTAGGAATGTCACACGTCACCACAGGTGTGCGCATAGCTAAAGACTCAAGCACCGTGGCCGGGTTGTGATCATTACTATGAATTGAAGCAACGAATGTCGCCATTTGATAATAAGTGCGCAGCGCAAGATCACTGCAGAGTGAACCAGAAAAAATTACAGCGTCACGAACTTCCTTCTGACTCAGTAAGCCTTCAAGATATCGAGCTTCCCTTGTGACAACCCCGCCAATAACAACCAGACGGACTGGTAGTGACTCGCGCAACTTGGCTACTGACTTGATCAAAATATCGAGATTGGCAGGCAGACTCGTTGTCCGAGAACTCAGAATCACCAACTCATCAGAGGCGATCCCCAATTTCTTGCGTAATTGCATAACTTCGCTTTCATCGACAGGACGAAATATATCCAAATCCACGCCCCAAGAATGCAACACAGCCCGCTTTGGACTCATTCCCCTATCCAACCATTCATTCCGTACCACTGGCGATGAAAATGATATGGCCTCAGCAAATTGCCCGCTTTCCAAGCCCTCTAAAACAGCACGATGATAGAGTGGAGAAAGAGGATCCTTGGAATAGACAAAATCCCAGATGGAATTCACACGAACAACACCAGAACAAAAGAAACCCAAGCAGGCAGGATAATGTGTTGAATGAGAATGAAGAATATCTATATTTCTGCTGGATAAATCCTCATTCAGCCAGTCCAGCAACGCAAGTGGTTTATCAGCCAACTCAGGTGGAAGCACTTGGACAGTGTAGGGCAGAGAGGAAATATCAAGATAATCAGGAATATTGTCAGTATAAACGACTTCTGCACACCCCATGGCAGACAGAGCTTCAGCCCGTCTTCGCAAATGACATGATGCCAACCAGCCTATGTGCGCAATTCGAGGGTTATTCATCATCTCCATACCAATCGAAGTGTTTAGCAACAAAGGGATACCCTTTGTTACCTATCTGCTAGGTGCGCTCTTTTGTGTTCTCAAAAATTTCTTCAACAATGTCACGAATGCCATAGGAGTATTCCCAGTTAGGATAATCTCTACGAAACTTGGAAACATCTGAAATCCACCACATATGATCGCCGACACGATTGTCGTCAGCGTATGTGTAGTTAAATGGCTTGTCTGTTACATCCTCGCACAAGTTGATCGCTTCGAGCATGGAGCAGTTGGAATGCCTGCCTCCACCAGCGTTGTAGACTTCTCCCTGCCGCGGGTTCTGATAGTAATGCCAGAACATACTCACCAGATCGGAACTATGAATATTGTCCCGGACCTGTTTGCCCTTGTAGCCGAACACTGTATAAGGCGTACCTGATGCCCCGCACTTAACCAGATAAGCGAGAAAGCCGTGTAGTTCAGCGCCACTGTGCCCTGATCCAGTCAGGCAGCCACCGCGAAAGCAAACCGTGTTCATATCGAAATAACGGCCATATTCCTGTACCATGACATCGGCCGCCACTTTGGATGCACCGAAAACACTGTGGGTACTGGAATCCAGCGACATCGTTTCATCGATACCATCGGCAAACCATTGATGCGATTCGTCCAATTCATATCGAGTCTCCCCCTCCACAAGAGGAAGTGCGTTAGGCGTATCGCCATACACCTTATTGGTGGATGTAAAGATGAACACTGCTTCTGGACAATGTTTGCGGGCTGCTTCAAGTAAAATCAGTGTTGCCCGGGCATTGACGTCAAAATCGGTAAGCGGTTCACGGGCTGCCCAATCATGAGACGGCTGTGCGGCTGTATGAACGATGATGGAGATATCTTTGCCATACCGAGCAAATAGCTTGTCCATCGCATCTGGGTCGCGAATATCATCCGCACAATGAGTGTATGCGGGCAACGTTTTTTCGAGTCTATCGACATGCCATTTAGTGGACGCCTGTTCACCGAAAAAATAACTACGCATGTCATTATCGACACCAACGATATCAAAACCTTTGGATGCAAAAAAACGGACAGTCTCACCACCGATGAGACCACCGGAGCCGGTAACCAGACAAAGTGCCATTACTTCTCTACCTTTCCTTCGGCCAAGGCTTCACGGGCCTGCCTCACTAAAGAGCGGGATTCATTGAGCAGCTTGCCCCAGTTGGACTCGCTATGAACATTCTCTTCACGCCCATCGTGGGTACGAACGGAATAAAGCGTTTTAGCAATGTGCTTGAAGCGAACACCATTGAGAGCGAAACGCAGGTAAAGCTCATGATCATTGCCAAGAAAATCATTATTATACCAGCCAAGTGTGTCATGCAGAGTTCGGCGATACAGTTTGGATACACCGCACAGATACCAATTGCTGAAACTCTTCTCAAAAGAGTAATCGGGCACTTTGAACTCACGTAGAATACGACCATTGTCATCAAATACGAACATATCAGAATAAGTGAAATCTGCTTCATCCGCATCCAATGGTTCAGCAAGACTCGACATCATTTGTGGATGGCATACGTCATCTGAAGCAATATATGTGCAGTAATCACCCGTCGCAGCCTGAAAACCCCGATTGTAGGTTGGAGTTGAGCCCATGTTCTGCTCATTGTGCAAAATACGAAGCACCCGGCCTTCAGGATTATAGCGAAGATGACGAGTCCGTTCGATCTCATTGCTTTCTTCGTTGAAATTGGAAGCAAAGGAAACTTCGTCCTCTTTTACGGCACGCTCAAAGTCAGCAATAACTTCAGCTGTGCTATCGGTCGAACAGTCGTTGACCACAATTATTTCAAGATTCGGATAGTCCTGAAACCAAATGGAATCCAGACAGGCACCAAGATATTGTGACTGATTATAGGTAGGTACAATGACAGAAATCAAAGCGGATTGTTTAGACATCTTACTCACTTCACTTAGACTAGGTTCATCTATTCATTTACCGACTGTATGATTTATCGGCACAAAAGCCAAATACCTTGAGGCTTTTCCCATCTTTTCATTCAGCAACCAATTAATTTAATATGCTCCACCCTCAATGCCGCAATATCGTCACTATTCAGGCAGGTGAGGGCATAATCTTGCAAACATCGGACCGCAGGCAAACCTTGCCAGTGTAATCACGCCAGCAATATTCCCAGACCTGTCGCCAAAGTTGCCCCGACTGCGGGATTGGCGTATTAAGGACCCCATGAAAATCGGTGTTCTACAAATCAATCCTGTGGTGGGTGACCTTGACGGCAATGCTGCCAAGATATGTGACGGTGTCCGTGAAGCCCAGCGGCTCGGTGCAGACTTCTGTGTCACCTCTGAATTAGCGCTAACCGGCTACCCTCCGCGCGACCTGCTCCTCTATGAAAGCTTTATTGATAAAGCTGAAGCTGCAGCAGGTGGCTTGGCCCGAGAACTCAAAGATGCCCCCCCCTTGCTGCTTGGCACAGTTGGCAAAAACAGCACAGGCCATGGCAAGTCTGTGTTCAACTGCGCATTCTGGTGTACTGGCGGTGATATTAGACAGGTAATCCGCAAGACCTTGCTGCCCACCTATGACGTCTTTGATGAAGCCCGATATTTCGAACCAGCTCCGGGTAACAACCCGGGTGAAAACATATTGAAGTTCAATGAGTCCACCATTGCTATTACCATTTGCGAAGACGCATGGAATGACAAGGACTACTGGGATACACGTGCCTATCAGTATGACCCACTTGAAGTGGCTGCATCTCAAGGCATTGATTATATCGTGAACCTCTCTGCCTCTCCCCTCTTTCTCGGCAAGCAAAAACTCCGTGAAGATATGCTTGGTGCAGTAGCTAAGAAATACAACGCACCGTTAATTTATGCCAACCAGACTGGTGGCAATGATGATCTCGTTTTTGATGGCCGATCTTGTGCTTTCAACAGTGATGGAAGTTTGATCGCCCGTGCACCCGGCTTTGAGGAGTCCGTGCTGCTCATTGACACCGAGGCCAACAACACCATTTCAAGCGATGATTTTTCCCGCGAATCAGAGACATGGCGAGCCTTGGTTCTTGGCACCCGAGATTATGTTCAGAAAAGCGGTTTTTCCAAAGCTTTGGTGGGTTTATCCGGCGGCATAGATTCCGCTGTGACTGCTGTAGTGGCGGCTGAAGCGCTCGGAACAGAAAACGTTACCTGCGTACTCATGCCATCTCCCTATTCCAGTCAGGGAAGCCTTGATGATTCGGTGGAACTCGCCAAAAATCTCAACATCAAGACGTATACCTTGCCCATCGAGCCAATCATGCAATCTTTTGAGACTGCACTGGCTGAGCCATTTATCGGGACCACTCCTGATACCACTGAGGAGAATATACAGTCCCGTATCCGGGGCAACCTGCTCATGGCACTATCCAACAAGCAAGGGTCCCTCCTTCTTACAACAGGTAACAAGAGTGAACTGGCGGTTGGTTACTGCACCATCTACGGAGATATGTCTGGAGGATATGCAGTTATTTCAGACGTAGACAAGACTGGCGTATTTGGCGTGGCCCGCTGGTACAACGACCATATTGGTCCACACATCCCTGAGGCTATCATCACTAAACCACCGTCCGCAGAACTTCGTCCTGATCAAAAAGACCAGGATTCACTGCCTCCCTACGACATACTCGATGGCATCCTTGCCCTGCACATCGAGCAGCACCAATCATTAGAACAGATTGTAGAGGCTGGATATGAAAAAAAAGTGGTGGAAAAAGTGCTGAATTTGGTGCGCTTTGCCGAGTTTAAACGCCGTCAGGCAGCACCCGGTATCAAACTGACACCACGCTCATTTGGCACTGGGTGGCGCATGCCGTTAGCGTGTAAGCGTCAACTTTAACTGCTTTTAATTAGCCCATAGGCCAAGGCACTTCCAGAATATCTTCTGCAATAAGGTATGTATCAGAATCAAGTAGAGGAAGGATGTAATCCGCCGATTCTGCATACAATCGGCTCATCAAAGCTACAGGTTCAATTTCCAAATTTAATGACAATAGCTGCATTGGAGTATGGTTTTCCATGGGGTCAGAACCGTAACTCCATGTGTTTCTGAACTCCCAGCTTCCTTTTGGAAACCGAGTCTCGAGTTTCGCTTTGAAAAAAGCCTGCTCATGAGGGTAACAATAGATAGGTATGCGTTTACCCATTGAAATCCACCCTTTAAAGCGAAACATCAGCATATTTGCATCAATAGTCGCAGCATGCTTATGAATAAGCTTTCTTGCTAGATTAAACCGTTTTTCACCCGACCTAATTGAATGAAGAGTAGTGAATATCTTTCCGGCTGATGTAAAAGGATTTTTACCAAGCGTCTTGGGATCAGAATTGATCGCCACTAGATCAACATCATGAGTGATCATTTGCGAAAATTTCTTTTTCTCACGCAGCCATCGCTGAATACACTGCTCATCAGGATATTGACCTAGTTTGCCAATCTGGAGCAACGCGTTCTTCACCTTTCCCTTATCCAATTCAGGTTCATTCATAAAAGCTGCTGCTTCCTGATACTGAAAAAAGGCTTCTCCAAGAATACCGCTCTGAGATAAATTATAAAATTGTGTAGATACTGCGAGCTCTGACGCTATAGATTCAGCTTCAAATGCCGTAGCTAAAAATTGTAACCGCGTTGCCCCCAGAGAGCCATCATTAAGGTGAATAGGAAGATCATAGTTACCTATGATGCAATCTACATTTTCATTGATAGCTCCAATTTCGTCTGAGAAAGAAATAGTATTTTTACCTTCATCACCCGCATGAAAACCATCGTAATACATTTTATTCTTGAAGGAGAGATCTGCTCCGATTACCAATACTTTAGCTGGATTAAACAACTCTGCCACGCCCAACATCGGTATTAATGAACTCAGCCATGAATTTCGCAATTCGTAATCATTGCCGAAAGCAATTTTATGGAATGTATCAATCCAATATACTCCGGCAAATCTATGTGAATAACTTTTTACAGGTGCACATGAAAGGGCAAGTAACCAAGTCTTGGAGAAATTCATTTCCTTGGGATAAAAGACCTTTTGCTCGCCATGAGTATCCAATTGAACAACAATATCGGGAACAACATCATGCTCCTGACAAAAACGAAGGCTACGGGCAAGACACACCACAATGAATCGTTTGCTCAACTCTTTCAGATGCGGACCTATTTCTTTCAAAGACGGACCTGCTGCCAACAATAAAACTGGAGTGGAAGGTAGTTTACCTTCCAGTTCTTTAGTACGCACCGTCCCCATCAGAAATGGGAGATTATCCAACATATTTATATCATAAACTAAATTAGCGAGTGGTCCTTTATCACCACCAACACCAAATGGATCTGGCGTCGCTGTATCCTGCTTAGGAAACCAAACATACTTTATATAAGTAAAAACCAAGTGCTTTTGAATAAGTCGGACCATATCAAAAGAATTTTCTGCCAGAAAAGATGACACTACTAAGGTGATGCCTGCTTGTAGGTCTAAAGTGTCAATCATACCTATGGCCTGCAATGCTTCACCATTGGCTTCTGAAAACTGAACAACTTTTGCGGGGGAAATATCCTTTGGAATTTGGCAATCACCAAGCACGATCACCATGGTTTGCCCATCGTATTGATCCAAGGAATCTATTTTCGTAAAAAACATAATATTGTTCCGTAGGCTGAATTCTCAATTGATTTGGTGTATTCACCAACTTTGCATTCCGGCAGATGCATAGTATAGTTCAAAACGTATTATCACAAGTTATTGAGAAAAAGGAACAACCATGAAAGTGAAGAAGCACCGAACATCAGCAAAAGAAAAAGTACGAAATTTCCTACTTATTCTTCTCGCCCTCGCTACTGTGGTTGTCTTTTTCAATCTCGATATATCCACTACAGGCGAATCTGTTTTCAGCAAGTCATCTACTAAGAAATTGCGATTCAGAGGAGATTTGAAGAGAGAAGCATACACCGAAAAGGAAATAGCCAGCCTTACCCGTTTTATCGACAAATATAAGAATGATATTGAGCGGGCAGAATTTCAGGTCATGCTTCAAGATACGTACAAAAAAATCAAAGATTCAAGCCAACTCACGTTTGAAGTTCGCCTTACAATGGATGATGGAGCCACTATCAATACACCAACTTGGCGTACTACCCGTGGTAAAATGATCCCTAGTATGTTGGCCAAGATGAAGAAGGATATGAAAGCGTATCTGGAGCTCAAAAAACAGGGAAAAAAGATGAAGTCTTTCGTCAATACCAAGTAATTAATTTCAGCAGATTAAAACCACTCACCTACTCTAAAATATACAGCTTTTGAGCCTGGCCCTACAGCCACATCCATGCCGAGATACATGGATTCCTTTTCTGCGATAAGGTAGCGAATACCCGTACCGACTGTCGGCACCATTGGTTTTCGGAATAACTCGTCAGGCGTACTGCCAATCCAGCCAACACCGCCAAACAGGCTCGCTCCCCACTTCTTTGAGATTTTATACTTCAGCTCTCCCTGAACGGATGCTGATTGCTTGTCGATATAGCGCGCATAGGGAAACCCACGCATATGGAGAAATGGCATATCGAAAAACGGGGTGCTGCCTGTGGAAAGGTTAAGATCACCTCGCGCTGCAAAGACCAATTTCTCAGTCAGTCCAAAATAATGATTATAGTTTGATTCCAGCTTTCCGTACTCAAAGTCACCACCCCATATATCGTCATAATCCATCACACTAAATTCAAATTTTCCGCCTTTTGTGGCGTAAACACTATGGTCTGTTGTGTCCCATTCTCCAGCTAAGCCCAGCCCTGCCGTGGTGAAAGAACGGTTGATATCAGGTAATTTGGAATGAAGATCAGACAAATTCAAACCAAGATCCCAATTGAATATGGAATACTTGGGCCCAATGTACCAGTTATCCAGAACTTGAAAGAAGAACTTAGGTTGGAATGCTGTGATTTTGGCAAAATAATTGATGGGGTGATTACGAAGAAAGGAATCATCGCCAATACCATAGAATTTCAGATTGAATTCACCATAACCAAGATACACTGAGCCACGATATTTATCATTGGCGTAGAACCCTTTATGAAACATTCCCGCTGCCCAGCTTCGATTTGTCGTCGCCATGGCTGCAAGACCACTTATTGACTGCCTAGTGGCATTATCACTGCGTTCTTCATCATTCCAAAAATCGTCCTCAGGATGCATATACATCCCGACTCCCACCAATCCTGCATCCAGCGTTGGATTCACCATGGGTACCGGGGCAATAACAATACGGTCAGTCAGGGATTCATGCTTATCTTCCACTACATCAGTAGTTTCTTCCAAGGTGTCGAGCCAATTGGCATCACCATTGGCCCAACATGGCATTGCTGTCATGAGTAAAGCAGTAAAGATAAAAGCTATTTGAACTATGCATTGCATGATTTTTTCACTTCTCCCGAGTATATAAGTCCTATGCTGTGACGCCCTGAAAGGCAAGATTATCGGGAACATCCGCTATTTTTTACGCGTCTTCTACTTGCACACTCTGCATGGACCATTGTATTAGCCGGACAGAAAACGGTGATATTTTATGACAAAGCAATATGATGTGATTATTTGTGGCGGTGGTCCTACTGGATCAACCGCAGGGTTTGTACTGGCTCAAAAGGGCTATTCTGTGGCCATTATCGACCGGGCTTCCTTCCCACGCAAAAAATTGTGTGGTGGATTACTAACGTGGAAATCGGTCAAACTTCTTGAAGCAGTGTATGGCGAAACAGTTGATGAATTGATCAGCATGGGCGTAATCAACCACGTTTCTGAACAGTACTCGATACATACATACAAGAAGACTCTTGCCAAAGGTGCCCTACCCTACCCATTCCATTTTGTGGATCGAGCTATTTTTGACGCTCACCTGCTCACCCATGCAAAAAACGCTGGTGTCGAAGTTTTCGAGAATACCAAGGTCACGCAATGCCGCCCAGAAATGGGATTGGTTACAGCAGAGAATGGCGATATTTTTGAAGGTCAATATATCATCGGCGCTGATGGTGCGAACTCTCTTGTTCGCCGTTCATTTCCAAATTATGACCGCAAGCGATTCAAAGAATTCATGGCACCAGCCATTGAAATTTCACTCGACCCAACAGACTTTCCTCGTCCCGTAGAACACCCAGAATTGATAGTTGGATTCCTTGATGCAGGATATGGATGGGTATTTCCCAACAAAGATAGAGTTATTGTCGGTATATGCGGACTACGTCCGAAAAATGTCAAATTTTCCGATGTATTCAGCGAATATCTAGACTTTCTCAATATTGATACTAAGACCGTTCCAGAGCTACATGGACACCCTCTCCCTTACGGAAATTATCTCGAAAATCCCGTATACGGACGTACGCTCTTAGCTGGGGATGCAGGTGGATTTGTCGAACCACTTTTAGGTGAAGGAATCTTCTTTGCTCTCGCAAGTGGACTCTATGCCGGCGAATCTCTTTGCGAAGGATTTGCAAAAAAAAGAAATCCAGGACCACTTTATTCCAGCCGAATGCATCAACAAATCATTCCGGAAATGAAAGCTTCAAATACTTTACGCTGGAGCCTTTTCAAGGGGATGAAAGTATTCGGTGAATCTTCACTTGGTATTTTCATTAATGCCGGTGCATACAAGCTTGCCGAGATGGTTCACGGTATCCGCTCCTATTCTTGGCTCAGAAAAAAGAAATGGGATTTTCTCAAGTAAATAATAAAACTCATTTTCCAATGCACACAAAAATAGCATCACACACAGACAATTTGCGTATGATGCTATTTATTTATTTAATATAATTAATCTATTTTAATTTTTAGGCGGGACTGGAATTTCTTTTTTTGGAGGGATATACGGCAAACTCGCCAACCGGGATTCAATTACTTTCGGGTTCGGGTAGGTGGTAAGAATCGATTCCAGCAATTCTTTGGTTTTCACGTAATTACGTTCATTTTCATAGATGTCCGCCAACAAGAATATTGCAAGAACATGAACTTCTTCGCTCACATCTTTCAATTCTAACAATGATTCCAAAGCACGTCTCGACTGATTCCAATTGGCGATAAATGTATAACTTTGCGCCAGCTCGTACAAGCAGCGTGCCTTTGAATCATCATCAATATCCGAATTTGCACAGTTCTCAAGCGTCACAGCAACAAGATCATAATTACCCATGGCACGGTACAATTTCGCCATTCTCAACTGGGTAACGTAAGAATTATTCGGATCATTAATGGCATGAATCAAACACTTCTCATATGATTCTATGGCTTTAGCCCTATTACCAAGCTGTGCATAGACATCACCAAGCTGATTCATAATCCGCCATGCATCCTGCGGGTCAGTCCCCAGTTCCAGATACATCGCTTCGAGCAGTACCACCGCCCTATCAAGGTCACCCTTAATAGTCACCGCAATTTCGCTCAGACGATTCCAAGCCTCTTTTCTGAACTCACCCTGTGGTTCGACCTGTAAATAGCGCTCGTAGTCCTTCTCAGCCTCTAAATAGAGTCCTTTGGAATACCATTCACGAGCACGTTCAATATCCTCAGACCCAGGACTCTCATCCTTCAGGCAACCAGCACTCATCAACATTATTGCCGTGAGTAACAAAAATACTACTATGCGCTTCATACCGCCCCTATGAAGGCCTCCAGCGGCCCTATTGGGAATCGCCTTCAGCGGGACCAGAGAACCTTTTGTAAAGGGTTCTCTGGACACTCCTAAACTTTTTGTAGCGCTTCGCGGGTTAGTAGACCCACGATAATACAGCTTCTTTTAAACAAATAATCCCAACTGAAAGTTGAACTTTCAACGGTAGCATGACCGCTCCACTCACCCCGCGCACATTGCGCCTACATCAAATTTAGGAAAGGGGATGGGTTGGGGGTCTGGGGGAAGGGAAGGGGAACAACCCTTTACAAAGGGTT
>PPCM01000266.1_pt1 | contig 62860 bp, 37 predicted proteins | sample 1555541 | NCBI WGS metagenome assembly PPCM01 (sample SAMN05284479, study PRJNA326546) | Marine sediment metagenome, whole genome shotgun sequencing project. | isolation source: marine sediment | place: Germany: Wadden Sea | collected 2012-09-05 | reverse complement strand
GCAACTGGCAACTGGCAACTGGCAACTGGCAACAAAAGCTTACCACTTAATAATATGGGAACGGAAATACCTGTGATAAAAACCACCATTGATCGCCAATCCTTATTTCTTGCCGCCCTGAGCGGCATTCTGCTCACCGGAGCGTTTCCCAAGATCGGCCTCTCATGGTTGATCTGGTTTGCCCTGGTCCCCCTCCTGTTCTCCCTGCGAAACAGCTCCACCAAGGACCGCCTCCTGCTGGGCCTTGCCGCCGGCACCGTTCACTACCTCACCCTCCTACCGTGGCTTATTACCACCATGAACATATACGGGAACCTCCCCGTAGTTCTAGCGTTTCCCATTTTGCTCCTCTTTGCCCTTTACCTGGCCCTGTACCCGGCCCTCTTTGCCGGCCTCTGCACGGGGAAGGGTATCACAAGGGCCGGCGCCGTATTGACACTGCCGACCCTGTGGGTCTTCCTGGAGTATATCCGCTCGTTCTTTCTCACGGGATTCCCCTGGGAGTTTCTGGGCTGCGCCCTGTTCGAGTCCCTTACCATGATACAGATAGCCGATATCACCGGCGTCTACGGGGTCTCCTTCGTTATCGTGGCGGTAAACACGGCCCTTTTCACGGCAGGGCTGCATCTCACGGGAAAAACGTGGGCAAACAGGCCCGTGGGCAGGGGGGCGGCGATCACGGCTGCGGTCGTTTCCATCCTGGCCGCCGGGGGCACCTGGGGATACGGAAAACACCGCATCAATGAGGTGGATGCCCTTTCAAAGTCCGCTCCCGTGAAAAAGGTGGCCGTCATCCAGGGAAATATCGACCAGGCCCATAAATGGGACCCCGCCTTCCAGAAGGGCACCACCGACAAGTATATCCGCCTCTCCCTTTCGGCGGCCGAATCATCACCGGACCTGATCGTCTGGCCCGAAACCGCAACCCCCTTTTACATGTTCGACCACCCCGTCCTCTCGGCAAAGGTGCTTTCCGGCATCAGGAACGCCGGCACCCATTTTCTTATCGGAAGTCCTTATTTCACCATCACCGGCAAGAAGGTGGAGTATCTGAACAGCGCGTTTCTCATCAATCCCGAGGGCAGGGATGCGGGCAGGTACGACAAGGTACACCTCGTTCCCTTCGGGGAGTACGTGCCCTTCAAGCGCTTCCTGCCGTTCGTGGAGAAGCTGGTGGTCCAGGTGGGGGATTTCAGGGCGGGGGATAAGGGCCGGGCCCTTTCCTGGGGGGATGTAAAACTGGGAGTTCAGACCTGCTTCGAGATCGTTTTCGCCCCCCTTTCAAGGGCCATGGTGAAAAACGGCGCCGAATTCCTTGTAAACCTCACCAACGACGCATGGTTCGGAAAGAGCAGCGCCCCCTTTCAGCATTTTTCCATGGTGGTGTTCAGGGCCGTGGAAAACCGGCGGGCCCTTGTTCGATCCGCCAACACGGGCATCAGCGGTTTTATCGATCCCGTCGGAAGGATCGTCGCCGCAACCCCCCTCTACACCGAAGCGGTGGAGATCCGGAATGTGCCGCTCCTTTCCGTTCGGAGCTTTTATACGACCCACGGGGATATTTTTGCAATGATCTGCATTGGGGTGTGCCTGCTGGTTGCACTGGGGGATAAATTAAAGTATACAGATCGGTTAAGATGTTTGAAACGGGACTGAGTTTTTTTAAGTCGTTTCAGGGCCGGGACGCTGGAATACGGGCGGATCGACTCGACACGAATGTGGGTTCAGGTGATTTTCGGGTGCAAGGGGATTTAACCCGGCGGCAGCAAAACAACGCCCGGCGGTAACGGCAGCGGATACCCCCGTTTGCCCTGTCCGCCTGCCGGTAATCGACACCTTGAACGGTCCGAATCACCCGGGCCGAAAACCAAGCAAACAAATTATTAGTATAGAATCTTTCAAAAATAAGGATTTGAAATGTCAACAGAACTGAAACAGGTCATTAGGGAGTTTTTCACCAAGCTGGACCAGCTGAAAGGCTGTCTTTGACCCTGCCGCCAAGGAACATAGACTAAAAGAGATCGAGGCCCAGATCGCCCACAAGGATTTCTGGAACAATCCCGAGGCCACCAAGCCCGTTCTCAAGGAAAGGGCGCTTCTCACCGGGCAGATGGAAAAGCTGCACAAGCTTGTCGGCGACATTGAGGAGGCGGATCTCCTCCTTGAGATGGCCATGGATGAAGAGGACGAGGAGACCCTCAAGGAGATCGGCGGCCAGGTAAAGGATATCGACAAGCGCCTCACCGATTTTTCCATCTCCCTGATGCTCGACGGAGAGGACGACCGGAACGACGCCATCATCTCCATCAACGCGGGGGCCGGCGGCACCGATTCACAGGACTGGGCCGAGATGCTCTTTCGCATGTACTCCAGGTGGGTCAAGCAGAAGGGGTTCAAGCTCAAGATCATCGATTACCAGCCCGGCGACGAGGCCGGCATCAAGGGCGTCACGTTCACGGCGAGCGGCGAGTACGCGTTCGGCTTCCTCAAGGCGGAGAGCGGCGTCCACAGGCTGGTGCGGATCTCCCCGTTCAACGCGGGGGGCAAAAGGCACACCTCCTTCTCGTCGGTCTTCGTGTATCCCGAGCTGGACAAGGAGATCGTCATCGATATCGAGGAGAAGGATCTCAGGGTCGATGTATTCCGAGCCAGCGGCGCGGGCGGTCAGCACGTGAACAAGACCAGCAGCGCGGTGCGCATCACCCACCTTCCCACGGGAATCGTGGCCCAGTGCCAGCAGGAATCCTCCCAGCACAGGAACCGGGAGATCGCCCTGAAGGTACTCTCGGCGAGGCTTTACCAGATGGAGAAGCAGCGCCAGGACGACAAGATCCAGGAGATGCACGACGGCAAGGACGACATCGCCTTCGGCAACCAGATCCGTTCCTATGTGCTCCACCCCTACCAGATGGTCAAGGACCACCGCACCAACGTTGAGGTGGGCAACGTCACCAACGTGCTGGACGGCGGGCTCGATCCCTTTATCCAGGGGATGCTCATGGGAGAATCGGCAAAATGAGCCCCCTCTCCGTGATCGAATCGTTTTACCCCCCCGGCACCCGGGCCCACGAGATCATGGTGACCCACGGAAACCGGGTCACCGAAAAGGCCCTTGAAACGGCAAGGAGGGTACCGGAGCTCAGCCCCGACCTGGACTTTATCAGGGAGGCGGCCATGCTCCACGATATCGGCATCTTCCTCACCCTTGCCCCGGAGATCGGCTGCACCGGCGATAAGCCCTATATCTGCCACGGGTACCTCGGGCGCGCCCTACTGGAAGAAAAGGGCCTGCCGAGGCACGCCATGGTGGCCGAGCGCCACACCGGCGTGGGCCTCACAAGGGAGGACATCGAAAAACAGGCCCTTCCCGTTCCAGGCCGGGACATGGTTCCCATATCCATCGAGGAGAAGATCATCTGCTATGCGGACAAGTTCTTTTCCAAGAGCCCGGGCAAGCTGGATCACGAAAAATCCCCCGGGTCGGTGCTGGACGGCATGGCCCGATTCGGAAAGGAGAAGGCGGACACCTTCTCCTCGTGGATGACCCTGTTCAAGGAAAACGGCTGAGCCGCGCCTGCCCGTATCCGCCTCGGACGGACCGGCCGCACTCGGCAAGCGACAAGGAGTTGCCGGTTCTACACGAACGACTCTTTTTCAGGGAAAACAACAGAGCGGGAATCTCCCCGAATCCGCCCCGAACGGAGCGACCGGATTCGGGAACATGGAAACTCTCCTCTCAAGAACGATTTCTCAGTAAAAACAGCGAAACGGAAACCGGCATTCCCTTAGTTGGGATGCCGGTTTTTTCATGCCCCGATCCCCCCTGCATATCACCACGAGCTCCCTTCGAATACCCACTTCGACCCCCTGCCCGAAAAAAGGCTTGAATTTTTTCCCAAGCTCCTGTTATATAGTGAATATAGTAACTTACAAAACATCGAGGATGGACTTTTTATTCATAAATTCCGGCATTTATTTGTTGGGAGGTTTGTTATGGGTATATGTCTTTTGTGCGACAGTATGTTGGATTCCTTTGGCCTCTGTCCGAATCACTGCGACGAAATCGGCGGCCATGTCGACCATGCAGGCGAAAGCGGTTGGGATGCGGACGATTTCCAGGGGTTTGACGATATGGTCAACGGATACCAGGGGGATCTCAATGTGGAGAGTGATTACGACGCTTATTAGATCGTAGTCGGGGAAGGATCGTCGTTTAGTTTTTCGGCCCATCGGAACGGACGCCGCAGCCTCCGCCTTTTCACGGTCGGAGGCCGCGCTCCATGGAAGCGAATGGATTCGGCCGGGTTCGCCAAACGCCGGGGGTGCATCCGGAAGCGCCCGATTCATATCCCCCGGGGCTCCGGGCGACTCAACCGTTTTTAAGGAATTCGGTATAGGCCTCATGGGCATCTTCGACCCCGAGCTCCAGGATTTCCTTTCCGGCTTCGACCGTTGCCGCCATGGGGTTGGAGCCGATCCTTCCGTCGGGGAAGTTCATCCTGAAATCCACCGCATCGCGAAAATCACCGGCGGGCGCGATCTCCGGCTCCATTTCCACCGTTTTCACCGCATGGGGATATGCATGGAAACTCAGGGAGACCTCCGTGGGCGTTGCATGATCGCCCTCGATCCCGGGAAAGGTCCGCTCGGTAAACGCCTTCACCCGTTTTCCTTCGTACCAGCTGTTCACCGTGCAATGAAGATCACAGGTTCCCCGGTTCATGCTGTATTCCGCATAGATCTCCGAAAAGGCCGCGTTCAGGGTGCTCACGTTTCCCCCGTGCCCGTTGAAAAAGAAGATATGGGTAAATCCGTGCCTTGCCAGCGATCCCACCACATCCTCCACAACGGCCATAAGGGTGGAGGGGCGGAACGTCATGCTCCCGGCAAAGGCCAGGTGATGCTGACTCATGCCGATCCCCAGGGAAGGCCCCACCATGACCCCGTATTTTTCCGAAACCCCGTGGGCGATCTTCTCGGCGCAGATGATATCGGTTCCGATCAGGCCGTTGGGGCCGTGCTGCTCCGTTGAGCCGATGGGAATGATGATCCCCGTTGATTCCTTCAGGTACGCCTTGACTTCCTTCCATGTGGACTGTTGTAACAGCATCGCTTCTCCCTTTGTTTTTCGGACAATCCGCTTCCTGATGTTGCAGGTCCTGTAAAAGTCGCGGTAGGGAAATCCGACCACGACAAGATGTTGTCGATATATCGTTGTTTTACCGAGTGTTGCAGGTTAAAACCTGCCTCGGGCTTTTTAAACAGGCACCAATGTTGTCGGCCCGGTAAAAAAGTCCTATGCCCATTTTTCGGCCACATGATGATGGACGCTTCCGAGCCATTACACCAACCGGTTGTGGTCAATTTTTCATGGGCCGTTTTTTTACATGAGCATCAATTTTGCCGGCCCCACATAAAGTCGGCCGGCGAACAACCAACCGGCATATCATTCGGAGCATAGCCTTGAACCACATGATCATCCGGCAGAAAACCGGGCTCTCGGCCTTTACCGGGTGCGCCAATTTTTCAGCCTGTTAAAAACATCGTGGATTACTAAACTCTCCACAAAAATTTTTCAACACCAAAACGGGTTGGAATCTCCAATGCAGAAGGCCTGCCTTCCCAAGGCTGAACGCTGAGCAGGAAACGCCGGGCCGCCATCCCCTTCATCCCTTTCCCAACACATCTATTCCGACAAAGGATGATATCGCCTCGCTCCCCTTTTCTTTTGCCTCTGAAATTGCCATTTTTCCGTTTTAATGTTAACGCTCCCTTGATCCTCACAGCCGTCCTTTATAAAAGGGAACGGCTTTTGATTGCCATAACGCAAACAGGATTCGCCAGGGTACCGTGGACACGAAGGAAACCCATGAAAAGCGGCACCTTTCCGGGAAAGACGACAAACAGGTCCTTCACCGGAAATAGCGTGCCGGGCGCGATCTATGCCATAAAATAAAAGACCGGGAATTATAGAGAATGAAACTGTTCGACAGTCACTGCCACCTCGACGACAAATCCTACGACAATGAGATGAACGCCCTTATCGAACGTGCGGACAATGCAGGGGTGAAAAAGATGATGATCGTGGGGGTTACGAAAAGAAGCTCGGAAAAGGCCGTGGAACTGGCCGATTCCCACGCCCCTCTTTACGCCTCCGTGGGCATCCATCCCCACGATGCAAAGGAATGTTCCGAAGAAACCCTCACCGCGCTTATGGGGCTTGCCGCAAACCCCAAGGTGAAGGCCTGGGGGGAAACGGGGCTTGACTTCAACCGCATGTTTTCCCCGAGGGAAATTCAGGAAAAATGGCTGCGAAGGCAGATCGAAACAGCGGACCTGCTGGAGCTGCCCCTGATCTTTCACGAACGGGATTCGGCGGGACGCTTCCTTGAGATCCTCAAGGAGAAGCACCACGACAAACGCCGGGGGGTGGTCCACTGCTTCAGCGGCAACCGCGAGGAGATGGTCCAGTACCTTAACATGGGGTATTATATCGGCATCACCGGTATCCTGACCATCAAGAGCCGGGGCAGGGATCTGCGGGAACTTGCGCCCCTGATTCCGGCGGACCGGATCCTTATCGAGACCGACGCCCCCTACCTGACCCCGGCGCCTGAAAAGAACCGCATCCGGCGCAACGAGCCGGCTTTCGTAAAATCCACCCTGGTTCGACTGGCCGAGGTAAGGGGAGAAAAACTCGAAGATCTTGCCGAGACCATCTGGAACAACACATGCAGGCTCTATGATATTACCGGATAGAAACCGGGTGTTGTTTTTGATCTAAAGGCGGGCAACCGCCTTTGGATCAGTTTTTAAAGTGCCTTGCGAAGGCGTCTGGTAAGATCGTAAATCGCCGCGCCGGAAAACTCTGCAAGCCTGCCGTCGGCATCGGGATTGTTCCATCTATTACGGAATTTGATAATCTCCGCCTTGGTCCTTCTGCCCGGGCGTTGACTCAATATTTCCTGGATAATGCCCAGCAGAACCTTTCGGTTTCGGGCCAGCCTTGCCCGGTTCAGATTGAGAACATCATTTAGCTCGCCGTTAAAATCATCTTCATCTGAAATTATTTTTCCGTCTGCAATAAACCGGATACGGGTTTCGATGCGATGCTCCGGCATCGATGGAGAGTATTTTAATTCACTGTTTCCTTTTCGGGTGTCACAGGTCTGCTCTTTGCGGGGCGCCCCTTCGTTTCCCAGACAACAGGCCAGCATGTTTCTATAATTCAACTGCTCGGCCGGATAATTGCTTTGACTTTGCCAATGCTCAAGTTTCATGTTCTGAACATTGATACGCGCCATGCAATAAGCACAAAGATACCCCTGCTCCTTCAAAAGCTGTTGCCGAACGGCATTCTTTACAGGTGTGAAATTGGGGCCGTCATATTCGGCGTCAGGCTGCGATTTATATTCCGTCAGCTCTTTGGGCGGCCGGCTTTTTTTGATAGGTCTCATGGCTATTCCCTATCCCACCCCAACATTTGCATCCGGACTTTGGCCCCCAGGAGTTCCGGAATTTCCCCCCCAAGAGACTCCTCAAGCACATCTATTTTTGCTTGAGCCGGTTCAAATTTTTCCTCATCAATCAACTTGAATATGAGATGCAGCGCCCTTTCCACCTCCGGCGTCCGGGCAAGCTGCTCCTCTTCACCCTCTTCAAGCATGATTTCATCCAGAATCTCGTTGCTGGTAAGGCCGTAAGACTGGGCCGGTTGTTTGAAACAAATCTTCTGTTCCTCATCCCGGTACAGAATCCGCAACTGTTCCGCCCTGACTTCCCCTATTGCCTGGGGAGAATGGGTTGTGACGATAAACTGGCAATTGGTAAAAACCTGGGGTAACAAACGTACCATCCGCCTTTGCCACATGGGATGCAGGTGCAAGTCGAATTCATCGATCAAAACGATCCCGTCACCCGCCAGTGGGTCGGATGCCGTAGGATTCGCAATGGCAAGCCTGCGTGCCAGATCTCCAACCAGTGCAATCATGCATTTTTCGCCTTCCGACAGCTGTTCGACACTCAGCTCTTCACCCATTTTAAAAACGGTCATATGAAGCGGTTTTCTTCGAACCCTGAAATCAGAAAATTCAGGTAAAAATTCTCCAAGAGCCTGCCTGACCGTATTTAATTGTCTATCGGGAAATTCCCAGCCTTCCGGTTTATTGGGGCTGTCCAGATAACTGCGGTTTTCATTTTCCAGATCCTCCCTCTGCCGGAACCACTCAAAAAAAGTTCTGAAATTAGCGGCACTGGTAAGAGATTCGTCCCATGCTTCAAGCAGTTCAAATTTATGAGATGTACGGATTCGGAGCGGAATATCCAGTACCGCACGATTAACGGGATAATACGCGAACAGGGGAATGGAACACTGTTCATCGGATTCGCTAATGCTGTCGCGCAACTCAAGAATAAACTCTTTGAGTTCAGACATATCCGTTGCCATATCCACTTTTCGCCCAGCCCTGGATTTGACAAGTTGCCAGTGAATGGACTTAGGTGTATCGGCAAAAACCGATATCCTTGCGGCCTTCATACCGTTTTGAATCTGTTTTTCAGAAATACTTCGACCGGAACTTTTTAAACTCCGCGTCCTTGCCGTTATCCAGGACAATAAAACCGCCACGGCATCGAGAATCGTCGTTTTTCCTGAGCCGTTGGAACCTGTTAAGACAGTTAGATTGTTATCCAGCGGCATATATAGCGAATAAACACCCCGATAGTTTTTTATATCTATTGAAGCTAATTTCATATCTTTTTACTCACTGATTTTTGAAAGCAACGCGCACGATCACCTTGCCGTCCCGGAGCTTCACCTCCTGCCGTATCTGGGTCATGGAATCCCATCCGGCATCCGTCACGGCCGGCAGGAGGAACTTACTGATAATATCGAGTTGCTTTTTATCCATAATATCCTTACCGAGGAATCGAAACTGTATGATTGCCGAACAGGGTCCGGGTTATTTTGCCATCAGCTTGGTCACCGCCTTTTCCAGTCCGTCCAGGGTGAGCTCGTACATGGGGAAGATCCCCTTGATCAGCTGGATGGTATGGGTGTAGCCCCAGAGCCGCTCCTGCACGGGGTTGAGCCACACGGCATGGGGAAAGGTCTCCGTGAGCTGGGTGAGGCACTGGATGCTGGTCTTGGGGCAACGCTCCTCCACGTGGATGGAGCCGTCCCTTGCCATGAGCTCGTAAGGGGCCATGCTGGCGTCCCCCACCACGATAAGCCGGGTATCGGGATCGAAGCGGGAAAAATCGTCCAGGCGGAAGGGTTTCCGATACCGCGTGGGGTCCTCCCAGATATGGCCGTAGATGGTGTTGTGGAAGAAGTAGGTCTTCACCTCCTTGAACTGGGACCCGGCATAATCGAAGAGGGTCTGGACCATGGCGATGTAGGGGTCCATGGACCATCCGCCGTTGTCGATGGCGAGTATCACCTTGAGGCGGTCCTTGAGGCACCTGTCGAAGACGATCTCGATCTCGCCGCCGTTCCGCATGGTCCGGTAGATCGTTTCGTCCACGTTCACCTGGTCCTTGGGACCGGCCGGCACCATGTTGCGGAGGCGCTTCAGGGCTTCCCCCATCATGGAGGGGGTGAGCAAACCGCTGCCGGAATAATCCCTGTACCTTCTCTCGCCCGCCACCTTCACGGCGGAACGGTTCCGGGAACCGCCGCCGATGCGCATGCCGCCGGGATGATGACCGGAGTTGCCCACCGGGGACCTGCCCCCCGTGCCGATCCACCGGTTGCCCCCCTCGTGGCGCCCCTTCTGGTCCTTGAGGCGCTCCTTGAAGTATTCGATCAGCTCCTCGGGGGAGAGATTGCTCATCTTCTCCCTGTCCAGGTCCAGCACCCCCTCGAGATTTTTGGGGTCCTTGAGCCACTCCTCCAGCATCGCCCGTGCGATGGCATCGAGCTGCAACCCCTCCTCGTCGGGCATCTCCACGCCCTTGAAGTGAAAGGCAAAGACCTGATCGTAGAGGTCGAAGTAGCGCTCGCTCTTCACCAGGATACTCCGCGCGGCCGTATAGAACTCGTCCAGGGAGTTCACCAGCCCCATCCCCATGGCCTTTTCCAGGGTGAGCAGGGCCGTGGGACTCACCGGCACCCCCACCTCCTTGAGCCTGTAAAAAAAGTCGACAAACATCGGTCCGCCTTAAAAGAATTTCCGGCGACCGCTGCCCTCGGCCGCTCTTTGATAATCCGCGCTCTTCTTGAACAGCACGCCGAGAAAGGGCATCTGCCCGGATATGAGCTCCTTCACGTTGAAGGAGGGGTCCGTCTCAAGTGCCCTGAGCCAGTTCAAGAGCTCGCGGGTGGCCGGTTTCTTTTCGATCCCCTCGAGGTTCCGCAACCGGTAAAAGGCGGAGATGGCGTTGTCCGCAAGCTTCCGGGGAAGATCGGGGAAATGCACGTCAACGATGCGCCTCATCATGTCGGCGTCGGGAAATGCGATATGGTGAAAGTTGCACCGGCCCAGGAAGGGGTCCGAAAGGTCCTTCTTGGAGTTGGAGGTGATGATGAACACGGGCCGTTTATTGGCCTTTACCACCCGGTCCGTCTCGGGAATATCAAACTGCATCTGATCCAGCACGTCGAGCATGTCGTCCTGAAAATCCGTATCCGCCTTGTCGATCTCGTCGATAAGGAGCACTACCCGCTCCTCGGCATCAAAAGCCTGCCCGATCTTGCCCATGCGGATATACTCCTCGATGTTGCTCACGTCCCTGCCCGAATCCCCGAAGCGACTGTCGTTCAGTCGGGTCAGGGTATCGTACTGGTAGAGGGCGTCCACCAGCTTCATGCTGGACTTCACGTTGAGCACCACGAGTTTCATGCCCAGGCTCTCGGAGATGGCATGGGCCAGCATGGTCTTGCCGGTTCCGGGCTCCCCCTTTAAAAGGAGGGGCATTTCAAGGGCCATGGACACATTGACGATACTTGCCAGCTCATTATCGAGAACATATTTTTCCGCGCCTGAAAAACTTTGTACCTTTCCCATCTCAACCATTGGAACCTCTTTTTTTATTACCATTTATTATCGGCGGCTTCGCATCAAACCGGCCGTAAACAGAAGAACCGAAATTTACCATGAATCTCGGCGACACACCACGATCATCATATCCCAATAATCCGGCCTTGAGCCCGCCGACAGTTCAACGGCACAGACACTGCCCAAGCCGAACGAATCCGTTTCGCCCCCGGTGATCCCGTTCCGACGGGGACCCTTTCGTATCCTCGAACACCATGAACCGGAAGCCGGCACCCGCCCCCCCTGGTTCCGCCTGCTCAAAAACGGGTGTAAGCAATTCAATTTCAACGCCTTAGCCCTTCCTCGGAGGGGTGAGTATTCATAACCATAATAGACTTCTATGATATTTCACCGCACATCTCAAGGTATTTTAAACCGGGCCGGCATAATGATTGACACGTAAAAAGGCCGGTGATATGTTTCCAAGGCTGTTTTTGGAGCCATATTACAAAATTTTTCGCGGCAGGGGTCATCGCCGCGTTTTTTCCATAGGAGAGAAGCGAATGTTTGGAATCGGAATGCCGGAACTCATCATTATTCTTGTTATCATCCTTATCATTTTCGGGGCGGGCAAGCTGCCGGAAATCGGCTCCGGCCTGGGCAAGGGTATCAAGAATTTCAAGAAAGCCACTTCCGAAGTGGAAAACAAGGATCCGGAAAAGCTCGAGGAAGACACCAAGGCCTAACGCCCACTTTCCGCTTCTCCGGAACCGATCGGTTGATCGTGCCGGCCCTGTGACTTCTCTCTACCTTATCACGGCCGGCAGGATAAACACGCTTTCGCCAAGGGCCATGGGCGCACGGGATGCCCCGCCGGAGACTCCCCCTGCCCCGCCCCCTTTTTAACAGACAATCCACCGCCAACGACAAGGTACCGGCCGAACATTTCTCCTTGCCTGTTTTCTCGCGCCCTTCACAGGTTCAGCCGTTATGGAAATCCCCAACACGATCTTCCCCATTTTCCTGGTCATCTTTATCGGGTGGCTCGCCCGCAACAGGGGCTTTATAAGACCCGAATTTCTGGGCCCCGCCAACCGGCTGGTCTTCTACCTTGCCATCCCGGCCATGATCTTCAGGGCCATCTCGAGGACCTCCTTCGAGTCCCAGTTCAATCTCAAGGTCCTTTCCATCACCATTATCGCACTGGTTTTCGGATATGCGCTTGCATGGGGAACGGGTCTACCCGCCGGCCTGAGAAGGGGAAAGCTGGCCACCTTCGTCCAGTCCTCGTTCCACGGCAACCTGGGGTATATCGGATTCGCGGTTGCCTATTACCTGTGCGGCACCGAGGGATTCGCAAGGGCGGGGATTATCGCGGGATTTATGATGATCGCGCAGAACTTCCTGGCGGTGGTGGTGCTTTCCATGAACAACGGGTCTGCGGGCGGGAGAAACAGCATCGGCGGAATGCTCTGGAAGATCGTGGGAAACCCTGTGATATCGGCGGCCATGGCAGGTATTCTCTTCTCCCTGACCCATCTTAAGCTGCCGGTCATTATCGAGCGGAGCCTGGATATCATGAGCGGCATGGGGCTGCCCATGGCCCTGTTGATCATCGGGGCGTCCCTCTCCTTCGGCATGATCCGGGACAGCCTCTTTCCGGTTCTTTCATCGAGCCTGATCAAACTGCTGCTCATGCCGGCCCTGGGCCTTGCCCTTTACCGCTATTTCGGAATCGCGGGGGACGAGTATCTTCCCGGCCTGATTCTCCTGGCCTGCCCCACGGCAACGGTGAGTTACGTCATGGCAAAGGAGATGGGAGGGGACGGGGATCTTTCGACGGTTTGCATTTCCACGAGCACGCTGTTTTCGACGGCGACATTCTACCTCTGGATTTATATCTCCGTTTGACATTGACCTGATTCATTTAATGATGCACTCGTAAAAAAGTCCGATCCTTATTTCCAAAAGGTAAGAATCGACCGTGGGGAAGCGGCGCTTCGCCCACGGCCGTGGATCGGTTATATTTTGCTCCCATGCACTTCTCAACGGAAGCGGTGAAGTTACAACCTCGGTCCGGAAAATCGCCCACAATCAATATCCGCAACCGCATTCCCGCCGCTCTCGTTAAAGATCGATGATCGGAACGGAATTAGGCTTCCAGCTTGATCCTGTCGTCGATCACCTGCCCGAGCTTGAGTTTCATCTGTCGCTCCTGCTGATTTTTCCAGACATCCCGAATCTCCTCGGGTATATCCAGCAGGAAGAGGCCGGGCCGCATGATCAGGGCCTGGGCGCCCCCCTCCTCGTCCATCTGCCCGAAGCGCTGGGTGCTGTCCAGCACGAAGGGCGATTCGTAGAACTCGCCGGTGCCCAAAAAGACCCGGAGCACCACGTGCCTGAGTGCCTGACCGATGCAGTTGCCCAGGGCATGGGGTTTGGTGCAGCAGATCACCGAGGGGGGCTTTCTGTTCTGGCCGTTCCAGTGACCGGTGGAGCCGAGGTAAACGCCCTCCTTGAAGAAGTTCATGGCGTTGAGCTGAACGGAGTTGGTCATGAGCGGCAGTTCGTCGGCCTTGATCACCTTGATGCCGATGCGCTCGAGGCGCATGAGGAACTCCAGGACCTTCTCCCTGTAGAGGAAGTGGTTCACCATGTACTCACGGCCGCTGGGGATCATATCCTTCAGCAGGCAGATGGTGTTGAAGATCTTCTGGGAGTTGACCGGTATGGGCCAGATTTCGAAGAGATGGGTCAGGTTACTCTCTTCGAGGTTCTTCGCCGTTTCAGGAAGCAGTCCATGCTGTATTAGCTCTCCAAGGATCGGCGTCTTTCCGTCCCCCCGGTGTTTTGCCGCCACCATGTACTCGGATTCTCGGATCTCCTGGCTCATGACCGAGAGGTTGTCCCCGATCCAGCCAAGGGATTCCGCCTCGCCCTCGCAGATCTCCCTGTACTCCTGCATGATGGTGTAGAGGTAGTAATAAAGCCGTTTCACCGTCACGGGATCCTTTTCCACCTCCGGCATCTCACCGACCCTTGCCTGAACCATCCAGAGGGTGTCCTCGTTGTTGACCATCAGCACCAGGGCCCGCCCCGCCGCCTCCAGACCCTTCTGGTTTCCGGCAACGGCATGCTCGATAAAGCTGTCCACGAAGGGGGGGATCGTATGGTCGTCCACGGGGACCCGCCCGGCCTTCTTGAGCTCCTTGAAGGAGATGTCGAACCAGGTTTCGGCGGCCTTGAGTTTGTCCTCGCGGGTGTCGTAGATGATCTCCTGGATCTTCCGGAACACCTTCTGGTATGCGGTGAGCCATGAGAAAACGAACTTCCGCTTTTCCGGGGTAAAGGCGGCGTCCGTGGCAAGGTAGATAAAGATCGCCTCGATATGGTAGTTGTTTACCAGCACCCGGCTTGCGCGGGCCCGCTCCTGGATGGCGAAATCCTTCTCCCTTGCGATGATATGGAGCAGGGATTCGATGATCAGGAGAAGGTGCGCCCTTCTTCCGGAAAAATAGCTGAGAATATGCCTGAGGTTCTGGGGATGGGAGCGCCTTGCCCTGTCCGAGGCGATGCTGCGAAGGACCCTTGCCAGGGCGATGTCCAGGAGCTTGAGGACCCTCTCCTTGTGCGCCTGGGGCATGCCGCTCTCCTTGAGGATCGCCTCCATGTCCTCGATGCACTGCCCGGCGCCCGAGCCCCCTTTGTTCAGGAGAATCGTAAAGATCCTGTTGATCCGATCCTGCCCGGCAACGGCTCCGGCAAGCTTCTCCACCTCCGTTTTCAAGGAATTTCGTTCGCAGTATCCGCCTTCGCACGCGCCGACAAAGAGAAATTCGAGATTATGGTCGTTCAGAGAAGAGACAAAATCACCGAGTGAATCAAAGTTCTGCATCGTACCTCCCGGGCTATGAGCTTGAATTCAGCTGAAAAGCCCCCTTCGGGCATCCCAGCCGCCAACATATTGTGCCGAAACAGAATACCACACACCCCATGGAGTGTCGAACGTTTTTCACGCGGCCCAGCCCGCACAACGGCAAACACGACACTCAATCCTCGAAAACGACCTCCACCTGTTTGAGATACCCCTCCAGGGACGCGTTCAGATCGCCGATGCGATCCTTTTCACCATTCAGGGCGGCATTCTCCATCTCTTCGCCGATCAGGGAGATTTGATCGAATCCGTATGCCGCGCCGCTCCCCTTGAAGGAGTGGGCGATGGACCTTATCTCCTCGTAGGCATTGTCCGTCAGGGCGTTGCTGATCCGGTTCACATCTTCGTGACGGTTATCAAGGTATCCGGGAATCAGATCTTCCAGGTCGGCCTCTATGCGAACCACGATTTTTTCTCCCATGATCTTCCCCCCCTCCTGTCTTTCCCCCATGATCCGCAGAGATTCCCGGCCCGGATCGCGTTGTTGCCATTCTCGTCGACACGATTCCAAATACCGCCTTGCGGTTAATGCCGATTTTTTTGAGGCCGGCATCCCCGCCGCAGCCCTGATTTCAAGCGAAACGTGCTTTGCCGATCATCATCCCTTCTCACGATATGTGGTACCTTATTCCAGAAGACGACAGGGCTTTACCGCTCATCATCCACGCTCACGAAACGCGGCACCTTATTCCCGCAGGCGTCGGGCCGCCACCGTTCGCGATCCGGCCTTCAGGCCGTAAAGCCCAAGGCTTCGGCTTCAGCCTTGGGGAGTACACTAAACCCTTCCGGCCACCACCATGTTCCGGCCGGCATGCTTTGCCGCGTAGAGCAGATTGTCGGTCTGCCGGATCATCTCCTCGGGGGTGAGCCCCCCCTTGTTGCCGCCGGCGGCAAAGCCCGTCACGCCAAAACTCGCCGTGAAGCGGATAATACTTTTCCCCACGGAAACCGCCATCAAGGCCACGGCCTCCCGAAACCTCTCCGCGACCCGCTCCGCCTCCCTGGGGGGTGTTTCGGGCAAAAGGATCAGGAACTCCTCCCCCCCGTAGCGGATAAGGGTGTCCACCTCTTCCCGGATAATACCCTTTGCGCAGAGCACGAACTCCTTGAGAACGAGGTCCCCGGCGGGGTGGCCGAAGGTATCGTTGATCCGCTTGAAATGGTCGATATCGCAGAGGATCATGGAAAAGGGGTGGTTGTAGCGCTTGGCCATGGCGATGTCCCTTGGCAGGTGCTCCGTGAGGTAGCTCCGGTTGTAGGCGCCCGTCAGGGGATCGGTGACGGAGAGGAGCTTGATCTCCCGGTTGGCCTCCTTGAGGGACTGCTCCAGGTTCAGGATCCGCATGCCGGTGTTGAGGCGGGCAAAGAGCTCTGCCCGGTCAAAGGGCTTGGTGAGGTAATCGTCGGCCCCCGCCTCAAGGCCCGAGACGATATTCTCCCTGGCCTTGTTGGCCGTGAGCAGAATAATGAAGACATAGCCCTCCTTCTCCTTTTTCCGAATGGCCCGGCAGAGTTCCAGGCCGTTCATTTCGGGCATCATCCAGTCGCTCAGCACGATGGGGAAAAAATCCTTTTCAAAGAGCTCCAGCGCCTCCCGGCCGTTTTTGACCGTGTCCACCCGGTATCCCGCACCGGCAAGGATCCGCTCCAGAAATCTCCGGGTATCGGAATCGTCTTCAACGATGAGAATGGGAAACCGGCGTTTCATGATATTTCGGCAGAAAGTCCCGGCTGTTCGCCCCGGGGGCCTGCCGCCTCCTTTCGTTTAAGATTATTCCATCCACCATCCGTATGCGACACTCCGCTGCCTTCCCAGGGTACCTGGCACAACCGGCGCGGGTACCCCTCGACAACCTCCAAACCATTTACCGAAACGCGCCTGCACACCATGGAGCGGGTTGTTGTCAACAACGGCAATTAAAAATCGCTATCTCATAATTCGAGACGATTCATGATAACAACTGTAAGGGAAATCGTCGGGGCTTGCCGTTTTGCCGCGCAGGGAGATGTGTGATCGGTCGGGTGTCGATGGGGAAAACGGCCTTTTTGCCCTCTTCGGAGAAACACTACTTTGAACATTTTAGATAAAAAACACGGTTCTGTCAAAAGAAAACAGAGTAAAACCCCATCGGGTCTCACTCCATGAAACGCTCGCGAATCGCCAGTATACCGGGAAGCACGTCCACGAAGGCGTCCACCAGATCCGGGTCGAAATGGCCCCCCCGTTCCGCCTTCAGGGTTTCCACGGCCGCCTCCACGGTCCAGGGCTCCTTATACGGCCTTCGGGACGTGAGGGCATCGAACACGTCGGCCACCGCCGCGATCCTTCCCTCGATGGGGATTTTCTCTCCCGAGAGCCCCTGGGGATACCCGGAGCCGTCCCATTTCTCATGGTGGGAAACGGCGATGCGCTGGGCAACCCGGAGGAGTTTGGAACGGCTTCGCGACAGGATCTTGGCGCCGATGGAAGGATGGGTCTTCATGATCTCCCACTCGCCGGGATCGAGGCGATCCGGTTTCAGGAGGATGCGGTCGGGAATTCCGATCTTCCCCACATCGTGCATGGGACTGGCAAAGAGGATCAGCTCGGCCCGGTTCCGATCAAATCCCGCGGCCCTTGCGATCTCCTCGCACATATAGCTCATCCGCTTGATATGAAGGCCCGTGTCCTGGTCCTTGTACTCCGCCGCGATGCCGAGGCGCTGGATGGTTTCCAGCTGGGTCTCCCTGAGCTCCCGGGTCTTCTCCCGCACCTTCTCCTCGAGGATGACGTTCTGGTTTTCCAGCTTCTGCCGGGCATCCTTGAGCTCTAGGTGGGTCCTGACCCGGGCCCTGACCTTGGCGGCCTTGATGGGCTTGGTGATGTAATCCACGGCCCCCATTTCAAAGCCCCTTGTTTCGTCATCGTCGGCGTCCATGGCGGTGATGAAGATCACGGGGATGTTCCTTGTTTCCTCAGCAGCTTTCAGGCGTCGACAGACCTCGTAGCCGTCCATCTCGGGCATCATGATGTCCAGGAGGATCAGGTCGGGATTCTCCCCGGCGCGTAATAGGGCGTCGGCCCCGTTCTTTGCAAAGACCATGGTGTATGCATCGTGGAGTATGGCCTGGAGCAACTTCAGGTTCACGGGTTCGTCATCCACCACCAGCAGCTTATGATTCTTCATTTTCCCGCCCCTCCCCGTCCCACAGTTCCCTGTCCAGCCCCGCCGCCTCGGCGATTCTTGCTGCGGTTTCCAGGGCATCGCCGAAATCAAACCCGTCGATCTGGGCGGCCAGGAGGTTCATGAGCCTTACGGGTGGATATGTTTTCATCTCGACCAGGCACTCCTCCGCGCCCCCCGCCTCTCCCGCCCCGAGGAACCGGGTCAGCCTCTTGAGCAGGGAGGCGCCGTCCGTTGAAGCGCGCGAATCCCCGGCATCGCCTTCGGCCCCGAACGCGCCCCCGCCCGCCTTGATTCCCCGGATCTCCCGAATCTCCAGGACAACCGCGCCAAGGGCCGCTTCCAGTTTTTCGGAAAGGGGCGCAAAAAGCTCCTTTTCCCCGTTCCTTGCCGCCAGCTCCAGTTCCCTTGCCGCATCCTCCAGGTGTTCGGCGGAGATATTGCCCGCGATTCCCTTGAGGGCGTGGGCGATCCGGCGCACCCCGTCCGTGTCCCCCTTCCCGACGGCGACCAGTATCTTCTCCATATCCCCGGCATGTTCACGGCTGAACTCGCTCAATCCCTTCAGGTAGATCTCCTCCTCTCCCCCCCAGCGCTCCACGCCCTGGACGAAATTCACGGCGGAGAAGCGATGGGCCGGCAGAGCTGTTTTTTCTGCGGCGCCTTGCTCCGGCCCGGACTGCCTATCCCCGCCGGCCCGGAGTATCCGCTCCATGGTGTTGAAAAGGGTCGTGAAATCCACCGGCTTGGAGACGAACTCATCCATTCCCACCTGTATACAGCGCTCACGGTCCGCCTTCATCACGCTAGCCGTGAGGGCGACCACCGGGATATGCCCGCCGGAAACCTTCTCCTTATCCCGAATCCTCCGCGTGGCTTCATAACCGTCCATTCCGGGCATCTGCACATCCATCAGCACCAGATCGAACCCATCGTTTTCAAGGGCCTCGACCGCAAGACGGCCGTCGGAAACCGCCGTCACCTCGTACCCCACATGGGTCAGGCGGGTCACGGCAAGGAGGCGGTTCGTGGAATCGTCCTCGGCCAGGAGTACCCTGAGGGTCTTTCTCTTTTCTGCGGGCGGGTCCGGCACCGCCTTTTGGCCGGCGGGTTTGGGACTTGCGCCCCCCTTTTCAAAGGGGATGGAAAAGGAGAAGGCGCTCCCCTCTCCCACCCGGCTCTTGACGGAAATGGCGCCCCCCATGAGCTTCACCAGCCGCCTCGATATGGTGATCCCAAGGCCCACTCCCCCGTACTTGCGGGTGGTGGAGCCGTCCGCCTGGGTAAAGCTCTCGAAGATCTCGCCAAGCCGTTCCGGGGGAATCCCCACCCCCGTGTCCCTCACGGAAAAGCCGATCTCCACCGATCCGTTATTTTCCGCCTCCTTTTTCACCGTGACCGTGACGCTCCCCTTTTCCGTGAACTTCACGGCATTGCCCACGATGTTCACCAGGATCTGCCTGAGCCTTGCGGGGTCTCCTTTGAGGAGGTCGGAAAGATCCGGGTCCAGTTCCATGGTCAGGGTCACGCCCTTTTTCGCGGCGGAAAACTCCAGGGGGTCCAGACAGCTGGAGAGCAGCGCGTAGAGGCTGAAATCGACGCTGTCCAGGGTGATCTGCCCGCTCTCCATGCGCGAGTGGTCCAGGATATTGTTGAGGATCCCCAGGAGGGATCTTGCCGCATCGCATGCCAGGGTCAGGAAACGGCGCTGGGTGGGGTCCAGGTCCGTTTCAAGGGCCAGTTCGGACATGCCCAGGACCGCATTCATGGGGGTTCTTATCTCGTGGCTCATGTTGGCAAGGAACTCGCTTTTGGACCGGTTCGCGGCCTCGGCGGCGGCCTTGGCCTCCCGCAGCGCCTCCTCGGCCACCTTCTGCTTCACCAGGGCCCACATGCCGTCCATGAGCAACTCCAGCTGCCTGGCATCGTTCCCGTCATAGGGGGCCTCCTTGTTGGCCACGGCCGCAACGGCAACCATCCTTTCCCCGTCCAGCACCGGAACCACCATGCAGCGCCGAACAGGGAGATGCTCGCCGAACATCCCCTCCCGGTTCCGCCCGTCAAAAGAAAAATCGTTTCGGATAACGGCCTTTCTCCCCCTTGCCACCTCCCTGACGATGCCCGTGGCCTCCATGCGGAACTCCGACGGCCCCCCAGAGATCCGGCACATCCCGGGGACATCCCTGGACCAGACATGACCGGTCACATGGGCTTCCGATTCATCCAGGAGCCCCACGAACCCAACCTTGCTCATGGAGAGGGCCACTCCCTTTTCCATTGCAAAACCGGTGATCTCGTCGTGGGAGGCATCGGACATGCGGCTCAGGCTCCAGAGAGCGTCCAGCCTCGCCTCGTTGAACCGGAGGGCCCGGCGCACCCTGTTCTGCTCGGTGATGTCCCGGGCAATGTACACGGAACCCGCCGGCTCCCCCGTATCCAGCCAAATGGGCGCGGCCGTCACCAGGAACTCGCCGTCGAGGCGTTTCTCGTTTCTCTCGGCGGTCTGCTCCTTTCCGGTCTCCATGAGCCTCAGGTGGGGGCATCCGTCGGGGGGCTCGTCGGTGCCGTAAAACAGACGATGGTAGGGGCGCCCCACCATCTCCCCGTAAGAGAGGGAGAGGCGTTCGCTCAGGGCACGGTTTCCCCGGACCACCCGGTGGTTCACGTCGATGACGGCGATGAGGTCCGGGACCGCGTCAAAGGTTCTCTCCCACTGGTTCTTTCCCCTCTCCATGAGCGCCTGGATCTTTTTCCGCTCCTCTATCTCCAACCGGAGGTTCTCGTTGTACTTTCGGAGTTGACCGGTTCGCTCCCTTACCTTTTGCTCCAGCTCGTCCCGGTGCTTTTCAAGGAGCGTCACCGCCGCCATGCGGGCCATGTTTTCCCCGTGAAACCCCTCCGCTTTCCGCCTCAGGGTCTCCTGCACCTTCTCCAGAGAGCGGCCCAGGGCGTTGAACTCCCTGACCGGCCCTTCCCGGAAACCGGTGCCGAGCCGGTCCATTGTGATCCTTCGGGAGAATGTTTCCAGTTCGTCCAACTGGGAACGGAGGGGGCCCGCGAAAAACCTGAAGAGAAACACCAGGAAAAAGACCGAAAACAGGACGATAAAGAGATTGCCCTTGATCAGGGTCGTTCGATATTCCCCAAGGGGGTCCACGCCCGACCAGCCCCCGATAAGCGGCACCAACCCCTCTACTCCCGAATCAATGCCCCGGTACCCCGCCCATCCCTCCCCGATCTCGAGAACACGGTCGCCTCCGTCCGTAAAGTCCATTCGCGGAGGCGGCGGGAGCACGCCCTCTCCCGCTCGGTGCCCCCTTGCTCCAAGGAATATTCCCACCCTGTCGAATCCCGCCCGCTTTTTCATCCTTTCAAGAAGCGGATGATTGTCCGTCAAGAGAAGCCCGGCGACCGTAAGCCCCCTTTCCCCTGCGATTCCCACGAGCAACCCGAGCTCGCCCCCCTCCTCTTTCACGGGCATCACCAGGCCACTTTTCAGGAGTCGCTCCCTGTTTTCAAGGAGGAGCGAAGCGATCCGTTCCATATCCAGGCCGGCGACTTCCGGATTTTCGGCAAATCGTTCGTTGAATTCCTGGAAATCCCCGTTGTCCGGGATAAAAAACAGGAGTTCAGCTTTCACCGAAAGCGTCCGTCCCCCGCCTTCGAAAACAGGGCCCGCCCCCCCCTCCCCACCCGGCGGATTCCCGTCATGGAACGGACCGCCTTGATCGGAAAAACCCTCGAGTGCATCTTTTATCTCCTTGACTTCACCCTCGAGCACCGCCTCGCAAACCTCGAGGCGCCCGACAAACTCCCTTTCCACTCCCCTCAAGATCTCTTTTTTTCCGGCGAAATAGTTCAACAACAGCAGGGATATGAAATAGAGCGTTACGGCAACGGCAAGGTAAAGCCCCACCAGGGACGACAGTTTTTTCGGGTTTGCAAATCGCATGGGAACCCCTTCTCTTGGTTAAACGCCCTGAGTTTTCAACGGCGGGATGATTTTGTAATAATAGCAAAATATATCCATAAAGTAAGGGAAAACCCGCCTTTCCCCCATCAAAAAAGCAACCGCCTGATATTGAATCCAAACCACACCCGGACCTTCCGGTCGCTGCGATTTTTTCTAAATGTGTCATTTATCGTTTGTTTAGGGGCATTCTTTTCTGATACTTATGAAATGACGGCCGTTATTTTTGGAGTTTATGCAACGGCAGTCGGTTTTTTCGATTTTACGATTATGATGCTCTCATAAAAAATCACGGAAGCGGCTTTTTGCGAGGGCATATAAATATACATTGGAAACATAAGGAGTTTGGATGATGTACGGTTGGAGAGGGAAAATTTTGAGGGTCGATCTGTCGGGAGAAAAATGCGTTGTAAAGCCTCTGGACCCCGAGGTTGCGAAAGATCTTTTGGGGGGCAGGGGACTCAATGCAAAGACTCTTTTTGATGAAGTGCCGCCGGGGATCGACCCCCTCGGCCCGGAAAATGTGCTCTGTCTTGCAACTGGAACCCTCACGGCCACCACCCTCGGCCTTTCGAGCCGCCTCCAGGTGAGCACCCTCTCCCCTTACAGCGGCATCCTCGGCGACGGCAATGTGGGGGGCTCCTTTGCCCATGTGATGAAAAAGGCCGGTTACGACCAGATCGTCGTCAGCGGAAAGGCGGAAAAGCCCGTTTACCTTCTTATAGAGGACGACCGAACACAGCTCCTTGACGCCGGGGATCTCTGGGGCAAGGACGTATGGGAAACCACCGATATCCTCACCGAGCGCCACGGGGAGGGGACCAGCATCGCCTGCATCGGACAGGCCGGGGAGAACCTCGTGCGCCTGGCTTCCACCATGGTGGACAAGTATGCTTCCGCCGCAAGGGGCAGCGGGGCCGTCTGGGGCTCGAAGAACCTCAAGGCGATCGTCGTCCGGGGAACCGGTTCCGCCCGCCTCTTCGATCGCAAACAGTACCTCGCCCTTTCCGGGGAGGACCGGAAGTTCCTCCAGGAGGACAAGGTCCAGCAGGAGGTTGCCGCCGTTTACGGCTCCCACTTCGGCATGACCCACTGGTATCCCGGTTACCGAAACTTCGAAAAGGAGCTGGCCCCCGAGGAGGTTCCCGAGCAGCTCCGGCCCGAGGCATGGAAACAGTACGAGGTCAAGAAGGTGGGCTGCAAGGGATGCCATATCAAGTGCAAGAACGTCTACCGCATTCCCGAGGGGGAAAGGAAGGGCGAGCTGGGCGAGGGCATGGAGTACGAGTGCATCTACTGCCTGGGCACGAACTGCGGCGTGGAGGACCCGGTGGCCATCATGGAGATGGAGAACCTCGCGGATATCTACGGAGTGGACGTTATCGCCATCGGCAACACCATCGCCTTTGCCAAGGATCTTTACAACAGGGGCATCATCGACGACAGCGTCACCGGCGGCCTCTCCCTTGCGTGGGAGGACCACGAGAGCCAGATCGAGCTGATCCACAGGACCGTGTTCAGGGAAGGGTTCGGCAACCTCATTGCCGAGGGGATGTACAGCATGGCCAAGATCATCGGCAAAAACGCCATGGATTACTGCTACCACGTCAAGGGACTCAGCAGGGGCCCCCATCCTTCGGGACTCTTCTCCCTTTCCCACGCCGTTTCCAGCAGGGGCGCCGATCACCTGAGGGGGCGGAGCTGGGCATCGGGGGAGAACTCCACCGAGGAGATCCTCAAGGAGCTGGTGGACAAGGAGTTTATCACCGAGGACCCCGTGCATTCCATCACCGTGGGGGAGAAGGTCACCACCATCGCCGACACCATCGGAAGGTGCAAGGGTGCCGTGAACACCTGGACCTGTGCCGTGCCCCTGGTGTGGAAGGCCCCCCTATGGGACGGGCTGGCAAGGCTCCTGACCCTTGCCACGGGCATCGAGTTCACCGGCACGATGATCGAAGAGACCGCCGACAGGATTCACGCCCTGGAAAGGGCCTTCAACATCAAGCAGGGGGTCACCATCGAGCACGACAGCATTCCCCAGAAGCCCGAGATAAAGAATTCACCCGAAGGGAAAAAGGAGCGAGAGGAGCACCTTGCCATGGTGGAGGAATACTACCGGGGCCACGGCTACGATCCTTCCACTGGAATTCCCACCAGGGAAACCCTCGCGGCGCTGGGCATCGAATACGTCGGTGACGATCTGGAGAAGAAGGGGCCCTTTGAAAAGTGGGACGGCCCCCGTCTCTGGCCCCTGGAAAAATATCCGTCCGGCGGAAAACGCTCTTAGGAACGCAACCCAAATTACTTGAACATAATTGTGAGCATACTCAGGGCTCCATGTAATTGGAGCCCAATGTTGAAGCGGGCCCAACGGTAATTATTGTTCGAGTTACTAAATTTGTATTCCTTAGTACCTTGCCGACGATGTTTTGCGTTTTTATGACATGATTTGTGAGTCCCAAAACCAATTCATATGCGAATGCCAAGCGCCGCCCCTTGACTTTGTTAGCGGATTCCGGTTTTATCTCTTCCAGAAGAAAAGGGAGCGAGTGGAGCGCATTCATCCATAAACCGCGAAACCGACCGGAAGAGGAACAGCCAATGGAAGTCATACCGTTTTCCCCGGATTACACGGAACAGGTTCTTTCCATGATCGTGAATATCCAGCAAAGGGAGTTTCACCTGCCCATCACGGCCGAAGACCAGCCGGACCTGGCCCGGATTCCCGAATTCTACCAGAAGGGAAACGGAAATTTCTGGATCGCCCTAAAGGAGGGCGGGGTGGTGGGAACGATCTCCCTGCTCGATATCGCGGACAAGCGAGCGGCCCTGCGCAAGATGTTTGTTCACCCGGAATACCGGGGCGATAAATTCGGCACCGCTCGAAGCCTCCTTGATGAATGCTTGAACTGGTCAAAAAAAAAGGGACTCAGTGAAATTTTTCTGGGCACCACACCGAAGTTCAAGGCGGCCCATCGTTTTTACGAAAAAAACGGTTTCACAGAAATCAGCAGGGAAGAACTTCCCGCCGCCTTTCCCATCATGAAGGTGGACACAAAGTTCTATACCCTGAAATTCCCCCCCCCGATAGCTCATGGAGAGATCCGGCCGGCCGTCTTACGCATGACCAACCCCGACCGCCCCTGAACTCCCCGGGCATCGTAAACAGGACAAACTTAATGCGCTCGAAAAAAATTCGAATCCGATTATTCGAGCGCATTATGAAGTATAGACAAAACGTGGCGAACACATCGGGAGGGGGAGCAAAATTTCGTCTATCGACTTTTTTTGCGGAACCGTCAACCTGGAGGGCGCCATGGAAAGAGCATCGCAACTTCGCAAGCACCATATTCAAGGCGGCCCATCCCCATTGAATTGAGCGGCGTCTCGGGGGAACGCGGATTGCCCCCACCGTTTCCTAAGCAATGGGCGCCCAACGGCCATGGTTCCGGTTCCGTCCCGTCACCTCCCCGAAAGGCCTTCGATCAGGGCCCTTGCGTTTTTCCCCAGTACATTGTGGTTGTACCCCCCCTCGAAGAGGGCGAAATATCCGCACCCGGCGTCATTCCCCCGCGCCCGGACCATCTCTCCGATGCGCCGGTAATCCTCCGTGTGCATGAGGCCGCCCCAGTCGTTCAGGTGGTTGTCGAATCCGGCGGAGATACCGATCATGTCCACCTTTTCCCCCGCCAGTATCGCCTCCACCTCGGCAAGGTAATCCTCCCTGTTGTCTTTTGCGGGGTTGTGGATGGACACCCACGACTCCCCGCCGAGGATATTCTCGGTCCCGTCACCGTAATGGAGGTCGAAATCGAGCACCAGGGCGGTTTCGATAAGCCCCTCTCCCCTGAGGGCAAGGAGGGCCACGGCCATGTTGTTGAAGTAGCAGAATCCCCAGCAGCTGTCCCCGGAGGCGTGATGTCCGGGAGGGCGAATGGCGGCAAAGGCGGGCTCTGTCAGGCCTATCCTGGCCGCCTGGATGGCGCCGCCGGCTGCAAGGGCTGCGATATCGTAAACCGCCTCGGACCTCACATGCTTCATATGTTCGAGGGTATGGGCGGCGTTGATCTGCGCTTCGCTTGCCTCTTCCGCCGTCACCATATCCACGTAATCGGGTAATTCGGCGATGATCGCCTCCATCCGGCCCGCCTCGGCGGCCGGATCGGATGTGTACTCCGGGTAGAAAAACTCGTGAAATATGACCTTCATTTTCCCTCCTCACTTTTTCGGTCGCTTTATTACGCAAACCGCAGCGATGCACCGAAAAGGGTCGAACTGCGGAAAAACTCCCTTGCCGGCAAGGGCAACCGGGTCACCTGTTTCAACGGCCGATCGCACAACGAACAGACCCAACACCGATCTACTCCGCCGGGACATTTCATCGCCGGGTTCCTGCCCCTTATCCATTTCGTCAGGGATGCGGAATTAAATAAATCCACACTCTCGGGACACTCGGTTCTGGAAACTGGAGGCATTGCTTTACACCAACAGCAACGCGAATCATCGGTAATTGTGCAAGTTATTCTTTATAGACCCCTTATTGCCGACACCTGTTACGTAAAACGGTTTTACATCCCTCGCCGGGATTTTGATTCGCCACCCAAATTGTAACGCGAGTCAATTTATAGAGGATACCATTTATTCAAATTGGGGTGAATCTTTTTTACTTCCTTTTCCGGATCGCTCCAGCCTTTGGGGATTGTCTGCGGACATTTGTTCCCCACTCCCCCCCCCGGAACCAAATCGTATTGCTCCGAATCGGTTAACAGGATGATTCCCCCTAAAGCCCCCCTTGACATCGGGCCCTTGCCCATATAACTTATTTCGCAATTTAGCTAAACATGCAACTGAGGAGGAGGGGGCGTGCATGAACAGAATTTTAACCATAAACAAAGCATTGTCCGATCGCAACCGGCTAAGAACCGTTATGGCCCTGGAGAATTTCAACGAACTCTGCGCCTGCCAGATAACTGAGCTGCTGGGGATCTCGGGGGCCACGGCCTCCCGCCACCTGGCCCTTCTCGTGGGGGCCGGCTTACTGGAGAGTCGGAAGGAGGGGCGCTGGGTCTTCTACCGGCTTAGCGATGCCTTTACAGGCGGCCCAGTTCTCAAGTGGTTAAAAGAGGAGCTCTGGAACTCTGAGGAGGCGGCGGCTGATCGGGAAGCCGTGGCGGTGATCCTTGCCCAGCCCCCGGAAGCCCTGTGCCGAAAACAGCGGGGCGAAACCTGCCGCCCCGGGGACTGATCCCGGACGCGGCGCCGCTACTTTACCCGGCGGAAGGCTGGACAACCGGCAACGCCGTTGCCCGCAGGCCTTCCAGGAAACCCCGAAACCGAAACCGAAACCCGAAACCCGAAACCCGAAACCCGAAAATGGAATCAAATATGAACGAAAAAATCAAACTGCTTTATCTCTGTACGGGTAACTCATGCCGGAGCCAGATGGCCGAGGGCTGGACCCGAAGCCTCAAGGGCGACCTGATAGACGTGTACTCGGCGGGAATCGAGACCCACGGCCTGAACCCCTCGGCGGTGGCGGTGATGGCCGAAGCGGGGGTGGATATCTCCGGCCACCGCTCCCAGCTCCTATCGGAGTTCGAAGACGTGGACCTGGACTACGTGATCACGGTCTGCGGCCATGCCCATGAGACCTGCCCCCTGTTTCCCGGCAAGTCAAAGGTGATGCACGTTGCTTTCGACGATCCGCCGAAGCTCGCCGTGAACATTGAGGATGAGGAAGCACGCCTTGCCTGTTACCGCCGGGTGAGGGACGAGATCAAAGCGTTTGTCGAAACACTGCCCGGCATACTGAACCCCGTAAAATAGGGAGACAGCCCCTTACCGAGGTGGTGTCGCCCCGGTCCGATGCTCCTCCGATCAACCGGTTTCTTGTTCATCAGAGCCGTTATGTTCCGCCGGTCTGCGGATCGGCAAGGGACACAGATATCTCCCATGGAGATTCGCCCACCGCCGTGATCCCTCCCCCACCTTACAACAGGTCCGCGCTCACCGCGCGATCCGCTCTCCTTCTTCGAGACGGCTCGCGCGACCGATCCCGTGGCTTCGAGCCCTCCCAGGGAACTGCCGCGACAACGGCGATGGAGGTATTGAAGTGCCTTATGCTTCATGGCCCGGGAGGCTCAATCTTCAACGGTTGAAGAAAACGATATCCGTTCTTCCCGCCGACACATCTCTCGGAAGAGATCCCCGGGCCAACCACCTAACAAATATACCACCATACCAATACACCACCCCACCAATAGACCATCATACCAATAGAACAACAGACTGGCAGAAAACAGTTATTCCGGAGGCTAGTAAAAAACAAGCAATTCATTTTTTACTTGCGCCCGACGGCCGTTTTTGTTATTCTGAAAATTAATTACATTTTCAACCTGGTTGTTGCGCAACTTCCAGCTGAATCACGATTGTTTCTGAGCCGGTTCTTCCTGCGGATATCATTTCGGTACGGGTACCTCTATTTCAGACGCATTTGTTTTACTGTTGATATTTACATAACTCGTTGGAATTTTTCATTTCGACGTCTGTTGGAGTGGTTTATTTCAACGTGTAATATCAAGAGGATTTCCTGTCCCTGAAATTTGCCGAATCCAATGGCGGAACCATTCGTTTGATCCGAGCTTGTTATTCAGCAACTTGCTTGCACCGATAAGGAGAGACCATGGGTTTTATCAACGCTGCCGTAAACGATTTGATGCATCATAAAAACGACTGGCCCCCCGCGCAGACTCTTGAAGAGTACGACTTTGTGGAGCAAACCGTCGAGGAGATCAGGTGGTTGCTGGGTGTGAGCGAGGACTACGGGCGGCAGGTGGCGATGAGGCTGTGGCAGGGCCTGAGGGCCGAACTGAATTCCGAGATTGGTGCAAGAACCGCGAGAACGGACAGGAACACCCCCGACTGATCCCCCCCTGAACAGTCGACGGCCCCTCCCGCCGGGGAGCCGGCGCGGAAACGTCCCCTAAAGCCTTTGCCGGCTTCGAGGAATGCCGCGCCAGATCCGCTCCCGCCGTAATAACCCGGAACTATAAATCCAGGCGTCCGTATTGATCTTCCCCTGTTTCGGGGAGTTGATCAACGGCCCGATCCGCCTTTGTCGCTTTGGAGGAAGACCGTGCCGGATTCGCCCCCGCTGTAAAATCCCGGTACTATAAATCCAGGCGCCCGTATCGATTCCCCCCTTTTTCAGGGAGTTGTTCAAGGGCCCGGTCCGCCTTTTCCGCCATCCCCCCGGCGGTATCTGCGTCCCCCGGAATCCCGGCGGCAATTCCGATACCAACCGAGGCAACCGGCCCCTCGTCATCGGGGGAGTATGCATGGGAAATCCCGGCCTCGCGGACTCGAGCAATAAGCGCTTCCGCGACTTTTTCCCCCTCCCCGCCCGGTGTGTCCGGCAGAATCACCGCGAACCCGTCGTCGTCCCGGCGTGCAGTGTAAACCCCTTCCCCGAGGGATTCCGCCATAACGGCGGCAACCCTTTCGATACAGGCACAGCCGGCCGCGTATCCGTATTTTTTCATGCGGGCGCCGAAGTCGTCCACGCGGACCATGAGAAGGGAGAGGGGCGACTTGCGCGCCCTCGCACCTTGAATCGCCGATTCAAGGGTACGGTCGAAGTGTTCCCGGTTGGGTAAATCGGTCAGGGGATCCAGGGAGGCAAGCCCCTTAAGGAGGGACGCCTTCGCGGCCAATTTCAGGTGGGCTTCGATCCTGACCCGGATAATCCGCCGGTCGTAGGGTTTGCGGATATAATCCGCCCCCCCCGCCGCCAATCCCCGATACCCGTCCACGGCCTCGTCCAGGCCCGTTGCGAAGATAACGGGGATCTCCCTTGTGACGGGGTTCTCCTTGAGCAGTCGACAAGCCGTGTACCCGTCCATCTCCGGCATGACCACATCCATCAGTATCAAATCCGGGGGGTTCTTCAGGGCCCTTTTCAGGGCCTGGGCGCCGCTTTTGGCCGCCACGATCCTGTAATCCCGTCCGAACATCTCCAGCAGGATGGAAAGGTTGAAGGCCTCGTCATCCACGATCATCAGCCTCGGCCGAGCATCACTCATGTTCAATTTCCTTCCAGGGGGATGCCGAGTCTTTCCGCAACCGCACCCAGGATCTCCTGGGCCTCTTCAAATTCAAATTCATTAGTAAAAGCTTCCATTCGTCCAAGGTCTTCAACCCATTCCGGGCCGGAAAGATCGGCCCGGATCTCCTTCAGGAGTTCGATGCTGTTGCCGTCACCATCCTCCAGGAGCTCGTTCAGTTCACTGAGCCTTTCCCCCATGCGATCCATGTCCACCGGTCCCCCGTCGCCCGCAACCTTTCCGCTCCCCTCCCCTTCGGGGGTAAGGGATGCCGCAGACACGAGCACCTCGGCCAGGGCGGCATCGAAGCGGGTCAGGGCCTCCGCGAGCCCCTCGTCCCGGTCATGGGCGCCGGCCTCGATCTCCCTTGCCGAAGAGAGCAGGGTCTCCGCCCCCAGGTTTCCGGCTACACCGGAAACCGTGTGGGCCAGTCGCGCCGCCGTCTCGAAATCCTCCGCCGAAAGGGCCTCCTCGATCTCCTCCGTCGCCCCTCTGAACTTCTCTCCAAAGGAGTTGATCAGCTTCACGTAGAGATTCCGGTTGCCGCCGATACGAAGCAGGCCGCCGGCAACATCAATGCCGGGCAGCGCCTCGGGAAGGTCCGGCGCATTTGCCTTTGTCTCCGGGGGCGTGCCGCGCTCCGCTCCCCTTCTCCTGCCCGGGGGGATCCACTTCACCAGCACCCGCAGCACCTCGTTCAGGTCGATGGGCTTGCTGACGTAATCGTTCATGCCGGCCGCGAAACATTTTTCCCGGTCCCCCACGATGGCGTGGGCGGTCATGGCCACCACGGGAATATCCCCGGCCCGGCCGTCCAGCGCCCGCACGGCCGCCGTTGCTGCAAAACCGTCCATCACCGGCATCTGGATATCCATGAACACCAGGTCGAAGGGCGGCTCCCGCTCCTTGTCCAGCATCTTCACGGCCCTTTCGCCGTTTTCCGCAACAGTGACCGTCATGCCCGCGTTCTGGAGTATCTCCGTTGCGATCTGCTGGTTGATCTCGTTGTCCTCGGCAAGGAGGATTTGGGCGCCCCGGATCTCCTTCAACCCTTCCAGGGAGTCCTCGGGGCCTTTTGCGGCGATCCTGTTTCCGTCGTCGTGTCTTCCAAACACCTCCAGGATGGAATCGTAGAGCAGGGAGCGGCTCACCGGCTTGATGAGGAACGCCTCGATTCCCACCTTCTTTGCCTGGTTCCGAATCTCCTCCCTGCCGTAGGCGGTGACCATGAGAATGGAGGGCATATGGGCCATGGCCCCGTTGGAGCGAATCCTCCTGGCCAGCTCGATGCCGTCCATTCCCGGCATCTGCCAGTCCACCAGCATCAGGTGGAACGTCTCCCCCGAGTCCAGGATGTCCAGCGCCTCCTTTCCCGTGCCTGCCTCCATCACGTTAAAGGAGAAGGATTTCAGGTTCTCCGAGAGAATGGTCCGGGCGGTGGGGTTGTCGTCCACCACCAACACCTTGAGTCCCCTGAGTTCAACGGGGCATTGAACCGGCTTTTCCGTTTTCTTCTCCTGGATACCGAAGCCCACGGTCAGGGAGAAGGTGCTCCCCGTACCGGGGGTGCTCTCCACCCAGATCTCCCCGTCCATCATCTCCACCAGGCGCTTGGAGATGGTGAGGCCCAGGCCGGTCCCGCCGAATTTCCGGGTGATGGTGCCGTCCGCCTGGGAAAAGGCCTTGAAGAGCTTCTTGATCTGCTCGGGGGTCATGCCGATGCCCGTGTCCTCCACCGAGAACTTGAGCCGCACCTTGCCGCCGACCTTTTCCGTCGACCTTTCCAGGCATTCCACATTGATGGTGATGTTCCCCGTCTCGGTGAACTTCACGGCATTATTGGCAAGGTTCACCAGGATCTGGCCGATCCGCGTGGGGTCTCCCACAAGGGCGTTGGGAACATCCGCCGACACGTTGAAAAAGAGCTCCAACCCCTTTTCCTCGGCCTTTATGGCCACCAGGGTCGAGAGGTTCCCCAGTACGTCGTCCAGGTTGAAATCGATCCGCTCCATGTCCAGCTTGCCGGCATCGATCTTGGAAAAATCCAGGATATCGTTGATGATGCCAAGGAGCGCCTGGGCCGACGACTCGATCTTGCTCAGGTAATCCAGCTGCTTGGGGGAGAGTTCCGTCCTCAGCACCAGCCCGGACAAGCCGATGATGGCGTTCATGGGGGTCCTGACCTCGTGGCTCATGTTGGCCAGGAACTCGCTCTTGTGGCGGTTGGCCTTTTCCAGAGATTCCAGGGTGAGGTTCAGCTTCCGGTTCTTTTCGTCCAGCTCCGCCGTTCTTTCCGACACCTTCTGTTCCAGGGTCCGGTTGTACTCCGCCAGCTTCAGATTGGATGCCTTGAGATTCTCGCTCATCTCCTTGAGCTGCTCCACCAGAACGGAGTTGCGGCAGACCTGCTGGTAATAATCCACCGCGCTGTTCAGGGTGGAGAGGAGCATGGTGAAACTCCCCTCCTTGACCACGTAACCAAAGGGACGGAACCGGTTCATGATCTCGTAGGGGTCCTTGATGTCCTGGTACGCGGAGTGGAAGATAATGGGGATATGGAGGTATTTCCGCTTGATCTCCGTGTAGGTCTGGAACCCGTCCATCTTCTCCATCTTGATGTCCAGGATCACGGCGGCGGTCTCGGGGGTGACCGCGGCAACCCCCTCTGCGCCGCCGGCGCAGAGCACGGTATCGTACTTTCTGCGAAGCACAAGGCCCAGGGACTCCCGTATGCCCGCCTCATCGTCGATAATCAGCACCCTTGCCCTGTCGCCCTCGGCAAGGGGGGACTCGGCGGGGCCGGGAAAGGGTTCCTCCCCGGGGCTTTTCCCGGGATCGGTTGTCACCTCGGACGTTTTCCTGAATATATCAAACTCATCCGATTTCAATGGGTCACTCCTGTTCAATCATCCAAATTCTGTTCCGCCCCAAGGGGCAGCGAAACCGTGAAGGTCGTTCCCCTGCCGGGCTCACTGGCCACATCGATGGTGCCGTCGTAAAGGGAGACGATCCGCTTGACCACCCCCAGTCCCAGCCCCGTTCCGGTCTCCGGTTTCATGGAGAAAAAGGCCTCGTAGATCCGCGAGATGTGCTCGGGGGGGATTCCCACCCCGTTGTCCCTCACCAAAAGGGTATACCGTTCCTCCTCCCGTCCGGTAATCACCTCCACGAGGCGCTCCTCCTCCTCCTTTTCCAGGAGGGCGTCCCTTGCGTTCAGGAGGAGGTTGGAGACGATGGAGTAGAAGTGGGACTCCCTTCCCTCGATCACCGTGCTTCCGCCGTCAAGTACAAGGCGGACTTCTATCTCTTTTGCCCCGAACTCGGGGGCGAACTCCGCGGCGATGGTCTCCATCAGGCGATCCATGTGGATGGACTCCCCGCCCGTGATCTCCAGGCCGATCCTGGAGAAATCCATGATCTGCTGGGTGATGGACAGGCCCCTTGAAACGGATCGGTAGATCACCTTGAGCATCTCCTCCAGGTGCTCCTCGTTGGCGAAGATATCCCGCATGCGGGAGAGGATGTCACCCAGGAGGGCGTCGTCCAGGCTTCCGTCCAGTGCCGTGTAGATCTCCTTGAGGGTCCGGCTGTTGGCCAGGGTCATGCTCACGTGGGGTTCGGGGCTGTCGTGTCCCAGGGCCTGTTCGATCACCAGCTTGGACCCCACCAGGGCGTTTCGCATCTCGTGGGCGAAACCGCCGGCCATCTGCATTTCAACGGCCTCCTTCTCCAGGACCAGGATCTTCTCGTGGGCCTTCCTGAGGTCGGCGGTGCGCTCCCGCACCTTCCCCTCCAGGTTGGCATAGAGGCCGGCGTTCTCAAGTGAGATGGCCGTCTGGGTGGAGAGCAGGTTCAGGACCTCCAGCCGCTCCCTCGTAAATGCGCCCGTTGCCAGGTTGTTTTCCAGGTAGAGGATCCCCGCAAGGTCGGACTGCCTGAGGATGGGCGCGCAGAGAACGGACTTGGGAAGGGCGCTTGCGATATAGGGGTCCAGGGCGAACTTCTCGTCGTTTACCGCGTCCTCCAGCACCACGTTCTCCCTTGTCCTTGCAACGTACTGGAGAATTGAAACGGGAAGGATCTCCCGGCCTTCCGCCCCTTCCACGGGGATGGAGCGGAGCACGGTGATCTCCTTTTCATCCACCTCGCCCGCAGCCTCGATAAAGAGCTCCCCCCCATCCTCCAGGATCAGAAACCCCTTGCCCGCACCCGCGTTTTCCATGAGCAGGAGCATCAGCTTCTTCAGGAGCCGCTCCATGACGATCTCGCCGGAGATCGCCTGGGAGGCCTTCATCACCGAGGTGAGGTCCAGGCTCTTGGAGGTGAAGGTGCCCACCACCGTGCTGGTGCCCTTGCCCGTTTTCTCCTCCCGCTCCAGGATCAGGTGGGGGTATTTTTCATCGAAGAGGCGCACCTTTCTGGCGGCGCCCCACCGGAGGTAGAGGTGCCTTGCCTCGGTGAGGTACCCCCGGGCCGCCTTTTCATGTCCCTTCTCAAGGTAGAACTTTCCGGCCAGCTCATTTGCCGCGGCTTCGTGGTGGAGGTATCCGTTCTCTCCGGCCGTTGTCGTTGCCCTGTCGTACAGGGCCATGGCCGAGAGGTCGTCCTCCGTGATCCTGGCGCGCTCCGCCCGCATGAGGAGGAGGCGGTGGGAAAAGTTTTCGGGGCAATGGGTCTCCCATGCGGCCATCCGCACGATATGCCCGTCCATCAGGGCAAGGTGCTCCTCCTTCTCCTCCTCGGGCAGGTCCCCGTAATTCGCCGCGATGATCAGGGAATGGAAGAAGAAGTGATCCGGGTACATCATCAACCCGGGAATAAAGACTTTGTTCTCCTCCGCCGCCGCGCCGGCTTCAAGGGCCGCTTCGTTCTCCTCGTAGAGGAAGAGCATGAAGGACTTGTACACGTAGTGCCAGAAGAGCCCCAGCCCAAAGGGCATGGCCTCCATGGCCCCGATGGTCTCGGCCTCGCTGAACCCGTCGTGGTCCAGTGATACGGTTGTCCCGGTGAGGTCCATGAGGTTCGTGAACTTTGCCTGCTGGGCGTGCATCACGTGGACCAGGGGGGCAAACTCCGAATTGGCGATATAGTCGGCATACTTCTCCCCAACTCCGTGAACCTCCTCCAGGGGATCGCCCTTGACCAGCTTTGCCGTGCGGATGAACGTCGCGGCCCAGGCCCCCCACCAGATCTCCCCGGACTGGACGCAGTACCGGTAGGATTCCTCGTATATGGGAATATTGGTTTTCACGTGGTTCTTGTAATGGTTCACGAAGTTGCAGAAGGTGTTGTGCACCTTCGGAGCCATCAGGGGGTTGAAGTACTTCTCCTTGAGGTCCATGGCCAATCGGCCGAAGTCGTATGCCCTGTCGTAATCCTCCTGCATGGAGAGGATCAGCGCATAGAAGATATGCCCCACGGCCGTGACCGAGGACTGACCGTGCTTGAGAGAGAGGGTGATAAGGAAAACCGCCGGCAGGAGCACCTGGTCGTGGGCCGACATGAAGAGGCAAACCCAGAGCTCATGGATGATCCCGCAGCAGGTGATCACGTCCGGATCCTGCATTTCCGGGGCATCCACCAACTCCCCGATGCCCCGCTCCTTTTCATGGGCGCCGATCACGGCCAGCTCCGCCCCGAGGGAGGCCGCGTATGCATCGGGGTCGTCGGGTATCTCGATACCGAAGAGAAGGAGCCCCTCCTTGCCCAGTTCAATCCCCCGGGCATAATCGTAACTGATGTGGCTGATGCGGATCATCAACTCGTAGAGCCTGCCCGTGTCCCTCTTGGTGCGGGTCTTTTGGGCCGCCTCGGCAAACATCCTCTCGGAGACCTCCAGGTTTCCGCAGAGGAACTCGCACTCGATCCCCTCCCGGTAGAGGTCGTACATGGTCTCGTAGTGGTTTTCCCAGCCCTTTTCCCCGAGAAGATCCATGCCCGATACAAGATAGGCCTTTGCCGCAGCATAGGCGGCGGACGCCTTGGCGCTCTTTCCGGCGATGAGGTTGAGCATCCCCAACCGTTCACGTTCCCCCCGGTCCGTCATCAGGTCCATGCCGGAGTTCAGGTGGTTAACGATATCGAAGATCCCCTCGGAGAGATTCTCCTCGGTTGTATTGGCCAGGAGCACCCGCCCGATCGTAAGGTGGGTTTTCTTTTTCCGCTCCTCCGAGAGCCTGGAATAGGCCGCCTCGTGAACCCGGTCGTGGAAGAAGCGGTATCCGGCATCGGGCGGTACCGCGGTCGCCTCCTCCCCTTCGGTCCATTGAATATAGCCGTAGGAGCCGTCAAGGGGGACGATCAACTCCTCGCGCACGGCCCGCCACAGGCCGCCTGCGGTCTCGGACGGTGTTTTTCCGCCGATCACCGAAAGGGTGCCCAGGTCGAACCGGTTCCCCAGGCAGGCGCCGAGCATCAGGAGCTCCCGGGTCTCCGCCGGAAGCTTGTTGATCTTGGACACCATGAGGTCCGCCACGTTGTCGCTTCCAGGAAGCACCTTGATCCCGTCGATATCCCAGACCCACCGCCTTTCCTCCAGGGAAAAGTCCAGGAGCCGGTTGTCGTACATGGAGGTGAGGAGCTGGGTGAGGAAAAAGGGGTTGCCCAGGGTCTTCTTATGCACGAGCCCGGCCAGCTCCTCCGTACGTTCCAGGGAGCCGTCCAGGGTATCGGCCACCAGTCGGTGGGTGTTTTCCGGGCTCAGGGGACCGAGGGTGATGGTCTCGAACTTTTTTTTCGCCCCGATGGCGTCCAGGGTGAGCATCAGGGGATGGGAGGGGGAGACCTCGTTGTCCCGGTAGGCCCCCACGATGAGCAGGTAATGCTCCTCCCTGAGGGTCATCAACGCCTCGATGAGGGTAAGGGATGCCGGGTCCGCCCACTGGAGGTCGTCCAGAAAGAGCACCAGGGGATGTTCCCTGGTGCAGAACACGCTGAGAAACCGTTCGAACAGGTCGTTGAAGCGGCGCCGGCCCTCCACGCCCGACAGCTCCAAAACCCGCGGCTGGGGGCCGGTGATCAGCTCCAGCTCGGGAATCACGTCGATGATGATCCGGCCGTTCTCCCCCAGTTTCGAGAGAAGATTGGCCTTCCACCGCCGGATCTGCTCGTCGCTCTCGGTGAGGAGGTAGCGTACCAGCTGCCGGAAGGCCTGGATCAGGGAGGCGTAGGGGAGGTCCTGGCGGTACTGGTCGAACTTTCCCGAGATAAAATAGCCCCGCTGCTTGACGATGGGTTTCTGGATCTCCTCGATGAGGGAGGATTTTCCGATCCCCGCATACCCCGCCACCAGCATGAGCGCGGAGCCGCCGGAACTCACCTTGTCGAAGGCGGACAGGAGGGTCCCGGTCTCCTCTTCCCGGCCGTAGAGCCGCTGGGAAACCTGGAACTTATCGGCGATATCGTGCCTGCCGATGGGAAAGGGGTCGATCCGCCCCTCCTTTTCCAGGCTGTCCAGGCACTGTTTCAGATCCGCTCCAAGACCCACGGCGCTCTTGTAACGATCCTCGGCCATCTTGGAGATCAGCTTCATGACGATATGGGAGAGGGGCTCGGGGATCCCGGGGTCCACCTCATGGGGCGGGGCCGGCATCCTTGCGATATGGCAGTGCACCATCTCCATGGAGTCCTCTGTTTCAAAGGGCGCGCGCCCGGTGAGGAGCTGGTAAAAGGAGATCCCCAGGGAGTAGAGGTCCGTGCGGTAATCCATGGGGCGGTTCATGCGGCCGGTCTGCTCCGGGGACATATAGGCCAGGGTTCCCTCCAGCACATTGGGGTTGAGCACGGCCTGGGTCTCCCTGGCCAGCTCCGTGGAGATCCCGAAGTCGATGAGCTTGACCTCGCAGGTTTCAGGGTTCCACACGATGTTGGCGGGATTGATGTCCTTGTGGATGATGTTTCGCTCGTGTACCCGGCTCACGATTCGTACGATCCCCACCGCAAGGCGCAGGAAGGCCGTGAGGGGAAACGTCTCCCGCGGAAGGCCGATAAGCCCGGTGAGGGCTTCGCCCCCGAAATCCTCGAGCACGATCACCACGCGGTTGCCCACCTCCGCCATGTCGTGAACACCGATGACCCCGTCCAGCCGAAGTTCCCCGAGCATGGCGTGCTCCCGCCTGAACCGGGCGATCTCCTCGGGCCTCGGATACTCGTCCCTGAGCATCTTCAGGACAACGGGGGCATGGTCCCCCTCACGAATACCCCTATAAATCAGGGAGTTGTCCCCCTCGTAAATCTGTTCTTCAATCCGATAGCCGGGGATGTTGTGCATCCTGTCCTCCCTCGGTCCATGGCGCTTCCCATGGATGCCCGGCTGCCGCCGATTCACGGGACAACCGCCTTTTGTTCACCCCTGTTTGCCGAAACCCATCAACGAAAATCCCCCGGGGCCCCTGCCTGCCACCGGAAATCCGGCAAATAATGCCTGAAATGCTTCTATTCAGCGTAACAATGGAACTTTATAACAGTAAATAAAAATTATTGATACCGGAAAATCGACTCCCCACCCCGTGTAATTTCCCCCACGGGACGTTGGCGATCCTTTACCCCGGGCGCCCCTGCCCCGTTTCCATGGAGCCTCCCCTCCACGAATCGGCTTCGGCGACATGGGGTCATGCCCATCGTCATTATTGCGGTGGGGATTTTTTTGTTTTCGAAATTACCCGGTATGACCAAGGTTTAGACGACACTCGGCGGGTTTGGGGAACGACTCCGATGGATGTCGGCTTGATTTGGCGCCTGCAAGATACTATGCTGTGGCCGTTTTGTATTGTACAACGGCCGGGGATCGCCGGGCGCCCCCCCTGCCCGGGATCTTCGGGGTTAACCGGCGCAACCGGACCGGATGTCCCGAGTTCCCGGATGTCCCGAGTTCCCGGACGGCCCGGGCTTTCGGGCTTTCGGACTTTCGGAGAAACTGTATATTTTTAGGGAGTAAGATGTCGGAAATCAAATCGACGATACTCGTCGTGGACGACTCACCGGACAACGTCAAGGTATTGATCGGGATCCTGAGCGAGAAATATACCATCAAGGTTGCCCTCAACGGGGAAAAGGCCCTGAAACTGGCCGGGAAAAAACCCCCTGACCTGATCATGCTCGATGTCGTCATGCCGGAGATGGACGGTTACGAGGTGTGCCGACGCCTGAAGTCCATGCCCGAGCTCAAGGAGGTCCCCATCATCTTTCTCTCCGGGAAGACCGAGGTGGAGGACATCATCAGAGGGTTCGAGCTGGGCGCCGTGGATTACGTGAGCAAGCCCTTCAATGCAACGGAACTCTCCGTGCGCATCAACACCCACCTCCAGATCGCGTTCCTGCAGAACGAGCTCACCCGGGCAAACGAGGAGCTCGAACAGAGGGTGGTGGAGAAGACCACCCAGGTCCTCCATTTCGAGAAGATCATCCATACCGAGATCGACGAGTCCTTCATACGGGGCCTGGACGATCCCAAACGCGCCTGGTTTATCGACGCCATCGCGGGGATGCTCCTGGCCGACGGCAAGCTCGATGAAAGGGAGATCGCCTACCTGAGGAAGATCCTCACTTTCCTGGGCAACAAGAACGAGGCGGAGCGGATGCTCGGGATGATCAAGACAAGGGAAACCAACCCCTTGAAAAAGATCTCCATAGGCGGCAACGGCGCATTCGAGATGCTCACCCTGCTCATGCGGGTGGCCGCGGCCGACGGGGAGGTGAGCCCGCCCGAGACCGACTTCCTGTTCAAGGCGGGTAAACTCATGGGACTGGATTTCGAACTCATCGAGTCGGTCCTCTCCTGGGGTACCCTTCAGATGAAGGCGGACACGGAGTACCAGCGCCTCCAGGGAAAGCTGCCCCCATGGGCCCTTAACTGACGACGCCCCCGAAACAGGCCGCCCCGGGCCCACCAACGATTTCGGCCGCCGATCTCCACGTTGAAGGCCCGGCGTCCCACCTTGTCAGGCGCCGGCCGGGCGCGACCGCTCCCGGCACGCACATCCGGACTTCCCCCCAAGTGTACCCGTGTTCCCCATCAACCAAAGTCCGCCCATGACAAGCACACATTGCCGGAGACCGGACCGGTAAATTATCTTTCGCCTCCCCGGCGCCGTACAGCTTTCTCCCACGTTATATCACCGTGTTTCACCGTAGCCCGGCCTCCGATTTTCCCGCGGCACGTTTTCAGTACTTTTTCGACATTTTTTCCACCCATGTATTCGCGTATCTTCTTCATTGCCGAGCGACGACACATTTTCTCCCAATGCCATCTAATGCCTTAATTGAGAAAAACCGACGGCGACTCTTAACTAGTTTACGGGGAGAACAAGCCGCCCCCCAAAACACGTAAAAATACCTATTAACATTAAACATTAATTACCCGCCGGGGGAATCCCGCGCCTCCCGCCCACCTTGACTTTGGCTACCCATTTCATATATAGAATCATATTGTCGAGCAGTACTCGGATTTTAAGGAAAATATTGATCGGGCATCCGCGATACAAGGCGCCCGGAAGAGCGCAGGGACGAAGGTTCATACCGACACACGCCCCGGCAATCCGGTTTGAACAGAATACTCATCAATATTCAAAATTCGGTAAACCAAGCTGAGATATATCGTTCCGGCCGGGCAATATCCCTAAATTGTCCGGAAGTATCTTCCGGGAATCAACCGCACAGGAGAAGGAAGGCATCATGCGTAAAAAACTCTTGCTCATCAACCCGATCAATCTCCGCAGAAGGGGGTCCAACATCAATCCCATTGTCCGCTGCCCCCCCCTGGGGCTGGGTATCGTTGCCGCGTTGACCCCGGACGACTGGAGCGTGAAGATCATCGACGAGAACTTCGAGCGCTTCAAGTACGAGGAGGCGGATCTGGTGGGTTTCAACGCCTCCACGGTTTTCGCCACCCGCGCCTACGAGATCGCCGCCCTGTACCGGGAAAGGGGGATCCACACGGTGATCGGCGGCATCCATGCCTCCATGATGCCCGACGAGGCCATGGAGTACGTGGACACGGTGGTGGTTGGGGAGGCGGAGAACTCCTGGCCCCGATTTATCGAGGATTTCCTTAACGGCACCCCCCAGAGGCTTTATAAAAAGGAAGGCAAGGAACCGGCCCCCATTGTGGGCGCCCGCCACGACCTCTTCCACCCCTCCTACGTGCTGGGCTCCCTGGAGACCGCAAGGGGTTGCCCCATGGACTGCCACTTCTGCTCCGTTACCGCGTTTCACGGCAGGAGCTACCGCCAGAGGGACGTGGAGGAGGTGCTGGACGAGCTCGAAACCATCACCCAGAACACGGTCTACTTCGTGGACGACAACCTCTTCGGCCACGGCAAGAACGCCAAGGAACGCGCCCTTGAACTGTTCAAGGGAATCATCAAGAGGGGCATCAAGAAGGACTGGTACACCCAGGTGGCCCTGAACTTTGCCGAGGACGACACGGTGCTGGAGTACGCGGCAAAGAGCGGGTGCAAGATGGTTCTCATCGGCGTGGAGGCCGAGAGCAAGACCGCCTTGACCGATATCGGCAAGAACCTGAACATCAAGAAGCTGGGCGGTTACTCCGAGGCCTTTCGCCGCATCAAGCGCCACGGCATCGCCGTCCTGGGAAGCTTTATCTTCGGCATGGAGCACGATACTCCCGAGTCCCTTGCCGAGCGCACCGAGTATATCCTGAACAGCGAGGTGGACGCCATGCAGATCAGCCTCATGACGCCCCTTCCCGGCACCCGTCTTTATAAGGATATCGAGGCGGAGGGACGCCTCGTGTACACCGATTACCCCAACGACTGGCCCAGGTACGATCTCACGGAGATCGTTTTCGAACCCAAGCTCATGACCCCCGAGGAGCTGAGAAACGGCATCACCAAGGCCTTCTCCACCCTCTACAGTCCCATGTCCCTGGGCAAGAAGTACATGCAGACCCTTGCCGGCTCGGGAAATCCCAATACGGCTGCCTGGGCATACTTCACCAATGTCAACAACGCCGCAACAGGCGTACAGGTCGCCCAGGAGAGGAGCCTTTTCACCGGCATCGAAAACATGATGGCCGGCGGCCCCCAGCCCCTTGGCCACGCGGCATGGGCGCCTTTCAAGAAACCGTGATCAACAACTTCAAGATTTTGAACCGGGCAGCCGCCCTTCCCGCCCCCCTTCCGCGCAGCTTGAAGGAGAGGCCGGAGAAAGCGGCCCCCCAACAACAGATTCAGGAGGAGGCAGCATGACTGGTTCCAATCCCGACAGCAGGGAAAACCCGTCCGACGTTTACGTAAACCGGGTGCTCTCCCTGGACTCCGCCGGTATCAATGCCTATTTCCAGGCCCTGATGCTGGAGAAGTTCCAGGAAAAGCGCCCCGAGTTTTTGAAGGAGACCCGTTTTTTCACCGGCATCGGCTGCGGCGCCGTCAATGCCCTGATCCTGGCCCAGTCAAAGGTCAAGACCACCTCGGACGTATCGGACGCGGACGCCGTGGGCCTCTGCCTCGACTTCTGGAAGAACGCCGTCTGCTGGGCCCCCATTCCCCAGCCGACGCCGCCCTCGGGCATGCCCGGCGCTCCCGCCGGAGGGGAGTTCAACATGTCCGGCCCCGTGCGGCCCCTCTTGGAGAAGTACCTGAAACCCTGGACCCTGAGGACCCTTCGGGACGACGGTGTCTTCGTCGTCATGGTGGCCTATGAGCCCAATCCCCAGGCGAGGGGCAGGATCGAACCCCGGATCTATTCCAACCTGCCGGAAAACGGCGGGGAGGAGGATCTTGTACTGGACAAATCCCTTATCGATATCGCCGAAAGCGCCTTCTCAACGCCGGTGGCTCAGCTCATGGACCAGTGGGCCGCAGCAGCCGGCACGGCTCCCAACAACCCCGTGGTGCTGGCCCTTTCCGAGGCGCGGAAAATGGAGCGCTTCGGCAAGGAAGACCAGGAGAGATTCCTGGGCGGCACCTTTGCCCGGGTGGAAAACCGCGTGCTCTCCGTGGGGAGCGGCCAAACGGACGCCGCCGCCTGGAACGACGGCGGCCTGAACGCGCCTTGGGGCCCGTCCGCCGGCCAGGGAATCGGCGGCGGCCTTGCAAGCGGAATCGGCGAACTGTTCACCAAGGCCATGGGCAACCTCGGCGGCGGAATGCCCGGCATGGGGAGCGGCTTGTTCGGCGGCGCGGGTCCTGGAGCGGGAACGGGCTGGTGCGGCACCTCCCCCGGCTCCTCCGGCGGATGGTTCGGCGGAGGCCAGGGGGCCGGCGCGGAAGAGCCCGGATCGGGTGCGGACGGCGGATGGCCAGGCAACGGGCTGTTCGGCTCAGGCGGCGGATGGAGCGACAACGGACTCTTTGGTTCGGGCGGCAACGGGTTGTTCGGCGGATTTCCCGCCTCTCCCTTTGGATGCGACATGGGCGCTTCCGCCCAGGGGGAATCGGCCGCGGCCCCGGGCGAAACAAAATCCCCCCTTGGCACGGGATTCGACGTGAACGGCATCGCGTACCAATGGCTGGCCACGCTCTCCAAATGGTCGAAATGCTATACGCCCCCCGCCAACTCGGCGCCGGCCATGACGGAACGGGAGGCCGCCGGATTTCTCGGAAAGGATTATATCCGCCTGAACCCTTCGGCCCTTGAAATAGCGCCCTATTTTGCCACCCTGGGGGTCTCCATGAATTCCAATTTCCTGCCGACCCTGCTCGAAGGCCTTTCGCGGGACGCCGAAAAGGAAGAGACCGGAAAAGCCGTGGAACTGGCCGTGGAGGCGCTGTCCGCCCGGGAAACAGCATAGCACCGGGCGGCGGAGTTGATTCCCGGGGAGCCGGCCTCCCCGGATACGGCACGACAACGGGCGGCGGAGTTGATCCCCGGAGAACCGGCCGCCCGGAATTTAGCGCAACCCTTTTGTAATGAAGCACTTCCTGTTAGAGTTGTATCACCGGAGTTTAGCGCAACCCTTTAGTATTGAAGCTCTTCCTTTTAGAGTTGTATCACCGGAGTTTAGTCCAACCCCCTATAAATGGTGCTCATCCCCGAAGAGTTGTATCACCGGGATTAAGCGCACATCACCAAAGGAGAGGAAAAGAGATGTCGAACATACCCGAATCAAGAGAGAACGGCAACGAAGGGGACCAGGGTGCAAACAAGAACTATTTCCGTATCCTGAGTCTGGACGGCGGCGGTGTCTACGGTGTTTTCACGGCGCTCATGCTGGAGCAGCTCTGCAAGAAAGACGAAAACTTCCTGAAGAACGGTTGCGTGAACCTGTTCGCGGGATGCTCGGCCGGCGCCCTGATCTCCCTTCTGCTGGCCATGCACGATGATCCCAGGGACGCCATCCTCGAGGGAAAACCCCAGGCCCTCCTGTCCGACCCCATGATCTACGCCAACCTCAACCCCATGAACCTCATGAAGAGCAGCGTGGGCCTCTACCCCTACTTCGGCACCAACGAGTACTACCAAGTGCTGAAAAAGTATTTCGGCGACCTCACCCTCGGGGACCTGAAGCAGAAGGTGATGATCACCACCTTCAACTGGGCGGGAAGCAAACAGGGCAGGGATCCCAGAAAATGGAAGCCCAAGTACTACAACAACTTCAGGCACGCGGACGAGGACTGGGGCGTAAAGGTGGCCGATGTGGCCTTTTCCGCCACCAGCCCCAGCTTCTACCGGGCCATCTGGCAGGGCTGCCAGGACGGCGCCTGGTACACCTCCAACCCCACCATGTGCGCCATCGTGGAGGTGATCCACGAGATCTTCGACGCCCAGGTGCCCGCCGACGACGTGGACGGCGATTTCATCCCCTCCCCCATGGCCAAGCTCTTTCTCGCGGCCCTCGGCGATATCCCCGAGGCGGGCAAGTCGGAGATCTTCGACAGGGACACGGTGCTGGACAACCTGTCGGTCCTCTCCATGAGCACCGGCGACAAGACCCCGTTCCTTCCCGTGGACACGGTAAACTGGGGCATGCTCCCCTGGATGATCGGAAAGTGGAACACGGTCCTGAGCCAGTGGGTGAACCCCTCCCTCCAGAGTCTCCAGCCCCCTTCCGAGGCCACCAACTACCAGGCCCTGCAGCTCCTCAGCCGAAAGTACATGGCCATCGACACCAAGAGCGGCGAACGCATCCCCAGCCTCAGGGAGGAGACCGGCCACGACGGCTACCACCGCCTGGCGCCCGAGGTACTGGAAAACCCCATTCTCCTGGTCACCCTGCGCTCGCGCAACAACCCCAGGTACCTTGCGTCCGTCGTAAAGGGGATTCACGAGAAGGCACACTCCAGGGAGGCCCACGAGAAGCTGGACGAAGCCGTCAAGTGGCTGGAAAACGACAAGTGGTTCGAGCCCTCTTACTGGATGGAAAACGCCGCAAAACGCAATATCGAGGCGCTGACCGGGAAAGACAAGGGTAAGAAGGACAAGGAAAAGAAAGAAAAGAAGGACAGGGGCAAAAAATAATCCGGTTGTTTTCCACCCGGCCCCCCGCTGGGCCGGGCTTTACCGGTATGCATGAATATCCGCAGCCCAAAGGAAACGACGCAAGCCCCCGTGTTGCAGGCGCGTGCTCAACCGAAAAAGCTTGCGGGCACATCTATAATCAACGGCCCCGTGAAAACGTCACTCCCGTTGCCGGCCCGGTTCCCCGACCCGGGCCCACGCCGCAATCCAAACGATGGCGGCCCCGGTACCGCCCGGGAGCGTCCCGGGGCCGTAAAAACATAAAGGTCCGAGGCCGGAGCCTCGTTACAAGTTTAAGAGTCATCATGAAATCATTTTCAAACCGCCTCACCGGCCTTTCGAGCGACAAGCGCGACCTTCTCAACAAGGTACTGGAAAAGGAGGGCATCGATACCTCACGCCTTCCCATACAACCCCGGCCCATGGGCAGCACGGACCTGCCCCTCTCTTATGCCCAGCAGTCCATGTGGTTCCTGGCAAAGCTCTCGCCGGACGCCGCCTATTACAGCCTGCCCTCGGCGGTAAGGATCAAGGGGCCACTTGCGGCGGACGCTCTGAAACGGGTTTTTTCCGAAATCCTCAGGCGACACGAGGCCCTGCGCACCGTCTTCCCCTTCGTGGACGGCAAACCCGTTCAGAAGGTCATGCCGGCGGAGGAGGCGGATTTCACGGTCACGGACCTCTCCCACCTCCCGGAAGAGGCAGGTGAAACACAGGCTCTTTCCATGGCTTCCAGGGAGATCGAGCGCCCATTCGATCTCGAACAGGGCCCCCTTGTCCGTTTCCTGCTCTACCGCATCGCTTCCGAGGACCATCTGCTGCTGGTGAACCTGCACCATATTGTCTGGGACGGCTGGTCCATCGGCCTCTTCAACACGGAGATGGCCGCCCTTTACGCGGATTTTGCAAAGGGGAACGCGGCCTCCCTTCCGGAACAAGCGGTCCAGTACCCGGATTACGCCCTCTGGCAGCGCACCCTTCTTTCCGGGAAGGAGCGGGAGCGCCTTACCGCCTACTGGCACGGCAAGCTGGCCCATATGCCCCAGCTTTCCCTGCCCCTGGATTTCCCCAGGCCGGAGGTCCAGACCCACTCGGGGGCAACCCTCCCCTTTGCCCTTCCCGAAGGGGTTGCCGCCGAACTCGAAACCCTCTCGAAAGAGCACGACGCCACCCTGTTCATGACCCTTCTGGCGGCTTTCAAGATCCTTCTTTCCCGGTATGCGGGCCAGGAGGAGATCGTCGTCGGCACCCCCTCGGCAAACCGCAAGCGCAGGGAGATCCAGGGGTTGATCGGCTATTTCGCCAATATCCTGGTGCTCGCCTCGGACCTTAGCGAAGACCCCGATTTCCGGGAGTTCCTGGGCCGGGTCAGGGAAACCGTGCTCGGGGCTTTTGCCCACGAGGAGATGCCCTTCGACATGCTGGTGGAGAGCCTGAAGATCCAGCGGGACCCCGCGAGAAACCCCCTGTTCCAGGTGATGTTCGCCCTTCACCGGGAATCCCTGGACGCCCTGACCCTGGACGATGCCGTGACCGAGCCGGTCTCCCTTTCCGGGGATGCCACCCACTTTGACCTCGGCCTCCACCTCTGGCACAGGGACAACCGGGTTTACGGTTATTTCTCCTACAACACGGACCTCTTCAAGGCCGACACCATCGCCCGGATGGTCTCTCACTACATAGTTCTCCTCACGGAGATTGCAAAACAACCCGAACAGAGGATCTCCGACCTATCCCTCATTTCCGAGGTGGAAACGGAATGGCTCAGGGAAAACAGCCGCCTGCCCCTTGAACCCGTTTCCCCTGGGACCGTCCACGACCTCTTCAGGGAGCAGGCGGCGAAGACGCCCCATGCCCCCGCCCTTACCACGGTCCCGGCCGGCACCGATGCTTCCACCGGGGCCGGCCTGAATGAATCCGAAGCTTCGGCCGAATCACTCCCTTCCGTTCTCAGCTACGGCGAACTCCTGGCGCGCGCGGAGGAGACGGCAACGCGAATCAACGGCTCGGGCCTGCGTCCCGGCGCCCCGGTGGGTATCTGCCTTACGCCCGGTCCCGACGCCGTAACGGCGGTTCTCGGCACCCTCTTTGCCGGCGGCGTCGTGGTGCCCGTTTCCCCCGACCTTCCCCAATGGGAGCAGGCGGCCCTTATGACGGAAACGGATGCGGGCCTTGTCATTACCGCTGCGGGCCTTGAAGGCGGCTTCCGGGAACCCTCCGTCCCCATCCTCCTTATGGACGGGGAAACACCCGAAACCCTGCCGCCTTCCCCGGAAACGCGGGGGAATGAAACGCCGGGGGCCGCCACGCCCTCCGAAACGGCACAGATCTGCCGCGCATCGGGCAGGGGCATCCGCATCCCCCACCATCGCATTCTCGGCCGGGTACGGGAGCTGGAAGAGCGCTTCGGGGAAAAGGCCTCGGAAAAGATGCTGCTCCTTTCCCGCCCAGGCGACGAGGCTTTTATATGGGAAATGCTGTGGCCGCTGCTTACGGGCAGATGCCTTGTTCCCGATCCCCACGCGCCTTCAATGGCCGCCGCACGGGGCGGGACACCGATCGCGGAGCAGGAGATGGCGAGGGTCGCCCGCGCCCTTGCAGCAGTTGATATTCAACTGGCCCACTTCACGCCGGAATCCCTTTCGGCCCTCCTTGAAACGGTTTCGCCTGCGGAACCGTCCGGTTTTCCGAAAACCGTTCTGGTGAGCGGCGGCCTCCTGCACCCGGAGACAAGGAAGCTTTTTTTCAGGCGTTTTTCATGTGATCTCGTCTATCTCTATGCACCGCCGGAGACATCCGGCATTGCCGGCCTGCTTTCCTGCGGCCCCGGAAAGGAGTCGACGGCTCTCACTCCCGGCAACAGGGCGCTCCGCGTCCTGGACGAAAAGGGCAGACCGTCTCCCCCCAACGTGCCCGGCAGGATATACGTGGAACCCGGAGGCCCATGCCTTTCCGGTTCCCTTTCGGATACACCGGCCGAGCCCTGGGAAAACGCCCTGGTGGGGGCCTGGAAAAACGACCCCGCGCCCGACCCGCTTTTCCCGGAAAACACCGCGCGCCTGATGAAAACCGCCGAACGGGGCCGTGTGCTCCCCGACAAGACCATCGAGCTTATCGCCCCTTTCAAGGAGCGCATCTGGAAAAACGGCAGGCGCATGGATCCCGCCCTCGTGGAGGCCGCGCTCCTGGAACATCCCGAAGTGGAATCCTGCAGCGTGATCTGGCGACCGGGAAGTAATTCCCATGAACTTTCCACCTTTGTTGTGACAAGCGGCATTGCCGGCGCGGACGGTATCATGGCATTTCTGGAAGGACGCCTTGCCCCCGAGCTGATTCCTTCGGCCGTTGTCCGCGTGAGCCACCTGCCCCTTACGTCAAACGGCAGCCCCCTTGACGCCGCCCTCGAAAGGATCGCCGTGAAGGATGCCCGGCTTGCCCTGGACTGGGAAACGCAGATCGCAAAAGCTTCCGGGGTCAAGGAGGTGAAGGTGGTGGCCCGTGAAAAGGCGATACTCCCCTCCCTGATCCATATTGCCGATCTGCTGCCGGACCATGAATTAATCCCGTCCGGTTCCACCGGCGGCATTTCTCCAGGAGCGGACGGGGCGCTTCCGGCCCCCGCCTTTTCCGAAGACGGGGAGCCCCTGGACCCCGGGACGGGCCTTCCAGTTCCCATGGCATACGCAACGGGCGGGGAGCTCCATTACCCGGACGATGCCCCGCGAACCCTTTCGGAGGCGCTGATCCGCCACGCCGCGAATTGCGCAGGCTCCAATCCCCCGGCGTCCGATGCCTCGGACGCCGATTCCCCGGAGACGGAAATCCCAAAATCCGAATACGGGAAACGGGGCCTCCTGCTGGTGCAGCAGGCGGGTTCAAGTGAATTTTTATCCTATAGCGCACTCTTCGAGAACGCCAAGCGGGTACTGGCCGGCCTCCAGGATGAGGGGCTCCTTCCGGGGGACCGGGTGCTGCTCCAGCTCGAAACCCTGAGGGATCATTTTTCCGCGTTCTGGGGTTGTGTCCTCGGCGGCATCATACCGGTGACCGTTGCCATCGCCCCGGACATGGACTCGCCCAACAGCGTCCTCAACAAGCTCCGCCATACCTGGGAGCTCCTGGATCATCCCCGGGTCATTACCAACGAGCGCCTGGCCGCACCGCTTTACAGGGTCACGGACCTCTTCGAGGAGATCACCGAGCGCTTTTCCATCCTCCGGATGGAGGCCCTGACGGCCGTTGAAACGGAACCCGAGATTTTCCCGGCAAAGCCCGGCGACACGGTCTTTCTCCAGCTCACATCGGGCAGCACCGGCGCCCCCAAATGCATCCAGGAGACCCACTCCGGCATCATCCACCATATCCTCGGATCCTCGGCCTTCAACGGATACACGGAAAAGGACGTGTCCCTGAACTGGCTTCCCATGGACCACGTGGTGCCCATTCTCACCTGCCACCTCAAGGACACGTTTCTGGGGACCCGGCAGGTCCACGTTGCCACCTCCCTGATCCTGGCCGATCCCCTCCTGTGGATCGACCTCATGGAGGCGGAACGGGTGACCCACACCTGGGCCCCCAACTTCGGCTTCAAGCTGGTGAGCGACCGCCTCAGCCGGACCCCCGGCAGGAAATGGGACCTTTCCGCCGTTCGTTTTTTCATGAACGCCGGCGAACAGGTGACCCTTCCGGTGGTGGCCTCCTTTCTCAAGCTCCTGGAACCCTCGGGCATCGGGCAGCAAGCCATGCAGCCGGCATTCGGCATGGCCGAAGTCTGCACCTGCATGACCTACCGGAACGATTTTTCCGTTGACACCGGGGTTCGCCACTTCGTGAAATCCAGCCTGGGGGGCATGCTGGTGGAGACCAACGAGCCCGCCGGCGCCAGCACCTTCGTGGACCTTGGCCCTCCCATGCCCGGTGTTGAGATCCGCATCACGGACGACGAAAACCGCCCCGTGCGCGAGGGGGTGATCGGCCGCTTCCAGATCCGGGGCAAGGTCACCACCCCCGGATATCTCAAGAACGCCAAGGCCAATGCCGAGGCGTTCGTTGGGGACGGATGGTTCAACTCCGGCGACCTGGGATTTATCAAGGACGGTCACCTCTCCCTGACGGGACGGGAAAAGGAGATGATTGTCATCAGGGGGGCGAACTTCTACTGCCACGAGATCGAGGATGTGGTCAACGCCATCGAAGGCGTGGAACCCACCTTCTCGGCCGCCTGCTCCCTGGACGACCCCGATTCGGGCACCGAGGGCCTTGCCCTCTTCCTGGTCCCCAGGGAGCCCGAGCCCCTGGTGAACGCGGCCCTGCTCCAGGCCGTGAAATCCAGAGTGGCCATGGAACTGGGGGTCTCGCCCCAGTACGTCATCCCCATGGAAAAGGAGGCCTTCCCCAAGACCACCAGCGGCAAGATCCAGCGCTCCGGCCTCAAGAAGGCCCTCCTTGGGGGCGCTTTCAAGGAGCGGATCAGGGAGATCGAGCTGGCCCTTGAAACGCCCAACACCATGCCGGACTGGTTTTTCAGCAAGCAGCTTCACCCCGTTGAACCCTCGCTCCGCCCCGTTGAATCCATCACCCGGAACCTCCTGGTCTTTGCCGACAAGAGGGGAGTCTGGGACAAGATCCTCGGAAACCTCGGGGACCAGGGCACGGCCGCCGGGGTACGGGTGGACCGGGGCGCCTTGTTCACGCGCCTGAGTGAACGGCATTACACCCTGAATCCCCAGATGCCCGAACATTACCAAATGCTCCTGGAGCACCTGGGACGGGACGGCATCTCCATCGAGCAGGTCCTTCACCTCTGGGGGAGCGATTTCCCGGAGGCCTCCCGCAACCATGATAATCCGGGGCAAGGCGACCTCCCGGGTCCGACGCTTCCCCGGCAGGAAGTTCCCGGGAATGCCTCGGGAACGAACGGGGAAGCCGGTGCCCGTTCCCACACCGCCGGCGAATCCTGCCCCATGGCCGGCACCATATACAGCCCCCTGGAATTTGTCCGTGCCCTCGAAGGCGTTCGCCGGGACGGGGAAAGGGTTCGTATGCTGATCGTTTCCGCCGCCGCCCCTTCCGTGGAAAGCGTCGCCGTGGACAGCAGCGTCGGGGAAAAGGTTCCCGTGGCCGGCACCGCCGGGGAAAACGTCCCTGTTGCCGGCACCGCCGGGAAAAACGTTCCCATGGAAACACCGGGCAACCCCGCGCTCCTTGCCGGACCGGCCATCGTGAAAACCATGGTTCGCGAAATGCCCTGGCTCGACTGCCGCCATCTCGGTCTTGACGCCGTGATCGAGCCGGACCTCGAGAGGGATGCCCGGATCGTCCTTACCGAAGCCCGGGCAATCACCCGCCACGGGGAGGTGATCGCACGGGGGGACAAACGGCTTGTGCCCTTCCTCGAAAAGATCCACCCCGAAAAGCGCCGGGACCTTCCCTTCAACAACGGAGACGTGGTGCTGATCAGCGGCGGCCTGGGAGGAATCGGCCTGGAGATCACGGCCTACCTCCTCCAGAACCACCAAGCGCGGGTCGTCCTCCTGGGGCGCAGCCCCCTTGACGGCGAAGCGGAGAACACCTTTGAGACCGCCCAAAGCCTTGCCGCGCCGACGTCGGCCGAAGGACGCATCAACCTCCTCAAGCAGCTCGCGGGCCTCGGCGGCCAGGTGGTATATGAAGCCGCCGACGTGGGCAACGAGGAGGCGGTAAGGACGGTGGTAAAACGAGCCGAGGAGCGGTGGGAGGCTCCCCTTTCGGGAGTGATTCACCTCGCCGGCATCTTTCCCCCCCGCCTCCTCTCCGAGGAGACCCGGGAAAGCTTTGCCGCCGTCCTCCATCCCAAGCTGGAAGGGGCCAGGGTGCTCTCCAGGGTCCTGGGGGACGGGGGCTGGTTTATCAGCTTCGGCTCCCTTTACGGAAACCTGGGGGGCACGGCATCGGGCGCCTACGCCGCCGCCAACCATGCCCTCGAGGCCTTTACCCTCGAACGGAACCGGCGCCTCGGCAACTCCCTTTACGTGGCCTGGAGCAACTGGGACGAGACCGGCATGAGCCGGGGGTATCTCCTCAAGGAGCAGTCCCGGGGCCAGGGGTATTTCATGATCGAACCCCGAAAGGGCGTCCTCTGCCTGCTCGCCGCCCTGAGGAGCGGGCTCCCCTCCCTGGTGGTGGGCCTGGACGACACGCGGCCCGCCGTGCGCCCCCACGTGAAGACCGATACCGCGCCCGTGGACGAACTCACCGCGTTTTACACGAGCGATCCGGCCTTTACGCCCCCGGCCGATCTTTCCGCCCTCATGCTGCCGGATCGCTTCGGCACCCCCTCTGGCTGCCGGCTTTTCCGGATTCCGGAAATGCCCCTCACCAAGGCGGGAGAGATCGACACGGCTGCCCTCCTCGCAATGGATCTTTCCGGAACCGGCGCCAAGGTAAAGCGTGTTGCCCCCAGGACCGGCATGGAGAGAACCATCGCGGCCATCTGGAAGGAGGTGCTCGGACTGGAATCCGTGGGCATCCACCAGAGCTTTTTCGAGCTGGGGGGACAATCCATACTCCTGGCACAGGTGCAGATCAAACTCTGCCGGGCCATCAACCGGGATATCCCCGTGGTGGACCTTTTCCGGTATCCCACCATCAGCACCCTCGCCGCCTTTATCGGCCAGGGAGAAAAGGAGAAGCCCACGTTTAAAAAGGTTACGGAAAGGGCCCAGAAAAGGAAAACGGCACGGCGCAAAAAGGGTCGCCCGGCAAGGCCCCGTGCAAATTAAGTCCCCTGTTTCGATACCCCGGCTCGGTCGTTCAGAAACATCGTAAGTCGTATGTCGGGGTTTCAGGAGATTTCCGGAATAAACGGTTCCGGCGGCTAAAAAAAACGGGGACAAGAACCGGGCATGAGAGCGATATGCCGGATGCCGACACGTCGCGACAACCGGGCGGCATGTCGAAATAATGAATGGATACAGGAACTAAGGCCCGCTTTCCACGCACCCCGAAAAAGTGCGAAGAAAACGGCCATGACGATATTTGAAGAAAGGATAAATGGATGACGGAAGGTGATGCACCCGTGCCCCACGGGGAAATGGAAGAGGATGAGGGCAACGACCATATCGCGGTCATCGGGATGGCCGGTCGCTTTCCCATGGCGGCGAACATCGACGAGTTCTGGGAAAACCTCAAGGAGGGCAGGGAATGCGTTTCCTTCTTTTCACCCGAAGAGCTCCTTACCGCCGGAGTTGACCCGAGCGTCATGGAGATGCCGGGGTTCGTGAACGCAAGGGCCGTGATGGATGATCCGGCCGGGTTCGACGCGGGGTTCTTCGGCATGAGCCCCAAGGAGGCCGAGCTCACCGATCCACAGCATCGGGTGTTTCTGGAATGCGCCTGGCATGCCCTTGAAAACGCCGGGTACGACGCCAACCGCTATGACGGCCTTGTGGGGGTGTACGGGGGATCGGACATCAACTCCTATGCCCTGACCCGCAATATCCTTGCTGGAGCCGACTGGCTCCCCGCCCTTTTCGGCAGCGACAAGGATTACCTCACCACGCGAACGGCCTTCAAGATGAACCTCAAGGGGCCCGCCGTGACCGTTCAGACCGCCTGCTCCACCTCGCTGGTGGCGGTCCAGACCGCCTGCCAGGGGCTGCTGGACTTCCAGAGCGACATCGCCCTTGCCGGGGGCGTGGGCATCGCCTTTCCCCAGAAGGCCGGTTACTGGTACCAGGAGGGGGGCATGCTCTCCCCCGACGGGCATTGCCGCTCCTTTGACGAGAATTCCAAGGGAACCGTGGGGGGCGACGGCGTGGGCATCGTGGTCCTCAAGCGCCTCTCCGAGGCCGTTACGGACGGGGACAATATCCTTGCCGTGATCCGGGCGGCGGCCGTGAACAACGACGGCGCCATGAAGATCGGGTTCACGGCCCCCAGCATCGAGGGACAGTCGGAGGTCATTGCAACGGCGCTGGCAACCGCCGAAGTGGATCCCGAAACCATCACCTATGTGGAGGCCCACGGCACGGCAACGGAGCTGGGAGACCCCGTGGAGGTCACGGCCCTCACGGACGCATTCGGCGCGCATACGGACAAAAAGCAGTTTTGCGCCCTCGGCTCCCTGAAATCCAACGTGGGGCATATGAACTCGGCAGCCGGGGTGGGCGGGTTGATCAAGACCATCCTCTCCCTGAAAAACGGCATGATTCCCCCGAGCCTCCACTACGAGAAGCCCAACCCCAATATCGATTTCGCCTCGAGCCCCTTTTACGTGAATGCCGCAGCCGCCCCCTGGAATCCGGTAGGCTTTCCAAGGCGCGCCGGGGTCAGCTCCTTTGGCGTGGGGGGCACCAACGCCCATGTGATCCTCGAGGAAGCCGGAGCCCCCGAGCCCGGTTCCCCGTCCCGTCCCCTTCAGGTGCTGGTGGTTTCCGCCGCCACGCCGTCGGCCCTTGACAGGGCAACCCGGAACCTTGCCGATCATCTCAAGGCCGAGCCGGGCCTGGACCTTGCCGACGGGGCCTATACCCTCCAGACCGGCAGGCGCCTGCTCAAGCACCGACGCAGCCTTGTCTGCCGAAACAGGGAGGAGGCCGTAAAGGCACTGGAAAATGCCGCCCAGGGCCAAGGCGATACCCGCTCCGCCGGCCTCGGCGCTTCCTCCACGACCTTTCTCTTTCCCGGCCAGGGTGCCCAGTACGTGAACATGGGCAAGGACCTGTACGAGAACGAAGGGGTTTTCAGGGAGGTGCTGGACCAGTGCGCCGAGCTGCTGATCCCCCACCTTGTCCTTGATCTCCGGGAGATACTCCATCCCTCGGGTGAGAAGCTTGAGTGGGCCGAAGGCCTGCTGGCCCAGACACGGTATACACAGCCCGCCCTTTTTGCCGTTGAGTACGCCCTTTCCAAGCTGTGGATCTCCTGGGGCGTTACGCCCGGCGCCATGATCGGACACAGCATCGGCGAGTATGTGGCCGCGACCCTTGCCGGGGTCTTTTCACTGGAAGACGCCCTCATGCTGGTGGCGGCAAGGGGCAGGCTCATGGAGAGTACCGAGCCCGGCGCCATGCTCTCCGTTTCCCTCACGGAAGTTGAAGCATCAAGCCTTCCGGGTGTTTCCGTTGCAGCCGCCAACGCGCCGGGCATGTGCGTGATCTCCGGGCCCACCGGGGCCGTGGAAGCGATCCGGACCCGCCTCGAAGGCGAGAACACGGCATGCAGCCTGCTGAAAACCTCCCACGCCTTTCATTCGGCACTCATGGACCCCGTGGTCGGTGACTTCAAAAGCATTATTTCGGGCGTGAAACTCTCCCCCCCCGAACTCCCCTATATCTCCAATGTGACCGGCGACTGGATCACCGAGGCGGAGGCCCTCTCCCCGGATTACTGGGCCGGGCATATCCGGAAGGCCGTTCGCTTTTCCGACGGCGTCAAGAACCTCCTCGCGGACCCGGACCGCATCCTCCTCGAGGTGGGCCCCGGTCGCACCCTGGTAAACCTTGCCCGCAGGCAGATGGAAAAGAGCGACGGAAGATTGACCGCCGTATCCCTGCCCCATCCCAGGGAGAACCGGGACGACCTTGTCGTGGTGCTGGGCAGCCTGGGCGAGCTCTACTGCGCGGACGTGGACGTGGACTGGGCCGGATTTTACGCCGAGGAGACCCGGCGGCGCGTTCCCCTGCCCGTCTACCCCTTCGAGCACGAAGAGTACCTGTATGAGAGCGACACCCTTCCCATGCAGGGGGCGAACGCGGCCAAGGCCCTGATGGGCAAGAATCCGAATATAAACGAATGGCTTTACCAACCCTCCTGGAAGCGGGTCGCCCTTTCTCCGGCGGGAGGCGGTGGGAAAGGTCCCGCAACCTCCGATTCCGTGCTGGTCTTGGCAAAAGACCGCCCCCTGGACAGGTTGATCACGACCCGCCTCGGGGAAACCGGGGCAAACGTGACCGTGGTCATGCCCGGAAAGAGTTTTGCACCCCTTGGCGAAAACCTGTACGGGATCGCGCCGGGCATCCATGGAGATTATCTGTCCCTTTTCGAGGCCCTGGGACAGACAAACAGGCTTCCGGACCGGGTCATACACCTCTGGAATCTCGATGACGGCACCGTGCATGGGGAGACCGAAAACAGTCCAGCGACGCATGGGGTGACCAAAAGCGGTCCAGCGACCGACTCCCCCGCCCCGGAGACCTCCCAAGATGAGGCCAAATCTCCCGGAACAGCCCGGATCAACGTCCGAACATCACCGGATTCGGCAATCCCGCCCAGGGATGGCGCCGGAGCGAAGCCGGTATCCCCGGACGCCTCTCGGGAGGAGACGGGAGCCCAAGCGCTTCCCGAAGCTTCAGGCGATCCGCTGACCGTCGGTTTCCGCAGCCTGCTCTTTCTCTACCAGGCCCTCGCTGCCCGCGCCTCCGAAAAGAAGATCTCCATCGGGGTTGCTGTGAGCGGCATGTACGAGGTGGTGGGAGATGAACCCCTCTGCCCCGAAAGAGCCCTTCTTACGGGACTCGTCCGGGTCATTCCCCAGGAGAGCCCGGATATGGACTGCCGTATCATGGATTTCACGGCTCCCGGCACGCCGGCTTCGAAAGAGGCCCTTGTCGCCAACCTCGTTAACGAGATGGGCGACGGGGAAACGGGCGGGATCACCGCGTACAGGGGCAAATTCCGCTGGGTGGAAACCTTCGAGCCCATGAAGGCCGGAGCAAGCTCCGGGGCGGTGAGCCTCCTGAGGGACCGGGGCGTCTACCTGATCACCGGCGGTTTGGGCAAGATCGGCCTTACCATGGCCAAAAAGCTGGCCGAGTCCGTCAAGGCCAGACTTGTCCTACTGGGCAAGACGGGCCTTCCCCCCGCGGAGGATTGGGACGCCTGGCTGGCTTCCCACGATGTCCGGGACAGGATCTCCGGACGAATCCGCAAGGTGCGGGAGATCGAGGCCCTTGGGTCGGAGGTGATCACCAGGAGCTGCGATGTTTCCGACAAAGCCGGCATGACAAGGCTGATCGGCGATATTCAGGCGCGCTTCGGCGGGTTGAACGGCGTGATCCACGGGGCGGGCATCATGGGGCAGGACCTGTTCCGCACCCTGCGGGATATCCACCCCGAACAGAGCGACCTGCATTTCGGCCCCAAGATCAGGGGGCTTCGCACCCTTGCGGATCTTCTGCCCGAGTCCCTCGACTTCTTTATGACGGTCTCTTCCCTGAGCACGGTGCTGGGAGGGGTGGGCCTCGGCGCCTATGCGGCGGCCAACCACTATATGGACGCCCTTGTCTGCCGGGAAAACCGGAACGGCAAGTTCCCCTGGATCAGCGTGGACTGGGACGGCTGGACTGCGGACGACGCCTCGGGCCGGGAGGGCGGCATGGCCATGAACCTCTTTGCAATCGCCCCCGAGGAGGGTGCCGAGGTTTTTCAGCGCCTTCTTACCCGGAACCCGGGCGAACGGGTGATCGTCTCCACCATGGACCTTGACCTGCGCATCAGCCACGAAGCCGACCGGCGGAACAGGTCCGACGGGGGAACGGGCGGGGGCGCGTCCGGCGGCAAAAGCGGAAGGCGTCACGCCAGGCCCGACCTGGATACCCCGTATGTGGCCCCCGAGGGGGATACCGAGGTTTTCCTTGCGGAGACCTTTCAGCAACTGCTGGAGATCGACAAAATCGGCGTGAACGACAACTTCTTTCAGCTTGGGGGAGATTCCCTTGCAGCCATATCCCTTGCCACCCGCATCAGGGATCATTTCAACATCGAGATCGATGTGAACAGCCTCTTTGACGAACCGACCATCTCGGCCCTTGCCCGGAAGATCGAAGACCTTATTCAGGCGGGCGCGAATCAGGCCGACGAGATCGCCGGCAAGCTGGATATGATCGAGAACATGTCCGAGGAGGAGGTCCTCAAGATGCTGGCGGAACTCGAAGACGCCTGATCCCCGGATGCCCGGCGCCGTGAGGGCCGGGCAAGGGACTGAAATTGACTTGAGCCGGGACAGGGCCGTTATATATGGGCCGGGTCCCGACGTTTTACACAACCGAGATGCCCGCGCACCGGACAAGCCGGAACCAGGAAGTTTTGACATAAGAGCGCATGATTTCGTCGGTAAGATATTAAGCGGCTTTCGGCCGGCAACGCAACAGGAGAGGAATAAAGCAATTGGGTGATCTGGACGCCAGGATTCAAAATCTTTCACCGGAAAAACGGAAACTGCTGGAGCTCTTGGCAAAGAAAAAAAAGGGCGGCACACCGGTTGAAGATGCCCCCAAAACCGCCGAGGGCGGGGGAAACGCCGAATCGGTGCAGCCGGTTCTGACCGAGGAGCTTCTCACTCCGGGCAGTGAGGGCGATGCCCCCGAGAAGAAGACGATTCAGGATTTTTACAACTCCGTGAACCGCCAGCTGGACGAGAGCGAGTTTGGAAAGCACTCCTTCTTTCTGAACTACGGGTACGTGCCCAACGACAGCCCAAGTTACTCCCGGGTCAAGATGCCGGATTTCACGCTCCACAAGAATTCAGTTCGCCTGATCCTGGAGTTGATCGCCGATGCCCCGCTGACCCCGGAGTCCTCGCTCCTGGACGTGGGGTGCGGACGCGGCGGCACCATCGCCACCATCCGACGGTTTTATGAGGTGGGGCGCATCATGGGGGTGGACCTTACCCCCGAAGCGGTTTCCTTCTGCAAGAGGACCCATCAATTGCCCGATACCGCTTTCATGGAAGGGGATGCCGAAAACCTCGATATCGAAGATCACTCCTTCGACTTTATCACCAACGTGGAGTCCTCCCACTGCTACGGGGATATCGAAAAGTTCTACGGCCAGGTGTTCCGCATCCTGAAGCCCGGGGGCCGCTTTCTCTACACGGACATCATGTCCAGCGAGCAGGCCGAAATCCTGCCGGAGAAACTCACGGCTATGGGATTCGAAATAGAGCGGCGGGTGGACATCACCGCAAACGTCCTGCTCTCCAGCGACGAGGTGGCGGCCACCCATTACCGCGCCTACGGCAGGAACAACGACCAGAGCGTTATCCAGAATTTTCTGGCCATGCCCGATTCCCCCGTATACGTGGACATGAAATCCGGCAAGACAAAATACCTTATTTTTAAAGTGCGCAGGCCCTAAGGCGCGTGGAGAGGCCATGACAACCCAGGACAACGACAAGACAGCAGGGGATTCCACGCGCAAGCGGATGGACAACCTGTCCGAGGAGAAACGCCGCCTGCTTGAAAAGATGATGGCAAAGGAACGGGCCTCCCGCACGGATGGGCAGGCCGGTACGGCTCCAGGAGGTCAGGCCCGGCAGGCGGCCCAAGAAAATCCAAACCCGTGGGCAACCGGCGGCCGGCCCGGACAGGCGACGCCCCATGCCCAGGCCGGTTTTGCCGCTTCCGCCGGCGGATACGGCGCCCCATACGGGGGCGGCGGAAGCATCCCGCCGGGCGGTGTCGATCCGGCTCAAGCATCGTTTTTCGGGCAAACCCCAAACTTCGGAAATGCCCAGGGCGCCGCGTCAAACCCGTGGGCGGCATTTTCCCAGGCCCCTGGCGCGGGTGGCAACCCTTTCAGCAGCGCCGGCTTCTTTCAAGGGGGACAAAACGGCGCGGGCCCCGGCGGATTTCCAGGCGCGGGCGCGCCGCCGGCGTCACCGCTTATCGCCATGAAACCCACCGGTTCCAGGCCCCCCCTGTTCTGTGTGCACGCGATCCTCGGCTCCGTGTTCCCCTACCACAACCTCACCCTTCACATGGACGAGGACCAGCCCTTTTACGGGCTCCAGGCTGCCGGCCTGGACGGCAGGACACCTCCCCTCACCTCCATCGAGGAGATGGCGTCCCTGTATATCGAGGAGATGCGTAAGGTGCAACCCACGGGACCCTATTACCTCGGGGGGTATTCATTCGGCGGGTGGGTCGTCTTCGAGATGGCCCAGCAGCTACTCGAACAGGGTGAAAAGATAGACTTTCTTTCGATCTTCGGCACCGTCGCACCGACGAACAGCATCAACCCGGCCCTCCTTGAACGGTTCCAGTACATGCAGGAGTATCTCTCGGATTTCCAGAAACTCGTTCTGAACTCCTTTCAGGCCGATGAATTTCGCATGAGCATGGTACAGGGACAGCAGGCAATGCCTGGGCAAGCACCCTTCCAAACGCCCCCGGCTTCTCCCATCCTCAAGGTGTTCGAAGCCAACTGCCGCGCCCTGATGAAGTACAAGACCACCCCCCTGAAAGGAAAGATCGACCTCTTTCTGACGCGAGAATTGCGGGAAGTTTTCTTTATCGACCCCTCCCTGGGATGGAAGCGAATGTGCGGTGAAGGCAACATTCACATGGTTTCCGGGAACCACCTCAACACCTTTCAGGAACCCCATGTTCAGGATCTGGCGGCCAAGCTGACCCGCTCCCTGGGCGAGGCCGCAGACAAAGCCCGCGCCGCTTCCAACTGATCCCCCCTTCCCGACGGGAGACCCCTTCTGGGGTTCTCCCGCCCATATCCCTTCCCACGGTTTGCACATTCTTTGCACAGTTGATCCATTTTTCTTGCACATTTTCCTGTTTGTATGAGAATCATGAAACGCGAAAACGACCGTCAACGATCTAAATCATAAAGGAGATATCAATGAAAACAGGAAATACCGGAACCATCGCAATCGTCGCAATCCTTACGGCAATGACCCTTCTCTGCGGCGGCACGGCTTTTGCCAAACGCTCCTCCGTGGACGCCATCGGGAACATTGAGGGGATCAACCTTACCGAGGGGCAGAAGGTAAAGCTCGAAAAGAACGACAACGATCACCGCACGGCCATGAGCGCTTACAAGTCCGAGCTTGCCGCCGCGACCTTCGAGAAAAACACCCTGGTCAGAAACAAGGATTTCAAGAAGGCGGCGGTGGAGGAGAAGATCCGGAAGATCATGTCCATAAGAACCGCCATGGAGATGTCCAAACTGGAAAAAAGACTCGGGATCCGCGGGATTCTCACCTCGACTCAGTGGCGCCTGCTCAATGAGCACCTCTACCGGGGCGGCGGCATGAAATTGATGCAAAAGCATAGCGGTAAGAAGCGGGATATGAAAGGCGGCGGCCAAAAGGGCTCCGGCTTTTTTCCCCAGCAGTAGGAAAACGATTCCCCTGTCGGGGAACACGGGACGTTGATACATCTTAAAGAGATCCGGGGCACGGTACCCTTCGGATCTCTTTTTTTTCCGATTACCACTGTTTTCAGTCAATCCTGCGGATGGACCGTCGTTTCATGGTGACCAAGCGCCTTGGAGCGTCACCTTAAACGTGCCGCTCCGGCACCGGGGGATTTAAGCCGAATATCGATGGTCATCAGCTTGTTTTATTCCGGCGTGGGAAACCTGGTTCCCTGGAGCGGGTCGGAGTCCGGAGGCTCTGCCCAACGGACGATCATCGAACATTTTCATCATGCACAATCTTTGCACATTTGTTCCATTTTTTTTGCACATTTTCATGTTTGTATGGAACCTGAAGAACGGGGTTGCGATACATTCACTATTAAAAAATACAGGAGAACAAAATGAAAACCAAAACAGCATATATTCTCGCGGCATTTTTCGTTGTAACCATCCTTGGAAGCGGAGCCGCCTTTGCGGAACGCTCTTTTATGAGGGTCCTCGAAGGAATCGACGGCATCGACCTCACCGAGGCGCAGCGTGAAAAACTCGAAAACGCCGAAATCGACCACCGCAAGAAGATGATCCGGTTTCGCGCCGACCTTTCCATCGCGGAGCTCGAAGAACACACGCTGATGAAGAACAAGGATTTCGACAAGGCGGCCGTCCAGGAGCAGATCAAAAAGATCGGTACCGTGAAAACCGGCATGCGGATGGCCAGGCTGGACAACCACGACCTCCTGCGACAGGTGCTCACCGATGATCAGTGGAAACAGTTCATGGGTGCCCTCCGCGCCGGGAAAGGCAGGCACGGGGGAAGAAAGCATTTTGGTGGTGGGATGGGGTTCGAGCGGCACTTTGGAAAACGGATGAACTGTCCGTTTGCCGGTAAGGGACTCAAGATGAGCGCCGAGGACGCGTTCCGGGGGAATGTGAACTGACACCCCTTGCGCAAGGAGATCCGGGGCGGCAACGCTCCGGATTTTTGCGTTTGGTTGGAAACGAAAAAACTGTTGGAAGAACGTGTTGCGGGGTGTTAAGGGTATACCGGATCGATTCAGGTAAGGGGCTCGGAATTAATTAAATCCACAATGGTTCGGGGGGGAATTTCGACCCGCAAGGAAACGCCCCTATAGAATTGTGGAACTATTTATTTCTCCAAGCCT
>PPCM01000265.1_pt1 | contig 62876 bp, 54 predicted proteins | sample 1555541 | NCBI WGS metagenome assembly PPCM01 (sample SAMN05284479, study PRJNA326546) | Marine sediment metagenome, whole genome shotgun sequencing project. | isolation source: marine sediment | place: Germany: Wadden Sea | collected 2012-09-05 | reverse complement strand
CCTTTACAAAGGGTTTCCTTCTCTCCTTCCCCCCAGCCGCCGGAGGCATCTTTCTATGGCGAAAAAACAACGTGCGGATCAGCTTCTTGCGGCAGGCGGTTATGCCGAGAGCCGCGAGAAAGCCAAGCGCCTGATCATGGCTGGCAAAGTCCATTATATGGATAAGGGTCAAAAGACCCCTGTATCTAAACCGGGCCAGCAATTTGCACCTGACACCGAATTTACGGTGCCGGATGACAACCGCTATGTTTCACGCGGCGCACATAAAATCCTCACAGCCATCGAAGAATTTAAAATCGGCTTTGAAGGCAAAGTTGCCTTGGATGCCGGCGCTTCCACCGGCGGATTCACAGACTGCATGCTTCAACATGGAGCCATACGCGTCTACGCCATCGACGTAGGCTACGGCCAACTGCACGAAAAGCTCAGGCAGGACGAGCGCGTCATCAATCTGGAACGCACCAACGTCCGTCATGCTGAACCGGATCTCATTCCCGAACCTGTGGATGTGATTGTTGCAGACGTCTCGTTTATCTCGCTGACAAAGATTCTACCTGCGTGCATTCAATTTTTGAAACCACACGGCGAACTCGTGGTACTCATCAAACCGCAATTCGAACTTGGGCCCGGCCTGACAGACAAAGGTGTGGTTCGAGACGAAGCCCTTCGCCAGCAAGCCATTGATATCGTGATCAACTTCTGCCGCGAGGAATTAAACCTCGTCATCAACGGTGTTGTGCCTTCCAAGATTCTTGGCCCCAAAGGGAATCAGGAATATATGGCATACATGACCTTCCCCGGATAAATCATGCTCCAAGGACTTTTCTACGCCATTATCTCGGCCATCGCCTTCGGGTCCATGGCAATACTCGTTAAGCTTGGCTACAACGCTGGCATGACGGGCGGTGAAATGATGCAATTCCGCTTTGTTTATGCGGTTATTCTCTTTGGCGTGTATCTCTTTCTCAAAGACCGCTCGCTCCTCAAGATTTCTCGCAAGGGATTGGGAAAATGCGCCTTTCTCGGCCTAGTAGTATACTGGCTTCAAACAACATGCTTCGTAAAAGGACTTGCAACCATACCAGCTTCTACCGCTGCATTGGTCCTGTATGTCCATCCGGTTATGGTCGCCCTGTTTTCGGCAGTATTTCTGAAAATGAAAATTGACCGATACGTGATGATCACGCTCACACTGGTCATGGGTGGATGTTGTCTGGTCTTCTATGACGCCTTTCTCAAAGCAGTCGACCCAATTGGGCTGATGTATGCAACCGGGGCCATGTTCTTCTTTTCCTGCTACCTCGTCCTGGTACAGGTGCTTCTCAAGAATTTGAAACCATTTACGGCAACCTTTTATGTAATGCTGTTTGCCGGAGTGGCCTTTTCAATCAGCGGCACACCATCGTCATGGCTCAACCTGACATGGGACACCTTCACCATCGGCTTGGCCCTTGGTATATTCCCCGGCGTAATCGCGGTGTCCTTTCTCTATCTGGCCATCGAAAAGGTGGGAAGCGCCTATGCGTGTATATTCTCATCCATCGAACCAATTGTGACCCTTGCGGCCGCAGCATTCTATCTTGGCGAAAATGTTGTAATGTTACAGCTGGGCGGTGCACTTCTTATCATTTTGGGCATCGTTATCCCCAATGGGCGCGCGTTGTTGATCAAGAAGCAGGTAGCCAGCTAATCACCTGATGCTAGCGCTGAATCGTCTCCAGTCAGTTGGCAACATTCTCCGAGTAATTCCTGTAACTTCTCCGGCAATAAAACCTTGCCATCAAAGTGAATACCAAGTGCGCTCTTTGAATTCTTTTTCTGTAGAGCCTTCACTTCACCTTTGAATTCGTAATCCTTACCACCTTCCATCGTCACGAATGTACCTGCAACAGTAGCTCCGATTCGAGGCGAAAACTCGCTCCCCTCGTCAGAGACAAATCGACATCCACTGGGACTGATATCAACAATATGCCCAGTGCTCACCTTCTCCCCAGAAGCCAGCCGTGCAGGGAAATTACACGCAATGCGACCAACCTTCCTAAGGTTGTACTCACTGATGGAGGTTGGATAGCCAATAAATGCAAGGGAGACCGGGAAAGCCTGATGTCGAAGGACTTCAGCACGAAAGCTGATGATCTTACCTTTCTTCAAATAGCGACAATGAAGCCCCACACCTTCGCCCATACGATCCCTAATACCGGGAGAAAGCGGGACCCTGAGCAGCAAGAATTCATCGACTGCCATTCCAACAAACTGGCAATTCATTCGCTCCTTATCGGCGAACTCGACGATCATGCGGCAGCCAAGGTCTATGTCCATACTACTCCCCGCGCTTATCCATGAACTTTCCGAGTAGCTTCAAATGCGCCTTTTCTTCACGCGCCAGCAACTGGAGCATCTTTACAGTTTCCACATCACTAGCCCGCATGGCACAGCGCAGATAGTAATCCAATGCCTGAGCTTCAATCATGGTGGCAAACTGCAAAACACCCTGGTCGCTATCAAAGGCATCGCCATATTCATCGAGAAATTCCTGTATTTCCACGCCACCTTCAGCGGCAATCTCAACACTCTCGAAAGCGACTTCCTCAAACATCTTCCGCGGGATCAGATCATCCACGATGCGGGAGTACAGATTGTAAAGTGTATCTTTATGGCGATCTTCGAAACCAGCCAACTCCATGAACAGTTCTATTCGTTCTGGAGTTTCAGCCATATCAGCACGTTTGACGTAAAATTCTTGTAAACTGTTCTCCATGGCGTAGGCTTTCAATACAATTTCCACAGGTGTTTCATTGCCGACAAACTCGATCATACCGAGTTCCATAGGACCAAAAGCCGTGTGTCCCTGCCATGCCATGGCTCCACCCACCATATTGATTATCTCGCCATACCCCTGCCCTTCCATAAGTGCGGCCGCGGCCATGCTACGCCCACCTGAGGCACAGTACACAAGCGCGGTTTTATCCTGATCAACTTCTTCAAGGCGATCCGGCAATTCAACTAGAGGTATAAGCTTCGCACCCGGAATATGGAAATCCTCATATTCCCAGTTCTGGCGTACATCAAGGAGGGTATACTGATCAGGCTTATGGCTCTCAATATACTGCCTAGCCTGCTCAGTATTCATCATCTGTATTGGTTGTGTCATGTAATCCTCTCATGAATGGCTTCGAAATATATCAATAATCCGAACACTACGGCAGGATACGAGATGACGTCAACTTGAGATGAATTGATTAGAAAAGGAATAGCAGGACAGCGATGCCTAATGCTGCGAGAGAAAGGAATGAATCAGAAATGGTCCAGTGAAAATCAGGTTGCCAAGCTGCTCCACTCTCCAGCCCACGCCCGGCAACAGCCAAAGTCTGGCTCCATGTTTTTTGCCCGAGATTCCTCAGTACTGCCTGAGGCACCACGCGCATCCTGTCCCGAATACCACAGCGAGGACAACGCCGAGTAAGCGTTTCGTTCGCCTGATTCATTGTCGACAAAGTGACCGGAAGAAAATGGATCATGAGCGCCAGAGACAGCGCAAATTTCCACGCGCGTTCCGCACCCACAAAAGGACGAACAACCCAGCACATGGCTAAGCCTAATGCTCGGGGCGAAGCGGCGAGAGACAGGGATAATCCCAGCATGAGAAGCGAGGCCAACCGGAGACCAAGGACAGCACTATCAAGCAATACTTGCGACAAAGGCAGGTCGGACCAAACATCAAGGCCCGTCTTAATACCAACCCAGATAAAAACAAAAAGAAACATGGAACGGACCATACTCCCACCCAAAGGCTGACTCGCAGAAAGCGAAAGCAATAAAAACAGGAGAAAGAGACCAAGCCCCCCAGTCAACAGAGGAGGAAGCAACCACAATCCCGGCCCCAATGCCAAAGCAAGGGCCAGCTTAAGGCGAGGATCTGCACTCCGTGCAAATGCCGCAATAGCTTGCCGCACCTATCCTTCCTCCCATGGCTTAACGCCAAGGCCAGCATTCCATGAACACGGCGGCCGAACTCCGTGTTCATGAACATGATCGAGAACGGTCTCGGGCGGTCCGGTCAAAACCAAACGCCCGGAATCCAACACGGCCAGTTCATCCACGATATCCACAAAGCATTCCAGATCGTGAGAAGAAACAAACTGCGTCAGCCCAGCCTCTTTGTTCTCGCGGATGATGCTTCGCATTTCACGCATTCCAGAATAGTCCAAACCGCTAAAAGGCTCATCGAGCAGCAAAACCTGCGGGCCATCAAGAAGTGCGGCAGCCAGACAAAGCTTACGCTTCATTCCCCATGAAAGAGTATGTACTGGCTTGTCCCAATAATCAGTCAACTGAAAACGAGCCGCCATGACCTTAGCTTGGGCCACATTCTCGTCTGTCTGCTTTCGCCCCAGAAGGAGATCTTCCTCAATCGTGGCACCGAGAATCTGCAAATCCGCATCCTGCATGACCATACGGCAAAGAGCACGAATATCCTTCTCGCCACCGGGACTCGTATGCCCGGCTAGAGAAAGCGTTCCCCCTGATGGAGAATAGAGTCCAGCCAAAAGCGCCAGCAGCGTGGATTTACCGCTACCATTGGCACCAACCAAGCCGATGAGCTTCCCTTCGCCCACGGCCAAAGTCACGGAAGAAAGAGCCTCGTCGCCAGAAGGATATCGGTAGTCGAGTCGATCAAGTGTTATCATAGTAATTCCGATTGAAGTGACTGAACACCTGCACTGTCCATCAAGGACGGTCTCGCTGTCAACGCACCCCAAAAAAAAGCCCCCGCCGAAGCAGGGGCTTGAATAGACATATAGGGGAATTTAGAACTCGTAACCGATGGATGTACCAGCAATCCAAGTTTTACCTTGTTTGAACTCGGCAGAGTGAGCACCAATAGTCAGCCCATCACGCTCTTTAGCCGTTACGTACATAAAGGAGACATCAGCCGTCCATTTGTCCCACTTAAATCCAGCACCAGTAGAGTAAAGCTGACGATCGTTGGCGGGAAGCATGAAAGATGCATCACCTGCACGCGTGGGTGTCTGATCGTAAGCATAACCAAGACGTAATGCGAGCCAATCCTGAGCCCAGTATTCAGCGCCAAGCTGAAAACGCCAAGTATTTTTGTAATGAAGCTCGTCTTTCCCACTCACGGGACCATCAAAATGTAATGCGTCTACAGAATCCCAACGAGTATGAACTACATCAAACTCCAAATTCAAATCTTCCATGGGCTGATAACCGATGCCCAAGGTATAACTACCAGGAAGGGTAGAATAAACATCCTGATTAGTGTCGCTAGCACTGGGGCCGCCACCGATAGGTACTTCATTCTGTCCTGCACCACTGGTAAACATTTTCATGGGAGCTCGCCACGTCAAGCCTGCAGACCATTGATCGGTAAAATCATAATGAAGACCAATGTTACCCCCGACGGAATAACCTTCCGTACGCACACTCACGATGCGAGGAGTACCAACAGTGATCTGCTTCTGCAGTTGAATCTCCCCTTTCAAGATCTCCAATCCAAATGCCATGGAGAATTTGTCATTAACTTTAAAAGCGATATTCGGATTCAAGGACTGGGATTCAATATTAACGTATTCCAGACTATCTATCCCATTAAAGCCTTCATCGTAATATGTACCAAGGCCGAAACGGGTAAAGAGCCCTACGCCCAACCATACGTTCTCATTAGATTCCATCTGCTGAGTGTAATAGGCATGAGGCACTGCAAATTTTTTAGATTGGGTCTTATTCTTATGCCTATCAACAATAACGGTACTCTGAGGAGATATCATCACAGCACCGATCAAGCCATGCTTGCCTTCCAACTTGGTCATAAGAGCCGGGTTGGTAGCGATGACAGACGCATCACCAGCAATGGCATAACCTGTCGTTGCCATACCAACACCGCGGTTACTAAACTCATACAGAGCGAAACCACCAGCCTGGACAGCAGATGCGCTGGCCATAAGGCACACGAAAAGCAAACAGAAAATTCCTACGGATGTACGTTTCATCCTTCCCCCTGAGCGACTGTCATTTGCACATGACAGTGGTCTGATTCGATGACTCCGGCACCCTCCCAGATATGACGGTCAATACCGCCACGGAGCCTCGAAAGTTATTTTTTGCACAAACTCGTTTCATATAGTCACATTGGAACTTTTTGTAAACACGGAATATGCTGAAAACACTATTAAAACTGGTGTTTAAAAGGCTTGTTTGAAAATGGTTAGATACATATAAACGGATCGGCACACTTCTCGCATTTCATTGTGACGGGGAAATCTTTTCCCTTTCAAAATGAAGGAAATCGCAATGCTCCTCAAATTGGATATCAAAGAAAAGAACTTTCACGGGCTGCTAGCCATAGGCGGACTAGCCGGAATTGTTGAAGGAACCATGCAACATGGTTTTACGCTACACACGGTATTCCCCGGCATGATGCTCACGCTGGTTGCCGCTTTTGTCGGTGGCTTTTCCGGATTCTTTCTTAAGGATCTCTCGCGCTTTTGGCGCGGTATGGCGCCCTATCGTGGTGTTAACAACGATGGCTGGATTATGGGAGCATTCATGGGAGCATTCGCCGGAACTCTATTCCAGGTCATGGATAGTGTGAATGGTGCCAACCTTGTGATCGGATCCATGACCGGAGCTTACTTCGGTGCCATGTGCGGAGCGTTTCCTGACGAATTCATCACACCGATACTCCACCTCATGCGAGCTGAGCAGACAGCACGCCGACTCTCCGAGCAAGAAAAAGCACTCTACTAAAAAGAAAAGCCCCAGCACATCGTGCCGGGGCTTCGTTATTTATATAGTAAAGGAACTTACTTCATTTCAACCCAAATAACGGCACCAAGTTCCAACTCGCGACCTTTGTATGGCTTGCTGTCAGCATTCAGTCCGGCAAATCCCCACCACCCTTTCCAAGGGCATGCAAAAGTAAACACACCATTCTGATCCGAGATCACTTCCTGCGTGACCATGCGATCGTTGGGTGCAGTGCGCTTACCATCTTTATTGTAATACTCAACTTCCACCCGTGTGTATGGAGCAGGCTTACCATCGAGCATAACCACACCCTGGAAAACATTTCCAGTGTAGTTACCGAATGGTCGAGTCAATGGGACGATCTCAGTTTTCAGTCCAAGCGGTTTGTGCCATTCCTCTCCTTCGCCAAATGCATCCACTACAACTTTAGTAATGTGGCGAATGTAATTATTCTCGGCGTCTTCCTTATAGGGGACGGGATCAAAGACAAAAGCATACAGCCCGGGAGCGCGTGGCGTAAAGGAGGTGTTCCAGGCTGTATGCCCCATGACCTTTGCTGGCTTAAGGGTCGGCAAGAGGTCTGTCTTGGCTGCATTATCCTGCACCACAAAAAATGCGGCAGGTTTCTCAAGTTCCATGCCCACTTTTTCAAATGGGTGGGAAAAGGAAAGGGTCAGGTTCACGGTTCGTTTGTCTTGGGTCAGTTCGTCAGCATCAGGAATGAGCATCCCAAAATGGGCGGATGCGATCGATGCAGACATCAGGAAAATTACGTTCAACAGCAGGGCAAATTTCAATCTCATTTCGATTTCTCCTCATCGCAGAATAAGTACAAACTTCATTTTCGTGGTCGACTGATGCATACTAAAATCTAATTAGTAACACACGTCAAGTAGAAAAACAGAAAAGCAGCATACTGCAAAAAAGAAAAATACTCGTTAGTCGTCTGAACGCTGCCAGCGACGAGCCAAAGCAACGCCAGAGAGATTGTGCCAAAGGCTGAATAACGCGCCGGGTAGCGCACTAGCCACACCAAAGAATTTCACCGCCATGGCAACCCCCAGACCGGAATTCTGCATCCCAACCTCAATAGCGATGGTCCGCGCATCACGTTTGGAACAACGAGCCATTCGTGCTGCGCCATAGCCAATGGCAAGACCAAATCCATTATGGAGGACAACGGCGATGAAGACGAGAGCCGGGAAAGCCAGTAGGGTTTTCTGATTCAGGCCTATAATGCAGGCAATGAGTAGTGCGATGACCATAATAGAGATAGATGGGAAATAGCGCAGAAATGGTTCAAGACGCTTACGAAAGAGGCGGCGCAGAATAAGGCCATCTACCAACGGGAATACCACGATCCAGAACACGGAGTGCGTCATGGCCCAAAAATCGATCTCCACCTGCTTCTCCAGCACCGCATAGATGATGAACGGAGTGAGGATGGGAGCAAGGCAAGTCGAGGCCAGTGTCATGGTGACAGAAAGCGGCACATTCGCCTTAGCAAGGTACGCGATGACGTTGGAGGCGGTGCCACCTGGACACGCTCCGACAACCACCATACCAATAACCGCTTCCGGCGGCAGCCCCAGTACAAAGGATATTCCAACAGCCAAAGCAGGCATGACAGCATATTGCAAAAACATGCCAAGACCGACCAGTGGCCACTTGCGCAGGATGTCACGAAAATCCTCAAAATCGAGCGTTAGCCCCATCCCAAACATGATCACACCAAGACCGAGTGCGATGTGTGGTCTAATCCAGGTAAAGGACGGAGGATATGCCAGAGCGATGCCTGACAGGGCCACGGCGATAAGGATGAAATGCTTCTCAATGAAGCGTGGTATTGCGTCAAGGTTCATGGCGTGGGGTTGGCTCAATTACATCGCCATGTCAACGGAAAACGAAAAAGGCGCGCCCTGAGGCACGCCTTTCAAAACACATTGCAAAGTAAGTTTAATCAGCCAAAGCGCCGCCGCAACTCGAACCAGCGCCAGCGGTACAAGCGAAGCAATGCTTACCTGTGACAACTTGGCGGTGAACCATCTGCTTCAGGTCAAACTCATCAAGATGATCCGGAGCGCCATGATTCACCGGCAGGCCGAGCGCTTGATTGAAGTCGCAGTCATAAAGACGGCCATCCCAACCAATATTAACCTGATGGCGGCACATAAGCCCATCCACGGTAGCAGGATTGAAAGACTGGGTGAGCAGGTCCATATACTGTTGATCCTGCCCCTTCTCCTTCAATTCTTCGAAATAGCGACCAATGGGAACGTTGGTAATGGTAAAAAGCTGATTGAAGACGATGCCATACCGATTCTTCATCTCCCGTTTGTAATCCCCTTCCAGCGAGGCCTGACTCGGCGGCAAATTCGGGCCGACGCCTGGATTATAAACGAGATCAAGTGTCAGGCCGTCATTCTCTCCATAGCCCAGCTCATTGAGCCGACGAAGCATAGCGATAGACTTAACAAAACAATGACTCCCTCGCTGCGCTGTGACGTTCGTTTCAAGATAGCACGGCATGGAAGCGACCAGACCAATGTTATTGTCTGCAAAAAATTCAGGAAAATCATACTTGCCCGGTTCGTCCATAACAGAAAGATTGCTACGAACCTGTATGGGATGCCCATCCGCTTTGAGTTTGAGAATAAAATCTTTGAGATGCGGATTCAATTCTGGAGCACCGCCCGTGATATCGACCATGCCGGGTTTGACCTCAGCAGCGAGGGCGATAATCCGCTCCATAGTCGCTGCCGACATAAGTTCATTCCGTGCAGGAGAACAACTCAAATGGCAATGAACACAAGCCTGATTACACTTAAGTCCGACATTTACTTGTAGAATATCAATGTCCGCAGCCGTAATAGGCCCGCCAGTTTTCTGATCAAACTCATTCATGAAAAAGCACCTTTGGTTGTTCATTCCCTCAGCAGAACTATACTCATCTCGGAATAATTATCAACACTTCGGCAAGAATCCTCACTTCAATGCAATCTATTGGTTGACTAAACCGTGAATAACGCTGTAGGAAGGTTTTCCCAATTTGGAGGGAAGCCAGACGGCGTTAGCGCTGAGAACTCCGTCAGGTCCGAAAGGAAGCAGCGGTATTGGTTGCTATCGGGTGTCTGGTTTCCACTCAAAGGCGCGTTCTACGGAACGCGCCTTTTCTATTGGCTTCGCACCTTTTCTGTCATGATCTAATCTTATTTCTTCCAGCAGCCTTAGCCTCATAAAGCTTCATATCGGCACGCCTAAACAACGATTCCATAAGCTCTCCCCTCTCATACCCAGCTACGCCTATTGAAAAGCTCACTTGCAAGGGAATACTCTCATAGACGCAAGAAGATCCTTCTACATGCTCCACCATATTGTGAACTGCATTCAATGCATCAGCAACAGTCGTTTGGGGAAAAATCATAAGAAACTCATCACCGCCAAGCCGGAAAACAGCATCGCTCTTACGAATCGAATCTGCAAAGCAGCACGTCACATGGCGTAACAAGTAGTCACCAGCAGGATGACCATACTTATCGTTAATATCCTTGAAATAATCCAAATCAATCATTGCTATAGCCAAATCCTGTTCATACCGCCCAGCTTGATTCACCAAATTTTCCAAAAGCTGCATTCCTGCCCTTCGATTTCCAATTTCCGTCAATTCATCCTTGAACGATAGCTCAATCAATTGCTCATTCAAACAAATGACCTCCTGCTGCTTGGAACGCATTCGAGATTGCTGAACAAATATGTATCCGGGAATGAGAATGGAAAGAAAGATAACGAAAGCGCGAAAGGCGGCGTAATAATTATTCTCGACAGGACTAGGGCTCAATTTTAACGTCCACTCACCATTAGGAACGGTAATCCGCATGCAAATTGCTGAGGTACCATCCCATCCCTTGGACGCGTATAAAACGGATGTTTCAAGACCGTCAGGATTATCGCCAACAAGTTGAAAGGAGAATCCCTGGCTTTCGTAGTGGGCCAATTGACTTGGAAGTATATCCTCCACAAAAAGTAAAGCTATCGTAAAACCCCAAAAAGCTTCTTTACCATCTTTTTCCCAAAACACGGGTTTTCTGGCAATAACCGCATACTTGCCGTTCTGAATAAGCTTGATAGGACCGATGAAAGTCAGTTCTTTGCTCGATACAGCCTTAAGTGCCCCGGCGGCTCTCCGCTTATCCTTAAGTAGATCGTGCCCTATGGCTCCTTCGTTCCCTTTCAAGGGATATATGTAAGAGACAACGCCATCTGGTGCGAGTTCCACAACGCTAGCCCTTGATCCACTAGCGACTATCTGTCTGCCCCAATCATTGAACCCATTAGGGCTGTAACCGTTGGCCCGCAAGAGAGAATTGAGTGTTTCTGTAACGAAAAGCCCAGCCGAGATGTTCCGTTGAATATCCTGTGCAATCAATGCACCGGTATTCAAAGCCGCATCCTGCATCAAGGCTGCTTCATGTTCAGAATCCCGCCCAACGATGAGTTCGCCAAGCAATATGATGAACACAGCCATGCAAATGCAGGCCATAGCCAGACTAATTATATACGCCCTTCTCCCCTTATCCATTCAATCCCCCACTCACGCCTTGTGTCTAATTATTATCATCTAAAAGTGGCACCACCCACCTCACATGAAGGATTGATCATATAGCACATTTATTTTTTGAGTCCAGCTAGTTATAATCTCATTTCCCACATTAGAAATACACAAAAAGACATCGGCACAATAGCTACGCTCATCACAGCGGCTTCATTAATACGGTACGGATTACCTTTCGCACTGGCATTGAAAGAACACGCATCGAAATACTTACCACAAGCGACACAGAAGGCATTCACACTCGCGCGTTTCGCCGCCAACTTAGACCTTTCATTAGCCCTCTCAATTCCAAGGCAACTATTCCCGCAATCAATTGCTTCAAAAGAATGAACATGCTACCAATCGGTAAACGATAGATTCGTTTTTTTTTTGCAATTAATCTGCAACCGGTTGCGATCAATGTACAAAGACACTCCTCTCCTTCTCGAAAGCCTCCTTATTCTGCACGGCTTATCAGGCAAGCCGATTAAACCCGGCACGGTGTTCGCGACCCTTCCGCCTCAAGAGCAATGCGTCGCCATAGAAGAATTAAATGAACTCCCCTACCCGCCGCTCGACTACAATAATCCTGGTTGTATTTTCAACCGGGACACACGCACTTTGGAAGCGACTGTGTGGGGCAAGCTTGTGTTCTCGGAAGAAGGAATATCTCTTTCACCATGCTGGCAGATTTCCAATGACAACATGCTGGCCACGGTTGAGATTGATCATATTACGTTCAGTGGTGAAAAGATCACCCAGAAAGACGTGATGGAACATATGCCATCCGCACTCAAGACCATTGCTCTGGAGCTCGACCTGAGCCCCATCAACCATGCACTAAAGAAATCGGCCAAAAGCGGTCAGACAAACATTGTCCACATCGCGGAAGGAACTCTCCCCATCCCGGAACAACCAGCACGGCTTGCTCTGAAGTTCAAGACAGGACAAAGCGCTGGCACCATTCGGGAGGATGGCAGCATTGATTTCAAAGAACGGGCGGACATGCACTCCGTAAAAGAAGAAGAAGTCCTCGGCACACTATACCCAGCTGTCCCTGGAGTCCCCGGTAAGGATATATACGGAGAAGAAATTCCATCGCAAACCGTTGATGGAAGCACATTCAAAATAGGTGATGGAGTGGAAGCCTCCGAGGAAGACGACGAATCCATCATCTATACTGCCGCCAAAGCAGGCGTGGCTCGTTATCGAAACAACACATTGGAAGTAACAGACCTTCTTAAAATTGATGGCGATGTGGACTACAACACCGGAAACATTCACGCGGAGCACGGGTCTATCCACATTCGTGGAGATATCAAAAGTGGCTTCAAAGTAGAGTCTGCAGAAGACATCATCGTCGATGGCGTAGTGGAGAAAGCTGATATCGTAGCTGGAGGGCTGGTTATAACTGGCGGTGTCATCATGGATGGCAGCAACAGTATCGTCGCCAAAGGAGATGTCTCAGCTCACTTCTTTCATAATGCTGTAGTAAAATCCGGGGGCAATGTAAGTGCAGATCAGGATGTCTCCCACTGCAACATTACTGCGGCAGGCTCCATCACAGTACAGGGAGGCAAAGGCATCATCAGTGGTGGTCACCTTGTGAGTGAAGAAAGTATCCATGCCAATATCATCGGCAGCAAATCCGGCGTAAAAACGTGTGTGGAAATCCGGGTCCCCAAACCGTCAGAAAAAGCACTTAAACAGGCTCAAAAGGAACTAAAGAAAGAACTTCGGTCACTCGATAAGGCCATTGGCAAAGACTTCGGTTTGTCATCCCTTATGAATGCCCCGGACGAAGATCGTCGTATCCTTGCGGAGCTCATTAAGGTGCGAAGTAGAATCCAAAGCGAAATACGAAGCATGGAAGAATCCAAGAACGAATGCATTTTGCAGGCAGATGTTTTAGCCACGAAATTCATCAAAGCTGACCAAAAAGCGTATAGCGGAACCAAGGCAACTATTTGCGGAGCATCATATAATGCGAAGAACGCCATGGAAAGCCCCTGCTTTCGTCTGGATTCTGAAACTCGCAAACTCATTGTCGATTAGGCAGGTATAAAATCATGCCCAAGATCATACTTTTTGTCGGTGAAGATGACGCAGGATTCCAGGAGTTGCCAAAGCATCTCCTCGATGAATATTCCATCCACTCCGTCCCCACCTGCGAGGAAGCCTTGGCTGGGCTGGGAAAAAATGATGATTGTTTTCTGATCATTGTTGAATTCAGCCGCGACGGCCAAGCGTACGAAGACTTTTTCAAGAAGGTCGGAACCGAATATCCATCCATTGTGCGTGTACTCCTGACGACCAGAGACAACTTCAAGCAATCACACGCAACCATTCATGCGGCTCAGGAATTTCAGCTTCTGGAAAGGCCCTACCCTCCAGAAATCCTATTGGAGATCATTGAAAAAGGCATTGACCGATTTGGCATTCAGCTCGGTAAACAACAAGCTCTACGGCGCACTCTCTTGGGCAGTGTTCGTGCCATGGTCGACATTCTCGACATGGTCAATCCCGAAGCCATGGGATTTGCCAAACGCATTCGACGCAATGTTTTAAGCACAGGCAAGGCACTGGGCTTCAACCCGATTTGGCAGTTGGAACTTGCAGTCATGCTTTCTCACGTTGGCTGTATTGCCCTTCCGGCAGAAGTCGTCCGCAAGGTGGACCAGGGCACCCCGCTCTCACCGGAAGACAAGCAGATGTTTGGCATGCATCCCTCCATCGCAGCCAGCTTGGTCGACAACATCCCCAAGATGGCACCAGTAGCAACCATCATTAAGCATCAGCACGAATGCCTCAGCAAGGACCAGCCCCTCGGCTCACGGATTATCAAAGTGGCTCTGGATGTTGACCGATTGGAACGCAAAGGCAAAGAAGCTGCCGACAGCCTTGGCAAAATGCTCGCCAAGCCAGACACCTTTGATAGCACCGTGGTAAAGAGCATGTTGAAGCTCATTGGTCAGAGCAGCAAACAAGCCGTCAGAGAGATCGACATCGAGGATCTCAAAGAAGGAATGGTAATGGCCCGCGACCTCGTCAACAAGGAGGGCGTCAAACTCCTGCTCAGAGGACAGGCCGTGAGCAAGGCTTCCCTTAATCGCCTCCAGCTATTTCATATAGCTCTCGGTGTCACGGACACAGTCGCTATCACGGACAAACCATAGTTCACGGAAAAAGCCTGCCGAATCTACGGCAGGCTTTTTTATCGAGTTCATCAATATATCTACAGCGTCTTGGGCTTCAGGATGGCGAACTGCGGGCAGGCATCGGCACAACTGCCACACTCATCACAGCGGCTACCGTTGATGCGGTATGGATCACCTTTCTCGATGGCATTAAAGGAACACGCATCGAAGCACTTACCGCAAGCGATACAGAAGGCGTTCACACTCGCCCCCGGCTCGTTATGTGTCTCGCCTCCGAAAGAGAAGCGGGTGCGCAACAACTTATGGTCCCGATGCTCCATCTCAAAGTCAAAGTCATAAATCTCGCCCTTTCCCTTGTGAATGCAGAACAATCTCATTGAGGAATAGCGCTCGATCTCTTCCAAAGTATACATATGTGGAGCACTGCCTGCATCGGCCTTTTCTGCCACCTCTTCCATCGGCACCTCACGCGCTTCGCCAGTCAAACGAAAGGTGAATCCCGGAGGAAAATACGGCTGCCCCACCTCATTCTTCCCATCCTTCCGACTGGTCGGATAAATACCACACATGGAAAGCTGTGGATTGGCGTTCAATTGACGATAGAACGGCTTCACTTCCATAGTCAGGAAATAGATGCCCTCATCATCACCGCCGCACACACTGACGATGCGGCTATGCATGGTTCCCCCATCCATCGTAGTAATGGTGAGACAACCAATTTTCTCAATACATTCATGAATATCGTTCAACTCCACAATGGGACTCCTTGAAATCAATTTTGTCTAAAAACTACTCTATGGCTAACCATGAGAAGACAGAAGGGACTATTTTGCAGATAACAGGTACTTCTCCTGCACTTGCTCTCGAAATGCGGACGGTGGCATACCAGCCTCACGCTTGAAAAAACGTCCGAAATACGATGGATCTTCAAAACTCAACTTAAAACAAATTTCCGCCACGTTCATATCGGAATGGGCGAGCATCCGTTTGGCAGCCAGAACCAATTCATTACGAACGATCTGACCGGGCGTCTGCTTTGTGGTCTCTTTAATAACAGCATTGAGTCGGCTAACGCTGACCCCGAGAATATCAGCGTATTCCTGTATAGACATCTGAGAGGCATACTTCTCAGACACCATTCTCTTGAATCGGCGAGCCAAGCTCGGCTCCTGCAATGTGTTTTCCCGCTCAATCCTATCTGCAAACATCCGCTGTAAATTCACCATGAGGATATGAAAAAAGGCGCGCACAACAGAAACGTATCCATCGTTTTTTTCGGCAAACTCATGGCTAATCTTCTGCAACAAATCCAAAATGATTGTCGCCTTGTCATTGTCCGCATGTAAGAATGGAACATTGCTCAAACTGTGAAAGAAATTCAGATCATACAAAGTTCCAAACGGTGCGTCCGGTGTGGTCAGAAAATCCTCGGTAAAGGCCATGACAAGCCCTTCGACTTCGGACTCTGGCCGCCACATATGCAATTGCTGCGGCGACACAAAATAGAGCGAATTGGGAACAATCTCATACGGCTGAAAATCAATGACATGACTCCCGCGCCCTTCCCGCACATATTGAATGGCATAAAAGTCATGCAAGTGCGGTTCGTTTAGATCCGAGACAGGGCACCCGGAACCTTCATTGAGCGGCCACACTTCAAAGTGAGACTCAGCATCAATCATTTCCTCGGCAGTATGTACGGGATGAACGTCAGTCATTCCTGCTTTTACACCGCCCCCGTCCGCCAACGCAAGCCAGTGTTTCCTGAAATTTTCATTGTCGCGAAATCGTCCCACACACAGCCTCTCTTTTCTGAACACAATAAAAGCCCTTCGCGCACGACCTAACATCAATGCTTACACACTCTTTTTCGGGATCATTCCTCTCACTGAGAAGCTAAAAGGAAACATAGAATTCCAGAAGGGACTCTTTGCCCAGATGCTGGCACTTTTCAAATCACAAAAAAAAGCCTGCCGAATAACCGGCAGGCCTTAAATAATCATCTTCAAGCTATTGCTTGAGAAGCAGTCTTACATTGTGCACTGCTTAATTTTGATACGCATGGCGCGTTCAATGGAATGTACCGGAATCTTGTCATCATGGGTAACAAAGCTGACAGCTTGCCCGGAACGTCCCGCGCGGCCAGTACGACCAATACGGTGGGTGTAAGTTTCAGCAGTGTCAGGCATGTCGTAATTGATAACATGGCTAATGCAATCGCAATCGATACCGCGTGCAGCGATATCCGTTGCCACCATAATATTAAACTGGCCCTTGCGGAACCCGTTCAACGCTTTCTGACGCTGGCTCTGGCTCATGTTGCCCTGTAAGAACGTGCTTTCAAAGCCGTCCTTAGTGAGCTTGCGGGACAGATTTCTCGCCTTGTACTTGGTACGGGTGAAAATCAGCACGCTATCGTGATCGGTCTGATCGAGCAGATCGTACAGTAGTTCAGTTTTGCGATTATTCTTGGTGTTGTAATAAGCGTGCCCGATAGTTTCTACCGGAACGGTGTTAGCAACCTGCACGGTTTTCGGGTTGACCAGAATCTTCTCGGCAAGGACGCGAATATCCTTGGGCATGGTTGCAGAGAACAACAAGTTCTGACGCTGACGAGGCAGCTTCTTGATAATGCGCTTGATGTCCGGCAGGAAACCCATGTCGAGCATACGATCTGCTTCGTCGAGAACCAGTGTATCAATACCGCGAAGGGAAACACCCTTCTCGAAAAGACGAACAAGTCGTCCGGGGCAAGCCACGATAACGCGGGAGAAATTGAAAGCCTTGATCTGCGGGTGCATGCCCACACCACCGATAACAACAGAAGAACGGATTCCAGCCTGCTTACCGAGGGTGATAAAGGTTTCCTGAATCTGCAAAGCAAGCTCGCGAGTCGGTGCCAGCACCAAAGTGCGGGGAGCACCCTTGGCAGGCTCACCTGCGTCGATCAGGCGTTGCAGGATGGGCAGCGCAAAAGCTGCGGTTTTGCCAGTGCCGGTCTGGGCCAAGCCCATAACGTCATGCCCTTCCAGAACAGGCGGAATAGCCTGAGTCTGAATGGGAGTCGGAGTTTCATAGCCACTGGCTTTGATTCCAGCGACAATGCGCTGGTCAAAAGAAAAGGATGTAAAAGTCATATTCACCTTGGGTGATATAAAAAGGGATATTATCGACGCGCGCGACAGCGGCCGATTCCGGTTTCCCGGTAGTATTTGGAATGACTCTGGAACGGGGAATAAATCTTGTTTCGACAGATGCGGAACGGAGATGCCCAAATGGGGCTAAGAAGTAATCGTGCGTCCAGTCACGCTGAGTTAGTTGGCTTATCAACTAATAACTTAGCAAAGTAAAGCTTTTTCATTTTGCCCTCTCCGCTCCCACCAACAGCCCTGCATACACATGCTATTAACCTGGCATGCAGGGCGCACTCATTACAAAAATATCTCCGGCTTCTTTGGTTCACCGAAAAGCGTATTGAGTCTTATGGAAGCATCCTTTACTGGACTAGCTTTTATGGATTTAGCATTTTGAGGACAGCGCTTAATACAGGCGCAGCATGTGATACATTTCTCCACATCAATTAATGCGCTGTCTTGAGAATCCACCGCCGCCACAGGACACACCTTTGCACAAAGACCACACTGTGTGCACTGGTCGCTCACCGCTATAAAATCAACATCCCACAGCTGGTTTGATCCTGTATATGGATATGTACCTGGTACACAGACTTTACCGATTTCAGCGATCTGTGTGATAGATTCCAGCTTTTCCCGCGCGGCCTCTCCAAAGGCTTTTGCATGAGCCATATCATCCTCGTCAGGCCGCCCGTGCGCTGTCGGCGTCTCCGTACTAGAAAAAGAATGTTCCCCTATATATGCCCCACAAGCTACCGGGACAGCACCACTCTTCGCTACAATATTCTTCAATTCAAGGAGGGCATCATCGTACACGCGATTACCATAGACAACGACACAAACCGCGGGAGTACCATCTGCCTGAATGGCATTCAGAGACTCAAGAATCACCGCCGGCACCCGCCCCATATACACCGGAACGGCAATAATCAGTAGCTCATCATCGGAGAACGCCAAAGACTGCGCTCGTACTTCTGGGTTGGTTATATCAATCACTTCCGTTGAATCGGAATCAACACCATGCGCGATGCCTTGAGCAACCGCTTTTGATGTTCCCGTCGGTGAAAAACAAACTATTTTCACAGATTCAATATTCATATCACTACTCCGTTAATAGAGACCAATTGCTCATCGCCAACACGACGAGTTTTTATTTTCGTTACGAAACGTAACGTAATTAAACTTGCCAACGCTTGTCAAGCATGGCAATATTTCCTCCACAAAACAAAAGGTGAAAAGACAATGAAGGGAAAGACCGGGCGGCCCAGAAGTGAAAAATCACGGGAAGCAATAATCAACGCAACTCACGAATTATTGCAAAAAGAAAGCGGTGCAAGATTGACCATTGAGGCGATCGCAAAAACCGCTTCCGTCGGCAAGCCCACCATCTATCGCTGGTGGCCCACTTTGGCAGATATCGTGCTGGAGGCCGTCCTGCATCAAGCTGAGAGCAACATTAAAGTCCGCCCTTTCGATTCGCTACAAGAAACACTCTATGAATTCCTCAAACAATCAACACACGCCCTCACCGATGGCGGGCCCCACCTCCGCTTTCTCATGGCACAAGCACAACAGGATGAAGCATTTCGTAAAAGATTCCGCGAAAACTTCGTGGCAAAACGGCGGGGAGTCTTATTGTCAATATTCACACGGGCAATAAAACAAGAACAAATCAGTTCCAATCAGAACATAGAGCTACTCGTAGACATTGCTTTCGGCACCATGTGGTATCGCCTGCTCACAGACCACGCACCAATGGATGAATCTTTTGCGGATGAACTGACTGAAATCATCATCAGAGCGATACACTAACATCGGTCCTATAGATTTCATGCCCAATTATATTGCTAAGAAATTAGGCTCCAGCAGAAAGAAACTGTTCGCAACACGTTAGCCGCCTCATGCCAAGAGAGCATCCTTCCTCACACCATCCACGTAGTACTTACGCCTCAACCGCCAACAACTCCTCCCATGCCGTGGTGTATCTGGGCGAACACAAATCCCGCCGCATACGCCAACTGCCGTTAATTCCTGATGCTGCAAACTTCACGGTGTCGCGCCCCCAACGAGTATTACATGCATCCAGTGCTTCCATAATTGGGGCATGGCGATCATGTGCATCCGGCGGCAAATCCAAGAGACTGAGCCAACGACCATTGGCAGGTTCCAGACCGGACAGCATGATGCCGCACTTCTTGAAGGTGTAGCCCTCACGATAAATACGCTCAATTCCCGATTGTGCTGCCTTAATGATCGTAGGCGTGTGTGCCGTAGATACGATCAGAGGAATGGAGATCGCATTGGAATATTGCGGCTGACCGAGCTTGAATTTATTCGTCTGGAGGAAGGCCAGTACGCTAGCAGCTACAGACTTCTGTCGCCGCAACTTCTCGGCAGCACGGGTACAATATTGGGCCGTTGCTTCCAAAAGGTGATCCAAGCGAGAGACAGGATGCCCAAAGGAACGCGAAGAAACGATGGTCTTCTTCGGCACTGGCCCTGCAGCAAAATCGAAACAAGGGAAGCCACGCAACTCCAGAAGCGTATGCAATCCGGTGACGGTCATCTTCTTCTTAACCCAATCTCGCTTCAAAGAGCAGAACTCAAAGGCGTTTTTGATGCCGAGCTTCCGCAATCGTTTTGCATTCCGAGGCCCAATACCCCAGACATCACCAATCTCGGTCCACCGAAGCACACGGTCAGGATCTGGGCTTATATTCAGGTCGAATACTCCCCGACACCGTGGCTGCTTCTTGGCAAATCGGTTAGCGAGTTTCGCGAGTGTTTTAGTTGGTGCTATCCCAATCGACACAGGAATGCCCGTCCACTGCTCCACCGTGGCCCGAAGCCTTCGAGAAAACGGCTCTGCTCCTCCCGCTATGCCCGTGAGATCAACGAAGGCTTCATCAATGGAATAGATTTCCACGCCGGGACAAAAACGCGTCAGAACACGCATTACTCGCGCCGACATATCCCCATAGAGAGCATAGTTGGATGAGAATGCCGTTATACCGTTTCGCTCCAACTGGGCCTTGCACTTAAAATACGGCTTGCCCATGTCGATACCCAAAGCTTTCGCTTCATTGGACCGGGCAATGATGCAGCCATCATTATTCGAAAGAACGACTATAGGTCGACCACGGAGGTCAGGCCGAAAAGCTCTTTCGCAGGAAGCGTAGAAGTTGTTGCAATCAATTAGGGCATAGCTCTTAGGCATGGCTAGACTTTATGAACCACATGGCGCACCACACCCCAGACCTCGAAATCGGTTTCCGGTGTCAGGAGGATCGGGGAGAACTCCGGATTCTCTGGAGCAAGAGCAAGGCCATCCCCACACTTCACAAGCCGCTTCACCGTGAATTCTCCATCTACAAAAGCAATGACCACATTCCCCGGTTTTGGCTGTTGAGAGCGATCCACCACCAGAATATCATCATGAAAGATCCCAGCACCAATCATGGAGTCACCAGAGGCGCGAACAAAGAAAGTCGCTTCTGGACGAGGTGCCACATATTCATTCAAGTCCAAAGGAGTTTCCATGTACTCTTCGGCAGGAGACGGAAACCCCGCCGGGACAGCTTCACCAGACAAAGGCAAAGCAAAACGTCCCTCATCGACAAGGCATCCGACAGCCCCGACCCAATGGGCATGGGGCAATATATAATCCGTATGAGGCGGCACTAAAAACCTTCTTTTTGTTAAACTCAAGAAAACAATTTTGAAGATTTTCTACATTTTGTCAATCAAAGAAGAACAAAAACTCGATTAACGCGAGGTTAACCGAGCTCATGAAATCTGTTCCGAAAAAGAAACCAAAACACCATACTAATCAATTCTGACAGCTAACGAAATCCCCAGCGCCCAATCCCACCATATCGATTTATTAATACACACAACGCACGAAAAAAGAAGACGTCTTACGACCTAGTATAAATCAACGGAATACAGCTAAGTAGCTCGACAGACTTCCCGCAGCTTTCCACCAAATACATCGGCCAGCCAGCTTTCAGCAGAAGTCAGTTCATGAGTTGGGGCCCAAACGTAGTAGAAACGGCTTTCAACCTGACATTCACCTAAGATGACAGGCAACTCAACTAGATCACCAGAAGCCAAATCCTTTGCAACAAAGTAACGAGGCATAGCCGCCCATACATCGCCTGCCAGCACAAGATGGCGCATAAGACGGCTATCCTCACATAGCCAGACTTGATCTCCGAGCCGAAACGCATCCGGCAGTCGGGTGCCCAATTGACTCATGCCCATAGCCTGACGATGTGATCGCAATGTATCTTTGGTAACTTCAGACTGCTTTGCCAGCGGATGATTTGCCGAAACAACGCCACAAAAATCTGCATGCGCCATCTCCTTGAACGACAAAGAGGACATACTGATATTGTTCACGGGCATCTCCACTCCCACATCTGCGCGTCCACAACCTACTATCTTTTGCACATCCCCCATAGCCCCCCAAAGCACTTCTAATTCTATATTAGGCCACGCTCTTCCGAACATGCTAAAAACCTGTGCCGCAACTCGTACAGGGACGAATTCGTCGAGAGCTATATGTAAAACAGTCTGTTCGCCAAGGGCAATTCTATCAGCATGCTCTGTGATATTTTCTGAACTTTGAAGCAATTGCCGTGATTTATAAAGCAGCTCTTCGCCATCATTCGTAATCACTGGATATTTTCCGCCCCTGTCAAAGAGCTTTATCCCGAGATCGTCCTCAAGAGTTGCTATGGCCACACTCACCTGACTCTGTACCTTGCCCAACTTTCGGGCAGCGCCTGAAAAAGAACCAACATCCACCGCCGTAACAAACGCTTCCAGATGTTCCAGAGAAAACCGCATATCGCCTCCACCCATCTTGTTTTCAGATCGATATCATCTTTATCAAACCTAATTAAAGATTAAAAGAGGTAAAAATCCACATCAAACAAGGAGAATATCCATGCAAAAAACAATGCACGGCCCAATCTTTCGGAGCATTTTTTCAATCGGATTCGAAATATCTTTAGTAATATTAATAGCTGCGTCTTTAAAGCTCATCCTAGGCATTCCCATGCCTATTGCAGGCGGCTTTACACTTCTTTTCGGACTCATCCTTATTCCGATAAACATGTTATATAACTTTGGTTTTGACAAAGTACTCCAACGCTTTGAAAAGCCATACTACCAACGGAATTTCAGGCTTCGCTTGCTCCACGCCATGTTATACGAAGTACTTATACTAACCCTCTCTATGCCAATGGTTATGCATTTTCTCAATTTCGATTTCGCTAGCGCTTTGACATTAAATCTAACAATCGGGGTGATAGTGTCACTATACAACGTTTTAGTTACCAAGGCTTTCGATTATGAACCCCGATAAGCTCAACCCCGTCAACATGCGGACGCCAAAGGATAGACTACGGCACACGGTGTTGTTTGAGCTATTGCTTGTCATGCTTATTGGCCCACTTTTATCCATGTTACTCAACCAACCAATACACACCATGGGCGCCCTGACCATAGGGCTGAGCTTTATCGCCATGGTGATCAATTATGTTTACAACCTAGCCTTTGACCATACCCTAAAAAAACTGGGGAGACCTATACACAAAAGAAGTGCCAAGCTCAGAGTACTTCACGCCCTTCTATTCGAGTTATGCTTGTTCTCCTTTTCGATTCCGATGGTTATATACGTCCTAGAATACACCTTCTTAGAGGCACTGATGTTGGATCTTGGTTTCTTAATTACCGTTCCGATATACGCCTTTTTCTTCAACATGCTTTACGACTTCATATTCCCCCCCCCATCAGCTCAATCAATCGAGACATGATAACCTAAAAGCCCCCCTCGCACACTTGCGACTCGCTTCCGCTAAGATAGTAAAAGAAGCTCCAACCTCAACAGCCTGGACATTCAGCAATCACCCCACCATAGCCTAAAAGGAGGTATCACAATGAATGAAAAGATAACTTACATAATGGATCCACTGTGTGGATGGTCTTATGGCAACAGCAATAACTTCTCGGATTTTTACAAAGAATATAAGGATATTTATGAGTTTGAAATCATTGCAGGCGGCATCAAAGTAAACGATCAAGTTTCCGTTGGTGGCAGCCGAATGGCAAAGTATGTAAAGACTGCTTCAAAAAGAATAGCTCAGAGGTCGGGAGCCATTTTCAGCGACAACTACTTCAACAATCTGGCCATGAATCCCAACTACACCTTTGACAGCATGCCTGCGTCAAAAGCTATCACCTGTGTAAAAATCCTATCCCCAAATCAATCCATCCCATATGCCCACCGTCTTCAATTAGCTCAATTTGAAGAGGGTAAGGACAACAACAATGAAGAGATTTTGGCGGACATTGCAATGGAATTTGGCATTGCCAAAAAGGATTTTCTGTCGATGTACCGTTCTGAACTTGCTTCGAGCACAACAAAAGAAGATTTTACCAAAGTTCGACAAATGCAAGTGGAACTGTTTCCGAGCATTTACGTTTTCTTTGGAACGAAATATACTATGATTGGTTCAGGATTCATGACAGTTGAAGAAATGAGACGCGCTATCTCAGTCTGTTTCGTTGACTTAAAAAAGTATTGAACACCTTAAATAAATACACCTTTTTCTGAGACTCAAAGGCCATCGTTGACATTCAGGAATGATAGGTAAGAAAAACGAGTACTCAGACAACACCATATCTAGTTGTTTAATATACGCACAGACAACAGAAAAAGGCTTACGATTTACATCGTAAGCCTTTGAACTTTCTGGCGGAGAGGAGAGGATTTGAACCTCCGGCACCCGTGAAGGTGCACACGCTTTCCAGAGAACTTCCCAAGTTTCGACTTTGGTTTCAAGCACTTACACAGTGCCCGACATAGCGTCCGCAATCTTTTTTTCAGCAAGTTGCCACAACAACTTATGTAGCAAATTTCAAGGTGGTGAGGCTCCATGAAGGGCGTTGTAATGATGAGGTAGGAAAGAAATTCTTGACTCGCCATGATAGAATGCGTAGCTCCATTTAACTGACCATGGAGTCAGTTAAAGAGATCAACAAAGTCAAGAAGGTTCAAGTGAGACCACAAGCAGGAAAGCAAAAGCTCTTTGATGCGGCAATGAAGCTCTTCGAAACACAGGGATACTTTGCAACAACAGTCCAACAAATCACAGCCGAAGCAGGTGTATCTAAAGGGCTTGTATATAACTACTTTAGTAGCAAAGAAGAGTTGCTAGTGGGCCTATTCGAAAATGCAACATCCACCATCCAAGGTCATATAGAAATCTTGGGCAAGGGGAAAAAAGTCGAAGAGTCAGTTTCTCAGTTCATCGACAACTTTTTCCCATACTTGGTAAAAGAGCAGCAATTTTTGAAATTGCAGCTTTCTCTCATGCTGACACCAGAGTTAAATGCGATATTACAAGGTGCTGTAAAAAAACGCGCTGAGTCGTCGCTAACCTACTTCACAGAGTGGTTAACGCACTTCGAAATCCCAGAAGCTGAAAAGAAGGCACGTCTGATTATTGCACTATTGGACGGCATCTCACTTCACTATTTATCGATATATGAAAACTACCCTCTGACTTCCATGAAAGCAGAAGCAAAGGGGGCAATTTTAAAACTCATCTTAAATTCTACTGAAAAGTAAAGGACTAGCAATCATGGATAACATAACCATTCTTCACGGAACCACAGACGACTACGCCACCATTACCGAGTTGTGGGAAGCGTCTGTCAGGGCCACTCATGATTTCTTGTCTGAAGAAGATATTTCATTTTTCAAGCCACTGATTCGAAATGAATTCCTCTCAGCAGTCAGCCTTCGTTGCGCTAAGGATGAGTCTGGAACAATCCATGGGTTTCTCGGAGTCGCAGATGGAAACATTGAAATGCTCTTTGTTCACCCTGACAGCTTTAAGAAGGGCATCGGGAAACTATTGGTTAGACATGCCACCGACGAAATGAAAGCAACAAAGGTCGATGTAAATGAGCAAAACACAAATGCACTTTCGTTTTATAAGCACATGGGATTCGTAACGGTGGGCAGGTCGTCTAGTGACGGCTTCGGGAAACCCTACCCTCTACTCCATATGCAACGCGCATAAGCCCACCAAGGCCAAGACTTTTGTTTGTGAGGCTATCACAACCGCTCCACCATTCTCTTCACAGAAGACGGATGCCACAGACCACCACAAGCGGTCTTGATCATCTGAGCGTTGAGTTCCTTCGCGACCCCGGAGAAGGATGAAAAATACGGAGACACCTTACCAATTTATTTCCACAATTAGTGCCCTCTCAACGCCCCTCTTAGAACACAACAGAAAAAGGCTTACGATTTACATCGTAAGCCTTTGAACTTTCTGGCGGAGAGGAGAGGATTTGAACCTCCGGTACCCGTGAAGGTACACACGCTTTCCAGGCGTGCTCCTTAAGCCGGACTCGGACACCTCTCCGCGTTGAGAGGCTGTAACTAGCTAATATGAGGGTGCATGGCAAGTAAAAAATTGTCCTTTTTTAACAATTTTTTATAGCGGCAACTCCAAACTGCCCCGAAAGTCGCTCAGGCTCTTGACTCCGAGCTCTTCCAATAGTTTCTCCATTTCGTCCGCAAGCCCGAATGCGAAGTCGGGACGAAGGAAATTGGCAGTTCCAACTTGTATAGCATGAGCGCCAACCATGATAAATTCCAGTGCATCTTCTGCCGAGGCAATGCCGCCGATGCCCACAACCGGGATATCGACCGCCTGTACGACCTGATGCACACAACGAAGAGCCACAGGCTTGATAGCTGGGCCGGAGAGTCCTGCTACCACATTGGCAATACGCGGCTTGCGATTGCGAATATCCACCGCCATACCGAGCAACGTATTGATGAGCGACAGAGAGTCTGCCCCACCGTCAGCAGCAGCTTTAGCGCACACAGTGATATCTGTGACGTTGGGAGAAAGCTTAACCATGACAGGCTTATTGCCTGATTTCTTCTTAACAGCTTCGGTGACCTTGGCGATCTGCGCCGGATCCGCACCAAAAGCAGAACCGCCCTCTTTCACGTTGGGACAAGATACATTGACCTCAAGGGCCGCAATGCCGTCTTCTGCTGCCAACACTCCGGCCAACTCGCCGAACTCTTCAGCGTCACAAGCATAGAGGTTAGCGACAACTGCCACGTCTTTGCGAGCCAGTCCGGGCAGCGCCTTGGAAATAAACTCCTCAACACCCGGATTCTGGATGCCAATGGCGTTAAGCATGCCACACGGCGTCTCTGCGATACGCGGCATAGGATTGCCCTCACGCGGCTTGAGCGAGACTCCCTTAGCAACGATGCCACCAAGCTTGTCCAAATCACCATAGGGCGCAAATTCCAGCCCAAAACCAAAGGTTCCGGAAGCAGTCATGACCGGGTTCTTCAACTCCAGGCCACCAAATGAAACTTTCATATCCATTATATATGCTCCCTACAGTTCCACTTTGTCGGTCCAGAAGACCGGGCCTTTTGTACAGACCTGAACATGATGGTCGTTACCATCCTTGGTCACGCAGCCGAGACATGCACCCACGCCGCAGGCCATGCGGTTCTCAAGAGACACCTGAGCGCGTGCGCCAAACTCATTGGCAAATTGCTGCACAGTCTTCATAAAAGGCGTTGGGCCGCAAGAAAGGATCAATCCATCCTTCTCGGCGTACTCTTTAATGAGGTCCTTCATTGTAGCGATAATCTGCTGTAAATCTTCCGGTTTCTCTTCGATCATGCACTGCCCATCACACTGCTGAGAGAGTGAGCCGAATGGGTAACATTCCAAGGGGAGACGGTGAGCCAAAAATAGATTAAGATTTTCAGGCTGAGGATGTTGCTCGACATAACCGCGAAAGGGCGCTATGCCGATGCCGCCTGCCAGCATAAGAGTCGGAGTGTCCGGCTCAACAGCAAACGAATTTCCAAGTGGTCCCCAGATGGCGACTTCATCGCCCGGCTTCAAGCTGACGATGCGCTCGGTACCGCGTCCAACCTTTTGGACAAACAATGTCAGGCTGTCGTCACCCACTGAACAAATGGAAAATGGGCGCGCCCAGAGCAGATCAAGCTCCCAGCTCGTGGGACGAATCATGACGAACTGGCCGGGTTTCCATGAATCCCAGTCAGGATATTCAATTTTTATTTCGAAAAATTCATCCGGCCTTTTCAGTTGACCGACCGGTGAAACTTCCAATACCTTTACATTTCGGCAATTCCTCAAGGACATGCGATACCTTTATGAGTAAAATACATATTCCAGAAATTATGGCCCCCGCAGGGGACACACAATCTTACCTTGCGGCTGTGGCTGCTGGCGCAGACGCTGTCTACGTCGGGCTGAAGCATTTCTCTGCCCGTATGCAAGCCAAGAACTTCTCTATCAGTGAGCTTGCCCAGCTGGCAAGTCTCGGACGCGATCGAGGTACGAAAACCTACGTCGCCATGAATACGCTGGTCAAACCCGGCGATCAGGAGTCCGCAGGTCGACTCATTGAGCGACTCCAAAGATCAGTGAAACCCAACGCCATCATCGTGCAGGATCTCGCCATTGTCGAGCTAGCCAAGCAGGTCGGCTTCAAAGGCGAAATTCATCTTTCCACTCTGGCAAACCTGAGCCACCCCGCTGGCCTCGACGTTGCCAAGAAGCTCGGCATCAAACGCGTAGTGCTGCCCCGCGAGTTGAACCTCGACGAGGTAAAGCTCATGGCCGACGCCTGCCCCAAGGACATGGAACTCGAAATGTTCGTCCATGGCGCACTCTGTCATTGCGTATCCGGTCGTTGCTACTGGTCAAGCTTTCTGGGCGGCAAGTCCGGCCTGCGCGGTCGTTGCGTACAGCCCTGCCGCCGACTTTACACACAAGGCAAACAGCGTCCCCAGCGTCTCTTTTCCTGTACCGATCTCTCTCTGGATGTGTTGACCAAGCCACTGCTCAACATGCCCAAAGTTGCCGCATGGAAGATTGAAGGTCGCAAAAAAGGTCCGCACTATGTATACTATACAGTGCGCGCCTATCAAATGCTGCGTGACAATCCCAAGGATGCTCAGGCCAAGAAAACAGCTCAGGAGCTGCTTGATCACGCTCTCGGACGCCCGACCAGTCACTCCACATTTCTGCCGCAGCGCGCATTTCAGCCGATTCAGCCCCAAGGTGAAACCAGCTCAGGCCGCATGGTCGGTGAAGTCAAACGCGAACAGAAAAAACTGTATTTTGAACCCCGCGAAGTCCTTCACGGTGGTGATCTCATCCGCATAGGCTACGAAGATCAGCCCGGACACCGGACCATGCCTATCCGTCGTCGCGTACCCAAGCGCGGTCGTATAGACATTCCGTACAACCCGAAGATCAAAGGCCCCATGCTGCCATCCGGCACCAAAGTTTTCCTCGTCGATCGCCGAGAGCCAGAGCTGATGAAGCTCATCAAGGACCTCAAGGGCGAATTGGAAATGTTCCCGGCTCCCGAGCCCAAAGAATCCAAGTTCACCCCCACGTGGCCCAAAACCGTTTCCCGAGCCAAAACGCGTTCGGAGAACGTCACGGTCTATCGCTCGATCCCGCGCGGTCGGATACATGGCAAGATTGCCTTCTGGCTCGAAAAATCGACCATTGGCAAAGTCCCCCGCGCACAAGTCATCCGCTCTCAGTGGTGGCTGCCGCCCGTTATCTGGCCCGACGAAGACAAAAAACTTCGCTCCCTCATCAAGGAAGCCGTCAAAAAGGGCGCACGCGAATTCGTGCTCAACGCCCCGTGGCAGGCCGCCTACTTTGAGGATCGCAAAAGCGCCATCCTCGTTGCGGGACCGTTCTGCAACGTATCCTCCAGACTCGGCCTCAAGGTGCTCAAGGATATCGGATTCTCCTCTGCCGTCGCATCCCCGGAACTTTCGGAAGACGATGTGTTCGCTCTGGGACAGAATCCGCCCATATCTCTCGGATTCGTAGTCAAAGGCAACTGGCCTTTCGGCATCGCCCGATTCCTGTCCGAAGAGGTAAAATTCGACGAGTCAATCAAGAGTCCCATGAACGAAGCACTCTTCGTCCGCAAGCACGGCCAGAACAACTGGATATACCCTGCCTGGGAACTCGATTTGTCCGAAGAGCAGCGCAGACTCGAGAAGTCCGGCTTCCGCAGCTTCATCACCATGAAAGAAGAATGGCCCAGAGCCGTACCAAAGCCGAAGCGCACCAGCACATTCAACTGGAAGCTCGACTTGTTATAAGAAGCCTCCGGCGGCCCTTCGGGGACTCTCCGAGGGCGCTTACCAGCGGGGTCTCAAGGCCGAGGGCCTTAAGGATCCCGTAAGCGATAAAAGCCAAAATAAAATCCCCAATTCACTGACGCTACGCTTAGTGAATTGGGGATTTTATTTTGGCTTTTATCGCGGAGGTTAATTTTTAATTCAATCACGCACCAACCACCCGCACTAGCACGTATCCCACCTATCCATCCAAAGGACTGCCTAGCCATGTGTTTCAAGCGGCCTAGAAGCTGACCACGCGAACAGCAGCGTCTCGTTCTAACGACTGCGAAGCGAAGCGCAGCATCGTAGTTAGAAAGCTGCTAGCGTGGATCAGATTCTCGCCGACGAAACACTCAGGCGGCCAAACTCCCCCATAGGCACTTTTTTGGTTCCTTTTTTGGTTCCTTTTTTGGTGCCCTCCAAAAAATGAACCGCCGTCCGCGCAGGACGCCAACGGCAGTTTAATTGGTTCTTCATCAAAGGACACAGCCCGCATCCCCTCTCTTCCATCCCCCAGAAAAAAAGAAAGGCCGCCCAATCAGGCGGCCTTTCCATTCAAAACAAATCAATTCTAATCTAAAAAGTCTTACTATCCCAACCAAACATATTCCGCTGAATATCACCAAAGGCAATATAAATTCGATTACCAGCAATCCCCATAGCACTCTCAAGAAAACTACAAAGGATAGAAGAAAACTCTGCAGTCCTCTCTTCCGGCAACCCAATAGAATCCAACGTTACATACGCTGCAGGCTCATCACTTCCACCGTAAACCAATGCCTTGCCACCTTCAAAAATCGACATGACATAACTTTCCGGTTTGCCGAGCATCTCCGCAACAAGAGCGGAAAGCGCCTTGGAAGTATCCACAGATTTCGCATCATCCAGGGCGATATTCGTTTCAACTTTGATAAACGGCATTCAGACTCCTAGAGAGATATAGTTCCCTTCATGAATGTAACGGCCTTGCCAGCAATCTTGATACGATCGCCCAAGTTCTGACAACCGACCACACCACCACGCTTGGAAGCCTGATATGCAGTCATTTCCGACTTACCCAGACGATCTGCCCAAAATGGAATCAGTGAACAATGAGCCGACCCAGTGACAGGATCTTCAGGGATGCCATGCTCAGGAACGAAAGTGCGGGAAACAAAATCATAATCCAAACCGGGGGCTGTGCAAATCATACACATACCATCGAGCTGTGAAACAAGGCGATGATCCGGCCTGAGGTTGCGCACCTCGTCTTCTGACTCGAAAACAGCCATCATGTCCCGCTCACCCATGAAAAGTTCGACAGGACGGGCACCAAGGGCCTTGGAGACACGTTCGGTGACTTGAATCTCACGCACACCCCATGCAGGGAAGTCCATGGAAAACATGTCACCTTCGCGATCTATAAAGAGACGGCCACTTTGGGTTTCGAAAACCACAGCGGGATCTTGATAATCAAGGAATTCGTAAATAACATACGCGCTGGCCAGTGTGGCATGTCCACAAAGATCAACCTCGGTTTCCGGCGTGAACCAGCGCAATTCAAAATACTCGCCTTTCTGAACGAAGAATGCGGTTTCGGACAAATTGTTCTCTGCCGCGATATTTTGCATCAGCTCATCAGAAAGCCATTCGTATAATGGAACCACCCCAGCCGGGTTGCCGGTAAAAACACCTTCTGCAAATGCGTCTACCTGATAAAAATCGAGTTCCATATGCCAGTCCTTTGGCTAGAATGTCTGCTTGAATAAATCGTCCGCTGAGCCGGGGTTATCCCCCCCGGAGCCACCGCTACCTGCCATCTCCGTGGGTTCGGTTCCTGTCTTGAACGGCAGGAAGAACTCCTTGGTGGAACTGGGCGAAGCAAGCTTGCCGCTCGTTCCATCTACACGGACCATAACAATTCCTGGCGGCTGGGTGAAGTCCTGATATGGATAATCCTCTTCTACGACCTTGCGATAGGAAACCCAGATAGGGCTGGCAGCGCGAGAACCAGTCTCCCACTTACCCATAGGCTTGAGTTCATCAAACCCGACGTACACACCAGTCAGCAGATACGGGGAATATCCCATATACCACGCATCCTGCTCGTTGTTGGATGTTCCAGTCTTACCAGCCAATGGCCGTTTGAGAACACGAGCACGCCAACCAGTACCGTGCGCCACAACATCCTTCATGAGAGTTGCCATAATATACGCGGTCTGCGGGCTGATAGCATCCACGACTTCTGGCACCGAGGTAAACATTTCCTCACCCCAGGCAGAGTGTACGGAGAGTACTGTACGCGGCTTGATGTACGAGCCACCACGAGCAAATGCAGTGTATGCTTCACACAAATTCATGAGACTTACGACAGCGGATCCAAGAGACACGGAAAGGTCACGTGGGAAATCAGTTTTGAGTCCCAAATCCTTGGCGCGCTGAATAATTTTATTGATACCGAGCTTCTGAGCAATACGGATGGTTACGAGGTTCTTGGACTTGACCAGTGCAGTACGCAGCAGAGTCGGTCCTTCGAAGGTTCCCTCGAAATTCTCGGGACGCCACAGCTTTCCTTGCTCGTTATTGGCGTAGACGATGGGAGCATCCAAAATAATAGATGCAGGCGTGTAACCGTTGTCAATCGCAGTGGAATACACGATGGGCTTGAATGCTGAACCGGGCTGGCGCTTGGCCTGTGTTGCACGGTTGAATTGACTCTTATGGAAAGAATACCCACCCACGAGGGCCAGAACTTCGCCTGTCTCAGGAGTCACAGAAACGAGTGCACCCTCTACGAGCGGCTCACGTTCCATAGCCAATTCCCAAATACCTTCCGGCGCTTCGGGGGCTTTATTTACCGTAACCCAGACGACATCACCCTTCTTCAGAATCTTGGTGGCATCCTTGGGATCAGGTGCATCCTCATGGCTCTTCTTAATATTCGGTTCACGGACCCACCACATCGCCTTGATAGGAATAATGCCCTGATATTTTCCGAAGCGGACGTATGCCTTGTCTTTCTCAACCTTAGCAACCCATGCCTTCATGAGTTTGTCTTTTTCCAGAATCAATGTTTCATCCTGCGGCCCTTCGTCCAAAATACGCTGCACATCACCGGGATTCACATTTTCAACAGGACCAATCCATCCACGACGCTTGGCAGAGTCAAGCAATCCGCGACGAAGCGCTTTTTCCGCAGCCACCTGATGCTTGAGATCGCATGAAGTGGTGACGGTCAAACCGCCCTTATAGACTGCCTCTTCGCCGTATTCATTAATGAGCCAACGACGTACTTCTTCAAGGTAATATGCTCCAGACTTCCAAGACGGATCTGGCATGGATTTCAGCTCGATCTCCTCAGCCAGCGCCTCCTGATACTGTGCCTCTGTAATCCAACTGAGGTTACGAAGCTGCTGCAAAACATAGTGCTGGCGCTGCTTGGCCAGCTCCCAGTTGCGATACGGATTGTAACGACTCGGAGCCTGAGGCAATCCTGCGATCATTGCTGCCTGAGCAATCGTTAAGTCTTTGGCGTGCTTTGCGAAATAAGTACGAGAGGCAGCCTCAACGCCATAGGAATGTGCACCAAGGAAAATCTGATTAAGATAGATGGTGAGGATTTCTTCTTTGGTCAGATAATTCTCCAACCGGAAGGCAAGAATGGCCTCTTTAAGCTTACGTTTGTAGCTTTTTTCCGAAGTAAGGAGCAGGCGTTTGATGATCTGCTGCGTAATGGTCGAGCCACCCTGCTTGGTACGGCCCGCCTTCATATTGGCAACAAATGCACGAGAAATTGCGGTCAAATCAATGCCGTCATGCTCGTAAAAGCTGGCATCTTCGGCGGCAAGAAACGCCTTGGCCAGCCAAGGAGACATTTGATCGAGCGTGACAAGGAATCGTTTCTCTTTGTAAAAATAACCGAGAACCTGATTGTCTTTCGCATAGACCGTGGTCACCAGAGGCGGATTGTAGTCCGTGATATTTTTGAAACCGGGCAAATCTTTGGAAGCCCAGTTATACAATCCAAAGGCGCCACCGATGCCGGACAGCAGACAGATGACAAATATAACAGCAAGTATTTTCAGAACTTTCATGTATTAAAAACCTTTCTTGACCGCGCAGGCTCCCTTTCTGGGAGGTAATCCCCATACGAGACGAAGACGTCCGTAGAGATCTTTGGCGTTGGCCTTGTTGGAATCAAGCGCGTTCAACATTCTATTCAAAGTACGTTCCTCCCGTCTGACCAGACAGATAGGAGAATCAAAAAATATAACTTCGCGGCCCACCATCCAAAATGGGAACAAGCGACAATAGTATGGGCGAGCTTCCTGTGGAATTTCACATCCCTCTGGGCCGAGAAAACGGCACGCCCCCATGCTATCAATGGCAAGACGGAAATGTTGCTTGCCTTCAGGAAAGAGCTTGCGAACGTTTTCTTCCTCTCCGGGAAAAAGACGACACACATGGTCGATAAATGCTTTGGAGTTATCCTCCAGATCAAATCCGCCAATATGGGGAACGTGTTCCTGAATGCGTTCTTTTTCAATCTGCGAGAGCGGAAAACAGAATTCTTCCTGCCCCGGAGTAATACGACAACAGGTGGGGCCCTGAAGAGAGCACCGCCTGCAAACGTCACTGTCGCCAGTATGGGTGACAGACATGGCGCGCCGGACTACCCGGCCCCTCCACTCTGAGTATTGCCGGAAAAACGTAACTGCCCTTTACCGAGCAAGTCATGCAAGTGAACCATACCAACCAGCTTGCCCGTCTCATCCACCACGGGAAGAACGGTGATTTCATTCTGTTCCATCACGTCCAGTACATACGCAGAAGATTCTCCCACAGTGGCACGCTTAGGCGAGGCAGTCATGACTTCGACCACCGGGCGTTGCAAATCAAACGGCCCGCAGCACACTTCACGGCGAACATCTCCATCGGAGAATACACCCTTGAGCATGTTGTCATTACCGACAATGGCAACCAGACCGAGACCACCCGCATTGAGCACTTCAAGAGCCGCTTTCAAGGAGGCGTCTTCCTGAACAACAGGAATATTCTCGGCATGCATGAGCTGATCAACACAAGTCGCGAGACGTTGCCCAAGGGAGCCGCCCGGATGGAATTTCTTGAAATCATCCTTACCGAATGATTTCCATTCCATCAGACAGACAGCCAGAGCATCGCCCATGGCAAGCTGCGCCGTAGTGGACGCTGTTGGAGCAAGCCCGATACGACATGCCTCACGCGGCACGGCCACTTCAAGCTTGATATCGCTGAGCTCAGCCATGGCGGAAGCGGTGTTTCCCGTCATGCAAACAACTGTACAGCCAAGGGATTTCAGTGTTGGAATAATGGCGTTAAGCTCATCCGTACCACCGGAATTGGAGATAGCGAGAATGACGTCTTCCTCACGAAGCATACCCATATCGCCATGTGCCCCTTCCACCGGATGGAGGAAAAAGGACGGCGTTCCAGTAGAAGCCATGGTTGCCGCAATCTTGCGACCCACCAGACCAGATTTACCCAAGCCCGTGATCACAACACGGCCTTTGCATTCAGCCATGGCAGTAACAGCTTTGACGAACTCGTCATCAAGCTGTTCCTTGAGCGCACTCAAGCCCTCGATTTCTATATCGAGGACTTCGCGGGCCAGGCCGAGCCAATCGTTTTTGTCAGATTTACATGCCATAGAAAGGCACCCTCTACTTACAATATTCCTTGATGATTCCGGGAGCTGCTTCCAGGCAATCCTTGCCCATCTTGTCGGCCAGCGGAATAGGATAGTTTCCATCGAAACATGCGAGGCACCATGAGTCATCGTCAGTCACGGAATCAACCAAACCGGGGATGGTCAGGTAATGCAGAGACTCAATGCCCAGGAAACGCGCAATGTCTTCCGGCGAGTGGTTGGCAGCAATCAGTTCGCCCTTGGACGAGAAATCGATACCATAAAAACAGGGATGCTTGATAGGCGGGCAAGATACACGCAGGTGAATCTCACGAGCGCCCAGTTCGCGCAGCTTCTTGACCCTAGCACGAATGGTAGTGCCACGCACGATAGAGTCTTCCACGATGATAATGCGTTTACCCTGAATCATGGACTTAACCGGATTGAGCTTCACTCGTACGGAGAAGTCACGCATGTCCTGCGAGGGCTGAATAAAAGTACGGCCCACGTAGTGATTGCGAATCATGGCGAGTTCCAGCGGCAGGCCAGACTCCTGAGAGTAACCAACAGCGGCATAGTTACCAGAATCCGGGAATGGCATGACAAAGTCAGCATCCACAGGAGCTTCTTTAGCAAGCATGGCACCCATGGCTTTGCGGCGTTCGTATACGACATCGCCAAATACATGAGAGTCAGGACGAGCAAAGTAAATCAGCTCAAAGATACACTGACGCTTGGGCTGCGGCTCACAGTAATGGGAAGAATTCATCTTGCCATCCTGAATGACGATCATCTCACCAGGGTTGAGCGGACGCAGGTACTCGGCCTCAATGAGGTCAAACGCGCAGGTCTCGGAAGCGAAGACATAGCTATCACCAACACGGCCCAATGCCAGAGGGCGAACCCCATTGGGATCCTTGATAGCGATAAGCTTGTCATTAGCGAGAATCAGCATGGAGAATGCACCACGAATGCGCTTGCACGCTTCGGAGACGGCTTCTTCAATGGTATCAGTCTTATGCAAATATTTAATGATCAGGTGAGCGATGACTTCGGTATCCATGGTGGTCTGGAAAATGGAACCATTTTCCTCCAATTCGGAGCGAAGCTCGAACGTATTGACCAAGTTACCATTGTGAGCCAGTGCCAGACGCAAATCACCGTGCCTGACAAGGAACGGCTGGGCGTTACGAATCAAAGACGCACCGGTCGTTGAATACCGGATGTGGCCCATGCCGATGTCACCCTTGAGCTCCGTGCCGAGGTGGCGCTCGTTGAAGACATCTGCAACAAGCCCCATGCCTTTCTGCTCACGGATGGTATCGCCGTCCCAGGTAACGATGCCCGCGGACTCCTGCCCGCGATGCTGCTGGGCATACAGCCCAAAGTACGTCATTCTGGCAGCTTCTTTGTTGCCGTATATACCGAAAAGACCACAATACTCTTTCTTCATGACTCTCTCTCGTCAGTGGCACCACTGATTCTTGAAAACGCATATGCAGGCTGCTCACGATGGAACAGCCTGCACTTACATTTCAAAGATCTGTTAATTGCCGTAGTATTTTTGGAGGCTCTCTACAGTGAGCCCGGTTTCCCTCATTTCATGAATAGCCTGCGCCACTGCGCGAGCGCCTGACACCGTGGTGGTGTAAGGAATGCCATACAGCAGCGTATTCTGGCGAATCATCTTGGCATCGCCCACAGTCCGTTTACCGGACGGAGTGTTGATAACCAGATCAAATTCACCATTCTTAATATGATCGACCACGTGAGGACGTTGCCCTTCGTGGACCTTGTTCACTTTTCTGACCGTAACACCCTTCTCAAGGAGAAAGTCGGCTGTGCCGCCAGTGGCTGCCACTTCGAAGCCCATGGCCTCAAAATCTTTGGCGACCAGTACGATCTTGGATTTATCCCAATCGTTAACGGACATGAAGACTGTACCGCCGGTGGGCAGTTTTTGTCCTGCACCCAGCTGAGACTTCATGTAAGCCAGACCGAAGCTCGGGTCGATACCCATAACTTCGCCAGTGGAACGCATTTCGGGTCCGAGCAGTACATCCACATTGGGGAACTTGCTGAACGGGAATACGGATTCCTTGACCGAGATATGTCCCTTCTTGCGCATGGACTTGGGATTCAGGTCCTTAAGCTTTTCGCCGAGCATAACGCGGGTTGCGAGCTTGGCAAGAGGAACACCCGTGGCCTTGGATACGAACGGGACCGTACGGGAGGCACGCGGGTTAACTTCGATAATGTAAACCTCGCCGTCCTTGATGGCGAACTGGACATTCATCAGACCGACAACACCAAGTTCCTTCGCCATGGCGATGGTCTGGCGTTCGATTTCGCGAACCAATTCGTTGCTCAGGGAGTACGGAGGCAGCACGGATGCAGAGTCACCAGAGTGAATACCCGCTTCCTCAATGTGTTCCATGACACCACCGATGTAAACATCTTCGCCATCAGAGAGAGCGTCGACATCGACTTCGATCGCGTATTCCAGGAATTTATCAATAAGAGTCGGATGTTCCGGAGACACACGTGCGTCGGAGCGGAAGTAATCTTCAAACTCATCCATGGAGTAAACGATGTCCATACCGCGTCCACCGAGTACATAGGAAGGACGAAGCACCAGGGGGAAACCGAGAGATTCGGCGACTTCCTTGGCTTCGACCATGGACATAGCGGTTCCGTTCGGCGGCTGCTTGAGATGCAGCTTGTTCAGGAACTGCTTGAAACGCTCCCGGTCCTCGGCACGGTCAATGGCGTCCGGGCTGGTACCGATAAGCGGTACGCCCGCATCCATGAGACGCAGTGCGAGGTTGAGCGGAGTCTGACCGCCGAACTGGACGATAACGCCATCCGGCTTTTCGAATTCGAGGATGTTCATGACATCTTCGAAAGTCAGCGGTTCAAAATACAATTTATCGGAAGTATCGTAGTCAGTGGAAACCGTTTCCGGGTTCGAATTGACCATGATGGATTCCACGCCCATCTCCTTCAAGGTAAAGGAAGAGTGACAGCAGCAATAGTCGAATTCAATGCCCTGACCGATACGGTTGGGACCGCCGCCCAGAATGACGATTTTCTTCTTATCGCTACGGACATTTTCCTGCCCGGACTCGTACGTAGAGTAATAGTACGGCGTGTACGCTTCAAATTCAGCCGCGCAGGTATCAACCAAGTAGTAGGTCGGGATGATATCAAACGACTTGCGCATGGTGCGGATCGCGTCTTCGCTGGTCTTCCACATGGCAGCCAGCTGAGGATCGGAGTACCCATACTCCTTGGCCTCACGCAGCATATCTTCCATGCCTTCGGTTTCAGCGGTGATCCCTTCCCGTTTGCCGAATTCGATGAGATTCTTCTCCATCTCAAGGATTTCCACAAACTGATGCAGGAACCACGGATCAACTGCACACGCTTCAAAAACTTCCTCTTCGGTCATCCCGCAACGAAGCGCATTGCGCAATGCAAAGATGCGCTCGGAGTTAGGCCGACGCAAAAGGCGCAGGACTTCTTCCTTGTCGAGATCACAGGAATCAAAGCGTTTACCAAGACCAATGTGTCCGGTCTCAAGGGAACGCAGTCCTTTTTGGAGTGCTTCCTTGAAAGTACGGCCGATAGCCATGGTCTCACCAACGGACTTCATAGCCGTGGTCAGGTAATCCTCGGTACCGGGGAACTTCTCGAAAGTGAATCTGGGAATCTTGATGACACAGTAGTCAATGGACGGCTCAAAGGAGGCCATTGTCTCACGCGTGATGTCATTGGGAATCTCATCCAGCGTGTAACCAACAGCCAGCTTGGCCGCGATTTTCGCGATGGGGAATCCTGTAGCCTTGGAAGCCAAAGCCGAGGAACGAGAAACACGGGGGTTCATCTCGATAATGATGACCTCACCGTTTTCAGGATTGATGGCGAACTGGACGTTCGATCCACCAGTTTCAACGCCGATCTCACGCATGACAGCGAGAGAAGCGTTTCGCAAATTCTGGTACTCGTCATCAGAGAGCGTCTGAGCCGGGGCCACGGTGATGGAGTCACCGGTGTGGACCCCCATGGGATCGAGGTTCTCAATGGAGCAGATGATCACGCAGTTATCTTTCGTGTCACGCATGACCTCAAGTTCGTACTCCTTCCAGCCAAGGATGGAGCGTTCGACCATGATCTCGGACTTCAGGGACAGAGCAAGACCGTTGGAACAGATCTCTTCAAGCTCTTCCATGTTGTAAGCCACACCTCCGCCGGAACCACCCAGCGTATATGCGGGGCGAACGATGATCGGGAACGGGATTTTTTCACCCCACTCGCGTACATCGTCCATGTTCCGGCAAATGCCTGACTCACACATGCCAAGGCCGATGTTTTCCATGGCCTCACGAAATTCTTCTCTGGATTCCGCTTTGTTGATGGCGTTGATATCCGCACCGATCAGTTCAACATTGAACTTCTCCAGTACGCCCATCTCGGCTACAGCCAAAGCGGTGTTGAGACCTGTTTGCCCCCCTAGAGTCGGCAAAAGAGCGTCGGGACGCTCTTTTTCAATGATTCGGGCTACTGTCTCAGGCTCGATTGGTTCGATGTAGGTGGCGTCTGCCAATTCCGGGTCCGTCATAATTGAGGCGGGATTGGAATTAACAAGGACAACTTCGTACCCTTCTTCTTTCAGCGCTTTCAGCGCCTGGGTGCCGGAGTAGTCAAACTCGCAGGCCTGTCCAATTACGATAGGACCGGACCCGATCAACATGATCTTCTTAATGTCTGTGCGTTTGGGCATTCTTTATGGAAGTAGTTGAAGTTACGGCATCTTTTAGGGTCGGGAAACACCAGCGGCCCTTCCATTCAGCGAGGCGACGCCGCCACCTGCCAAACAAGCCGTATATGTATAGAGTTATGCTCTCAAAAGCAATGTAAAAAGAAGGCCTGTCAAAGCCTGCGGGCTTAGAAAAAACTAATGCAAGACTTATATTTTCACCAAATCAAAGATAAAAAAGACAATAAGAAAAGTTTAAACGACTTCAAGGCGGCATAGGAACATTTTTCTTCATGAATAAGACACCAAAACACCACATCTTTTCGAAAATTAGACCCCGGTGTTTATTTAAAACTATTCTTCGCCTAATATAAATTAATAATCGACTCATGCGTCAACTTGTATTCCGATAGAGCAGAATCAATTTATCAGAGGATTCTCGAATGGGAACTGTTGGTATAAATGACCTCTCCTCCGGCATGGAGTTACAATCAGCCTTGGTATCCAAGCAAGGCCGCCAACTTTTGCCTGCGGGCGTGGTTTTAAACGCCAAGCATATCAACACGTTCAAGGTCTGGGGCATTGTTGAAGTAGACATCGTTGGCGAAGGGGCTGGTGATGATTCACAAAAGAATCTCAACGAATTGCCCCCCGAGCTGGTAGCCAAGACCAAGAAGCACACACTCTCCATCTTTCAATGGGCAGATACCAAGCACCCCGCTGTGCGCTCTCTTGCCAAGCTCTCCCTCTCTCGAACAGCCAACGCCCTCTATTTTTCCAACAATTGGCAGAAGGCGTTCACTCCGCCAGAGCCGCCGTTGTTCTCGCCAAACGGGACCAAGGCACCCAATATCGACACCATCCTGAATAAGGACATTAAACTGGCGTCATTGCCTGAGATTTTCCACCAGATCATTGAGGCAATCAATGATCCCAAAACATCGGCCAGCCATGTCGCCGAAGTTGTCAGCAAGGATACAAGCCTTTCTGCCAAGATGCTGCGCCTGGTGAACAGCCCATATTACGGATTTTCAGAAAAGGTGGACACCCTCAGTCGAGCACTAGCACTGGTAGGCACGGACAAGCTCACCAATCTTGCCCTTGGCATCACGGCAATGAGTGTGTTCAAGGATATCGATTCCAGCCTGTTCGACATGCAAAGCTTTTGGGCACACTCCATCCGTTGTGCTCTCGCAGCGAGCTGGATTGCCTCACAAATCGATAACGAAACCGAAGAGTCCTATTTTATTTCCGGCCTACTGCACGACATCGGCTGGCTCATCATGCTCAAGTTATACCCTGATGCATGTAAGGAAGTGCTTCATGCAAAGCGCACGGACAAGCGTGCAGGCCATAAGGTTGAGAAGGAAATTTGGGGATTTGACCATGCAGAACTCGGCGGTATGGTTCTAAAGGAATGGGGATTGCCCTACAACCTTGTCAGTGGAGTCATGCATCACCACTCCCCTAATATTGTTAAGTATGACATCAGCCCATCAATTATTCATGTCAGCGACTTCGCAGCACACGCATTCAATCAAACACTTGACGTCCCTCCCATTCCACCTCTCTACAGTGGAGCCTGGGATGCCCTTAACTTGACCCACAATGTGTTTGCGCCCATGGCGACCCACGTCGACGTTCAACTTTCAGAGATAATGAGGGTATTCTTCGATGGCTGACGACAACACCAAGGAACGGCAAAACTCCTACCTTAATGCTCGAATCAAGTACTTGGAAAAAGCGAACCAGGAAACACTGGAAGCATTGTCCCAAGTAGCCAAGCTCGGTAACTTCAGAACGTCACTTAACCAACTATCCTCAGTTGATATCATCCTGAAGAAAGCTGACACTCGGCTTCGCGAGCTTTTTGAATTTGGTGCCACCGCATTTTATGTTTTCAATGAAGATGGCATGGACTTGAGTCCCGTTTACATCAGCGACGAGCAAGCCCGCCCCACTCTCGACCAACACTTCCAGCTTCTGGTGGACCAACTCCACGTAGCCAAATGCGTCAACGGGACAAAGCCCGTCTTTGCCAACGTAGGAGTCAGTAACAGCGTCTGCATGCTGCACCCGCTTGCCACATCCTCCCGACTGCGCGGCTTATTCGTTGGAGAACTCAAAGCAAACCGCGCGCACATCCCTGACAGTTTATTCAGTGTTTTTTCCGTCATCATGGGCAATACCGCCAACATGCTGGAAAGCTTTGAACTCTACGGCATGATTCGCACCATGAATGAAGAACTGGCCGAGCAAGTTGAAAAGCTCGAAGCAAACCGCGTGACTCTGGAGACAGAAATAACCAGACGACGTGAAACGGAATCCGATCTCCGCGACTCTCAGGAAATGCTCGAAAAGGTGATGAGCAATATCCCACAGTTCATCTTCTGGAAGGACACAAATTCCGTCTACATGGGCTGCAATATGAATTTCGCCAAGGCTGCTGGATGTGAACACCCTGAACAAGTCGTCGGCTTAACCGACCACGACATGCCTTGGGTCGGCGATGAAGCTGACTTTTTTAGACAAATTGATCAAGAAGTCATGAAAGGGGACCTGCCAGTCCTGAGTCTTGTTGAAAGTATTACCATGCAAGACGGCATAGAAAGATATGTTGAGACCAATAAAGTCCCATTACGAGACCAGACGGGTGAAATAATCGGAGTCCTTGGAACCTTCCATGATATCACGGCCCAAAAAGCATATGAAGAACGGTTGAGCCATCAGGCATTCCACGACTCCCTGACCGGGCTGCCTAACCGTGCTTTGATCACCGAGCGCATTGACCGCGCCCTTCGCCGAGCCGAAAGAAATAAAGAGGAACGGTTCGCCGTCATGCTGCTTGACCTTGATCGCTTCAAGTACATCAATGACAGCCTGGGTCACCTGGCTGGCGACCGACTGCTTGTTGAAGTCGGTCAACGTCTCGAAGACACCCTTCGATCCGTGGACACAGTAGCTCGATTGGGCGGCGATGAGTTTGCCCTGCTAGTAGAAGGCTTCGACTCTCCCAGAGAAGTGGTCATCATTCTCAGACGAATCATGAAGGCACTGCACAAGCCGTTCGAAATACATACCTCCACCATCCACTCTACCATCAGCATCGGCGTAGTCCTCTTCCCCGAGAACTACCACTCGCCCGAAGATGTTCTGCGTGATGCAGATGTAGCCATGTACCATGCGAAGAATCGCGGCGGAGCGAGATTCAAAGTATATGCAGACAGTATGCGAGACACCGTTCTCAAAACAGCGACTCTGCACAACGATCTGCTGACGGGTATCACCAACAACGAATTTGTACTGGAATACCAACCTATTTACGACATCTCTGCCTCGACCCTCAAAGGAGTCGAAGCACTGGTGCGTTGGGACCACCCAGTCAAGGGCCGCCTGCGTCCTGATGAATTTATTCCTATTGCCGAAGACACGGGACTCATTGTTGATCTTGGTAAGCATCTTTTGGACAAGGCATGTGTTCAGGCTGCAAAATGGAATAAAATGACGGACAATCCATTCTATGTCTCGGTCAACATTTCTGCCAAGCAGCTCCGAAGCCCTTCCTTTGCGGGCAAAGTGCAAGATATTCTCGACAAATGTGGCCTTCCACCAGATTGTCTCGCCCTTGAGATGACAGAAACCATACTCATGGATCGTGCGGAAACCACGCTTGGCATTCTTCGCAATATCAAGGAACTCGGTATCCGCCTCTTCCTGGATGACTTTGGCACTGGCTATTCATCACTCAGCTACCTGCAACAATTCCCGGTAGACACCATCAAAATCGATCGCTGTTTCGTCAAAAATCTCGGCAATGGCGTCAACGAAGATGGAGATGGCGATGGCACGGCGATCGTAACCGCAGTAATGGCTCTGGCGCAAAGTCTCGGCATGCGAGTCATCGCAGAAGGCGTTGAAGAAAAGCAGCAACTCGATGTACTCGAACATCTACAGTGTGGGATGGTGCAGGGTTTCTATTACGCCAAGCCACAGCCTCCCGAAGCCATCGACAAGCTGATTTCCAAATAACTCCCATCCTCCATGAATTGAGGCAACCACACCACGCAGTTTCCTGCTGATGATCATAGCGGCTTCATGTGCGTCTCAAATATGAACACACAGACAATCAATGAACCATCAACATATACCACCGTTTTTTATAGCCTTTCCTATCAATAAAAAATCATATTCTCTCATTGACACAATCGAAGTTGAAACTTATTCTCAACTTCAACAGACTTTGAGGGAACCAATGACGAAGAAGCCTTTGACCGATTACCCGGAAGGGACCATTGTACGTGTGGCCGACATTGATGGCGGCCAGCGAGCACGTTCTCGTATGCTTGCCATGGGCATGACCCCTGGCTGCCCAGTGCAAGTCCTTTCCGAAGGACCTGCTGGATGTCGCGTCAGAGTACGCGGCTCCGAGGTCGTACTCTGCTGCGGATTGGCCGGAAAGATTCTGGCCGTTGAAAATGATTCAGCAGAAGGCCCGCACTGCGATTGCTGCCCGGGTTCCCAAGCCAAAGCATCATAGCTCCCAAATCAAAACAGACTGACGCAAGCCACCTCCGGGTGGCTTTTTTGTGTCTATATGTCCGGCCACTACGAGATATACTTGTACATGAAGTGTGGCTAATGCTACGGTCAAAGGAAGCTCAAGGGAGGAGCTATACTCATGTCGGAAACCATCAATATCGGAATCAGCGCCTGCGTACTCGGTGAACGTGTTAGATGTAACGGCAAACACGCCCGAGACTCCTATCTCACGGAAACACTTGCCAAGTACGTCAAATATATTCCGTTTTGCCCAGAAGTAGCTTGTGGCATGAATACTCCCCGAGAGCGCCTTCTTCAAATTGATACGGACGGTGATATCCACCTCGTCGCATCCCAGTCAGGTGAAGATTGGACGAGCCGCATGCATGCAACCTGCGAGCGACTGCTCAAGAAAATGGAAGGCGATGATCTCGATGGTTTCATTCTTCGGAGAGACTCAGCATCGTGCTCACTCGATGAAGGGAAAATCCTTTCTGTCAACGATGACAGCTCTCGCCTGGGAGAAGGTTTTTTTACTCGCGAACTCATGAAGGCGTTCCCGTTGCTTCCACTCGAACTCAGTCAGCGGCTGCAAAATCCTATCATCAAAGAAAATTTCATCCGGCGCGTCTTTGTACACCGTCGCTGGCGAGCCATGCTGAAGCAAGGTCGAACCATGGAAAACCTCATGGATTTCCACGGCAGACACAAAATGCTCATTCTGGCAAACGACGCACGGGGTTTCAGTCAATTAGAAGCGCTTCTCGACGATCGGACTGTATTCAGTGATGAAGAGATAGTAGATACGTACGGGATGATGTTGTTCAAGGCGATGGCGCATAATTCTACACCAAGAAATTATGCCGATGTTCTGCTTCAGGCTGTTGATTTACTCAAGTCAGAAATGGCTGACGCTGATGTCGCGGATCTGAAAAACATGATCAATGCATACAAGAGTGGCAAGGCGCCACTCCTGATCCCGGTGACCGTGATCAACCATTATGCCCGAAAGATGGATAAAGAAGGCATGGTACAACAATACTTCCTCAATCCTGACCCAGCCGAATTAAAGGTATTGTATCACGTATAAAGTGGTGCCGGGCGGCTCTCCGGTTCCAAAATCAACCTGACGCCCTTTACGTCACCACCGCTTGCCAACCAGGATTTCAGCAGATTGCGATTGCGAAAGACCACGGGGTGAGGACAGCTGCGCCCGCCCTGATTCAACAATCCCGCCGCCATATCGGGGTAATGCTTAGCCGCGCTAAGGCAAGCCAGCAGATTCAAACAAAGTTCATTCAAAGGAAATCCCAATGTCATAGCCTTACCAAGCGGCAACATGACATCCTGAAATCGCCGTGCATTATAGTACGCTACGGCCAGATCAAACTGCACGGAATGCAAACCTGCCAATTCTTCTGCGATAGCTTCCCGTTCAGCCACAGTATACTGCGTACGATCACACGCATACGGCGTACCATCCACGTTGCGAAGTGAAATATCAAAGCCGAATTCCCGCGCCATATCCCAAGCCAAGACAGCATCGCTCTCTGGCTCCAAGAACATCTCTAAACGCTGACAACCCGCTAGACGCATCTCGCGCAAGAGTTCCCGCGAAGGCATATCGGCAATATAAGCACTCCATACGACATTCACTCCCAAGGCGCGCATACTTCTGCACATGGCAATGGCTTGTTCATGGTCGGCAAAAAATTCTTTATCAGCGAACGAGAGTGATTGTATGCCCTGCTCCCGAACATCGCTTTCGATATCCGCCACAGTACCATCTTGGGTCCATCGGACCACGCCATACATAGTATCTCTGCCCTGTCCGCCTTCTTCGCCTGACTTGGAAATGCTCTTTTCGATATACATAGTTACACTCCGAACCGTCTGTTTTTTGTCGCTTGAACGGGTTCTGAGTAGATAAATGCAACAAGTTTGCCAGCCAGACTTTCAGTAGAGCACGAAAAAGGCCGCCCCCTATGCAGGAGCGGCCTTTGAATATCGTAATAAATGCGAGACTAGCTAACTTTGCTACCGCCCGGCACTTCAGCCGTCACGGTCAACAGTTCCAGTCCTTCGCCATTTTTCACAGCCAGGATCATGCCCTGAGAAAGCTGTTTTCTCAGCTTGCGGGGCTTAAGGTTGCAGACAACAACGACCTGCTTGCCAACGAGATCAGCAGGAGCAAAGAAGTCAGCAATTCCAGCCACGACCTGACGAAGTTCGTCGTCCCCCGTGTCCACACGTACCAGAAGCAGGCGATCTGCATCAGGATGTTTGTCCACTTCCTTGATAGTGCCAACACGCAAATCGAGCTTCTGGAAATCCTCGAACTCAATGGTGGTAATACCTTCAGGCATCTCGGCCTTCTTGGCTTTCTGCTTATCTTTCTTGCCTTTGCCTTTCTTGGCAGGCTTCTCTTCTTTGGCTTCAACCAATTCCACGCGTGGGAAAAGATTAGAGGTCTTGGCTACGGTATCACCGCACTCAAGCAATCCCCAAACATCCAATTCCTTGGGCAGGCTGATTTTTTCCGGATCAAAAGTAATGCCGAGCTGCTCGAGCATTTTCTCACTCGCCTCAGGCATGACCGGCCACAGGTGAACCGCTATCTTACGCATGTTTTCAAGCAGCACATAGATGACTGTGGACAGTCGTCCCATGTCTTTTTCCTTGAACAGCGTCCATGGAGCAGTCTCATCAATGTACTTATTCAGGCCACGAACCAACTTCCACAGCCCTTCAAGACCGCGAGAGAACTTGAATTCGCTGAAGTTGTCCTGGAACTCCCTCATGGCATCCTGACCGAGCTTCTTGATCTCGGCATCAATGATGTCTTCCACGTCAGGACGAGGAATCACACCTTCGAAATACTTGTGAGTCATGGACAGAGTACGGCTGAACAAGTTGCCAAGGTCATTGGCGAGTTCGGCGTTGAGTCGTCCAACCAGCGCTTTCTCTGAAAAGCTGGAATCCTGTCCGAAAACCATGTCGCGCATGAGGAAGTAGCGGAACGCATCCAGACCATACTTGTCTTTCATGGCGAGGGGCTCAACCACGTTACCGATGGATTTGGACATCTTAGTGTCCTCTACCAACCAGTAGCCGTGCACGTTGAGATTCTGAAACGGCTCAATGCCTGCGGCCTTGAGCATGGTCGGCCAGAATACGGCGTGCGGCTTAAGAATATCCTTGGCAATCAAATGATTCGTCTTGGGCCAGAACTTCTTAAATTTCTCACCTTCCGGGTATTCCAGAGCGGTCAGGTAATTTATAAGCGCATCAAACCAAACGTAAGTGACGTAATCTTTGTCGAACGGCAGCTCGATACCCCAAGTAAGACGGGACTTCGGGCGGGAGATACAAAGATCTTCCAACTCACCGGATTCGAGGAGGCTCAGTACTTCATTCTTATAGCGCTCAGGACGGATGAAATCTGGGTTCTTGTTGATATGGTCCTTGAGCCAGTTCTGGTACTTGGACATTTTAAAGAAGTAATTCTTCTCAGCGATGTACTCAGGCACAGTCTGGTGGTCTGGGCATTTACCATCCACCAACTCTTTCTCGGTGTAGAAACGCTCACAACCAAAGCAGTAGTGACCGCCATACTCACCAAAGTAGATATCGCCGGAATCGAACACCTTCTGGAGGATTCCCTGCACGACCTCAATATGACGAGGCTCGGTAGTGCGAATGAAATCATCGTTGGTGATGTTCATCTGAGGCCACAGGTCCTGGAACAGAGCGCTGATAGTATCAACGTACTCCTGAGGAGTCTGATTGTTAGCCTCGGCAGCCTGGACGATCTTGTCGCCATGCTCATCGGTTCCGGTGAGAAAGTAGGTCTCCTCGCCCATGAGTCTGTGAAACCGAGTTACGGAATCGGCCACAGTGGTGGTGTAAGCATGACCCAGATGGGGCTTTGCGTTCACGTAAAAAATGGGCGTGGTGATATAAAAACTGTCCAAACCAAATCTCCTTGTCCTGCGGCATTCCGCCTGGACTTTTATTTTCTAGGTGACCTGCGCCTACGGCGTCTAGGTCTGCGTGATCGTTTCGATTTATCCTCGCCGGAAGCATCAGCGCCGCCGTCCTGTCCTTGTCGAGGTTGACGACCTTCAGGCTTGCGGGAACGTTCTTTACGCTCGCCGCCTTCCTTGCGTTCGCCGCGCTCAGGATCGTTACGATCTTTGCGCTCGGAGTTGCCCTTGCGATCCTTACGATCGCCGCCATCTTTACGGCCTTTGGGCTCACCACCATCTCGGCGGTCTTTACGATCCTTACGCTCACCGCGTTCACGACGATCATCACGATCACGTTTCGGTTTGCCCTTAGGCTTCCGATCCTTGTCGTTTCTTCCTTCCGAAGAACCACCCTGCTTACGGCCAGAGTCCTGCTTGTTATCAGGACGGGAAGGCCGGCGACCGCCTCGACGGCCACGCTGGTTATTGGCCTTTGTCTCGGCAATAGCCTCTTCGCTGGGCGGCTTGTTAACTATTTCATTCCATTCGTCAATGGAAACTTCCTTCTCATCATAATTCTCTGTAAGCAAACTCAGAGATTTCTTGAAGAAATTGGAACGGAGTACTTTCACCGTACCAAGAGCGGTGGTGTACTTCTTGCCAACTCTCGGACACATGCGATGGAACTCTTCATACCCCTGCTGCTCAAAACTGAGGCAGCAAAGAAGACGACCACAAATGCCTGAAATTTTAGTGGGATTAAGGAAAAGGTTCTGCTCCTTGGCCATCTTAATGGTCACGGGAACAAACTTGCGCATGAAACGACGACAGCAGCAGATCTGGCCGCAGTTACCGATAGCACCAAGCATCTGGGTTTCGTGGCGGACGCCGATCTGACGCAGTTCAATACGTGTACGGTATTCACGAACAAGATCTTTGATCAGCTCGCGGAAGTCGATACGACCGGGAGCGGTGAAGTAAAAAATCATCTTGGAGCGGTCGAAAAAGACTTCAACATCCACCAACTTCATGCCGAGTTTGTGCTTGATAATGCACTTGCGGCAATGCTGATAAGCGTCTTTGGAAAGGGCCTCATTCTCGGCCACAGCTTCCATATCCTTTTCATTGGCAAGGCGATAGATGACTTTGTGTCCGTCCGGGCCGTCTTCTTCGTTCTCCATGGGGGCCTGCTTTGTCAGGACGACCTTACCAAGGCCCATGCCCTGATCAGTCTTCACTATGACATGCTGCCCCTCGCGGACCACGAACGGACCAGATCCAAAATAATAGACCTGTCCGTAATCATTGAATTTGACACCAAGTATTTGGCTCATTTAATTATTTCCTGCATATATAAACCCTCGTTACTGAGGGGAGAAAGTGTCGTTCGAGGGAAGTAACATATTAGAAAAACGCAGTTACAGCAAATCGAACAGAGCACAAAAAAAAGGGCGAGTCCGCTATTGGACCCGCCCGGTTCATTTGTTCTGATAAAGAAAATTTTATTCAATAATTACAGCAAACCAAGACTCTTCACTTCACCAATCAATTTGTCTTCATCTATGGGCTTAACCAGATACGAGGTGGCACCGCCCAGGAAAAAGGCATCGTGTGTCTCTTTTTCATCATCAAGCATAGTGGTGACAATGACCTTGGATTCCTTTTCAGGACCAACTTCATGCTCTTTTTCGATGGCCCGAATTTCGCGCAACGCCTGCTGGCCGTCCATCTCGGGCATAAGCAGGTCAAGACAGATGAGATCGTATGGTTCACCATCGCCCAATCCGCGACGAAAAGCCTCGATAGCCTCTTCACCGTTCACAGCGATATCGCACTGCGCCACAGAACGGAGAATTTCATGAATCATATTCCGGCTGTAAAAATCATCATCCACGATCAACGCTTTCATGCTCTCCTCCAAAAACGAGTTTTTCCCCACCCCCGGGAATATGGTTCCACTCACCCAACAAAAGCAGTGTCCAGGTAGCCTCCTAGACTTCGATGACTTCACCCTCACGGGCCATGTCAAAGTCCACGCCAGAATTCTTCCATTCATCCTTCAAGCGTGCAAAAATTTCATCAACCTGATCGTCAGTCCGGGTGGTATCATGATGCGTCAGATACACCTTCCCAACTCCGGCTTCCTTCGCCAAAGAGAGTGTCCGCTCAAACGTGGAGTGCCCCCACCCCTGTTTGGTCAGATACTCTTCTTCCGTATATTGTGCGTCCGCTACGAACACATCAACACCTTCAATGAAGTCCTTAATACCCTGATTCCGTTCTTGTACGATCTTGCCGTATTCTTCGAAATCTTCCTCACCCGGCTTGTAAATATTGTAGAACGGCTCGTGATCACCAGTGAAGAAAAACGTCTTGCCATCACATTCAATTTTACAACCGAAATCCATGGCTGGATGGTTCATCAAGACCGTCGAAACTTGAGCAAATCCGAGATCAACGGTCTGGCCATCAGACAACGTTTCATAAGAAATATCAGCTTGCAACTCGGTCACACGCACAGGAAAATGAGGATATTCCATCTGCTTGGCAAGAACAGCCTCAATCCCGGTCATGGTCAACGGATCAGGCGGGCCATAGATAACCAACTCATTATCTGGAACAAACAACGGCACGAAAAACGGTAACCCCTGAATGTGATCCCAATGAGTGTGGGACACAAACAAATGACATTTTAAGGGCATGCTTTGTGCCAATTCCAGACCGAGCTCGCGAATGCCAGTGCCTGCGTCCAAAATGATCAGATCATCGTTGTCAGAACGCACTTCAATACAAGTGGTATTACCACCATACTTTACCGTATCGGGACCGGGAGTGGACAAGGAGCCACGTGTACCACGAAAACGGAAGCGCATTTAACTAGCCTCCCCCAACTTGATAAAGATTCGGGCATGCTCCACTTCCGTATCCAGCGTGGGCAGCTCGGCAATCAGCCCATCTAGATCAAGAGAAAATCTATCGTGAATAGCCTGAGGCAAAGGATCTATATTATAGTCCCCGGCTGAGCCAAAGGCGAGTTTCTTGCTGATCTGATCCGCAGCAAAAACACAATCCACCAACTGAGAAGACTCACCATCAGCCGGAGTATGATGCCGGGCGATGGCAGCATGCAGGTCTTTGGGCAAATTCCATTTCTCAGCCAGCAAGGCCCCGATTTCGCAGTGAGTCGCACCAATGACTTCTATCTCGGCCTCAGTGTAAGAAACACCTGATTCACTAATTTTTTCAGAAACCTGCTGAAATTCATCTGGAAGATAGAGAGCGAACACGACTTTACCGATGTCATGCAACAAACCGGCAGCAAAATAATCAGCAGCCTCATCTCGTGAGACGCCAAGCATGGAACCGAGCATACGAGTCCCCGTAGCCACGGCCAGTGAATGGAGCCAGAACGCACCCATATCGAGACCAGCAACGCTACTCTTGGGGATGGCTCCTACAGCGGCCAAGCCCAATGCGACATTTTTCAGAGTATTCAGACCAAGGTATACACTAGCGTGATTGATGGAAGTCACTTCACGAGAAAGCCCGAAGTAGGCGGAGTTGACGAGGCGAAGGATTTTCAGGGTGAAAACAGGGTCTTTCTTGATGACCTCAACCAACTCCTTCTGAGAGCAATTGATATCACCCGCAAGCTTGAGCACCTGATGCACACTCTTGGGGAAAGCGGGCATTTGGTCTACCGCGCTCATGAGTTTTTTCTTCACGTCCTGCTGCATTGGTCCCACGCTGTTCGAATACGAAATTATCAGTCAAGGTCGCTGTAAAAGCGCCCTATCCAACCCAATTTATGCAAGTACAACAATAAACTTATCGCAGGAATAGGCGTATTTGGCAAGTACCCACTTACGGACGAAATGCCCGAATGGAAAGATCGTTTTCCATATCCCACACAGCCGTCACCATCCCGTGGCGGGACGTCGTAAAAACCGGGGCCCCGACACGCTCCACAACGACAGAATGAGGAAAGCCAAAATGATTCAAATACCCATTGGAACAAAGCACCGCCACAGGCGAAACCTTGTTATAAAATGCAAGAACCAGACTCGTCTTACTTCCATGGTGCGGCAACACAAGAACCTCGGCATCCATATCCAGACCGGAGGAAAGAATACTTAAAAGACCATCCCGCTCGACATCTCCCGGCAACAATGCCAGCCCTTTTTCTCCACGAACGAGGCGCATAACCAAGGAGCGTTCATTGGCATGAGAACTCTCAAAACTGGATGACGGATGTAAAATATCAAGCCGAGTATCGCTGTTCATCTCAATAATCTGACCTGCCTCCAAGGGGATCGGGACAATCCCATCCTTTTTCATCACACCCCGCAGCCGTTTTCCTGTGCGCCCTCGAGGCAGCATACCGTTGGTATAAAACGCCCCAACATCGAAACGAGATAGAATGAACGGTAATCCATGGCTATGATCTGCATCAGGATGACTCATGAACACTCCATCCAGACGAGGTGGCCTTCCATAAGTGAGATATGGAGCCACCACACTTTCTCCCATGTCGAAAGACTTCGAGCCGCCCCCACCATCTACGAGCCATCGATGCCCTCCGGGAGTCGAAATAAGTGCTGATTGCCCTAATCCAACATCAATGAGCGTCACCCGAACCATGTCTTGGGTGTCTGCCATCATAACGGAGAAATGCGGCCAGACCATGAACATGAATCCAACGCCTGCCAAGCCAATAAAAACACGCCGATTATTCCACGCAACCAGCGCCACGATAAGCAGTAGCGCGCATCCTGCTATCTCTGGCCATAATGGGCGAAGAACAGTGAGCACAGGTGTCATTCCGCCCTCTCCGAACAAGCGAAGCAGTTCAAGCAGCCATCCCATGATCATTGAGGCAGCGGAAAGAAATTTCGCGCCCAGCGGTGCGCTCCATGCAATAGAGGCAAGCAGCATACCGATCAATCCCAGCGGCATAACAGCCAATCCCAACACCGGAATCCAGACAAGGTTGAGCAGAATGCCCGGTGTCCATGTCCCGAAATTCCATGACACAATAGGCATCAAAGCGATGTTCGCGCACAGGCTGATACCGAGCAAGCCACCAGCCCAACCAAGTAGTCGCTGCCACCATGTGTGGCCAAATGAAAATAGCGCCCGAACTTGAGGAAACATGAGCCCGATTCCAGCAACAGCCACTGCAGACATTTGTAGACTCAGATCAAATACGGAAAATGGAGAAAAGAAAACGATAACAACAAGGGCAAAAAAGAGACCATCCATAAGCACGCGCCCCCGCCCTTGAAGCAAGAGAAATCCCCAGAACGCAAACATGATGGCTGCCCGTATAAGCGACTGTGAAGGTTGGCCAAGCCAGGCGTATCCAAGGACCAATGGTGCGGCCAGAAGAACGGCGAGCTTTGGTCGCGGGACAGAAAGTAAAATTGACGGATATATCCAACCGACGATCCACGCCAGCCCTAAACCCATGGCCGCCACAAAACCGACATGCAGGCCGGATAAAGCCAGAGTGTGAGCGAGTCCTGCAGCCCGCGTGGCATCAGAGGTTGCTGTCTCGATAAGAGAACGATCGCCTGTAATCAAAGCCATGACCATGGCTCCGCCCTGCGTCTGTGGCAACAGTTCCGCAACACTTCGACGGAGGGCCAGCTTCAATTTCCACAGACGATTTTCCGGTCGATCACCCCATAGAATGGCAGTGTTCCGCCCGGCGGGCCATGCACGCCAGAATACGCCCTGACGTTGCCAGAACCACTCATAATCAAAGCCGCCGGGATTGCCGAAATTTCGAGTCGGAACCACGCGCAACCGGGCCGTCACAGTTTGCCCCGGCACAGGCTCATAATCAGGCAATCTCCAATTCCAGACCAGCTCTCCTTGTAACGAACCGCGTTTACCCTTGAGAAGATATGTCATGTCGCGCAATACAATCCGAGAACGTCCGCCCTGCCGAGGCTCTACACGATCAACCACACCAGTTATCTCCACTGGCGCTCGGTTTTCTACCCAAGAGGGAACCTCCACAGGAGCAGGCGCACGTTGCGAAGCATAGCCAAACCCGAAGATCGCACACAGAAGAAAAGCAAGCACTGGAAGACGGCGCATCCAACCACGGAAATTGGTATCTGCAACAATCAAAATAGCCAGCACAGCGGCAGCGGGCATCATATAGCGATAGGAAAAAATGCCAAGAACGAAGGCAAGAAAGTAGCTCTGCCACGGCAACAGACCGGGAACAGAAGCCTGAGGAATATGATGTTGATCTTGTGCTATCACGACATCCTCTGAAGTTGGATGCCCGAAAGTATCAGGAAATGAAGCTGTTAGCTAGGATTGGAATTCGCCAACCCTTGCTCCATCATGAACTTGAAAACCGTCTCCATGAACTTGCCGGAGACCACATCCGGCAGAGAGAAAAATGGCATGCCCGCCTTCATCATACTACCCGTGTAGGCAAACCAGATTTCAGCGGAAATCTTGTCCATGCCCGGAGTAAGCATCTGATCCCACAGGTCATTACCTTCACTCTCATCAAGACCAAAAGTACGGCACTGCAATGGCCTATAATCAAAGAGCATACACTTGCCATCCAACAACAGCGGACAAACGCTGCCGACCTCGGACAGACAGTACTCCTGATTCTCGCCAGCCTCACCAATATCGACAGCGGCCTTTCGTTCCGCCTGTGCGGTTTCCACGGCACGCTCGATGAGCTTGAGACGTTCCTCACCAGTCAATTCGAGATTGATTCGATTGCTGATATGGACAGCTTCGGCCAAGGAAAGTCGGACAGGAGTCGTACAACACTGATCATGATCCAGACCACAAACAAGACCTTGAGTCGTGCCGCCACGCTCTTCAACGCGCTCGACCAGTTCATTGTAATCGTTAAAAAAAGGAGAGAGATCGACCAGCCGCTTGAATTCCAGGGACGGTTCTCGCACGGTAAGACGTCCACTCTGCTTGCCGTATTTACGAACAGTACGCCACTGCACAAAATTAGCAGGCTTGGACTTCAGCTTCTTGAGCGCACGTCCGGCCAACTTATGCCCCAACCCACGCCGCAACAAATATGAGTTGAGTACTGTCCCAGTACGTCCAATTCCGTGGCGACAGTGAATCAAAACTTTCTTACCGAGATAGATAGCCTCATCAAGCCACTCAAGCGCCTTCTCAAGTTCGATGAGTTCTGGAGCCTCTTCATCTTCAAGGGGAAGATAATGAACCTCAAATCCGGCATCTTTTTCAATGTCGTGGAGATCGCAAAACTCACCACACAGATTGAGGATCGCATCAATGCCCTGCTTTCGAATGGCATCAAGCTGCGGATGGCTCATGGGCGCACGGCCAACGCCAAGCTGCTCCGTGACCCAGGTTACCTGATAGGCAAGCCTTGGCTTCTTCGGCCTTTTAGGCTTCCGACCGAACATCCCTATTCTCCGCTTCGTCGATAAACTTCTGCACTTCCGCCTCTACCATTTCCTCATTGTCCATACGCATGTCCATGAGACGAGTTATCGCCATGAGATACCCCAAGCGTACCAGCAACATCCGAGTCTTATTTTCATCAAGACGTGAGGCGTTGGCATCAATCATGTCACCGCGAGTTTCCGTCTCAAAGCCATAATGAATGAGCACTCGGCGGATGAAATCAAGCCGCAGTAGGCGCTGATCAAATCCAGCCCCACCGCCCTTGAAACGGAATTTGACGTAGTTGGCACCCTCGTCCGCCCCACAAACTGAATCCACTACAGAGAAGTGGTAGCCAAAGCGGATCATGAGATGGAGATAGTCATCGGAAATCAACCCATAACTAGCCAGCAATTTGGAATCGAAACTAAAGATACCAGCAGAAACCTTATCAAACTCCTCCCAATCCATATGCGTCAGCTTGTCAGGCCACTTCACGCGGGCATCAGACATGCCGTACCAAAGCGCCCACATGGGACGGCTCTTGATATCTTCTGGTGTGACGAGCTTGTTCTTGGCAGCGCTGGCAAAGAGTCCTTCGCCCAAATCGAGCAAATACATGACCAGCGGCAGTTTGGTTTTCAGCCGCTTGGCTGCGCCCATACCCCGACCACGCTTATCCACCAACGAAAACATTTCTCCCACGGATTTCTCGTGGCAGAAGCGCACCACGTCATGCATGGATTTACAGCCTTCCGGTGTAAAATTCTCTGCTTCCGGGTCTGTCAGGTTGAGCTTCACTGTAATCGGCACGACACGCTCATACTGATCGATAACACGCTGCGGTACGGTCTTCCCTTCCCGAGCGCGAGTGATGATTGATTCAACACAGCCGTCATAAATAGTTCCAGTGGTACCATCCACGGTCAAAACTTGCCCCGGTTCGGGCGGTATAGGCATCTCACCGACGAGGACAGGAACACCGGATTCGCGTGCGACAGAAGCAAAATGACTAGCCCGACTTCCGGTAGATGCGATCACTCCGCTCATCTTACTGATGAATGTAAGCAAGGCAGGCTTGAGAGTAGGCGTAACAACTATGGCACCTTCAGGAATCAACGCGATCTCTTCACCAGTGGGGGCGTAGTAAACTTCACCACAACCAACTCCGGTAGAAGCCCGCTCCAATCCTTCCGCATACGGAATCGCTGCAACAGGTTCGTGTTCAGTCACGGCTGTGCCGCGTTCTTCCTGTAAAGGACGCGTCTGGAGAACAAACAGCTTACCAGTGACATCCTCAGCCCATTCAATATCCTGAGGACCGCCAAAAGAATCTTCCAACTTCATGGCGAGTCGGCCCAATTCAAGAAGCGTCTCCTTGCTAGGCAGGCCGCCCTCGTCAGGCGTGCAATCCTCATTCAGTTCCGGCGTCTTGGCACGAGTTAGAACAGCCTTGCCCGGAGACACACTGCCGTCGACCAACCCTTCGCCCAAACCACGGACACTATATACGCCAATGGCATCATCACCCATGCAATCGGGATCGCGGGAGTACACAACGCCAGCATTATCTGCTTCCACCATGGGAATAACAAGGATTGCCATGGCTGTTTCGCTGTCGGTAAGACCATTAGTAATTCGGTAGGCGATGGCACGCGGGCAATACTTACCAGCCAGCACACGCTTATACGCTTCAAGTACGTCATTAGGCGGTACATCCAGTTCACTGGCGTATTGACCGGCAAATGATATCTCTCCATCCTCGGCCAAAGCACTCGAACGAACGGCGATCATATCGTCACCTTCAATAATCTCCGAAACGGCGAACCGGATACCGCGAGCGATTTCTTCAGGTACCTCAGCACCGAGAATCAGTTCCTGCATCTCTCCGGTCAAACGGGCTAGCAGGTCACGATCTCCCACCACCATCTGCCGAAGCAATGCTTCTATCTTGTCGCTAAGGCCATTGTAATCAATGAGATAATTAAACGCATTAGCTGTCACAACAAAGCCGGGAGGAACGGGCATGCCATCGATCTTGGCAGCACGTCCGAGATTAGACGCTTTGCCACCTGCTAACTTGGGAAAAGACGCTGCATCTTCCAGAGAAAGGATATACGGCGGCCCGACTTCGGGCTGATCCAACTCCAGCGACATGCGCACATAGAAATCTATTTTACGGAAATACTCCGGCAATTCCATGTACCCGGTGGGGTTCATTTCCACCAACTGACCAGCCATGGTTGATACGGCTTCAGAAAGCTTGGCCGCCAAATGATTCGCCCGCTGACGGTCAGCCAATGTCTGACCATAAAACAGCTCCTCAAGGTCAGCGATAAGCTCCAACGCAATAGCGTCGTGCTTGAGCAACGACTTGAACGCCTCATATTTACGCCGCAGTAATGTACCCGGCGCAAACACCTGGTATGACCAGTGTTTGAAAAGCTGTGTGAGGTGCATGGACTCCCCTATTCGCCGACGACTTCAGCGACTTTGGTTTCCAGTTCATCCTTATTGATCGGCTTGACGCAGTACTCCTGAGCACCCAAACGCAACGCTTCACGCGCAGTCTCGAGCGTAGGATATCCGGTCAGCATAATCGCTTTCATTCCCGGTGTGATCTTCTTGAGCTCTTCCAAAACCTCAACCCCGGTCATCTTCTTGAGTTTAATATCAAGAATAGCCAAATCTACCGTATTCTTACGGGAGAACTCCAAGGCATCCTCTTCCTCAGTGAAAGCAGTGACAGAATGCCCCTTACGCTCAAGGATTCGCTTGACCAGCATCCCAGCATCAGAAATGTCATCGACTACAATAATATTCGCCATAGTATCTCCTTATGGCCTGAAGGGGATATCCCCAGAATTATTCTCAGCAAGCTCAGTATCGTCAGCGTGATCCAACGGGAGATTCACTTCAAAAAGTGTCCCCTGTCCTACATCAACAGAACCGATATCCATGGGGAAATTAAAATCAATGGGCACCGGACTGGTAGAGAGTATTTCTCCATCATGATCCTCAATAATGCCAAATGAAACAGAGAGCCCCAGGCCAGTTCCCACACCGACTGGTTTGGTGCTGTAAAATGGATCAAAAATATTCTTAAGCTTTTCAGGCGGAATGCCTTCCCCACTATCAGCCACCCAAAGGGAGACGATTCCAGCAGGTGTATCAAGACGCGTACGGATAACAATTGCACCGCCACCAGCGGGCATGGCATCGCGCGAATTGGTCAACAAGTTGATCCACACCTGCTTGAGTTTCTCCGGGTCGCCATAAATAACAGGGAAGCGATCATCCAGTTCCGTTACGATCTCAACATGATCAAGAGAGAAAGTATGACGCACCAGAGACACGGCTTCCATGACCGAATTATTGAAGCACATCTCGCGCTTGGCCGAATGATCCTGACGGGAAAATCCGAGTAAGTCGGCCACAATTTTCTTGCACACCTTGGTCTGCTTTTCGATGATGACAAGATCAGAATGAATCTGGGTATCCTCTGCCACATCTTCCTGAAGCAACTGCGCGTAGCCCAGTATGATACCCAGCGGTGTATTAATTTCGTGGGCAACACCGCCAGCCATCAGGCCGAGAGATTCCATCTTCTGCGCCTGAAGCAACTGCTTTTCATACCCCTTGATATCCGTGATATCGCGTGCCGTTCTCAGCAGGCCGGAAATTTTACCATCTTCATCATAAACCGGGATGCAAACTACGTGGAACCAGCGGTCCCCATCCTCGTCCACAATCATAGTCTGCTTGTCCAACCGTTCGCCCGACATCAGGATATCGCGAGACTCCATATGCAAATCTTCTGCGACCTGTTCATCGAACAAATCAAAGTCGGTTTTCCCTATGATTTCATGGAGATCAAGTCCAACATATTCTGCAAAACTTCGGTTACCGCCCTGATAGCGCATGGTGGTATCCACCAGAGAAACCCTATCTGGCGTCACATCAAGAATGGTACGCATAAGTCGCTGCTGATCACGCAAATTTCGCTCGGCATCTTTCAATTCGCCAATGTGCGTTTTAAGCGAAAGAGCCATCACATCGAAGGTCTCTGCCAAGTCCTGCAACTCGTCGCCGGAGCTTTCTCGATGCACACGGCAATTCTGACAAGAATCCTGTCTATCTGCCGTAAAATCATTATCATCGCAGTCCGGGCACAACGTTCCGGCAATATACCAACACCGTCGTCGTTTATCGCCATAAGCAGGACACGCTTTCAGCCCACAGTTCTGCCGCTCCCAACAATGAGTGACATCGGACGGCCCTGAGCGAGTATCCAGATTTCCCATCAGCATAGCTTCGGCATGTTCACGCAACAAAGCGATACGATGCGCGACCCGGCGCGCAAAAATGGACCCAAGTGCAGTAGATAAAAACAGCACACCAGCAACCAATCCAGCCATGGTTGTAAGCTGCTGTTGAACTGAAGCATTGATGCGTGTTTTGGACAAGCCAACACGCACGGTCCCCAGCCTATTCCCTCCCACAGAAACAGGAGAGGCAAAGTCGTAAATTCGATACGGCCCATCAGCCAAAAGCTGAATATGAATCTTAGAGCCATCCATAACGGAATTGGCCTTAACCAAATCAACCGGAAATCCCTTATGATAGGAATGTGCGAGAACATGGCCAAGATTATCCTGCACGAATACATAGAGAATATCCCCGACAGACACCTGTTCATCGACCATGTTCTTTAGCCGCAAAAAGTCACGAGCCAGCAATGGATCAACCGCACGAGCAGCCAGTGTTTCCACCAAAGTGGAGCCACGTTTCTTGCTCTCTTCGACCAACGCCTTGGCCGTCATATTACCAACCAAAGGCAACAGCAAAAGAGCCATCAAAATAAGAATGGCAGCAATACCCAAGTTGAGCTTGGTACTGAATTTCATTTTGGAAAACAGTCGAATACGCATCATTTCCAATCATCCAACCCAAGTTTGTGCGCCAGATCTCTGACCAGATCATAGTCTTTATCTACAGCGGGAATAATACCGCGCACTCCAGCCGCGGATAGAATCTTACGTTGTGCTTCCCGATTGAAATTCAGAGCAAACATGGCCTGCCCAATGGAATGCACTACCGCAGGATCAAGGCCTTTGCGTGCTGAGTAAACCCAGCCGGGAAATGGCTGAGTCACCGCCAGCACGCGGATATCACTCAAATCGATCTTCTCAGCGACGACATCCAATGTCCCCTTGCGAATGGTACCAATATCGTACGCTCCCGCATGGACTGCCAGCACGACTTTTTCCTGCTTCCCACCGGGGCCGGGAGCAAAATCAACCTGAGCGAAATCTGGTATCTGCAGGCCGCTGTCATAGAACAACCCCAATGGGAAGAGATAACCACCAGCAGACCCCGGATCAACGGCAATCCACCGTTTCCCCTTACAATCTTCAATGCTATCAATAGTAGGATTATCTGCCCGACAGATCACTTCACCCTGAAAATCTGGTTTACCAGAGGGCTCCACAATACGAGCAAACGCAGTGGCCCCAGCATCGGCCAGTTTGATGTACACAAACGGATTGGAATACGAGATATCAATCTCGCCCCGTTCAACCATCTTGATATGCTCATCAAAGGTATCAGGGAAAAGCTGGCGAAGTGGCAGCCCTGTTGTCGTGCGTAAATATTCGAGCAAAGCTCGATGTCGCTGATAGGAAATAGTATGGGAGTACTGCGGAAGATAGGCGTAAGTGATCGCCTCAGTCGACTGAGGAGCCACAACCCTTTCCCGCTTGGAAAGATCAACTTTCACAACGGACTCGGTCTCACCACATCCGACAAGGCTAAGCGCAAAGATTACCAGTATAAATACCGGCATCAAGCTGCGTGTAAATCGTCCCCCGGCTTTCGAACCGAGTGTATTTGCTATTCTCATCATTTTCCGGCGTTTATCACGCCACCCTTAAAAAGACATCCGGTCAAACAATACAGTATTTTAACACCCAATCCAAGGCATTATAGCACTTGGCAACAAACAACTAACCCCGTATGACTATCCAAGAACGAATTCATGTGCCTACAAGGAGAAATTCAATGGCTACGACATACAAAATTCCCATGAGCAAAACGGTCATCACCATGTTCCTGCTCGCCGTAATCGCTGTAACCGCCGCCGTGGTCTGGTCCTTCCGTTCCGGCTTCATGTGGTCCGGCATCTGCCTCATCGCCGTAGCAGGTCCGCTCTCCATGTTTTACTGGTATATGATTTACATCACACCCAAACGCGCCACCGTCGCAGTCGCAGATGAAGGCATCCTGCTTTCCGCCCCGCCCTTCGCCAGCGCCGTCATCCCATGGGCATCTGTAACCAAACATTTCCCGGTTGATCTGACCACCGACGAAGACTTCAAAACCGTCAAAACCAAAAAATTCATGAGCTTCGGCGGATACAAATCAGGACTCATCGAAATCCCCAATTCCAAAGAAGCAGTTATCGTCACCAACAAAACCAACGTACTCTGCATCCAAACCGAAGACCGTTACTACCTCCTCGGCCCCGCCGACATGGAAGGCTTCGAAGCAGAAGTAAATAAGATCCGAGGCTGAGAAAGCCTCCGGCGGCTGGGGGAAGGGAGAGAAAAACCCTTTGAAAAGGGTCTTTCTCTCCCTTCCCCCAGACCCCCATCCC
>PPCM01000264.1_pt1 | contig 62930 bp, 58 predicted proteins | sample 1555541 | NCBI WGS metagenome assembly PPCM01 (sample SAMN05284479, study PRJNA326546) | Marine sediment metagenome, whole genome shotgun sequencing project. | isolation source: marine sediment | place: Germany: Wadden Sea | collected 2012-09-05 | reverse complement strand
TGACCCGAAGCGTGATCATGGTGTTATGTGACGTCATTACCAAAAACCGATGCCATAAAATCAACCACTTATTGATTACACTTAACATACCCTATCTTCTCATGTATTAGATCAAATTCATGTACTAACTTATTACCGAATATCCAAACTTTCTTCAGCCATGGATGACCTAAATATCCCCAGTCAAAATCAGTAGATATAAAAAAGTAATAATCTCCATCTGGATAGTAATCTGGAAAATACGCATTATATCCTCCATTCATATACCTATCATCACAAACAAAAATCGAATTACTATCCATCTGAATTCTAGGATCAAATCTGAAACAACTATGCTGCCAGTCCAATGCATATATATAGTCATCATTTGACATACAATTTGAAAGAGCGAGTGAAATCTCCTTTTCATTATCGTCTGTAGTCAGTAAATTTACCTTACTAATATCGTATATTTCATAACAGGTACTAATTACAAATGGTTCAACATCATCTTTTATGCTTGGATTAAAATGTAAAAAGTTGTCAACCATAGCCCAAGCTCTTTTCGTTTCTTGCTCATCCATTAGAGTAAAACATCTGTCCATAGTTCACCTCAGCTTCTTATAATTAGAGTACATATAAAATCAAATAGATCTTCTTAAATGTATTTTTGTAAACTTAACTGGTAATTATGTCACATAACTCCTCTATCAACGCCTTTCACTAAGGTATAACTTAGTGAACTACTATTGCGTTAATTGTTTACTTACCGTTGCTTTTTTTCTTATAACCAGATGCTTAGCGTGTAAATTGTTCTATTATGCTTTTGCATGGCGTATGGCGATAATAATGCTAAAATCGGAGTTGGTCAAGGGGGTTCTTGATCTTCTGGATCGAACCGATAGACACATGGGTATAGATCTCAGTCGTCTTACTGCTCCCATGACCAAGTAACTCCTGTATAAACCTCAAATCAACACCACTCTCCAGCAGATGTGTAGCAAAAGAATGTCTCAGGCTATGAAAGGTTACATCCTTTTTAAGGCCTGCCTTCTTAACAGCATCATTAAACACATGCTGTAGGGTCCGCATGGATATAGGACCATCTTTGTTCACATTCTCAAACAACCAATACTCAGGCCTATATTCTTTATAATACCCCCGTAACTGGTCCAGCATCTTTTCAGACAGAATCGATTGTCTGTCTTTACGACCCTTACTCTGTTTGATGTTAACCACCATTCGGTCACTGTCAATGTCCTTTATGCACATATTCGCTACTTCACTAACCCTAAGGCCACAGGAATAGGCAAGCATCAGCTCGGTCTTATGTTTGACATTGTTGGTGGCATTTAAGATTCTAACCACTTCGTTGCTACTAAGGACCTTGGGCAACTTCTTCTCTTTCTTTGGCCGTTGAAGTCGCATGATGTCAGCTTCCGCAATGTTGGTAAACTTCCTTGCATAAATTTTAATCGCATTAACGGCCTGGTTACAGTGGGAGTGACTTGATTGTCTGTCCTCTAACAAATACCTCAAATATCTATTGATGATTCCAGTATCACAATCACCATTTGAAAATGACAAAAAAAGTCTCAAGTGGCTCTTATAGGATTTAATGGTTGTCTGGCTGTATCCTAATCGAATCAAATCCCCTTCAACCGAATTCATTCTTGCAGTAATCTCTTCTGGAAACTCGTAGTGTTTGATTCCATTAAACAACTCATCAACATCCTTATACCTAGCAAGTGGCAATTGCCAGTACTTTTCTTTCTTGATCCATCTACCACCAAGTGCCTTTATTTTCTCGATGTAGTATGGGTTAAAATCAATTTCAACTTTTACGCAATCAGATTCCTTACTAACCCTCATCTTATGGTATCCTAGCCTTTCGTAATCCCAACACAATTAATATAATCATAGAATAACAGGACCCAAAATAATAAAAAAGCGCCTTCCAAATCCATCGGAAAGCGCACATTAAAACACATTCATATATTTTACCTATTATCTATTCTCTATACTCTCCATGATTATTTTAACATTATCACCAGAGTAGGGCAATAGAATTTATAAGGATTGAAAGAACTTATCTGCTGCTTTTGCCAAGTTGATCTTGGCATTTTTTGTAATCATTTCTTCTGTTTCCCTTCCATTGCTTGTTGGAATCACTTCTTTGATTCCATAGGCATAGACAGCTTCATATCCCTCACCAGTACAACCAACTATGGCTGTAACAGGTATGTTCTTTCTTAGACAACGTTTGCTTACACCAACAGGCACTTTACCAAAGACGGATTGCCCATCTAATCGACCTTCACCGGTAATAACCATATCTACCCCTTGCAGTTGTTCATCAAACTTGATTAGGTCCAGTACCGCTTCTATGCCTGGTCTTAACCTGCCATCTAAGAATGTGACCAGTGCTGCACCAAGACCGCCTGCTGCTCCTGCACCTGGGATCTCATTGATGTCTTGACCTAATAAATCTGTTAAGAGACATGCATAACTTTCCATACCTGACTCTAACTTCTCCAGTACTATGCCACTTGCCCCTTTCTGGGGTCCATAGACTTGGGTTGCTCCCAAAGGTCCCGTCAGGGGATTTGTTACATCACAGATGACTTCGATTTCGACGTCATGAAGACGTTTGTCTAGACCTGTCATATCGATGCGTTTAACCCTTACTAGGTTGCCACCAGATCCATCTACTATATCATGACCATGTTCATCCATAAATCTGATGCCAAGGGCCATGGCCATGCCCATACCACCGTCATTGGTGGCAGAACCACCTATGCCAATGACAATTTTTTTAACACCTCTAACAAGGGCGTCTAAGATCATTTCACCGGTACCAAAAGTTGTCGTCTTAAGGGGGTTAAGCATATTGTTTTGTAGGTGAATGATGCCTGAAGCTGCTGCCATTTCCATTATGGCCACTTGGTCTTTCAGCCCATAAGTTGCATCTATTGGTTGACCAAGTGGTCCTCTAACCCTAACCTTAATTAGGTCTCCTTGAAGGACAGACACAAGGGCATCAACGGTACCCTCACCCCCGTCTGCAATGGGGACCTGGATGACCTCAAGGTCTTTGATATGTTTATGCCCTTGCTCTTCAATTACCTGAATAACCTCTCTTGATGTCATGGTTCCTTTAAAGGAATCAGGTGCTATGAGTAATTTCATAAAAACTCCTTTATAAAACTTCTGGGTTTACACAAGTATTTGGTGCACCACCATTTAATACACTAATGATATTATCCACAGCTATCATACCCATATTTGTTCTAGTTTCAATGGTTGCTGATGCAATATGTGGTAGGATCGTTACATTGTTTAGATCTGCTAAACCTTCACATAACAATGGCTCTTCTTCAAATACATCTAAACCTGCTGCAAAAATATCTTCATTCTTTAGAGCTTCTACTAAAGCCGCTTCATCTACTACAGGTCCTCTAGAAGTATTAATCAAAACTGCTGACGACTTCATCATCTTTAGTTCATCTGTGCTAATGTAATGCGTGGTTGCTGGCAATAGTGGTACATGAAGTGAAACAAAATCTGATTCTTTCAGTAATGTTTCTTTATCCACAAATGTGCCACCGGTAGCCGCTTCAAAATCTGGGTTAGCTTTTACATCTGTATATAGAACCTTCATGTTAAAGCCTACAGCCTTCTTTGCAAATGCCGTCCCTATTCTACCTGAACCTACAACACCTAAGGTTCTGTTTGTGATATCTTGTCCTATGTACATCAGTGGACCCCAGCCTTTATAAAGCCCAGCCCTTGTGAACCTATCAGCTTCAACAACACGTCTTGAGGCTGAGAAGAGTAAGGTCCAAGCAAGGTCAGATGTTGCTTCATCTAACACACCTGGCGTATTTGTCACTATAACACCATTGTTTGTAGCATCTTCTGTATTAATGTTGTTGTAACCCACTGCATAATTGGCAAATATTTTACACTGGTCACCAGCCGCCTTAAATACCTCATCGTTAATTGTATCTGTAAGTAGGCAAAGGACACCATCCATACCCTTTACCCCTGCAAGTAACTCTTCTTTGGTTAAGACACGGTCTTCTTTATTCATTGTAACATCAAAAGCATCAAAAAGTTTATCCATCGCTGCTTGAGGAATTGGTCTTGTAACAAATACTTTTTTCTTCATGGTTATATTCTCCTAAAAATTAATCAAAGGCAATTATGCCCAATTATTTTTCCATTCACTAAGGGTTGCTTCTATTATATCGATGATTGAGTCTTTATCCTTCTCTTCTAAAGTCCGGATAATGGCCTCATGATTTTCAATACTTCTTAGTATCCCATTCTCTTGATGTATTGATTTTTCAATGTAGGCTGGGATAAAATTCATTATTGTTGCTCCAATCCTTTGTATTAGTGGATTAGCTGTCATATCTAGTAGGGTTCTATGAAATTTGATGTCTTCCTTCAAATAAAAGTCAACGTTGATTTGTGCATCAGCTTCTTCATTTAGGAAGTGTCCCTTTGTTGTTTCTACTAATGACTTTAAGGTTATGATTTCTTCTTGTGTCAGTTTATCAATCGCGCAAAAAATAATCATACTCTCAAACATCACCCTAAACTCATAGAGGTCTGTACTGGATTTTGGCTCAATGATCAAACTAAAAATAAGTGGATCAAAAAAATTCGGTGCTATTTTACGAGCTATGTAAGTCCCTTTTCCACGCTGAATCTCCAGTATTCCGACGGCACTTAATATTTTTATGGCCTCTCGGATTGAATTACGACTCACCCCTAAATGTTCAGCTAATTCTATCTCTGTTGGTATCTTGTCCCCAGATTGATATGCCTTACTGATAATCAAGTCTGTGATTTGATCAACAACATGGCTAACAACAGATTCACTTCTAATCTTATCAAATTGTAGATTTTCCATTGTTTTCCTCAATTCTTATATGCTAAGGCGTCATACCCTATCCTAAATAGATATGACGCCAAAGGATATAATTGTATGTGTGTGAAACGTTGTATGTATCATTAAAACCATAGGGTTCTAATTTTGAATTTAGTCTATTCCTCTTCTACAACAATCTCTTCGTTCTTATCTGATCCTTTGATTGTTGATCTAATTTGATTAAAGATTGTGATACAAATTAGTATAAAGAAGACAAGTGAAATAGGTCTAGTAAGGAACACCATCATATTACCATTGTTGGCAGATAAAGCTGTTCTAAATTTAATATCAATCATATTACCAAGAATTAAACCAAGGACTATTGGTGCTGGCGAATACTTCATTTTCATGAAGAAGAAACCAACAATTCCAAAGATAAACAACATAACTAAGTCAAATTTTGATAAGCCGATTGCATAAGCTCCAATAACGGATAATGCAGCAACGATTGGCATTAAGTAAACTGTTGGTACTTTCAGTATTTTTGACATTGGCTTTGCAAGTAACATACCTACAATCCATAATGCAAAAACTGCCAGTAGTATGAGGGCTGCCATTTCACTAATAAAGCCTGGTGATTCTATATTAATCATTGGTCCTGGTCGAATACCGTGAAGTATCAATGCACCAAGTAGTACTGCTGCAGGAGGTGATCCAGGTACACCAAGTGTTAACAAAGGAATGGTTGCACCACCAATGGCTGCATTGTTGCCAACTTCTGGCGCAATAGCACCTTCATATAAACCAGTACCATATTTATCTTTATCTTTACTTGTTTTTCTGGCTGTGTCATAAGCTACCCAAGCTGCAACGTCTTCACCAACACCTGGTAAAGCACCAAGTCCTAGACCAATTAAGGCAGATTGAACAATGACACGTAGTTTTGAAAATACAACTTTAAAGACATTTACTTTTACAGTATTATCTGAATCTTTTGCCTCAGATACTTGGAATTTTCTATTCTCAGCAAAGGCCTTGATTACCTCAGGTACTGCATAGAAACCAATCATAGCTGGTATAACAGAAATTCCTGATAGAAGGTTAGGGTTCCCAAAAGTAAACCTTGAAATACCTTCAACACCATCAAGTCGAATAAAGGCAATGGATATACCAATCAAGCCACCAATCCAACCTTTTATGGATAAGTCTTCTGCTGCTACTGATCCACATATTAAAACACCAAATAGTGCTAACATAAAGAATTCAGCAGATTGGAATTCAAGGGCAACCTTTGTTAATGGTGGTGCTAAAAGTGCAAGGGCTAATACGCCGATGAGTGTTCCTACTATTGAAGCAAGTCTTGTCACTTTAATAGCCGTTTCTGCTTTTCCTTGAAGGGCCAGTTGATGACCATCAAGGGCTGTTGCAGCTGCGGATGCTGTCCCAGGTATATTAAGAAGTATCGCTGAGATACTACCACCATAGATACCACCAACATAAACACCCATTAGAATTGCAAATGTATATTCACGAGGTACGTTATAAGTTAATCCAGTCAATAAAGCTATACCCATTGTTGCCGTCAGTCCAGGAAGGGCACCAATTATGACACCAAGCGCTGTTGACGCTAGCATCAATAAGATGATGTTGACGGACAATAAATCGACAAATGACTGAATAAAAGTCACTAAGTTCTCCATATCATCTCTCCTTCTATGGCAATGGGATCATTGCTAATTCACCAAAACCGTATGTAATCACGATAGTTGCTATGATGCTCATAATGATTGAAAAACCAATCTTCTTTGGTGTTTTATCATTAAAAATAATCATAAATGTAGTTAAGAAAATAAATGTAGCAATTTCATATGGAATCCATTTGATTGGAATCAATACAAAGATATAAACTGCAAGTAAAGCAATGACACCAGATGCTACTAGAAATTCTCTAGTTTTTAAAAATCTAGTCACTTTTGTACTTGTAAAAAAATCAAATCTTGCGCCATCTTTTCTTGCTCTAAGGAATAATAATGCGGCACAGAATAACAATAATGCGGAGACGATAATTGGGAATAAACCTGCTGATTTAAACCAATCTTTACCTTTTTCTAGTGTATTTAACTGTAGTCTTAGTGCCATAATAAACATGCCAATAGCATACAATGCAATGACGATACTCATGATCATGTCTGATCTTCTCAAGCTACTTTTCTCCATAAAATTGCCTCCTCTCACTTGAATCATTACCTATATGATTCATAGTTCATTTTTATAAGCCATGAAGCATATAGGTTATAGGTTGTTGGTTGTCCGATGTTTCATTTCATTTAATTGGAAGGTGCGTTACCACACCTTCCAAATTTGTTATAGGGTAGTATTTAAGGTTGTATGACTGTCCTTATGGCTTAGGAATGTCAAAGTCTTCAGGTGAATACTCTGTAAGTCCCATATCTTGAAGCATCCAAGACATTGTGCTTTGAGCCTTTGCTGCAAATGCTCTTGCTTCTTCGCCTGTTAAGTTGTAGATAACTGCAAATTGATCTTCTGCAAATTTAGCAATCTCATCTGATGCCATTGCTTTGTCAAATGCTTCTTGTAAAGTTTTCACTTTAGCTGGATCAGTGTCCTTAGGTACCATAAATCCGATAAATTGGCTAAGTGGTAAGTATGCTTCAAGTGCTGGCACTTGGCTTGTTACCGCTGGAATAACACCAAATCCTGGGAAGTCATAGTCATTTGTTTGAATCGCTGCTAGTGGAATTAAGTCGCCAGACTTGATAAAGTCTGCTACTTCACCCGCTGAAGCTGTTACAAGTGCTGTTTCTCCAGATACACAAGCTGTAATCGCTGGTCTAGAACCATCATAAGTAACATTTCCTAGTGGCACATCACCATATACTGGGAATAATTGAGCAAGTAAGAACCAAAGACCACCTGATGTTGATGCTACTTTGATTTCTTCTGGTGCTGCAGCTGCTTTTGCAACTAAATCTTCAAGTGATTCAAGTCCTGAATCTTTGTTAGCACAAAGAAGACCAGGTGATCCACCACCAATAAAGTATTCAAAATCTTCAGTTGTTTGCTCCATACCTGTCATAACAGGTACTAATAATGGTGTCTCTGATGTACCAAGGATTGTGTAACCATCATGTTCAGCTTCCCAAACATAAGCTTGTCCAGTTCCACCTGGTCCACCACCCGTCATGTTGTTTACAAGAATTTTAACCCCAAGAGGTCCTTCCATCGCCGCTGATAAGGCACGGTTCCAAGAGTCAGTTCCTCCACCAGCACCAAAAGGTACGATGTTGTTAATTGGACGCTCTGGATAAGGTTCCATTTTTTCTTCTTCTTTTGCTGGTTCTTCTTTCTTAGTTGTATCAGTTTTTGCAGTTGAATCTGCCTTCTCCTCAGCTGCACATGCTGCAAAAAGTGATGTAACCATTACCATAACGAGTAACATTGATAGTAACTTTTTCATAATTGTAAAACCTCCTATTTTGTTTGTTCGTTGCTAGCCTCCTATACCTCAGGGTGACTGTACAGTCCGCCATGCTCTATTAGAATAGGAATAAGGTCTCTCACCTTGTCACATCAGAATATGTGACTACCTTATGCCTATTGTAACACGTTTTTAACTTCGTCAAAACCTGATTTACCGATTTTGAAGATTGGTACACCTGGATCATCATGTTGTACTTGACTCATAGAGATTTGTGCAAATGTAATGACGTCAACTTCCTTGGCTAACTCAGCAAGTGCTTCTCTTACAAGTTCATCATGTTTTGGTCGATCACCAGCACATAAGATATCAAATGCACCATCAACCACCTTAATTGTCACATCAATATCTTTACCTTGAAGCGCTGCTTCTTGATCAAGTAGACGTTTCGTCGCAATTGGACTTGTTGGTAACGTAGCAAGGATACCAATTTTTGTCCCAGCAGCAACAGTCATTTTAGCAACTGGCTCATCAATGTTGAACATTGGAATATTAACAAATTTTCTTGCATAAGCTGCAGCTTCATTTACTGAAGTACATGTAACCATTACACAATCAGCCCCATTAGCTTCTGCCGCCATGGCATAATGCATAATTCTCTTAGCAACACCGTTGGTTAATTGTCCAGCACCAAGTGTTTCGGGTAATAAACTGTCATCTGCAATGTTAAAAATCTCAACATCTGGGTTCTCATCAAGAAATGGTTTTGCAAATGGGTTGTAGATCATATCCATAAATTGATTAATTGTATGGATTAAGTAAACTCTCTTTTTCATTATAATGCCTCCTATTTAAGTAGCTCATGTGCTGTTCTAACAATGGCTGTACTATCCATGTTGAATTTTTTGAGTAAGTCATGATAAGGGCCACTTTCCCCAAATCTATCGTTTAATCCGACTTTTCTCATCATACCTTCTGCTTGTTCAGCCACAACATCTGCAACCGCACTTCCAAGTCCATTCATAACATTATGGTCTTCCACTGTAATGATATGTTTTGTCTTAGCCAAAGTTTTCTTAACTAATTCAACGTCTAGTGGCTTAATCGTATGCATATCAATCAGTTCTACAGAAACACCTTCTGATTTAAGTACTTCTGCTGCTTTTAAAGCTTCATGTAACATGTCACCATTAGCGATGATGGTTAAATCTGTTCCCTCAGTTAAGACTTTACCTTTGCCTAATACAAAAGTGTCGTCCGCATTATAGTGCAGTGGCATGGCATCTCTTGTGAATCTCATATAAACTGGTCCAACATGGTCTACAGCTTGCTTCATTAAAGCTTTACAAGATTCATAATCCGCTGGCATGACCACTGTCATATTAGGAATCGTTCTGTAGATCCCCATATCTTCAATCGCTTGATGGGTTGGACCATCACTTGCAGGTGTTAAACCACCATGGCTACAACAAACTTTTACATTAAGCTCTGAGTAGCAGGCACTTGTTCTAATCTGCTCTAACATTCTCATACTGCCAAATACTGCATATGTTGAAACAATTGGAATCTTACCTAAGGTAGCAAGTCCCGCCGCAACACCTGCAGCATTTTGTTCAGCAATACCGACATTCACATGTTGCTCTGGAAACTGCTCTTGAAAAGCAACTGTCTTCATTGACTTTCCTATATCACAATCCACTACGTAGACTTTATCGTTGTTCGCTGCAATCTCTAAGAGTACATCACCGTAGGCTTGTCTCGTTGCTATACCACTCATTATTTCAGCCCACCTTTCACTTCATTCATTGCTTGTTTATACTCTTCAGCATTTGGTGCTATACCATGCCACATTGGTACATTGGCCATAAATGAAACACCATTCCCTTTAACTGTCTTAAGATTAAGGCATATTGGTTTACCTTTACTTCTAAGAGCATTCATTTCTTCTAGAACTCTTAATATGTCTTTCATATCATGGCCATCGCCTTCAATGACTTCCCAACCAAAAGCTGAAAACTTAGCTGTCACATCACCGATTGGCATGATATCTTTGGTGAAACCATCATTTTGGATGCCGTTGTTGTCAACTATTGCTATAACATTATCAAGTCCGTATTTTGCCGCAGTTTCTGCTGCTTCCCACACTTGGCCCTCTTGGATTTCTCCATCACCTAGTGCTACAAATATTCTTGAGTTAATGTTGTCTCTTCTAAGACCGATTGCCATCCCTACACCACAAGATAAACCTTGACCAAGTGATCCAGTTGTCATATCAATACCTGGTACCTTATTCATATCAGGATGTCCTTGAAGTATAGAACCAAATTGTCTAAGTGTGTGGATGATCTCATAGTCAAAATAACCTTTTTGAGCTAACACTGAGTATACCACTGGGCAACTATGGCCCTTTGATAAAATGAATCGATCACGTTCCATCCAGTCTGGATTTTTAGGATCTATAGTCATCTCATCATAATAGAGAGCTGTTACATAATCAGCAGCTGATAATGAACCACCTGGGTGGCCTGATCCAGCTTCGTGTATCATGGTTAAAATCGTCTGTCTAAGTTCAATAGCTTTAGATTCAAGATAAGCTACTTTATCTGTTGTTGTTGCTGTCACGTATATTCCTCCTTCATATAAACCTTGGACGTCTAACGTACTACATACTACGTAGGATGTCTTATGAAGCAATAATATCATGGTCTTTGGTATATGTCAACATAAAATTACTAATTTTTTATATCTATTAGTTCATTTTATGTACACATTATATAAATAGGACGTAGGACGTATAACGTAGAATGGCTTATTTTCAATGATTAAACCGCTTACAAAGTGTATTTCCTAATCAATATGACCAACAAAGCCAAACTCAAATAAATATGTGTACATAAAAAAAAGCTTTAGCGTTAGCTAAAGCTTCGTTACTAGTCTTATTCCCAGTTTCTCTTCCACTCTTCCAGTGTTTGCTCAATGCTAAGGACAATGTGAGAGACATCTTTTTCAATCAATGTTTTAAGGATGGTACGGTGATTCTCTATACTACGTTCTATACCCTTATCCTGAGATATGGATTTCTTGATGTATTTAGGAAATAAACCTAAGATTGCCTCACCCATTCGTATAATCAATGGGTTATGTGTCGCCTGTAATAAAATTCTATGAAAACCTAAGTCTTTATCTACAAAAAAATCTATATCATCAAGATGTAAGTTATTTTTGTATGCAGCTTCCATCTCATCAATATTTTTTTCTAACTCATCAAACTCTTCTTGGCTACCATTACTTAAGGCTGTAAAAGCCACCATACTATCATACATTACCCTTAACTCATATAAGTCTTGGTTGGATTTTGGTTCTAATAACAAGCTAAAGATGAAAGGATCAAAGAAAGATGGCTGTACTTTTGTTGCAACATAGGTGCCTTGTCCTCTTTTCACTTCTAATACACCAAGAGCTGTCAACATCTTAATAGCCTCTCTAACAGAGTTCCTGCCAACACCTAACTGTTCCATTAACTCTACTTCAGTTGGGATCTTCTCTCCTGGCTTTATGGTCTCATTTAATATGAGGTTTTTAATTTGTTCAACAACGATGTCCACAACGGATCCACGTCCTACATTGGTTAATTCCATCTTACTCTCCTATAAAGGTTATAGTTCCCCTTTTTCTATTGCTATCTCATCTCTACGATGTTTTACTTCTGATAAAATAATACCTACAAACAGCCAAATGCCTAATACAGCTATAGAGAATTTAAAGCCACTTAGCAAATGTAACTCATAGCCATAGAAGGTTTCATTCATTCTAACACCATCTAATTTCAAAGATATTGTGGCATAATCCACGGACTGATTCAGAATGTCTTTTGCCTTAATAGCAAACATACTAAAAAATGGTATCTTCAACGCCATATAATTGAGGCCAATAATTACAAAGTTTAACATGGACAGATTTCTTACAATTGTGATGCCTTTAAGACGTCTTCCAATAAGTAATATTAACACACCCAAAACATTCACAAGTAATACAGCAAACATCGCCAACATATAATATCTGTGGATGAGGGTTGCAACTGACAGTGTATCAACACCACTAGGTCCAACAATCGTCTTATAGCTTGTTTCATTTAACTTGCCAAATTGGTACAAATCCATACCAGAGAAGACAAGAATTGGTGTTGTATCTGTATCACTTTGTCTAATCTGTGCTTCAACAGCATCTACTTCAAAATCTCTGATGCTACTATGTAAAAAAGGTTTGTTTTCTTCAGTTCTTATGGTTCCGATGTTCACAGCATTTTCATTTAATGTGAACCAGTTAAAATACAGACTTAGCGTGAATAATAAGATTATTGCCACTAACAAGAATCTTAAAGCTTGAACAACGATACTGCCTAGTGAATGTTCCTTAGTCGTTGTTTCTTTTTCATTGGCTTTGACTGGTTCATTGGTCTTAACCGGTTCTTTGGAAGGAACCAATTTAGGTAAGTTCAACTTTGGCATTTTAAACCCTGTTGATTTTTTCACCTTAGGCTTTTCCACCTTCTTCTCTGGTGTTTCTTCTGGGAATGTCGGTTCTATAGCGTCTTCCTCTAATATGTCTTTTATTATATTGTCCAAGTCCTCTTGTTCCGTCATCATGTGACCACATTCAGGACAAGGTCTAGTCGCTTCTTTTATGTCAAAACCGCACTGGCTGCATTTCATAAAGTCACCTCGTATACTACTCTTTCCATAAACTCATTATATTATATCATAAGGGGGTCGTGGGTGGTAGTCTGTAATCATATTGAAATCTGTTTACTTCCTGGAGCTTATTGTAGATTCGGTACGGCTGCAGAGACAGTATTTCGTCCTCAGTTATGACATCCGTGTCATAAAAATCGGATGTTCCACTCCTGTTCCACGGCTCAATACTATCTTCTACAACCTCCCTACCATCAACAACTCTAGCTCCGATGATATTTCACTAGCTAACGTTTATTGAATAAATAAAAGATTTATTAAAGAATTATGAGCTAATTTCATACTACCAACATTTATTTACATCATCAAAAAAGCTCTGGACTAAGCCAGAGCTTTTAGTAGGTATATTGGTTCTATGTTGTTTCTATCTTGTTTCTAATAAGTGACTCACTTCATTCTGACGATCACTAATGTCTTTTTCCATCGCTAAGGCTTCATCGATGTCAAAATGAACATATTCGTTATTTTTGAAAGCAACCACTCGATTACTCTCTCCATCACATAACAAGTCTACTGCTAAGGCACCCATCATCGAAGCATGCATTCTATCAACAGCAGTTGGGCTGCCGCCTCGTTGAAGGTGACCTAATATGGAGGCTCTTGTCTCAATGCCTGTCACAGCTTCAATTCTCTTTGCAAGTTCAGCAGATCCACCAACACCTTCAGACATAATAATCAGGTTGTGACGTTTACCACGGTTTCTATTCTCAAGTATTTTCTTAATTAACTCATCTTCACTTATATTCTCACGTTCTGGCAAATAAATATACTCAGCTCCGTTAACGATACCACACCATAGTGCTATGTATCCAGCATCACGGCCCATTACTTCAACAATAGAACAACGTTCATGTGACGTTGATGTGTCACGAATTTTATCAATGGCTTCCATAGCAGTGTTAACTGCAGTATCAAAACCAATTGTGTAGTCTGTACATGGAATATCAAGGTCAATTGTACCAGGAACACCAATTGTGTTGATACCAAGGTGTGCCAGTGTCATAGCACCTCTAAAGGAACCATCTCCACCAATAACAACCAGTCCATCAATACCAAAAACCTTACACATGTCAGCACCACGTTGTTGGCCTTCTTTGGTCATGAACTCCATACACCTAGCAGTGTAAAGCATGGTTCCACCTCTTTGGATGGTGTCAGATACACTTCTTGAGTCCATTTCAAATATATCGCCATTTATGAGCCCTTGATAACCTTTGCGGATACCCATGACTTTCTTACCTCGTGCTAAAGCTGTTCTAACAACTGCACGGGTTGCAGCATTCATTCCTGGTGCGTCTCCACCACTTGTTAGGACACCAATCGTTCTTATTTCTTTTGCCATTCCTTACCTCCACCTATTGCCTCTCTTTGTCATCAGCAATCACACATTTTTCCAGTTTAACTCATGGTAATTGTATCTTATAATCTTTAGAATTTCAATAATGATTTCACCACTCGAACATTCTCTTCACCTAGTATTTGACCAAGTTCTTTAAGACATTGTTCAGATGCAGATATATTGTATGAATGACCAAACTTACTCTGCTTCCGTGTATCTTTAAGGAAGGCAATAACAGTTGATGTTCCTGCATAATCCTTCATAACTCTCTGAATATCATTTATAGTCTCAGTATAGTGATCTTTATTCTCAAACTGCAGATAAACCTTACTCTGGGTCACATCATCTAGTTTACGAATGGATCGGCAAACAATTTTACCATCTTGATCTTCTTGAGTTGATACTCTACCTTTAACAACAACAATCTCATCTTCTTCCAAATAGTGTCTATTAGCCTCATAGTCTCTAGGGAAAACAACCACTTCAACAATACCGTATAAATCTTCAACAGATAAAAAGGCCATAGTTTGATTGTTCCTTGTTGTTTTAACAACCTTCTGACTGATGATACCTCCATACCTGACTTCCTGACCGTCAAAGACCTTAAAACTCCCATCAGCTTGAGGTATAAAATCCAAACTCTTCTGACTCATATTTTTCACAAGGATATCCCCATATTTCTCCAACGGGTGTCCTGACAAGTATATACCTAAAACTTCCTTCTCACTGGTCAAAATGTGGTCTTTAGAGAACTCACCTACATCTTTAAACTGATCGAGTTTAGTTGTTTGTAAGGTTTCATTCATATCAAAAAGGTTCATTTGACCTGCTATAGTTGACTTCTTAGAGTGATTTATGGATTCAACAACAGCCTTATAATTCTGCATATACTGCATTCTTGTACCGCCAAGAGACTGGAATGCACCTGCTTTGATTAAGTTTTCAATAACCCTTTTATTAAGGTCCCTCTGCTCCATACGTGTACAATAATCAGTTAGGGATATATAAGGTCCATTTGCCTCCCTTTCCTTAACCATATGATCGATTACGCCACGTCCAACATTCTTAACAGCTGCTAAACCAAATCGTATTTTGCCATCGGATACAGAGAAGTTGTAGTAACCTTCATTAATATCTGGTGGTAACACTTCAATCCCCATGCCTTTTAGGGTATATATATACTCAGCCACTTTGCCACCACCAAACATAACAGATGTTAAAAGGGCTGCCATAAATTCAACTGGGTAATAAGTCTTTAACCACGCCGTTTGATAGGCTATGATTGCGTAGGCTGCTGCATGTGATTTATTAAAGGCATATTTTGCAAAGTCTGTCATTTTATCAAAAATAATGTTGGCTGCCTTTTCACTAATACCATTGTTAACACAACCAAGAACACCTTCTTCTTCATTACCAAAAACAAAGTTGGCACGTTCACGTTTCATGACATCTTCTTTTTTCTTAGACATGGCTCTTCGTACTAAGTCACTTCGGCCATAGGTATAACCAGCTAACTTACGTACAATCTGCATAACTTGCTCTTGATAGACAATAACACCGTAGGTTGGCTTTAATATTTCTTCAAGCTCTGGACAATCATATTGAATGTTGCTGCTTTCTTTCTTACCTTTAATATAGGTAGGAATAAACTCCATTGGTCCTGGTCTATAAAGTGAAATACCTGCTATAACATCTTCAAGACTCTGAGGTTTTAAGTCCTTCATAAAGTTTTTCATACCTTCAGATTCTAACTGGAAAACACCTTCTGTTTTGGCCGCACCTATCAGTTCAAAGACCTTTTGATCATTATCATCAATCTTGGACATATCTATATCTATACCTTGAGATTGTTTGATATTCTTCACAGTATCTTGAATCACAGTTAAGGTCCTTAAGCCAAGAAAATCCATTTTCAAAAGACCAAGTCTCTCAAGGGTTGTCATTGGAAACTGAGTTGTGATTGCTTCATCATTCAGATTCAGAGGTACATAATCATGTACAGGTCTATCACAAATAACCACACCAGCAGCATGGGTTGAACTATGTCGTGGTAAACCTTCCAGTCTCCTTGACATATCTATTAGGTATTTAACCTGTTCATCGTCCTCATAATAATCTCTAAGTTCTCGACTCATCTTAAGGGCTTTGTCAATTGTAATCTTAAGCTCTTGAGGAATCATTTTGGCAACTTTGTCCACTTCATTATAAGGCATATCAAGAGCTCTACCCACATCTCGTATGGCTGCTCTTGCTGCCATGGTACCAAACGTAATAATCTGTGCTACTTTATCATCACCGTATTTCTCCACCACATAATCAATGACTTCTTGTCGACGTTCATAACAGAAGTCAATATCAATATCAGGCATGCTAACGCGCTCAGGATTCAGGAATCGCTCAAAGAGTAGATTATATTTCAGGGGATCAATGTCTGTAATTTTAAGACTATAAGACACAATACTTCCTGCCGCTGAGCCTCTTCCAGGTCCAACGATGATATCATTGTCGTTGGCATACTTAATAAAATCCCATGTAATAAGGAAATAATCTATAAAGCCCATTTGGTCTATTATGTTAAGTTCATAATCAAGTCGTTCAATATGTTCATCACCAACATGATCATACTTATCTGCTAGACCAGAGAGACAGATTTCTCTTAAGTAAGTCTTTTTATCCACACCTTCTTCTACTTCAAATAGAGGCAACTTATATTGACCAAATTCAAAATCAACCTGACAACGGTCAGCAATCATTTGAGTATTGGCAAGTGCCTGAGGTGCATATGGGAATAGAGCTGCCATCTGCTCAGGGGACTTTAGAAAGAACTGACCACCTTTATAACGCATCCGGTCTTCATCTGCAACCTTCTTATTGGTCTGTATACATAAGAGTATGTCGTGAGCCTCTACATCATCCTCATAAGTATAGTGGACATCATTGGTAGCCACTAGAGGTATATCAAGTTCTTCGCTCATCTCAATAAGGGCTTGATTTACAAGGGCTTGTTCTTCGTAACCATGGTCTTGAAGTTCCAGGTAGAAATTACCTTGTCCGAATATTTCGTTATAAGTCCTTGCAACTTCTTTGGCCGACTCCCTATTGCCCTTCATGATCTCACCAGGAATATGGCCACCTAAACAAGCACTAAGGGCTATAATTCCTTCACTATGGCGTTTCATGAGTTCTATATCAATTCTTGGTTTATAGTAGAAGCCTTCTATAAAGCCATCAGACACCATACGCATCAGGTTGTTGTAACCCACCTGATTCTCAGCTAAGAGTATTAAGTGATAATACATATTATCTATGCCAGCTTCTTTATCATGACGTGTCCGATTAGCTACATACACTTCACATCCTATTATTGGTTTTATACCTTGTTTTTTGGCTTCTTCGTAAAAATCTACTACACCATACATAACCCCATGGTCTGTAATCGCAACACTGTCCATGCCTAAAGCCTTGGTTTGTGCAATCATCTCAGGGATTTTACCTGAGCCATCCAGTAAACTGTACTGGGTATGTAAATGTAGGTGTGAGAACTTGCTTGTAGACATATAAATCTCCTTCAAAAATGGTTAGTCTCGTTTTTTGAGACTAACCATTGCAGAGTGAAGACAAAGTCTTCTCGCTGACAGATTGTGAGAAACAGATGAGTTTCAAGGAAGCTCTAGACAGCCTGGCGTGCGGTGTATATAAATACACAAAGGTCTGGTTGTTGTAAGCTGACGATGGAAATCGCTGTTTGTCTACAGTCTGAAATGGTTAGTCTCCTTCTTTGAGACTAACCATTATTCTATCATATTTATGAGGATATTTATAGACGACTTACCTTAAATGCATAATTTCATCTTCAATTCCTTGTTTGTAATTAAGATACCTTGCTACGGCGTATAGATAATCTGCTAATCGATTTAAGTATTGCATGTCTAAGGGATAATCATTTCCAACATACGCTCTGACAAAACTTCGTTCAGCCCGCCTAGCTATTGCCCTTACTACATGGGCATAAGTTGCTGTCAAATGGCCACTGTAGTACATAAAATTCTGCTGTTTTCCAAAAGACTCCGTCATAAGATCAATCTGTTCTTCTAATAACTTAATATCCGCTTCAACTATTAAGGCTTTTTCAAAGCCATAAGAGATATCTGTCCCTAATCTAAACAAGGCATATTGAACATCTCTTAGCTGACGATCTAGCTCTTCAAACTCAACTAAGGATCGCAAGTGACCAATAGCAGCATTTAATTCATCTACGTTTCCCTGTAACTCTAATCTATCATCTGATTTTTTTATGGCTTCACCAAGTATATTGGTCGTATAGCCTTTGTCTCCCTTTTTTGTATATATTTTCATCGTATCACTCCTTTATTGAGAACTGTTCTCTATTAGTATTTTATCACATATCGTGATTTTTAGCAAGAAGAAAGAGGCACCATAGGGTACCCCTTTTTAAATGACACTGTTATACTATATTAATTTCCAAACTATATCTCTTCGTTTTCGTCTTCTGTTTCTTCAACCTCAACTTCAACCAGCTCAGTTGGATCTGGCATCTCGTCTAAGTCCTCTTCTTCCTCATCTTCGATCTCAAACTTTTCAGAAGTATCTTCAATCTCTAGACCAGCAAATTTGATATCATATTCAATAATTAATAGTTTAGATGTGTCATCTTCACCATCATATTCAACATTATTTTCAACACCTGCTTTGTCAAAAGTTCCTTCAACTTTAACATTCCAATCTTCTGGCACTAATATTTCAATACCACAAAACTCTCCATAAAGTTTTAATGTTGCACTATCTCCGATCATTACAGCTTCTGATAAGTCAATCTCTAGACCTGCAAAAAGCACAGCCAATGAATCACCCTCAAACTCTTCATACTTCTTTTCTTCACCACTAAATGCTATAACTTGATCATAAGTTGCTTTTAGGTCCTTCATCTTTGCTGTCATCTTGTAAGCTGCATATCCTGTACCTGCTAATGCTGATAATCCAATAATTTTTCCTATCTTCATTTGTTACCTCCTAATTCTAATGATTGTTTATATCTTCATAATCTATGACTTGATTTTTGCCATTTGATTTAGCGTATTGAAGGGCTTCATTAACAATCTTCACCCAATCTTTAGGGTCCATAGAAGCTTCACTGTCTGCCACACCAAAGGAACAAGTGACTTGAATGTCATTAATAAATGTATGCTGAGCAATGGCTTTTCTTAATTTATTACCAAGCCAAGATGCCTGAATGTTATTGGTTGTAGGTACAATCACAAGAAACTCGTCGCCTCCCCAGCGTCCAAATGTATCCGTCAATCTAATGCTCTTTCTAATGACACTTGCCAATTCCTTTAGAATTTGATCACCAATTTCTTGGCCATACTCATCGTTAATTGGCATTAAATTGTCAAGGTCTAACATAATTACAGACGTTGGAGAATGGTATCTTTTACTTCGTTCCCACTCTGTTTCAAGAATCGTTTGAGTTTTAAGTCTGTTTGTCACTTTAGTTAATGGGTCTGTCTCGGAGATTTCTTTGACATACTCCACTTGCTCTTCAAGTTCTTTGCTCATTCGTACATATTCAGCTGCGATGGTGCCTAGTAGTAATTTTTGTTCCTCTTCGTTAGCACTTGCAACGGTGTCCAATAGATTGTCTAACAAGTCACTTTCAAGTACATCATACTTATTTCTGTTTCTTATTGCCCTCATAGCATTAACAATTGATTGGTTCATAAATTCCTCCTAATAGCACTTTCTTAGCCTTCTAACTTTGATCTCTTTTTATGTTCATACATGCGTTGATCCGCAAGAATGATTAATGCTTCATAATTTTTTTCATCTTCAGGGTACCTAACCATGCCATAGCTAAATGAAACTTTAATGGTTTCACCTTGATTGTTTAGTGGTTTCTGTGCAAAATCATCACTGATTCCTTGAAGGATCTCTTCTGCTTCTTCAATGGTTTTACCTGGCATTAAAATGTTGAATTCATCGCCACCATATCTTCCAAAAATACAATTAACATCTAGGTACTTTCTAACCGTTGTTGCATAATGAACAATCAATTGATCACCTGTTGAATGTCCAAAGGTATCATTCACTTCTTTCAAATTATTCAAATCTGTTGCAATAAATATATAAGGTTGAGGTGGCATTCTATGATACAACTCATGATGAAGTTCGTAGAAGAAACCTCTATTATAAATCTTGGTCATACTGTCATACTGAGATAGATATAGATTTTCTTTCATTACCTCAAAGAACTGAATCATCTTCCCTACTTCAAGAGCAAATATCTCAATTGTGTGAATATCCTTTTCATCAAAGGCATTTTTCTTACTACTATCAAGGTTAATCATACCCATAACCTCACCCATCACTCGAATAGGTGTACAGATTGTCGAACGAATACCCGCTGTTCCGGCTGCAATCAAGTCGTCCACCTTATCATCATTAGAGTGTAGCTTATTATAATTAACAGAATTCTTAATAACAACTGTTTTATCCATTGCCCCGTAGGTCTCTTTAAAAAGATATGTATCTGCTAAGCTAAGCTTCATCTGATCTAGTACATGTTTCTCAAAACCTCTTACAGCAACATATTTCACAACACTAGGATTTCTTACATCTAGAATCGATCCTTTATCACTAAGTGGCACCGCCTTAATGGCCGCATCAATGATGCTCTCGTAAAGTTCTTCATCTTCTTCATAGGAAGAAGTTTTATAAAGCAAGTCATATAAGATTTCTTTTAATTCTAAATCATTGGCCAAGTGGTCATGTTCTTCTTTGTAATTTCTAAAAGAGAAGTTATTGAACAAATGGGTTAATGTACCAGCCACTAAAATGGCAATGAGTATACTCATAAAGCCAAAAGTATTTGATGTATATAAGGATACTAGATAAGACGTACCTATTGATGCAATCATTACGAATGAACCAACTAAAAGATTCTTAAGGAAAACGGTAAATTTATCGTTCATGACACCCACCCTTATCTGCTTATCGCAAGCAAGAATTATTCATACTTTACTTAACTATTTTATCATAAATAATCTAACCTGACCATGATGTTATATTTGTACTGAAATAATTATATGCTATACTAGTAAAGATAGAAATAAATACCTGTTTTGGAGGATCAAATGTCAAAAGTTGCTATTATTAAATGTGAAAACTATAAACTCGATGAAGTCTATGAGGCTATTAAGAAAGGAATCAACTTAATAGGTGGTGTTGAAAGTATATTCAAACCTGAAGACCTTATATTACTTAAGCCAAATATGTTGGCCGCAGACCCTCCAGAAAAGTGTTCTACAACACACCCGGTTGTCTTTGAAGCTATAACAAAATTACTTAGCGAATCAAGCTACAAGTTAACATATGGTGATTCCCCTGCTTTCCACACACCTTTGACTGCAGCCAAAAAAACTGGTATGCATGATGTTGCTACTCGTTACAATGTTGCTCTTGCAGATTTTGAGTCAGGTGTTGATGTCTTTTATGAAGAAGCCCTTCAAAACAAGAAATTATTTATAGCAAAAGGAATTGAAGAGGCTGATGCAGTTATAAGTTTACCTAAATTAAAAACACACGGTTTTCAGAAAATGACTGGTAGTATCAAAAATCAATTCGGCTGTGTTCCTGGTAAACTGAAAGGTGAAATGCATGTTAAGTTACCATCTGCAATAGATTTCTCAAAGATGTTGGTTGACTTAAATCACTATGTGGATCCTGCCCTATATATTATGGATGGTATTATTGCCATGGAAGGTAATGGACCAAGAGGTGGTTCACCAAAGGAAATGGGTGTTTTACTCATATCTACTGATAGTGTAGCCCTTGACGCAACAGTGTGTCGAATGATTGACCTAAAGCCAGAACTAGTCCCAACAACTAAAATTGGTCAGGAAGTTGGCATGGGTTATTACTCTGAAGATCATATCGAATTGGTTGGTGATGACCTTAACCAGTTTAAACTATCTACTTTTGAAGTAGACCGAGAGCCGATCAAGCCATTTAAGGAAGGTAGAATGGTTAAGTTGATCAATAACTTAAGTGTACCTAAGCCTTTTATTAAGGAAAAAGACTGTGTTCAGTGTGGCGTCTGTGTCCTAATGTGTCCTGTGGAATCAAAGGCAGTTAACTGGGATAATGGTGATAAGAAAAAAGCACCTGTCTATGACTATAGTAAATGTATCCGATGTTACTGTTGTCAAGAATTGTGTCCTGAAAGTGCCATTGAACTTGATGTACCACTACTTAGAAAAATCTTTGATAAGAGATACAGATAGTTTTACAAGAAAAACATTCTTTGATATACTATTTTTTATTGATATGTGAAGCAATATAGGAGGAAAGTTATGCATCAGGCAAAATGTTGTGAAGATGACGTTTTTATTGAACAAATTAAAGAAAAACTAGAATCACCAGATGTTTTAAATAATCTGGCCGATTTTTACAAAATATTCGGAGATGGGACACGTCTTAAAATTCTAAGTGCCTTACTAGAAGGTGAAATGTGTGTTGGGACCATAACGGACATCCTTCAGATGACCCAATCATCTGTCTCACACCAACTACGCACTCTTAAAAGTGCTCGATTAATCAAGTCTAGAAAAGATGGCAAATGGGTTTACTACAGTATTAACGATGACCATGTTAAGACCATCTATGAGATGGGCTTAAGCCACATTAAAGAAACGCTTAGTTAAACGATAGAGGACCTTAGCCAGAGGCTAAGGTCCTTATTATTTACTCACTATTTACGATTTAGGTTGCTGCACCAGCAGCAGCTGCTGAGGATGCCGCCATCGCCGCAATCATAGCCGCCTGTTGAGCCGCAATGATTGCCTCAATAGATAGACTAAGAGCTGTCTCTACAACAGTTCCTTCAGATTGTTCTTTCACATACTCACTGGAAATCAAGGCAGAAGCCATTAATAAATTCATACCTTTGCCTAACCATTTATATTTCTTACGTGTTCTTAAATCACTGGCAACTTCAACCAAATCATCCATTAAGGCTCTTTGATCACCTTGAAGTAGACCAATAAGTCCAAGTGCAGGGTAATAATCCGAATACACTTTTAGCTTGTTCTCTTTAAGCACCTTATTTATGTACACAACATCATCTACAGTGTCTCTTAAGGTCTTATTGCTAAAGGCTAAGATATGTGACAACATTTGTAAACCATTACTTTTTGTAAACCCTTGTTGATTAAGGTCTTGATAATAGGCTTCAAGGTCATCTACCTTGTGTTCTGTGTCTGCTAGTAATATGGCCAAAGCATAATCATCACCACTTGTTAGGAATGGATGGTTTGCTTTCATTTCTTTATGAATCGCTTTTGCCTTCTCTAAATGGCCTTTAGGATCTTCACCTCTATAGGCTGTGGTAAGGGCATATAGGGCCATCGGCTGATACATAGATTGCTTAAAACCAACAGATTTTAGCACTGGTTGAAGGGCAGCCATTTTGTCTAATTGCTGCTCAGGATGGTCACTATTGACTGACAACATACCAGCAATAGCAAACATCATATTCCCTCTAAAAGGTGAAAAAGAACCTGTTGATGATTTAATGTACTTCTTCATCCCAGCTATTTTCTCTACATCCACCTTCTGGTCTTTCATTGCATAAGTTAAAGCAACAAGGTGACGAGCCATATCTAGGTCCCATTTAAAAGGTTTTTTCATTACTTCATAATTTTCTAACATTAATTGAATCTTTTGCTCATATATATCTTTCATTGTTGCCTCCTTTGAATATTCTTTATTATGGATATAAGTATATCCGACACTCAAAGGCTTGTACAGTTCACTAAAAGACTAATATATATGAAATCAGACCATCTATGACCTCTTTAATTCTATAACGTTCACTAGGTCTATTTCTTAATGACCATAGGGATGAAAACTCATCATACCAAGATTCAATTCCATGGATCAGGGCTTCTCTAATCTTCTCATCTACTATCTTACCACTGTAACGGTGATGCAAAAAGAGTCCAAATAGCAATGTCCACTGCATAGCCTGGATGTCATTTAGGTGCTCAGCAATATCCATTTTGGCTAAGTCCTTCACCAGACAACCTCTAAGCTTTATTGAGAGTAGATCTAATTGATCGATTTGTGCGACAAGAGTTTGCTCCTCAAGACATCTGAATTTCTCTGATACATCCCCATAGGCAGAATCACCAAAGGCTTTCTCATAATACCATTTCATCAAATCTTCCCAATCAACGATTTGACACTTTGATACTTGGTATAGACAATCCACAACATCCTCATTACCATATAAAAGCTCACTTGCCGTCTTATGAAGAAGCGTCTGATCCACTTCTGATGACTGATTCCAGAAACAGTTTGCTCCATATAGAACATAAGGTATTGAACGACTAAAGAAATTAATATGGCCAAAGTCTCCCCAGTCTGTGTTCAACATCCCAACTGCACCATGTAATTTACCTAACTGGGTCATCTTGCTTATGTTCTCATAGGCAACATCAAAATCATTCATCCAACGATTCCAACCTACAACAGAAGGGCACCCATAGTAGGGTCTGCCAGAATCGGCCATCACCTTAAAATCTGATTCCGATACATCTGCTTCGTACCACCAGTGCATAGGTACACTGTCTGTATGAATCTCCTTTAGCTTATCAGGATGGTTTAAGATCACATCTCCCCAAAACATAGGTGTCTTTCCTACTTGACGCACCTCTTCCATTATTTCGTTAAGAAATTTAATATAACTGTTTGTAGATCCACTTGTCTCAACACCTGCTTTACCTTTGCCTTTACCTATATCATATGTTTCATCTCCGGATATGTTTAAATATGGGGATTTATAAAGGGGGGCTATTTCTTTGATCATCCTCTTCACAAATTCCAGACTTTCAGGGTCTGTACAATTAATTGTATGATGCATTTGTCGCTTCATCCAATTATAATCCTCTTCCTTATAAACATCTAACTCACATAAGTGATTGAATTTTTCATGATTGAGCAATTCATACATATGTCCAAACGTGGCTATACAAGGTATAAGTTCAATGTGATGTTTAATACAATGTGTATCCAATTCTTTGATATCATCTGAAGTTAAAGCGCCTTTATCCCCTGTCACTTCTTTTGTGAAGCTGTAGTCAAAAGTATGTTCCATATAAAGTTGTACTTGATTGTATTTATAGTGGGCTAGTAACTCAATGATTTCTTTGAGGTAAGACAACTTGGGGACTTTTCCTCTAGTAATATCAAGAAGCATCCCCCTATGTTCAAAAATAGGTTCGTCAAATATAAGCATCTGAGGGCACTTACCGTCATATAGCTTAATTAATTGCTTTAGCGTTTGTTGACCATAGTAACAGCCAACCTCTGATCCACCTTGTATAACCACACCACCAATACTAAGGGTTAATCTATAGGCTTGACTTTTCAGTGACGTATCAATCAGTAACGTCGCTTCATTCTTACAATCAAGAAAATCACCTTCAAGTAAGGTGATCTTCTTAGGTTCTGGGAGGAGTTGCTTTATTTTATCAATCATGGTTTACCTCATCTAGGGCAAGTAAAACCGCACCAACAACTGGTGCAACATCTGGTATCACTTTATATGCGCTCGGTGCTATTTTATGTATTTCCTTCATATACGGATCAATGAGTAGTGGGTTATCTGTCTTGAATAATGAACCTATTAAGACTACTGGCACTTGTAATGTTTCCATAGATAGACGTTTGATGACCCCTGCTGCATATTGACCTTCGGTACGTCCCATAGATTCGATGATATCTATTGAAACCTGATCCCCTTCTTCAGCTAACCTAAAAACTTCGATGGGAATTTTATAAGCTACTTGGCTTGGTATCCAGTCTTTTCTCATAACATCACATACCTGATCCATGGTCTCTACCCCAAAAAGGGATGGCATTACATCTTCTAACCCTGTTTTTAAGTATGTTTCTTCATTGGACCTGAAGGCATAATGGAGGGCTTCTGATACAATTTCTCCGCCACCACCACGGTTACCCAGTTCAAAATCTAAGTTTCTCAGAATAAGCTTTTGACCTTCTTTGCTTACGCCAGCATGAGCCGCTCCTGTACCACATATGGACACAACTCCAAAATCACCACCCGATCTTAAGCCTATCCATGTGTCGTTTAATATTTCATGAGGCACATCTTTGACAAGCCTCTTACACATCGGTTGTAGAACTTCATAATCACAGGCTTCATCTGCGCCAGAGAGGCCGAATACTACATAGGTTATTTGTTCAAGTGTCACATTTGCAGCTTCTAAAGCATTTTGAATGGCATTGCCTATTGACGCTTCAGCTATTTCAATACCACATAATTGGTAATTTGCTTCACCACCAAATCCTTCACCTATAAGATTACCCTTAAGGTCTGCTACATGGCATTGGGTTTTAGTTCCGCCACCATCTACACCTAATACGTACATTATTCTGCCTCCGTTTTGTCATTGTTAAAGTAATCTAAAAATGGCGTGTGTGCTTCAATCAACTCTTCAAGAACACATCTTGCATCTTTAGCATTATGGACCAATGGATTGTTCATGAGTGCCAACATAGCTTTATTACGATCTCCAGATAATGCCGCTTCAATGGCATAGGCTTCATAAGATTTAACTTGTTTGATTAGGCCTGCAACCTCCTGTGGAAGTGGTCCATTAACTATTGGCGTTGCACCATTACGACCAATCACACAGTTTGTTTCTACAGCTGCCTCATAAGGTAAGTCACTAATTGAACCTTGGTTCAAGACATTGACAACTTGTATGTCTCTTTTGTCATTATGGATACTATCAATTAAGTTGATGGCTGCTTCGGAATAACGTGAGCCACCTCTCATAGATAGTTCTTCTGGTTTTACATCAAGGTTAGGATCTCTATATTTCTCAAAAAGACTTTCCTCAACCTTCATGACCTCTTCTGCTCGAGTGCCATCACCATTGTCTCTTTTCTCAATTTCTTCTTTGATCATATCTGTCTCAAAGTAAAAGTATTGCATATATGGTGAAGGCATAAGGCCATAAATTCTAGCCAGTTCATCTGCTTCGTCAATTTTATCAATGTTCTGAACCAGACCTTCTTCATTATCAACTGCCAGAACTTCTTGAAGTCGATCAACACCATTATGGTAGGCATGGGTCATAAAACTCAAATGGTTCAGTCCAACAAAACGGCAATCTAGTGCTTCTTGAGCCACTTCTAATTTCTCAGCCGCATCATATATCATGTTAATTGGTACGTTACACAAGCCTATACTTTTTACATTGGTATGGTTGTTAATGGCTTCTGTTACAATCCCTGATGGATTGGTAAAGTTAATAAGCCACGCTTCTGGACATATTGCTTCTATATCCTCACATATATCCATCATAACTGGAATAGTTCTTAGGGCTTTGGCAAAACCACCAGCACCTGTTGTCTCTTGTCCTACCATGTTATATTTTAGAGGGATACGCTCATCAAGAGCACGAGCTCTTAAACCACCTACCCTAAATTGAGTCATAACAAAATCAGCGTCTACCAAAGCATCTCGTCTATTAAGAGTATAGCTAATCTTGGTAGGCATATTTTCTTTGGTAAACATACGTTTTACTAAGTCTGTGTTTACCTGAACTTTCTCTTCACCTGCCTCAACATCAACAAAAACAAGTTCCTCAACTGGTAAACTTTCACGTCTCATGATAAGACCTTCTACCAATTCTGGTGTATAACTGCTACCGCCACCTATAACGACTACTTTTAATGCCATAAGACACCTCCTATATTCACTACATTCATTATATCAAACTTTTGCCAATTCGTAAACTTTATTTACTAACTCTAGTATACTATAGGTGTTCTATAAAGAACACCCTAATATTTATTGATTATTCATATATTTTTTCTATAAAAAAGTACATAGCAGGATACAAGGATAAAAGAGGATAAAAACGGATAGGTATTCTTATTCACTCTTTTATCCGGGCAATCCTATTTACTTTCTTTGATACTAATATTACCACTTCTGGATCCTCACGTCGGCAAAGTACGCCTCCTCAGGATGACAGCTTTTTAGATTATGCATTTACTAGATTAAGTATGTTATGCCAATCTTATCCTAGTTTGTCCACAACTTGATTTTTTCATCAATCAGCTTATTAAACTCAGTCTCAAGTAAAGCTATATCAATATCTTCAAGTTCTTGCATATAAGTATCCCAAATTGTGTCGAACTCTTCTGGTGATGCTAGTACTGCCTCTGGAATTCTCTTAGCAGTAATCTCATCGTATCTAGCCATGATAAAGGCAGCATCTGTATCTGTTGGGATGTTGATTTGCCATAAAACACCATAAGGTGATTTTTCAAAATTATCTTCAGTTGGGTAAAGATCTTTCCACATGGTTGCACCATAAGCTGCTAAGACTTCTTTTTCCTCATCTGAGTAGTTCTCAATAATTGTTTCCGTATATGTTGGGCTATAGTAGTCTCCATTAGCATCTAGAGCACCTTCACCATACCCTGGCCATGGCCATGAGTAGATACCGATACCTGACTCAGTAGCAAATCCTGGATCACTATTTAATTTTTCGTTTGTCTCATCTGTAAATACTCTTTTACCATCTACAAGTGTATAGTGCTCACCTTCAATACCCCATCTTGCAAGGACTTGAGCTTCATCTGAACACATAAAGTCTAAGAATTTAATAGCAGCTACAGGGTCTTCACAGCTTGTTGAGATACCCACACCATAACCACCTGAGTAACCAACTGGTCTAAAGTCAGCAAATTGAGTGTCTTCATCAAGTGTTAATGGGTACATACCATATGTACGTTCTGGCATACCATTAGCTGATAATGCTGCTTCAGCATCTGCATATTCCCACTTGGCATCAGCAAGAGCTACAACTCTACCTTCAGCAATTTTCGCTTGGTACTGATCATATTTTTGAATAAAACTTTCTGGATCAAGAAGTCCGATATCATTCATGTGGTTTAACCATCTAAAATATTCACGTTCTTCTTCTCTCATTAAATGAAGTTCAGCTTGACCTGTAGAATGATCATAGTACCATTCACCATCATCCGGGCCACCAGTTGCTGCTACTGCAGGGTTGGTCACTGAAATCTTAATTCTCCAGTCTTCTGCTAATAGAGATAAACCAATAGTAGGTTTGTCATTAATTGTTGGGTTCTTCTCAACGTAATCTTTAATAACCGCTTCAAAATCTTTAAGCGTCTTAAGTTCTGGGAATCCAGCTTCTTTCACTGCTAAATGCTGTAATTCGAAACCAATTTCTGGTTCAAAACGCACTTGACCTACTGTAGGAAGACCTAAGAAATAGATTGAAGGGTCTTCTTGTGAATAACGTAGTCTTGCTAAGTCATCGCCGTATAACTTCTTAATATTGGGTCCATACTCTTCAATTAATTCATCAAGTCTAACAAAGCCACCAGCATCTACAATAATGTTTGAGTACTCAAGAGCGTAGATAAAGTCTGGGTATTCACCACTTGCTGCCATGAAAGATAATTTCTCTCTAGGGTCACCAACGGCAAATTCTTTCTCAAGTGTTACACCTGATAAAGCTTTAATTGTTTGTGATACCGGTGATGCAAATTGGTCATCAAATTGACCAGCTGTTGTGTCTGCACTCCAATAAGTAAATGTCACTTCTTCTTGCTTTGTTTTACTAGTCTCTGTTGTTGAGCCTGTTTCTGCGTTTGCACTTTCCTCTTCAACAACGTCTTTGCTACACCCAGCTAGTAAACTTACCCCAAGTATCATAACTAGCAACAATGATGTCATTTTTTTCCAGTTAAACATTCTTAATTCCTCCTTAGATTTCATCAAAATGGATAGTATTTATTCAATCAAAGCTGGAACTAGTGATTAAGTCCCCACCAATTCGCAGCTTAACTGACGTTAATTCTTCACTGCGCCTAGTGTCATCCCTGTAACAAAATACTTCTGTACAAATGGATAAACAACCAGTATTGGTGCTGTTGCCACAATCGTAATCGCCATCCGAATGGACTGTGGTGATACAGACTTAATCTGTTTGTTTCCTTTAGCCTTAAGCAACTGGCCTGCGGCCTGAGTGTTGGAGTTGTTAAGGACCTTCATAAGCTCATATTGTAGTGTTGTAAGGCTTGCACTACTGCTGTTAAACAAATAGGTGTCAAACCATGAATTCCAATGTGATACGGCATAATAGAGACCTATTGTTGCCATAACTGGCTTACATAAGGGTAAAATAATCTTAAAAAATATCTGTAAATCATTGGCCCCGTCAATCTTGGCCGCTTCTTGTAAGGACCAAGGAAGACCATCTATAAAGGATCTTACAATGTATATGTAGTAGACCCCAATAATGCCAGGTATGATATAAACTGCAAATGTGTTAAGCAGACCAAGTTTTCTTATAAGTAGAAACTCAGGAATCATACCCCCACTAACGTACATGGTGATTGCAAACAAGCCCGCAACCCATCTTCTTGCTACAAAGTCTCTTCGACTGATGACATAAGCCACCATCATAGTACAGAAGATTCCAAGGCCAGCGCCAAGGACTGTTCTCGTCACGGAGTTAATAAATGCTCTAATTAGTATACTGTCTTTGAAAACTTCTTCATAATTTCTAAGTGTAAATTTCCTAGGCCATAAATAAACGCCGCCTTTGATTGTATCATTCGCTTCATTAAAGGAAATCGCTAACACGTTCAAGAATGGATAGACTGTTACAACAACTACAAATAACATACATGTAATTAGGACCACATCTGTTAGCTTATCCGCCCATGACTGTTTGATCTTGTTCTCTTTCTGAATGCCAATTGCTCTTAAAATAGTATCCATGATATCCTCCTATATAACCGCTGTGCCAGTAAAGTGTTTGGCAATTTTATTTGCACTAAAAAGTAAAATAATACTCACCAGTGACTTAAAAATACCAATTGCGGTTCCAAAGGAATATCTTCCTAGTTTAATACCATAATCAAGAACATATAAATCTAGTACTTTTGCATAATCTTGTACCAGAGAATTTCCAAGTAAATATTGTTTCTCAAAGCCTATGCTTATAATCCATCCAATGTTTAGAATTAGAATGACTAAGACTGTTTGACTGATGCCTGGCAAGGTAATATGCCATATCTGTTGCCATCTGTTGGCGCCATCCACTCGCGCTGCTTCATAGAGAGACGGATCAATACCTATAATGGCTGCCAAGAAGATGATTGAGTACCAACCTAGCTCCTTCCAAATCTCTGCTGATACAACAATACCCCAGAAGTACTCAGGCACTGCCAAAAATGAAATCGGCTCCTCTGTAATGTTAAGCCACATAAGGACGTCATTAACAATTCCCTCACCTGACAACATTGTTGTAAACAAACCTGCCACAATAACCCATGAAACAAAGTGTGGCAAGTAGGACACTGTCTGTACCATCTTTTTGAACTTAAGATGTCTAAGCTCACTTAACATAATGGCAAAAATAATAGGTAGTGGAAAACCAAATAGTAGTTGCAAAAAACTCATTCCAAGTGTGTTTCGCATGACTTGGTAAAACATTGGATCTTTAAAGAGTTGTACAAAATGTTTGAGGCCAACAAAGGGATAATCAAACATCGTCATGCCTGCTTTGGGCTTGTAATCTTGAAACGCCATAGTCCATCCCCAAAGTGGTAGGTACTTAAAGACAATAATCCACAAGACAAATGGTAAAACCATCAAAATCAAATATCGTTGTTTATAAAGGGTTTCCATAAAAGTATTTCTTCGTATATCCATGACATATCTCCATCGTTTTGGTATACGCATATTATAGAAAAATCCCCCTTTTCAAACCACCGTAGGAATTAGATGTGTGACCCCTAAATATTAGTTATTAAACTTTACTAATTGAATTGACCCTAAAAGCTTTAGGACTTTCACCCACATATTTCTTAAACTTACTCGCAAAATAATCAGGGTCACTATAACCAACTTTTCTAGCTATCTCATAAACTTTCATCTTTGATGTTAATAGTAACTCCTTACCTTTGGTTAATCGATACTGGTCTAGGTAGGTGTTGTAATAGACACCTGTTTCCTTCTTAAATTGCTTACCAATATAAGCACTGTTGTAGTTCAAGTACTGAGCAATTTCTTCAAGCTTAAGTTCTCTGCCGTAATGGACTTCAATGTATTGTTTAACCATTGTAGCAATTGTATATTGCTCTTTGGTTTGGACTTCTTTTTTAAGTATAAGCAACTTCTCTCTCATGACTTTCTGTAAGTGATAGTGATCTGTCTGATGTGACAACTTCTTAAGTTCTTCTTCTGTAAAAACACCATAGTCTTCTAAGTGTCCCTGTTGTTGAAAGAACTGAATGAGCAATGTATAGAATTGGGTGTACTTAGTTATAGTGAGTTGCATTGGCTCTTTTTCTTCTCTAGATGCCTTAAACAAGTCATTTATGATATGCTCACACTCTTTTGAACTACCATTGATCATAACCTTACTAATCTTATACACCCAATCCATAATACTGGTTTTTTTCAAGTCGTCTCCAAGATCGCTTAGCTGGCTATGATGTAAGATTTCTTCTTTGTTAAAAAGATAGCTTAAAGTCATCATTTCATTGGTCACTTCATAAGCTACTTTTATTGCTGTATGATCTTTGACGCAGGGACCACAAACTATAACCCAGAGACGTTTAAAGTTAAGCTGAAGTTTATCTTTGATGTTCTTTAACAAGACCTGTTGGTTTAATAAGGGTTGGTCCTTCAATAACAGTACCCACTGTTCCCTTTGCTCAATCAGAACATAGGATTGGCTAATACAGGCTTTGACCACTGTCCTAAAACCCGGATCCATCATATCTTCTACACCGTCTGGCCGAATAAGCACCAGTTGATAGTTTTGCCAAGGCAGTGATAGCTCTAAATGGTTATTCAAAGTCACAATGTCAAGTTCTTGACCGTATAACCATTTAAGCATGTAGACATTTTTGTACCACATTTTTGACATCTGTTCACGTTCATTTTGCCTTAAGGCTGCTTCATACTCCGCTTTATACACTTTCACTTTATCTTCAAGTACTTGTTCATCTATGGGTTTAAGTAGATAATCTACAACACCACAAGTCATGGCTCGCTTAGCATATTCAAACTCACCGAAACCCGTTAATAAGATAAACTTCGTCTTAAGGCCTAAGCCTGTTATTTCTTCAATAACTTCAATACCATTTATAAGTGGCATCTTTATATCAATGATACATAGGTCCGGTTTAAGACTTTGAATACTATCGATAGCTTCAAGTCCATTGACTGCTTCCCCAACAATTTCACACCCTAGAGCCTGATAATCGATAATTGCCTTTACGCCTTCTCTGATTCTTCTCTCATCATCAACAACTAATATTTTCATCTTCCACCTCCATAAGTGGCACCAACATTGTCACCTGTGTACCACCAACTTCTGGCCTACTTATAGTCATTGAACCTTCTCCCTTGTAATAATACTCAATTCTCTGAGCAATATTATTAAGTCCAATGTGCCTTCGCCCTTTTTTACTATGTTCTATGAAGCCTTTATTAAATTGTGCTAGAATACGATCGCCTATACCAACGCCATTATCTATAATCTCAATTCTGATCCTATCGTCCACCTCTTTCACATGTAGTTCTATTCTGCCGCCTGCCTGTGCTGATTCTAGCCCGTGAACAAAAGCATTTTCTATAATGGGCTGAATTAACATAGGAAGAATATTATAGTCGTAACACATGGGATCAACTGCAATCATATAATCTATTCTTTCTTCAAACCTAAATTTCTGAATTTTAAAGTAATGTTCTACAAACTCAACTTCCTCTTGAAGGGATACAAGGTCTGAAGAGATTTCAAGATTTCTTCTAAATGATTGGCCAAGTAATTTAACCACTTCTGCAATCTCTCTTTCACCTGATACAAATGCCTTCATTCTTATAGATTCTAGAACATTAAAAAGAAAGTGTGGATTCACCTGGCTTGATAACACATCAAACTTCATCTGCTCCCTCGCCAACATATAGTCTCTCTCTTTCTGATGCATAAAGGTATTCTCTTCTATAAGCGTTTCAAGACTTTGACTCATATCAAAGAGATGTTTGGATACAAGACCAAATTCATCTTTGCTATCATAGACTTCAACATGTTGAAAGTTTCCTTTGGCCACATGTCCCATGTCTGTAATCAGTTTATTCAATCGGCGGGTTAAAAGGTCTGATGATAAGTAAATAAGTATAATTGTACCAATGATGCTAATAATGATGATGGTCATACCAAGTCTACTTGCGTCATTGGCACTAGCTAACACTTGGTTCAGTGGAATGGTTGCAAAGACATATAGGGGTTGTCTGAGTGATGAAAAGTTAAGCTCTTTCTTAATAAGCTGAGACTTCTCACCAAATACAAAATCTCGCCACTCCTCATCTTTGTTGATAACATATAGACCAAGGTGATCATATAAGGTTTGACCAACAACTGTTCTTTCATTATTGGCTAATATATAACCAGCTTGATCAAGTATATAAACATCATGCACCTCATCTTTTAGAATGTTTCCTAAGCTGTTCAAATCAATCAATGTCATCATTACAGCCTGGACACCTTTACTTGTGGTAAAGCCTTTGGTCACCATGAGATAATCTTTTTGCTTAATAGTATCACGATGAAACCAGGCTAAGTGTTGCCCTTCATTAACCATGGCCTGTTTAAACCACCAACTGTCTTTAACCCCTTCATCTGCCACCATAAAATCCATATTATTTAGAAGGGACTGATTGTCTACGTAAATTCTCATGTCTGCAATGCTGCCATAAGTGCTCTCATAGTCAAGAAACCTCGTAAAGTCTCTGTAATCTTCTACAATTTCATAAGTTGTATGATAATCTCTATGGATGATGTCAAAGAGTTTCGGTTCAGCAATGGCTTCATTCTGAAGTGTCATCACAAAACTTACTAAGTCATTTACTTGATTGGATACACGGTCTACCTCAGCATGTAATTCATCCATAGATTGTTCTAAAGCCATAGCTTTCATTCTAGTTGTAAGAAAGATACCCACAAAAAGAATTGGTAAAATAACAACAATACCAAAAGTAATCATCATCTTCTTCTTTACAGAAAGGTTATTCATTTTTTGTCGAACACTTTTGCCCCAACTTATATCCAATCGTTTCACAGCATCTCCTTAAGTTAACTTTATTTACTAATTGTGTATTGCAAAGGCCTATCCTAAGATAGACCATTTAGTTAATAATAGTTACTAACCTGAGTATACGCCCAACTAGGCCTTTTGGTCAAGTGTTCTTTTTAGATCAATCTCTTCTTTAATCCTATCAATTTCATTCTTGCTTAAGTTGTATCTTGTATAAAAGCCCCAAGCTGCTATAAGAGCCACCAAACTACCAAGACCCACTAACAAACCAAGTGCAATAACCGTCATATTACTTTGGACTGGAAGATCACTGTCAAACCTGACCAGATCAAGAACAATCCCAACTAAGAAAATTGCTATGGACTGTGATATTTTATACGAAAAAGTTAAACCGCCATAATAAAGACCTTCTGACCGATTACCTGTCTCATATTCTTCTTGGTCAACTGTATCAGCAATCATTGAAAATGGTAAAGTGATCAGTCCTCCTACACCAATACCGGACGGGATGGCATAAAGGGCTAACCATTGAAAATGATTGATGACCATTTGTCGATTCAGAACAAAACCTATGAAAATAATTGCACCAACGCCTGATAATGTCGCTGCTAACTTTGCTGCAACCTTTTTATCCACCTTCTTAGTTATGTCGATCCAGAATACTTGAGATAAAACACTTAAGGCAAATAGAAGGCCAAAAATCATACCTATCTCGTAGTTATTCATATCAAATGTGTAGGTAAAGACATGTAAGCCAATGGCCCCAAGAATAGCCGTAGCAATATTAGCAGATAAATAAGCACCTGCTACATTCAGGTAATTACGGTTCTTAAAAGCAATCTTCAACTCTTCCGCCATATGGCTCAATATTCTTTTTTGGCTTCCTCGAGTATTCTTTGGCAGAGTTGGTATATACTTAAATGTTGCGACAATAGCCACTGTGGAGCATATAAGTATTAAGACTGAAATTGTTATGCCTAAATTCATATAAGATGCAGGATTCAGTTGACCTACAGGGTAGGCCTCAGTGGGTCTAAAATAGAAGACCATTCCAGCTACTGTAGTAAAAGCCAGTCCTAGGGTAAAAAAGACTGTTCTGTAAGCTTGAATTGTTGTTCTCTCATGGTAGTCCTCTGATAGTTCTCCACCAAGAGCATTATAGGGTGTTACATAGATAGTCATAAATGTTTTGACAAGAATGACCATTGCAAACATCAAGGTCACTTTAAGACCCATACTTGAAGAAGGATTTATTGACCAGAGTACTATATTGAAGATGACAAGACCAGCTGTACCAACAATCATATATAGGTGCCTACGTCCAAATTTTCTATTAGTTGTGTAATCTGATAGATGACCTACAAAAGGATCACTTACGGCGTCCCATACAACACTTAAAGAGACCATGAGTCCAATCACCGTCCCTGAAATGCCTAATATAGTTGTGCCATAAAAAACCAAATAGGATGTTAAGGCTTGTAGAATAATACCGTTTGAAAAGTTCCCCATACCATAGGTGATTTTATCTTTATGTTTAATCATGTTAGTCACTTTCTTTATCTTAATACATATACCATAACAGTCTAACATGGACATAGTATGAAGTTTGGATTAAATTTCTCTTAATTATAGTCTGATATCATGTTTGATGCTATTAACTTCATCTGATCCACCTCTCCAACTGAAGGATTCCATTGATAAACTTTGAGTTTAACCTTTCTACCAATGACCATCACACCTTCGTCTTCTAGAAGTGATTTTTGTAAAGAAGCTGATTCATTTTTGATAGCAATCTCACCCTGGCTATTAATAATTCTATGCCAAGGTATTTTATGTTTCTTGGATTGGGTTCTTAAGGTCCAGGATACTTGCCTTGCCCCTCTAGGGTAACCCATCACTTTGGCTATTTGTCCGTAACTAGCAACTTTCCCATAAGGAATCGACTGCATAGCCACAATTAGATCTGCTGTTTGTTTGGTCATAACAACCCCCTTGATTCTTCTATGGTCTTGAATAATACAAGTCATTACCTAATTCATCGTTCATGTGTTTTATAATATCCACTTCTTCCTCAATCTGAACACCCTCAATAATTACTTTCTTCTCCAATGAGATTAACATCTGAAGAAATTGTTTTAGCATAGTTTTGGCATATTGATCTGCACTAAGGGCATTGACTACTGAAGGGTTGAACTTAATAAACTCAATATTGCTAAACCGACTAGATTCACGTAGCGTTATATCCAAGGAGAAATTGTCCACTGCAAAATGGTACCCTTCTAACTTAAGCATATTAATAATTTCAACGATTTCATTGTTGGTCAAAACATGTTCAAGAAAGGAGATTATCAATTTGTCTTTTGGCAATTTCATCTGTGACAGTACTTCTAGAAACTGGTTATTTTTTGCCAAATTAATGGTGTCTTCAAGTATATTTACTAGGAAATAGGGTATTTGAGTCTCTTCCAAACCTTGGTAATGTTCTTCATATGCCCTATCTAAATACCTTAACATATTAAGGTCATACTGGCTTGATAAACCATTACGTTTGATGATTGGAATGAACTCATAGGGTAATATTTCTGCACCTTCAAACTGCCATCTACCAAGAGCTTCATAAATCACGGTGTTATTATTTCGAACATTGTAGATAGGCATTAAATACGGCTGTATATTGCCGTTTCGAATAGCATCCCCTATTTTATCATTCAGGTTAAGCCTTGAGTACACTTCTTGATTCGTCTTACAAGACATTACATACCCAGCAAAGCTTTTACTATCATACATAAGTTCATCAGCCAAACGAATACCTGTATCCCAATCCTCTATACCAACATCATTGTAAACAACTCCTAAAGAGAAACCAACATAATGTTCTCTTCCATGGGAGTCTACAATAGCATTTGCAAACTCAACCCTTGTCCTTTTGATCAACTCCTCTATTGTAACACTAGGGTTTAAATCATCTCCGGCGGCACAGTGGCATAAAATAACAAATTCATCTCCACCAAATCTATAAATATGCTGGTTAGAAAAAACACTATTTAGACGATTAGCAACTTCTATTAGGATTTCATCTCCTATTGCATGACCAAAAGTATCATTAATAACCTTAAATTTATTAAGATCCATAAAGAAGATCGCATATTCTCTTACAGACTTGAACTTGATGAAATCATACATATTGTGTCGGTTTTGAAGTTTGGTCAAATAGTCATAGTTGGCATGGTATTCATGTGCCTTGATAGATCTTGTTAAGAGCAGTCCGAAAATGGTTACCGCTGAAGCCAATAATATCATAATCATGTTGATCGTTCGTTGAATTTTGACTGCATCGTCATAGGCCTCTTGATATAGTTCCACCACACTATGTATTTTATTTTTCAGTTCTAATGAATTTTGAACGATAAAATCAACAGAATGCTGATCTGAAGGTACTTCAAGTAAGTACTTTCCACTATCTACATAGGTTTCAAATAATGGGTATAGTTGTTTAATCTCAAGTCTTATATTGGCAAACTCATTCTCTTTCATCATAAGTACTGCATCACCATCCAATAAGGCTTCCATATAACGCTCATAAATATCCAGTTCAGATGAGAGAACTTTCTTACTTGTTATAAGGGCAACTTCATCGTCTGCAATAAAGTAATCTTCAATTTGTTGAGCATAGTTGGCTATGAGCATGGTTCTCATTCTTTGAGAACCTGAGATGTTAATCGCAACACCAAAATAAGCCATATCAGAACTCTTCACAATTGAAAATGTAATTCCAACAAAAAAAGGTAGTAAAGATAATATTAGAATTATAACGTTTCTTTTTGCAACAGAAATTTTGGACATATGAACCTCCATGCCCCCTCTACTAACAATTATATCATATCAACGTATATCAGTAGACCATAAACTCGAAAAATAAAAGATGCAAGGCCATTGGCCCTGCATCTCTTCCTAAAGGTCTATCGTTTAGACACCTCTATAGTCATTTTTTGATCATCTCCCTTCGTAAGTATTTTGACGAATCGATTGTCAATTAAATTGTAGCTCATTCTAATTCGCAATGGTAGCACCATGTTGGTTATAATCGTTTTTACCATAAACAATTTTCCTAATGGTATCTTCACTCAGATAATAAGCATTAGCAATATCTCCAACAGACATGCCACTTTGATAAGCTCTTACCATCGCTTCGTTACGTTTGCGAATTTGATCTCTTGCTCCACTTAATCGACCCCAACCAATCTTCTCAGCCTCTGGCTTAGGGATATACAATAACTCTCCGTTAATGTATCTCTGTACCTCTTCCAGAAGATGGGCTGGTAAAACTTCGGTTGCTTTTTTGTAAGCCACTGTTTTTTACCTCCAGTTTATCAAAGTGTTGTGATGTATTATGTTCACATTTCAATAAACCCACCTCCTTTTCGTTTTGATATATTTATTATAGTAATAAATCATAATAAATGCAAATTACAATTATGTTTCATATAAGGTACTTGATTATCACAAGATACTGATTATCCTTCTCATTTCAGATGTCAAAATACTGCCTTGGACTTAGGTCATACCGCTTCTTAAACGCCCTTAAGAAAATGCTATAGTCAGTGAAGCCGGCTTTCTGTGCCGCCTCACTATAAGACATACCTTCTTTGATCAGCCTTGTTGCCAAAACCAATCTCTTTTCAAGGACGTATTGATGAATGCTATAACCTGTTTCCTGCTTAAACAAACGCATGAGATGATACTTACTAAGATAGGTGACATCAGCAATCTCCTGTATGGTCAAAGAGCCTGTCAAATGATGTTGAATATAAGCCATGGCAGACTCAACTCTTTTATCAAAGGAGACAGTGGGTGATGTCAACTCCGTTACATAACTTTTCTGAATCTCGTTTAACTTAACAACTGCTGCTAATAGCAATGAATAGGCTAAAACATCATGACCATATGCTGGTGTGCTGATCGTTTCACTTAACTGCTTCATATAAACTAGAAGGTCTTCATGATCTTTTTCATTTAAAGCAATGATCTTATCTCCTTCATTAAAACAAGTTAGAAGATTAGTCTCTGACGTTGATTGCTCTTCAAGAAAATCCGACCTTAAATAGAGGACAACTCTTTCATAGGGTTGGTCCTTGTATACCTTAACGTGATGCATTTCATGTTCTTTAACTAAAATCACCGTTGGCCCATGAACAAGATGGTTCTTGCCTTCAATACTGTAATCTAAATGGCCCTTACAAACTAAGATACATTTGTTAAAGTCATGATAATGAGCATCGTATACCTGGCTATTTTGTTCAAATAGGTAAAACACCTTATAAGGCTCAACAAGATATCCTTTTTCAAACTCCATATGATCACCGCACTTTTCACCTATATTGTAGCAATAAATCAACTATTATATGCTAATTCTATCAACTATAATATAGTATATACATATTTGTGTCCTTTGGCAAAGGACTTTTAGGAGGCATTATGAATTTATCAGGCATATATCTACCTATCATCACACCGATGGTCGAAGATAAAATAGATTACAAAAGCTACACAAAACTTATTGAGCACTATATCTCTCAAGGTGTTTCAGGTATTATACCACTAGGCACAACTGGCGAATCACCTACTGTAGGTAAAAATGAACGCCATAGACTAATTGATCTTACGGTTGCTACTGTCAACAAGCGAGTACCAATCTATGTCGGTTATAGTGATAATAACACCAAGTGTTTACTAGAAGGCATTAGCCAATACGAGGAAATCGGCATTCAAGGCATTCTGTCTTCAACGCCACATTACAACCGGCCAAGTCAAGAAGGCATCTACCAGCATTTCAAAAGTCTTGCAGAGTCAACCAACCTAGATATCATCCTCTATAACATACCCTATCGAACAGGACGCAACATGGAGAATGAAACCATTAGACGTTTGGCAGAAATTCCTAATATCGTTGGTCTAAAAGACGCTTCTGGAAACATGGTTCAAACAACCGAGTTGCTTATGAAGAAACCTGATAATTTTTCAATTCTTACAGGTGAAGACATTCACCTATTTAGTCACCTAGCCCTTGGTGGTGATGGTGGTATTCTTGCTTCCGCCCATTTAAATACAAAAGCTTATCTTAAGCTTTATCATACTATTAAAAATAATCAATTAGATGAAGCAAGAAATATATGGGCTCAACTTGGTCCATTGATTCCTTATTTGTTCAAAGAACCAAACCCTTCCCCTCTGAAATATTTAATGATGAAGAAAGGCTTAATTCAATCAGACCAGATTCGACTACCTATGATACCTGTTACTGATGAGTACGCTAAGGTTTTGAATCAGTTTTTGTAAACTATAACTTAATAGCTAATTTCTTATAAACGATATCTACAATCTGTGGGTGTCGTTTTTTTTGCTACGAAGTTCAACATGAAAAACTATCATAAGTAGTTTACAATACTACATGATTGTGGTACACTATGACTAAATTACTTTGATAATCAAACTATTCTCAAATAAAGGAGCACTTATGAATCATAAAACATTACAGATTGGGGACTTAACCATCCAAGTACCAATCATTCAAGGCGGTATGGGCGTTGGCGTGTCAAAGTCAAGCTTAGCATCTGCTGTAGCTAAAGAAGGGGCTATTGGGGTAATATCTGGCGCACAGATTGGCTACTTAGAAGAAGATTTTGAAACCAATACAATTGAAGCCAATAAAAGAGCTCTTCGTAAGGAAATTCAGATAGCTAAAACAAATGCACCAAATGGTGTTATAGGCGTCAACCTAATGGTAGCTATGAAGAATTATGCAGAGTTTGTGAAAGTAGCTGTTGAAGAGAAAGTTGACCTGATTATATCAGGGGCAGGTTTACCTCTTGATCTTCCAGGACTTGTTAAAGATTCATCTGTTAAGATTGTACCTATTGTCTCTTCACTTCGCGGTGCCAAGCTAATCATGAAACGTTGGAAGAAGAAATACGACAAAGAACCTGACGCTATCATCGTTGAAGGCGCTAAGGCCGGTGGTCATTTAGGCTTCAAACCAGAAGAACTTTATGAACACACTAATCAAAAACTTAAAGATATTGTTTCTGAGCTAGTGCTACACCTAAAAGAAATGCAGCAAAAAATTCCTGTGATTGCAGCTGGTGGCATTTTTACTAAAGAAGATATTATTGAAGTTATGGAAGCAGGTGCAGAAGGTGTTCAAATCGGAACACGTTTTGTAGTCACTGAAGAGTGTGATGCTTCACCTGAATACAAACAAGCTTATATTGATGCTACTGAGGACGATATCAAAATTATGATGAGTCCCGTTGGACTACCAGGTAGAGCTCTTAATAACCCTTTCCTACAACATGTTGAAAATGTCGGTCGTAAGAAAGTCGAGAAATGTTACCGTTGCGTCCACAAATGTGATCCAGCTGACACACCTTTCTGTATTACCAAAGCCTTAATTGATGCTGTACAAGGCCGCACAGATGATGGACTTGTATTTGTTGGTGCAGGTGCTTATAGAACTAATGCTATCACAACAGTCAAAGCAGTTATTGATGAGTTGAAAGTAGCATTTGCCTACTAGATTATACTATTAGCCACGAAACACACGAAAGTATGAAATGAAGATTGAATCTTCCAATCATAACTTGGTGCGTTTCGTGGCTTTTTTATTATAAAAAAATATAAGTTTACATAAGTTCCAATAAAGAACACAGAACGGATAATTTTTGTACATATGATTTGCTTTTAGGACTGTACACTTATGGCCTTCAATGATAAAATATAGTTAGTCAATCACAACAATCGAATGGGGGTATTACTATTAACGGATTAGATTTTAACATTAAGATTTCATCTGAACCTGTAGGGTTCATCGTATATATACAGAATGATGGTAGCAATTTATCATTCGCTGAATTTTGCAACACTACTGGCATGCCTGTACTGGATGTCATGAAAATTCTCACATCTTCAAGCGGTTTCAAGGCTGAACCTGAAGATGCTATTGGTTTTTTCTTATTCGAAGCAAACGCACAGAAATTTGTTGATGCTTTATTGGCATCATAATTGTAAGACGGGATTCCCGTCTTTTTTCATGCACATCCAACATTAAAATTATTTTCTCTTGACAGAATAACCGTCAGATGTTATTTTAAACAAGATAAAAATACGTAACCTTTAATCTAGCACAGAGAGGCTAAAAAGGAGATATTATGTTAAAAGACAGACATCTTATTGAATCAAATGATTTCACCCTAGTAGAACAAGAAGAAATATTCGAGTTAGCGGATCAAATTATCGCTGACCAAGACAAGTTTCTAGACGCTTGCAGAGGCAAGTTGTTAGCAACTTTATTTTATGAGCCATCTACTCGCACAAGGTTTTCTTTCGAAGCAGCAATGTTAAGACTTGGCGGGCAGATTGTTGGATTTTCCGAGCCTAAATCTTCATCCGTATCAAAAGGTGAAAGTACTGCAGATACCATTAGAACTATTGGTTGTTATGCTGATGTTGCTGTAATGAGACACCCTAAAGAGGGTGCACCAAGGCTTGCTTCTAAAGCCTCAACTATTCCAGTCATCAATGCAGGAGATGGCGGTCACCAACATCCAACACAGACCTTAACAGACCTATTAACTATTCGTTCACTGAAGAAAGAGATTGGTAATCAAACCATTGGTGTATGTGGAGACTTAAAGTTTGGCAGAACAGCCCACTCTCTAGTCAAAGCTTTAGCCAAGTATGATAACGTCCACTTTATCTTCATATCTCCACCAGAGTTAACAATTCCAAGCTACATTTTAGACGACTTAGCTGAGGGTACTTATGAATTGACCAAAAGCCTTGATGACGTCATGGATCGTTTAGACACCCTTTACATGACACGTATTCAAAAAGAACGTTTCTTTAACGAAGAAGAATACTTAAGACTTAAGGGTTATTATATATTAACTGAAGAAAAATTAGAAAATGCCAAAGATGACATGATCATCATGCACCCACTACCAAGAGTTGATGAGATTTGCTCAAACGTAGATTCAGACCCAAGAGCTGTCTATTTTGACCAAGCTAAGTACGGCATGTATGTAAGAATGGCACTGATACTCAAACTATTGGGATTGGGAGGTATATAATATGTTAGAAGTTACAGGTATTAATAAAGGCATCGTTATCGACCACATAAGCGAAGGACTTGGTTATAAAATCTTCAAAGAACTTAAGTTACATAAAGTACCCTACAAAACTGCACTTATACTTAATGTAGATTCAAATAAACTTGGCAAAAAAGATTTAATCAAAATTGACAATACAATCGACTTAAACTTAGAAGTTTTAGGCTTAATTGATCCAGACTTAACTATTACTATTATTGACAATGGTAAGATTGTTGAGAAAAAGAAAATTGAGCTACCTGAAAAAGTTGTTGGAATCCTACAGTGCAAAAACCCAAGATGTATAACAACAATTGAGCCAAATGACAACACCAACTTCTATCTGGTTGATTCAGCCAAAAGAGAATATAGATGTGAGTTCTGTAATACTAGAGCAAAAATGTAACAACACCAAAAAGACCGACAATCGTCGGTCTTTTTTACGCTGTTTCCTTATGGCCTTCTGGCAGGTCTACTAGAATCATTTTTAGTAGTGCTACAACAAAGGTTATTAGGAATGTATTCAAAAAACCACCCAGATTGACTCCCTTTATCATTAAATCACCAATCATCAAAATCCAAGTGTTAATAACAACTACAAAGAGTCCTAGTGTTAAAACTGATAAAGGCAAACCAAGGGTCATCATTATCGGTTTTAATATAAGGCCTACTAGGAAAACAGATATAACTAAATAGACTACCGCTATAGAATGACTAATCTCCACACTAGGTAATAAATACCCCGCTCCGTAGATAGCTACAAACATAATTAAAAGTCTTAATCCAATTTTCTTCATATCACACCTACCTTAACACAATCTTCACTACTGCATTTTTAGTCTCAATATCCACTAAATCTAAATGATGTTCATACTCCAGCAAAAGGACCATACGGTCAATAACATCAATTAAGTCTCTAATCTGCTTGGCTGTGAGCTTCTTATCCTTCTCTTGGTTGATCACGATAGTTGGCACTAAATAAGACAAGATATGTATCAGCTCAAAGAAACTCTCAAGTAATGCCCTTAGAGCATAAAGGGAAATAGGGAAGCGGAATCGCTTCCCTTTCTCACTTAATATTTCGAACCATATAAAATAATTTCTTTTAATCCACATAAACTTTCACCCAGATTTTCTGGCCATGTTCATCATAGGTCTCAACATCTACGATCATACCATCGCCCATTGTACCTTCTTCAATTGCCTCAAGAATTTTATCTATATCAATGTTCTTAAAGTCAAAACCTTTAACATCATTCTGGGCATTCTCAGGAATAAACTGGCCAAGACTGGCCATTGACCCAAGTGCCTTCACTAGAGATAGTGGTACATTCACTTTCACCTTAGTGTCATCATTTTCAGTTACAACACGAACTCTTAGAAACTGATATACTTTTTTTCCTTCAGTTGATACTGGGGTTGTGTAGTCCACTTCAACTTCTTTTGTCTCAGTTTTCTTTAGTGCATCTAGTAGTTCCATACCTTCTGCTGCAGTAATCTGACCTTGTTCAATCATCTCTAATACTTTTTTTGCTTCATCCATTACAAGTACCTCCTATATTCTCTAAAGGTTGTTAATCGCCTCTGTTGCTTCAAGAGCTGTAATAACACCTTCACCTAATTGTCTTATGATTTCAGCTTTCGCTTCTTTCTTAGCTTCTACTTCTTCTTTTGATATTTTAGGCATTGGTAACTTATAGCCCAAATTATCAATAACTTTATCCAGCTTGCTTCGAACTGTTGGATAAGAGATACCAAGCGCCTTCTCCACATCTTTGATATTCCCTCGACATGTTATAAACACTTTAACAAAATCTAATTCTTCTTTATCCATTCTACAGAATTCACAAGGTTGGTAGACACCTTCAATGCTTGTTGAACATCTTGGACAACCTAACTTCGTGATATGTAGTTTCTCGTCACACACTGGACACTTACCTGGTGCTTTGTATTTCATATTGGAGCCTCCTAACAGGGCAACGTCTTACCCACATTTATAAATTGTGTTGCTAAATGATCAACTGTATACTCTATCAACACTAACTTATACTAAAATATTAGCACCATATCATTCAATAGTCAATAAAAATACTTAATTTTAATCATTTTCTAATTAATATAATTAATATTGGTATTAATTATATTAATATTCCTCTTGTATTTCCAACTATTTGCTCTCTTTTAATAAAAAACTAAAAGAACTAGCCGCAGAAAAATCAGAAAACACAAAAAAATAACCACGGAAAGCAAAAAAGAGACCAACACATGTCAGTCTCTTTGCAACTCATTATTCTGGCAAAACATCATTTAAATATTCTGAATCAAAATCCTTTGCCATAATCTCCATAAATAGTTCATCATACTTCTTACCATTAATCATAAAAGCTTCATGCCTTTTGCCAAATTCCTTAAAACCGACTTTCTTGTAAGAGGCAATACCCGCTTGATTAAAAGCAAAAACTCTAAGCATGATGTTGTTGAGGTTTAGAACCTTAAAGCCATAGCTTAAGATTAACTTTGCCGCTTCAGTACCATAACCTTTTCCACGATTAGCTTTATCACCAATGAAGATGCCAAATTCTGCTGTTTTATGGATATGATTGATACTCATTAAGGAACAATTCCCTAACAAATGCTCCTCCGCCTTTAAGACTATTGCATAATTACAAGCATCATCCGAATCTGCTAGTCGCCTGATAGCTTCTTTTTCCTTGTTAAGTCCATATAGATTATGAGCATTACCTATTGGGACTTGAGTTGTCAAATCATTCATCCACTTGGTATAAAACTCATAATCATCCGGATTCATAGGAGATAAATAAAGTTGATCTCCATCTAGTTTGTTAAAATACCTCATCCTTACCCTCCTTAACCAATCTCAGTTTGGTCTCTATATTCGATAATTGTACCTTCGGGTGCAATCACTTTTAAAAGTTTACCACCCTTCACTTCATAAATGGCTTTACCTTCTTTATAAGCAAAGTGGTCATACCCCTTATCCACAAACATTTTATACAAGCCTTCCAAATCATCTACAGCAACACCAAAATGGACCAATCCCTTATTACTTTTGCTAAAATCAATAAGTTCACTACCGGCTTTGCCTGTCTGCAATTCAATCATCAAGCCGCCATGTTTTAACCATGTATTATAATCTCTTGAATGAAAACCTGGCGTTTCCTTAACAAGTTCAAAACCTAAAACCCTCAAATAGAAATCTTTGGACGCCTCATACTTATCTGTTTGTATACATAAATGATGTACTAACATGTACCACCTTTTACCTTTCTATTGTCTAGGTCAGTCAGGCTTATATTCTAAATAGGTTAACCGTGGAAAAAAGCCAAGCTTCTTATAGAAGTCAAGAACAGACTCATGGCCTTCAGCTACAGCCAATACGATACGTTTGCTAGACTTTAACTTCATCCACTCCATACTTTTCTCAACTAATATTTTACCATAACCTTTTCCACGATAAAAATCATTTAAATATAGGGACTCTAACTCTCCAGTATAATCTTTAGAGATTGTAGATATGACATAACCAACAGCTTCATCCTTATCATAGGCAACCACTATATGGATATTCATCTCGTCAAAATCATAGAATTTCTTACACCGCATCGCAAATGTTGTTTGGGCATATCGCTCCTTAAAATAAGAAGAATCCTCTTCATGTAATCTATTTAAAGCTTCCCACATAGGTTTAATCACATCTAATTCTTCTATAGTAATACTTCGATACTCCATAATGGCCTCCTTATAGGGTTATCCCTTTATCACCCAACCAAATGGATCTTCAATGGACCCATACTGCATTCCAGTCATCGTGTCATAAAGTTTTTGGGTTGTGCGACCTATTTTATTATCATTAATCTCAAGAAGTGTTTCTTTATAGGATAGTGCACCAATAGCAGATATAACCGCAGCAGTTCCAGTTCCCCAAACTTCTTCAAGAGTGCCATTGTTTGCCGCTTCCCACACTTCCTCTATAGTAATCATTCGCTCAGTGACTTTCATACCCCAGGACTTCATAAGCTGTATTGAGGAGTCTCTTGTTATACCTGGCAAAATACTTCCAGATAGATTAGGGGTTATTACTTCACCATTAATTTTGAAGAATATATTAGAAGTTCCTACTTCTTCTACATACTTACGTTCAATTGCATCCAACCACAAGACTTGAGCAAACCCTAATTCCTTTGCCCTTTTTTGGCCTCTCATAGAAGCACCATAGTTACCACCAGTTTTAGCTTCACCAACCCCACCTTTTACAGCACGGACATATTCATCTTCAACAAAAATCTTTACCGGTTTAAGACCTTCACTGTAGTAAGCCCCTACCGGGGATAGTATAATCATAAATAGGTATTGTCTTGATGGATGAACCATTAGTGTTGGCTCTGTTGCTATAATAAAGGGCCTTATGTATAGAGATGTACCTGGACCATCAGGTATCCAATCTTGATCTACACTTACAAGTTCTCTGATTGCCTGAACAAAGTCTTCTTCTGGTATCCTAGGAAGACATATCCGGTCATTAGTATTGTTGGTTCTTCTTGCGTTCATTTCAGGTCTGAATAAGTTAAAACCACCGTCTTCTCTTCGATAAGCTTTCAAACCTTCAAACATTTCCTGGCCATAATGAAAAACACATGCTGATGGATCAAATTTCATATCTTCATACTTCTTAATGATTGGGTCATGCCATCCAACCCCTTCATCATAGGTCATTAGAAACATATGGTCGGTAAAATATTGACCAAAGCCTAAGGCATCTGATGGTGGATGTGGTTTTTTCTCATTTGATTTGATGATTTTTATCTCTAACATCGTTTCTTCCTCTCCTTCATCTAATATATATTTTAACCATTATATCACAGTGAAACTAAAAAGGAAGGTGCATTTTAGGCACCTTCCTCAATGTTACTATTTTTAGTATTGATTAATGTATGGTTCAAATTCAGGTGGGACATTTGCCCTCTTAAATGAGAAGGAACGGTAATCCTCATAATTAAAGGTAATCGTTAAACTTTCATTTAAAGGTTGTGAATAATCGTAACCTAATTCAAACAGTTCTTTAATCATCGCTGGATCCTCAATCAACTGATACTCATAAGCTTGATTTGGATCAATTGGGTATTCCTTCTCATAGTAATAGGGTCTACCATTCCTTGAAATAGCAACACTGACAACGCCATCAAGCGAAGGTACTAAATCCTCATATCCATTCATCTTTAACCAAGCTTTAGTATTATCAAAGGATGGCCAAATAGGAACTGAAACATAATTACGGGTTTCATAGCTATTATACATAGATTGTTGATTCTGTTTAACAACACTTGAGATTTCAATGGTTGCCAAACTATCATAACTTTTCTCTTCATAATAACCCAGTTGCCTAAAGTCTATAGCATAAACTTCATAGAGACTTTTTATTTGTTCTTCGCTTAGCAACTCAGAATCACCCAATCCACCATACAAGCGAACTTCTAGATCCACTTTCCCATAAAGAGCCGATTGGAACTCTGATAGGTAGTAGTCTTTATACTCATCTAAATCATGGATGGCCATCACATACTGATCCTCAACAAAATCATCATATGTACGTTGTACTCGACGACCATTTTTCAAGACATAAACCACATTGACCCCTTGTGAGTTTTGCTCATAGTAGCCATTTTCATCCATTTCAGGTTCAATATCATCAATCAAGTGCTGATGTAATGCTTGAATCTTGTCAATGGATTCTGCCTGTACAAATCTTATGGTTGACTGACTACCAAGGTTGATGCTGTTATCAATATCTATCATCTCTGAGTAAGACATATAGCTATTCTCAGAGTAATAAATGTAAGCAATATCTTCATCTTCTGGTATGTGTGATTCATAGCCCACCAAGTCCAAATCAATGATGATCAGTGCAAAAACAAATATAGCAAGAACAAGAAAGGCTTGTTTATAATACTTTAGCACTGCAATGGTTTTCTCAGCAATCATTTTTGTTACAAAGAATCCAAGTAAAGAACCGGCAATCAATCCAACATAGGCACCACCAGTTGATTCATCCATTAAACCACCAATTAAAGTTGATAAAGCTAATGTAATTAGTACTGTCAATAAACCAACAAATCCAATTTTGGCAAAATCAAATGCAATCAGGTCATGATGCCTCTCCAAATCTCTCTTCTGGTAAAGGATATAACTTAGCACTAATGACGCTAGTAGGAATGCTATAACCACGATTAGGGCAATAATGTCTTTACCTTCTCTTGTCATCATCATAACAATGGAATAGTAAGGTGTTGCAAAATATTGCCAATCATACTCGTTCATCACATGTGGATAACCTCGAAGGGTCCAGGAGATTAATACTCTTGTCATTTCAACAATAGCCACAGGTATACCCATCATTATGTAAGTAAGTACTGCTTGTAAGACAGACGAACCAACCATCATGCCAAAAAGTACAGCTATAGTAAAAATGGTTATTGCTGCGATTAAAGTTAAAAGAATCCCTATCCCACCGTTAGAAATAGTATAAATTACAGGGTAGCCTTTCATCAAAATAATCCCTATGCTTATCAAGCCGTTTAAGATTACAGGCACACAATAGATGAGTGTAAATGCCATAAAATGACTGACGTACAAGGCTTTTCTTGTCACTGGTAATGCATGAATGGTAGATAAGGCCTTTTCTTCCTGTAAGTATCTAAACAAGACAACTGCCAATACAACAGGAACAAAGAACACCATGGTCATATCCCAAGCATTTGGCATAACCATTAAGAAGTTATTATCAAGGACCATTGTATCCTTATAATTGGAAAACATGTTAGGTATAACCCCAACGTTATTAATCAAAAAGGATAGAATAAAATAAATAATGCCTACAAATCCAAATCTTTTTAAATCGCTTCTCAGAATTGCTTTGTTATAGAATGAGGTTTGTAACTTCATAACCTTCCCCTCCTATCTCATATATAAATATCTCTTCTAATGTTAATGGAATAAAGTCAAGTACAACAGGTTGGTATGGTTCTAACATAGTCTCTATATCCTCGCGATGCCCTCTCACAATTAATGTCCTAACTGAACCTACAGACATTTCTTTAAGGGGTTCTAACTGACTTAAATCAACATCACTGTCTTTAAAAGCAACCTGTATCTTATGTATATCTGATTTCATTTCATCCAAATCTCTTTCAAGTAAAACTTCACCTTGATGTAAGATTCCAACATAATCACATACATCTTCTAGTTCACGCAGGTTATGAGAGGATACAACTACTGTCATCTCTCTTTCAGCTACATCTTGTAAAAGTAAAGACCAGATTTGTCGTCTCATCACGGGATCAAGTCCATCAACCGGTTCATCTAATATCATCACATCTGGTTTAGTACATATAGCAAGCCAAAAAGCCACTTGCTTTTTCATACCTTTTGACAACTGACTAATCTTTTTCTTAACAGATATGCCCAGTAAACTTTGGATACGATTAAATCGATCATAATCAAAAACATCATACATATCATTGTAAAAAGCTGCCATACTTTCTATGGTTGCCATAGGAAAATAATACAACTCATCTGGTATAAAACATATCTTCTGTTTCAGGGTTTCATTGTCTTCAACTTCCATTTCGTTGATCATCACTGTCCCTGAATTTTGTCTATAAACACCTGTCATTATTTTAAGTAAGGTTGTTTTTCCAGCACCATTCGGTCCGACCATACCATAAACAGATCCTTTGTTCACAGTGATATTTACTTCACTCAGCGCTTTAAAATCACCATAAAATTTAGTCACATCTTTTGTTTTAATCATGGGTTACCCCCTCCTCATAACAAGACCGTACCGTTTCAACTACTTGTTCAGCAGGAATTTGAAGCAAACGCGCTTCAACTGTGGCCTTCTTAATCTTACTTAATGCTAAGTTTACTTCTTGATCTCTTAAGGCTTCATCAATGCCTTTTACAAAATTACCTTTGCCTCGTACAGAATAAATGTAACCATCGTTTTCAAGGGCTCTATAGGCTTTTTGAATTGTATTTGGATTAATAGCAAGCATTGATGCTAACTCTCTTACTGATGGTAACTTCTGGTCTTCTACCATAATTTTCTTAAGAATTAGGACTCTTACATTTTCGTATAATTGTTCATAAATCGGTATTCGACTTCTTATATCAACTTGAATCATAGGACACCTCCGTACGTGTATTATAACACTTAGTACAGTTGATGGCAAGAAAATACTTAGCAGGATACAGGGATAAATGAGGATAAAAGCAGATGGATATTTGGCAAAAGAAAAAACAAAATTCAAGAACAGTCACTACCCCTATCTGTACTCATCCTCATTTATCCCTGTATCCTGCTATGCATTGAAAAGGACCGCTTTCGCGGTCCTTCTACTCTACAATTTCTTATAAACTTCCATTTCACTGCTCTCATCAATTGAATAAGGTACTATGATATAACCAAAATCTACTGCTTCTGATTTCAAGTAATACTGCTCAAGTTGATCAGGACCACAAGAACCATTTCCAAGGCCTGATTGACCATAGTCAATATTTACGACTGTACCATCGATTTCTTCAAGGTCATAGGTATGAAGTGCGTCAGTTAAGTTCTTCTGAGTGTAATGCATAACACTCACGTCCATCAGTGATTTGGCTGCTACTAGAAGGCCATCACCATTTTCATTTACTAAAGCAGCCCATCTAGTTTCAGTTTTATTACCATTCTCCTGAGGAATAATATAGGGCTCAAACTGATCCGCTACACTACCTCTATAGATGCCAACAATAGCACTTTCTTTACGGTCAACATAAGATTCCTGTGGACCTCTTCCAAACCAACTAAAGTGATCATAATCCTTTGATAATGTCATTGTCATACCGATTCTAGGGATTAGACTTAAGTCCTTTAGTGGCACAAACTTACCTTGAACATCAATCATACCATCACCAGTAATGATGTACTTAACAGTCGTCTCAAAAGCTAAGTATTCTGCAATCTGAGCAAAGTTAGCCTCTACAGTAATTGTCACCTTATCTTGTGCAATATCTACACTTGTGGATTTCACATTTCTTCTTAAGTGCTCCAAACCTGCCTTACGCCACTCTCCAGCTGGACAGTCAGTTCTTCCTATCCATCCTTTTTCATCATTGTCTGTTGGTGCTCTAAAGAAATTCTCTTTAAGACCTTCAGTGATCATCTCTTTACCAAAACGTTTATATTGTTTGAGCTGACCATAAATCTTATCAAACGTAATTTCAACCGAATCACATATTACTAGTATCTCAAAATCATTCTCACTAACTTTAAATGGCGTTAACTTAGTACTGATATTGCTCTCTGCAACAAGTTCTATAGGCAACTCAATTTGGTTAGTGTAAACATTCATGGTAGCATCCATAAATATCGGTGCTTCTTTTGTATCAAAATAAGTATTTAAGTGATATTGTGTTTTTTCATTAACTGTTTTGGACACTGCAAAAGGTAATGTCACCTCACAAGTTTCATGAGGTGATAAAACAAAATCAGTCACTCTTCCACTTTTTATTGCAACACCATCTTTAAGCAATTCCCAGCTAAAGGTTAAGTTAGACATATCAAGGAAGTCATAACGGTTCTCTACCTTTATAACACCATTTAGTACGTCTACATCATAAACCTTTACTGGTGCAATTACTTGTTTGTATTCTATCAAGCCCGTATGCGGTTGACGATCTGGATACACCATACCATCTATACAGAACTTTAGATCATTGGGATGATCCCCAAAGTCACCACCATAGGCAAACCATTCCTGGCCATCCTCAGTTTGTCTTCGTAGACCATGATCTGCCCACTCCCAAATACAACCACCGACAAGACGGTCATACTTATATATTGCATCCATATACTCTTGCTGGTTCCCCATACTGTTACCCATTGAGTGAATATACTCACAGATAAAATAGGGACGTTCTTCGTCTGTACGTTGGCCTTGACGAATGACTTCATCAACAGAAGGATACATAACACTTACCATATCTGCAAAAGGCTTCTCACCGGAAGTTTCATAGTGTACGGGTCTTGTTGTATCAACACTTTTTACATAATCCATCATGGCGTCATGGTTAGACCCATAACCTGATTCATTACCAAGAGACCAGAACAATATGGATGTATAATTTTTATCTCGTTGAACCATTCTCTTTGCACGATCAACAAAAGCATCCTTCCATTCAGGCAAATCATTAACACCAACCGCCTGTCCTATCCCATTGTTTTCCATGCCTTCATTTCTAACAAAACCATGAGTCTCAAGGTCAGCCTCATCCATACTATACATACCATATCGATCACAGAGTTCATACCAAAACGGATCGTTAGGATAATGAGAGCTACGGACCATATTCATGTTATATTGCTTCATTAAAGTAATATCTTCAATCATATCATCTCTAGTTGTTGCATAACCCCTATCAGGATGAGTATCATGTCTGTTAACACCTTTCACCTTAACAGATACGCCATTAACAACGAATTGACCTTCTTTAACTTCAATGGTTCTGAAGCCAAAAACATGTTCTCTGACATCAACCATAGCACCTTCTGAATCCATCAATGTAATGATGATTCGATATAACTCCGGTGTTTCAGCTGACCATCTTTTTACATCAGATAAGGTATAGGTGAGGGCTGCAAATCCCTCTTCAACCTCTTCAGATTTCATCATTATAACAGTACCATCAAGCTCCTGTAACATAAAATTCATCGTAAGACCATTACCTACAGCATCTGCTTCAATTCTCAATAGACCATCTTTGTAATTATTCTCTAGGAGACTTTGTAGATGATAGTCTTCTATATAAGCCTTTTCTGTTCTATAAAGGTAAACATCTCTGAAAATACCACTAAGGCGCCAAAAATCTTGATCTTCTAAATAACTCGTTGCTGCCCATTTATAAACTTCCACAGCTAGTAAATTTTGACCTTCAACTAAATAATCACTGATATCAAACTCTGATGGCATATGACTACCTTGAGAATAACCAACTTCTTTACCATTCACAAATACTGTAAAGGCAATACTTACACCACCAAAATGAAGTATGTGTCGTTCCTCTAATAGATTAGCCTCAATGTCAAATGTCATTCTATATAAGCCCACTGGGTTTTCAGAAGGAACATTTGGTGGATCAACAGGGATAGGATATGCCACATTAGTATAAACAGGGATTCCATAACCATGAAGTTGCCAATTGGAAGGTACAGGAATTGTTGCCCAGTCCTTATCATCATAATCTAATTCAAAATAATCATTTGGTACGTAAGCAGGATGTTTATGATAAGAAAATTTCCAATCACCATTAAGTAAGGTAAACTTAGATGTTGCCTCTCTATCGCCATACATTGCTTGTCCAACTGTCTCATAAGGTGTTTTTGCACTATGGGGTTCCAAAGTGTTGATACTTAATATGGATAAGTCTTTAAAATATTCTCTAGTCATTTTTGCCTCCAAAATAGAATTTATCTTCTCAACTATAATAATTTTCACATGTATAATTCATCTACTTCATTCTATACCCATTTAAATCAATAATCAATATAAGTATTTTTTATTATATATAACAATTTGAAACTCCTACAAGTCACAGGTATATAATAACGTCTGATATTTTAATCTAATTCTAATGTAATAAATGTGGTATTTTCATTGACATTCATATGTTTTTGATTTATATTTATCATATATTAAAACACGTGTTATTTTATGGAGGAAATATGGCGAGAACAGCTGTACTAAACAAGGAACAAATAATGGAAGCTACATTTAACATACTAAACCTGGAAGGTATTGATGGAATCACTATCCGATCCATCGCAAAAGAATTGGGCAAATCCACAGCTCCAATCTATACCCAGTATGAAAATATGGACTTGATAATGGCTGACCTGAAGATTTATACCAAAAACCTCTTGCTTAGCTATACTCAAAAACAGTATGCTGTTGACGGTTTCCTAAATATTGGTGTTGGCATTATTGATTTTGCATTACAAAACAGAAAAATATTCAGCCATTACTTTCTCGCTTCAGATGAAGCCTTATTCCAACCAACCTTGCACCAAGACACATTTCTTATTCAGATGAAAGCCAATGGCTTACTCTCAGTACTAGACGATGCCATTTTATTACAACTTTTAGATGATATGTGGGTATACACCTATGGCCTTGCCACATCTATATGTACCGGCATCTATAAAGACAAATCACTTGAATATTTCATTGAACGACTGGGGATTATGGGTCATAACTTAATCAGTTATCACCTATATAGTACAGGTAATTACGAGAACTACATCAATAAATTCATAGAAAAAGTAAGTCAACACGTATCCATCGAGGAGGTACTAAAGTCATGAAAATCTTAGTTATAAACGGTAACACCGACAACCCAAGCTTCTCACCATACACAGAGGCAATTGAAGCTGCAATTGTAAACAACGACCATCACGAAATCGAATACTTTAGGTTAAAAGACATGACCATTAACTATTGCACTGGTTGTTGGAGCTGTTGGTATAAAACACCTGGCTTATGTGCAATAAATGATGACAATGAGCAAATACTTAGTCGTATCCCTAACGCAGACCTTATACTTTATATTTCTCCAATCATTATGGGATATGAATCCTCATTACTCAAGACCTGTAAAGACCGTAACATTGCAGTTGCACATCCATATATACTATTACATAACGGAGAACAGCATCACCATAAACGATATGAAAACACACCAAATATCAGTGCCTTAATGATTAGTGATGATATGACCAATGATGCTGATATCAATTTAATTAAAGACACATACGAACGAATGGCCCTAAACTTTCATGCTTCTGTCCATTCCTTTGATGTTATCAATACTGTAGGAGGTGTACAAGATGTCTTTAACCGTATTTAATGGCAGCCCAAGAGGTAAGTCAAGTAACTCAAGCGTCATAGCCAACTGGTTTACAGAGGGAACTTATGACACTCATTCCACCTACTATATCCATAAATTCAAGCAATTAGAAGAGCAAGCCAAAGCCTTCGTTGAGGCAGAAGAAGTACTCATGGTCTTTCCCTTGTATGTTGATGGTATGCCCGGACAGGTAAAAGCGTTTTTTGAAGCCCTCCTCCCTTATAAGGAAAAAGTCGGAGGAAAGAAAATTACTTTTATCATTCACTCTGGTTTTACCGAAGGTATTCAAAACCGAGCACTCGAAAGTTACTTAAATCGTTTATCAGACATCCTAAACTTAGAGAATTATGGGGTCATTGTTATTCCTGGATCAGAAGGTTTTAGATTGATGCCACCACAAATGACTAAGAAGAAATCTGATGCTGTAGCAAAACTTGCTAAGAATTTTAAAGCTGGACAGGCTTATGTCTTAAGTGATGTAAAAAGTCTTGCACCTAAAGAAAGACTTACTAGTATGGGTAAACTCAGCTTTAGGTTCTTTAAATTATTAGGCCTTACCAATATGTACTGGAATAGTAATCTTAAAAAGAATAACGCTTATGACAAACGCTTCGATGCTCCTTACGAAGGTAAACCTGTCCCAGTAACCACAAAAGCCTACATCAAAAATTTCTAAACTATAAAAAGGATAGCCATCGGCTATCCTTTTACTAAAACGATCTGACTTTCTAACTACCTAACCTATCTGACTATCTGACTGTCTAACTACCCGACTATCTAACCTATCTTACTATCTTCCTTACCACTATTTTGTTACATAATCAATCCAATCAAAAAACTCTTTGGACCCTTCCCCAAGTGGAATTTCTACAATCTCAGGAATATCATAAGAATGCATTTCTCGAATTCTGCCTTCTACTTCCCAAAATAATGACTTCTTTGTCTTTATCAACATTCTAATCTCACTGTCATGTCGTATTTTACCTTTCCACGAATAATGACTGTGTACCTTATTGGTTTGAACACACGCCACTAGACTCTCAGCAAACAATGCCTCAATAATAAAATCCGCTTCACGGTCATCACGACAATTGGTTAAAATAAACGTATATGCCTCACTCATATTTTCTACCTCGTATCCTCTTTTATAGTTTAATTCTATACTTATATAGATAAATTTGCAACTCTATTGGTCCATAACAATCATCAGAAAGCCTGTGAATGCTGGGTTGTTTGGTGAACACAATGGATTCACATACCCTTTCATCTCCGTTATATAAGCTCTATACCTTACATAAAACTCATAAGAAGGTCTTGGCTTATAAACAACTTCATCCAACTCAAAAATTCGAATAATATTCTTAGTGGTTGTAGGTTTAACAAAAATTTCTTGTGTAGGACGATAATATACTGGAATTACTGTCATCAACGACCATTTTGCCATTTTGCCTTCAAGTAGGATCTCTACCATAGTAGAAAATCCATATTCTTGATTGCCATGAAGTAATTCCTTTAAAGCATTCGCCAAGGCAGCTTTCCTATCCGTTGACAAGCTTCTAGCATAATCACGGAATTTAGGTTTTTCAAACAAAGACACCAAAGAAGATCTTGAAACTACTTTTACCATATCTTCAACTATCTGTTCTGGAAACATAAATTTCTCAGGTGCAAAAACATCATGCACCAAGTCTGTCATCTTATCAACGCGATGTTTCTTACCAATTGCCTTTAGCTCCTCATTCTCAAATCCACCTGGATACATCATCATAAACTTATCTTCTGCCAATCTCAGCGTATCTTTGTTCATTTCATCACTCCTTTTATAGCTGGCAATTCAATCGAAAATACTTTACCAGCCACATCATCTATCAGGTCATTCTTTGCTGTGGTGATAAACAAAGTCTGGCCATTCAGACCACCAATTGCTGGACAAGTTACATAAGGTGTTGGTAAATCAACTGCCATCATCCTAGTACCTGTAGCTGAATCATATGCAACAACTTTTGCTCCACCCCACATAGCCACCCATAAGTATCCATCTTGGTCTATGGTCATTCCATCTGGCATACCATCTTCTGGGTTCACCTGAATCTTTCTCAGTAACTTTAACTCATCCGGCTGTTGCCAATTATAATCATATACAGCAATTTCTCTTGTAGGTGTATCAATATAATACATATACTGGCCATCACCAGACCAACATAAACCATTAGAAATGGTTATACCCTCAATAACTTTATGGATCTTACCATCATAGCAATACAAGCTTGCGATAGGGTTCTTAAAATCATAGTCTAGTGTACCAAACCATATTTGTCCAAAAGGATCCATTTTTCCATCATTAATTCTAGTATTTAAGTGCTCCTCAACTTCAGGTGAAATTTCTTTAAATACCTCAGTATCTACTTTCCAAATGGCGAGATTCTTTTCAAGTCCTACAACCCATTCCGAACCTTCACCAATTGTTAGGAAACCAATTTTACTAGGCGTTTTATAAGAGCTTAGTTCTTTTGTTGCCAGGTCATATTTATGTATATAACAGCCATTGATATCAACATAGTATAATGCCTGACGTTCTTTTGACCATATAGGTCCTTCACCTAATTCACTTTGGTGATCATTTAATGGTTGAATATTCATACGTCCCTCCATACGGTAATAAAAAAGGGACCAAGGTCCCTTTAATTAATTAATAAATATACCTTCATCCGAGATGATGTCTGCAACTTCAGACATAATTTCCGAAATCAGTTGCTCATCCAGATTCAATTGTGTCATGGCACTTTCAGAGAACGGATAAGACATGCCATCTATACCAAGATGTAAACCCATCATCATAACGATGCCATCAGCAACATGGACCATCGATGTCATTTTAGGATTGATGACTGCTTCAGATGGGTTATGATGAGATGCAATTGCTTCTACTAAGTCCTCAGGTAACTTCCACTTCTCTGCAATACGTGCACCCACTTCACCGTGATGGAATCCCAATATTTCTTGTTCCACTTCAAGAAAGCTTCGCTCACTATCATTGGCCATTTGTACAACCAAATCATATTGCTCAGACATGTAATGATCAAGTATTACTTTACCTATATCTCTTAGTAGACCAGCCGTATATGCCTGATCTGGTGTTTTATATTTAATCTTCTTAGCCAATACTCGACATGTTATAGCACTAATCTGAGATTGTCGCCATAATTCCTCTTTACCTAAAGCATAACCAGGTAACTCTCTTGAGAATACTTCACCAACAGACGTAGCAAAAACCATCGATTTAACTGCTTGAAAGCCTAATAAGACTACTGCATCAGCTACAGTAATTATATTTCTTCTAGAACCATAGTAAGATGAGTTAGCCAAACGTAGTATCTTAGTGGTTAGACCTTGATCTTTCTTAATCTCAGCCTCAACCTCAGATGCGCCCGCTTCAGGGTCTTCGATTTTATGAATGATATTTGTAATGATTTGCGGAAAGACTGGAATTTCGTCTACGCGACTAACCAGTTCCTCAAGACTAATGTGTGTCATTGTTGCCTCCGAAAAAATTCATTTCCCTCGAGTATATTATAACATGTTTCGGTTGGTAGGTAAAATAGTAGGTGTGTGGTGGTAGCGTTAATTTACTGTCGGAAATAGAAGGATAGAAGAATCCCTTTGTGATTTTACATAATTTGTCTAAACTCATTTTATCATACTCGTTTAACCACAGATACCTCGAAGTTTCTTTGTTAGATAGTACATTCCATTAACCAGTCCCGTACTGCCTGCGACAGTCTCATGATTCCACACATCTGTATAGCTTTTTTGTTTTCTTTTTATTTGTTTATCTACTTCTTTTCTGATCTCTTCTTGAATGACTCGCTGCTGCTTTTCTTTCTTGTATTTGAGCAAATCACATATATTGCCATCGTTTGCAACATAGGCTCTTAGCTTTGCCATCTTCGCTACGCCAACTTCTGACCAACCTAGTGGGCGACTACTGAGTCTTGATGATAATACATGGCTTACTTGACCTTCTGCGCTACAACCCATTCGTGCATGTTCATCGTTATTCGGTCTTATAATCGCTTCCCAGTGGTTTTCTATGTATACCTTAGTCCGCCTTACTTGCTCTCGTTTATTATCACTTTCTGCCCATTCTGTGGCTATCTCAAAAACCTTTTTGATGGATTCTTTATCCTCATAGCTGATCCCATCATATATGGCATCTCTTGCATCACCTACAGAATCTTCCAGGTGACCGATCGCTCTCATGACTGCTTGGTTCAAGTGAAACTTATCCAGCACAAAATGGCACTTGGATCCCAGTACATCTACGCCTGCCTTTATCCATGAAGCACCGTCGCCCATTATGTATATGGCTTCTAGATAGTCTTCATCATATACAGCATCTATGTATTCAAGAACCTCTAGCCATATATCTTCTACATTCTTGTAAACACCTGCAAAGTAGTGCTTTCCTACCAACTTATTCCTTTTGCTGCCTTCACTTTCTTTTTCAATACCTTCAAACAGACAAGCCAATCGTGGTTCTATCGTGTTGCTCTTATAGCCATTTATGCCAACTTTCAAATCGCCTTTTTCTTTGTTGAACTGTAAAGATACATGGTCTTCATCAGCGTTGATATAAAGAACTTTGATATGCTTCTTTTTCTTGACTTGTGGAACCAGTGCCGGCACTTCAAGGGAATGAATATCTTTCATGACAGCTTGTTTGCTAATAATGTCTTCTGTATTCGTGGCATGTTCACCACTGATTCGGTAGCTGCTGTCGACGGCATGAGTGATAGCCTCTATCACCACGTCTTCACTTTTTCTCATATTCTTTATGATGCCACATGCCTGGTCTGCAAGAAATATGTATTCACCTGTTTCCTTTGACTCAAAATACGTCCTTTTGTACTTGATTTCTCCACAAGTACTTATGAATGTGTTTGGTACCTTAGACCGTTCTATAACATATCTTTCGGCACGGTAAGATGAATTTCTATAGACTTCGTCTATCCCTTCGATCGTTTCTGCGACAATTTCTCTTTGCAGCTCTTGGAGGGGCTTACCCAGCTCCAACACAAACTCACCGACATTCATACCCTCATTATGTATGAAACTTTCTACGACTTTTTCAATCTTTTTGACACCTAACTCCATAAATTGCTGTATACTGTTATTCATAAGAAAAACACCTTCTTCTGTAATATTTTTGGTTCTTGTCAAACTCATAATATCACAA
>PPCM01000262.1_pt1 | contig 63076 bp, 53 predicted proteins | sample 1555541 | NCBI WGS metagenome assembly PPCM01 (sample SAMN05284479, study PRJNA326546) | Marine sediment metagenome, whole genome shotgun sequencing project. | isolation source: marine sediment | place: Germany: Wadden Sea | collected 2012-09-05 | reverse complement strand
TGATATGCTCCCTTTATAGTAGACAGTTTAAATAATAAAACTGTTTATTATGAAGGGAGTTTTATTATGTCAAGAAAAGCTAAGATTATTCCAGAGGTTAAGATAAAAGAAGTAGAAGATTATCTTGATGGAAAAACAAGTGTCTTAGATATTTCAAGAAAACTGTTTGTAGATAAAAGTACAGTCCGGTCTTGGATACGAAATTACAGAGCAGAAGGCTCTGGCGGATTAATGAATAAATCTTATAACAAATCATATTCAAAAGAGTTTAAGATTCAGGCGGTCAATGATTATCTAGATGGTAAAGGATCTTTGAAAGCTATAAGCCAAAAATATCGTATCAAATCACATGAAACTCTACGTCGGTGGATTATGAAGTATAATGGTCATGATATAATTAAGTCATCAAGTACAGGGAGAACAACAATCATGACTAAAGGACGAAAAACATCGTTTGAAGAAAGAATAGCAATCGTTGAATATTGCACAAAGCATAATCATGACTATAATAGTACTGCTAAAGAATTCCAGATATCCTATCAACAAGCTAGAAATTATACGATTAAATACGAAACTAAAGGAATAGATGGACTAATGGACCGACGCGGTAGAAGCAAACCGGAAGATGAAATGAACGAGGTCGAAAAATTACGTGCGCAAAATAAACTTCTAAAAGCACAAAAAGAAAGAGCTGAAATGGAGCTTTCTTTCTTAAAAAAGTTAGAGGAAATAGAAAGGAGGCGGGGATAAGCCGAGTAAGAAATGAGTTTATTTACCAAGCTATTTGTGAAAGCAACCAAGTATATAACTATTCAATTCAGGAACTGTGTAAATTAGCAAAAGTCTCACGTTCAGGATATTATAAATGGTTAAATCGTGAAATACCACTAACAGAGAGCTTGAATAATCATTTGGCTAAACTTGTAGAAGAAATACACACAAAACACCCTGATAAAGGATATCGAAGGATAAATGATGATTTATTCAAATATCATGAGATAGATGTTAATGATAAACGTATACTACGAATTTGTAGAAGATTAGGCATTAAGTCGACCATAAAGTACCGTAATCATGGTTGTACACGCCAAGCAGCCAATCCACAACATATAGCTGAAAACATTTTAAACAGAGAGTTCACAGCTGATTCACCTAATGAGAAATGGTTAACAGATGTAACTGAATTCAAATACTATGAAAAAGGCATAAAACACAAAGTGTACTTAAGCCCTATCCTTGATTTATATGATCGTCGAATTGTTTCTTATATGATTGGTGATTCTAACAACAATGCATTAGTATATGATACATTTGATAAAGCGCTAGAAGAGAATCCAGATGCACAGCCAATCTTTCACAGTGATCGGGGATTTCAATACACTAATAGGATCTTTCATCAGAAGTTGACAAATGCAGGAATGACACAAAGTATGTCTAGGATCGGTAAATGTATAGATAATGGTCCTATGGAAGGATTTTTTGGTATTCTAAAACGAGAATCGTACTATGGTAATCATTATACGAATAGAGGCACTTTAGTTTCAATGATTGAAGAATACATAGAATATTACAATAACAAACGTTTACAGCGTAAATTAGGGATAGTAACACCTATGGAGAGATTTAAAAACTATTTAAATGCCGCATAAAAAACTGCCACCTAGAAAACTAGATGGCAGGAAAATTTTATATTATTTTAATTGTCCACTTGACGGGATGCACACCAAAGTGAGGACGGCTTTTTTGTTACAACTATTTACTTAAGTACCACTTTATACCTTTAACTACAACTTCATGATCAATATGGTCTAAGAGACCTGAAACTGTTATTGTGCCGACCATCCCTCTTTCCTCAACTAAGATAGGTACTGAACCGCCAAATGGTGCATAATCGGACTCATCCAGATTATAATCTTCTGAGATGTTCTTATCATAATCAATCAGCATTCTACTTATATAGAAAGAGCTTTTTTTAAAATGTCTTGCAACATTATTTTTTCTTATAATCCATTCATCGTTCTCTTCATTGGTTCCTTCACAAGCATAATGAAAAACCTGGTGTTGCCCGATCTGTATGTCAATTGTGATTGCCATAGTCTTCTCTTGTGCCATCTTCACTAAGTACAAACCTATAACATGAGCTTCTTTCAAGCCAAATCTCTCAAATATAAGCTTAGATTCTTCCTTATCAATTTCACTTAACTTTACATTATTTATATCCATCATAGGCTACCCTATTGCAGATTCAAATGCTTTAATCATCACACCTTTATCAGGTTTTAGACCTGTCCACATCTCAATATTTAGAGCGGCTTGATTCACCAACATTCCCATACCACTTTGCCACTGACAGCCACGTTGATCTGCTTCAGCAAGAAAAGGTGTATAGGCAGGGTTGGGGATAACATCTTGTACATAAAGTTCTTTTCTCATCGTATCATAATTGATATTAGGCTTTTCATTTATATTAGGGTATAGACCAAGAGGTGTTGCATTCACAAGTATATCTGCCTCTTCTGGTACATTAAAGGTTTCCGTCCAATCCACATAAGCTGTCACCATATTCAGCTCGTCTTCAAGTAATCGGATAAGACTTTCTCCAAATTCCTTGTCCTCAACCCGATTAACAATCGTTATCTTCTTAGCACCTGCTAATGACATTTCTACAGAAATTGCTCTTGCAGCACCACCAGCACCCAAAATGATGATATTCTTTCCTTTCGGATCAACACCGGCTTCTTCAAGGGCAATCATAAACCCTTGACCATCTGTGTTATGTCCAGTCAACTTACCACCTTCATTAACAATTGTGTTAACTGCACCGATATGTTTCGCACTTTCAGCCATATCATCCAAATACTTAATGACTTCTATTTTGTGCGGCAAGGTACAGTTAATACCCTTCATATTAAATGCTTTTAATCCTTTAATTGCATGTCCAAGATCTTTTGGTTCAACATCTATAGTCAAAAAGCGCCAAAGATCCAAACCTAAGTCCTTAAAAGCAGCTTCCTGGATTACCACACCTGGATTCTCAGCAACTGGGTGTCCAAAAACCCCAACCAATGAGTCTAGGTAATTCTGTTCTTTCATCTTATTCCTCCTTATTTACGACAAAAACGATTCTTTAATATGTCTTACGCTTTATTACACTTCTCAATACATCCATTATATAAGTAACAAAGAGAACATGTCAACAAAAATAAGTAAATTTGTTTTCATTTAAGTATATATTGACTTTCATTCAAAAGTAATTTACAATTGAATTGAAAATAGAAAGGTAACGAGGTGGTTACAATGATGAACAATTATACAACAATTAGCAGTCTAAAAATGTCCAATCGCATCCATGTTCTAAAACAGAAAATGTTAGATGAACCTAGATACATGTCAATAGAGCAAGCACTCCTCACTACTGAAAGTTACAAACAACATGAGAATGATTCTAGAATTTTACAGAGAGCTTATGCTTTGCAAGCTTCTCTTAATCAATTAGAGATTAGTATTGAACCCGAAGAACTCATTGTAGGAAACAGAACGGCTGGTGTTCGAGCTGGTGTTGTATCACCAGAAGCTGCCATTTCATGGATTAGCAATGAAATCGAAGACTTGCCAACTAGGCCACAAGATAAATTCAATGTTCGTCAAAAGGATATAGACGATTTTAAGAACATCATTTTACCTTATTGGAAAGGTAAATCAATGGAAGACATTGTAGGTGCAAAAGTCGGTGGAATCAAAAAAGAAATTGGTAAGGTTGCCAAAATTAACCAAACAGATCACCCACAAGGCCATATTTGCCCAAATACTGAAAAATGGTTAAAGGTTGGTATTATAGGCCTCATAGACGAGGCTGAAACAATGTTATTAAATGCAACACCTGGAACCACTGACTTTTATAGCAGTGTCCTTATTGTGTTAAGAGCCACTCAAACTTTCATTCAAAGGTATGGTGCCTTAGCTAAGAAAATGAGTAGTAATACCTCAGATGAATCAGAGTCAAGTCATTTATTAGAAATCAGTAGAATATGTGACAAGATTGCAAGTGATAAACCAAGCACATTCCACGAAGTAGTACAATCCGTTTGGTTCCTAAATGTTGTTTTGCAAATGGAATCTAATGCCTCTTCTTTCTCTCCGGGCAGAATGGATCAGTTCTTGTATCCTTATTATTCACAAGACATAAATAGTGGACGTATGAACATCAATGAAGCCCTAGAGATTATTGAAGCACTATGGGTAAAGTTTAATCAAATTGTCTACATGAGGAGTTCTAATGGCGCCAAATACTTTGCTGGATTCCCAATTGGTTTTAATATCGCTTGTGGTGGTCAGACAGTTGATGGTCAAGATGCAACAAATGATCTCTCTTACCTTTTCCTAAAAGCCCAAGAACATGTCCACCTACCTCAACCCAATCTGTCAGCAAGGTTATTTGAAGGTTCCTCTGATACTTTTGTTAGAGAATGTGGTTATGTCATAAGTAAAGGTAGTGGTATGCCTCAGATCTTTAACGATGAAGGGATTATTCCAGCGCTTATGCACCAAGGTATCCCAAAGGATGAAGCAAGCAACTATGCCATTGTTGGATGTGTTGAATTAACAACCCATGGTAATAATCTTGGATGGAGTGATGCTGCAATGTTCAACCTAGTCAAAGCACTTGAGCTCACCTTGAACAATGGGGTTTGTCTGTTAACTGGCCAGAAGATGGGACTCGAACTTGGTCACCTTTCAGATTATGACAGCTATGAAGCACTAGAAATCGCCTTTAAGGCTCAGCTTGATTATTTCATCCAACGGATGATTGAGACTTGTGATGTTGTGGATCGTTTACATGCCGACATAGTACCTTCTCCTTTCTTATCTAGTGTCATTGACGGATGTATAGAAAAAGGTCTTGATGTCACAGCTGGTGGTGCGATCTACAACTTGTCAGGTATTCAAGCCATTCAAGTTGCTAACCTAGCAGATAGTTTAGCATCTATCAAAACGGTCATCTATGATAAGAAGACAATTAGTGCTACAGCTTTACTAGAAGCCCTTAGAAATGATTATGCTCACCAAGAAGATTTAAGACAGTGGCTTATTAACAAAGTCCCTAAATACGGAAATGATGTTAAGTGGGTAGATGAAATCGGTAATAAATGGTTTAAGTATTTTGCAAGCAAACTTACCAACTACACCAATGCTAGAGGTGGTGTTTATCATACAGGCCTCTACACTGTCTCTGCACATGTACCAATGGGTCAAAATGTTGGGGCATCTACAGATGGTCGTCATTCTATGGATCCTCTTGCAGATGGTGGTATGTCAGCTATGTATGGACGAGATACCAACGGGCCTACTTCACTGATTAAATCTGTATCAAGAATAGACTCTAAATTAGGTAGTAATGGCACCTTACTTAATATGAAGTTTTTACCAGATTTCTTCATCACAGAAACTGCTTTAGATAAATTCAGCGCTTTTTTGAGAACAATTGTGACCCTTAAGATTAACCATGTACAGTTTAATGTCCTCAACAAAGAGGATTTATTAAAAGCACAGAAAAATCCTGAGGCATACAAGAGTCTAACTGTACGAGTTGCAGGTTATACTGCCTACTTCACAGAGTTAGCTAGTGATTTGCAAGATGAAATCATTGCTAGAACTTGTTATGGTGACCTCTAATGAAAGGCCGGATTTTTGATATCAAGAAATTTGCTGTTCATGATGGACCTGGTATAAGGAGTACTGTTTTTCTAAAAGGCTGCCCCCTACGGTGTGTCTGGTGCCAAAACCCAGAAGGTCTTGAACTTTCTAAACATTTATGGTACTTCGAGAACCGATGTATAAAATGTCATAAGTGTTTAAACACATGCCCACAAAATGCCTTGTCATTAGGTACTGATCTAGAAGCTCATATTGTTATTAATCAAGATATTTGTGAGTTAAGTGGTGCATGTATTGATATGTGCCCTACTAATGCTTTGACTTTCGATAGTCGTGAAGTCACCGTCGAAGAGGTTGTCACCACACTTATGGAAGATTTACCATTTTATAACCAATCAGGTGGCGGAATTACATTATCTGGTGGTGACCCTATCTATCAAGCTGACTTTAGTTTAGCTATATTAAAAGCTTGTAAAGAGAAAGGTCTACACACAACCGTTGAAACTAGTATGTATACAACTCAAGCTATATTCAGAGAATTTTTTGACCTTGTTGATTACTTCATCGTTGATATAAAGCTTTTTGACCCAACTGCTCACAAGAAGTTCATCGGTCAAGACAATCAAATGATTCTTGATAATTTCAAAACGCTGACCAAGGCAGATAAGCCCATACTTGTTAGGATTCCAATCATTCCTGGTATTACAGATAGTGATTTAAACATAAGGCAAATTGCTAGGTACGTACACACACACGGACCTAATGTAAGCATAGAACTCATTAACTACAACCCTTTTGCTGACAATAAATACCGTCTGATGCACCAAACATATGACCTAAGTGGTACACAACCCTTAGATGACAAGGCCATGCAACATCTATATGCACTCGTCGAAGAGGCTGGTGTGTCCACTTTGAACCATTAAACCATATATGAACCATAGGGAGGCTTTAATATGTTAAACAAATTTATGACGTCTGCTAAGTTAGGTGAACCAGTCTACATTAGTGATGTGGACAAGGCTTTTCATCAGCTTGAGCATGACCAGAAACTTACCATTCATTTACAACTTGATATGCTTGAAGAAAATCAGGTGAGGTTCTACGAAGTAGCAGTACCCAAACTTAACCTTATCGATGAAGATGCATTATTATTTATCAAGTCATATCTTCAGGCAGAGATTTACAACATTTTGTCTAGTGTCGGCGGAAAAAAAATGACCTTCTATATGAATCAAGAGAATCAAATGATCCAAAGAATTACAGAGGATCTTAATGATATTTTCTGTGTTACTCTTCCAAGAAATCAACGAAGGGGCTATGGCTTATGTCTAAATGTCATTGATAGAATGCTGGAGACTCTGAATCCGACTGGTGAAAGCTTCTCTTTCGTCTATAAAGACCTAAGCCAACTACCTGAAGTACGAGAATCAAGTGTTGGTTCCACAACAAATACAGCTATATTCAAGCAAGTTACTCAAAACTTAGAAGACAAAATCATATGTGGGATTGATGTCGGTGGTACAGACATCAAAGTTGTTGCTGTAAAAAATGGCGTTATTGACTGTTACAAGGAATATGATTGGTTCCCAGCAAAATTCACACAATCAAGTCAACTCATAGATCCTATTATCATGATTGTTCAATTAATCCGATTAAAACTGTCACTTGACCGCTGTGAAAACTGTACAACATGTGATCGTAAGTGTGATGAAAGTGTTTTACTAAAACAACGTATACTAACCGCTCTCGAGAAAGAGGCTTCTGATGCATTTATACTAGACACTATTGCTCGGGTAGAAGGATTTTTAGACCATATCCACATAGACATTGATGCAATTGGTCTTTGTTTCCCAGATGTCGTTGTAAAGAACAAGGTAGTTGGTGGTGAAGTCTATAAGACCCGTGGGATAAGAAACAACCCAAACATAGACTACGAGCTTGACTTTAAAACAATCACCAACTTAAACAATGCCCTTCAAGAATGTATTAAAAACGATGGTGTTGTAGAAATTTGTAACGATGGTCCTATGGCTTCTTTTACAGCCGCTGCTGAGTTAGCAGCTATGGGTGATATGACTAGCATCAATCATGGTGTTTTTGCTCATACTCTAGGGACTGAATTAGGTACTGGCTGGGTTCAAGCAGATGGGTGTATACCTGATATTCCACTTGAAGTTTATAACTATATCATTGATCTAGGATCTTACCCTGAAAAGGCATATAGCTCAGATGATCTTAGAAGTATCAATAATTTCAACACCGAGTTGGCAGGCACTTTACAAAAATACTGTAGCCAAAGTGGTGTCTTTAGATTAGCCATGAAGTACTTTCCCTCAGAAAGACCCGACCTATATCAAGAATTGTTCGATTTAGGTTATGTAAAGGTTGCTGAAGAAAATGGTCACAAACAATTGATTGTTCCAACAGAACCAAGCGATATGCGTAAACCTTTCTTAGAGCATATGATGGCCTTGCCTGAACGTGAAAAGGATGAGGTTAACAATCGAATCTGGCGAGAAATCGGTGAATTTCTAGCAATCACCTATTTGGAAACTGAGAAAATCCTCAAACCAGAAGCAAAGTCTAGGTACCTATTTGGTAGATTAGTTAAGCGCCAACGTTGTTTCGACCTTATGTTAGAAGGCGCTAGAAGTATAGTACCAGATATAGAACTTGAGGTTGCCAATGCCGATATGGCAGTGACCGATCTAATGAAGCAGCTGGAGTTGGATCCCCGTTATACTGTAGCTCAATTTGCCCAGGCCATTGGTGCTGTATATTACGCTAATAGATAAGATTTTTTGTAACTTTTTTGTATACCCCCTAAAAGAAGAAAGAGGTCAACCTGTGGTTGATCTCTTTCTTTTTCATGTTTTTCGTTTTGGGGACGTTTCATTTTCATATAAATGGGGACGTTTCATTTTTCAGAAAAATGAAACGTCCCCAAACCATAAAATTATAGTGAAGCCCATAAAGCTTCTTTCATCACTTCAACCGGTGCCTCTTTACCTGTATATAACTGAAATTGATAAGCCGCCTGATAAAGACTCACTTTATAGCCTTCAACTATCGTACATTCCAATTCTTTTGCATACTTTAACAATGTGGTTTCAACTGGCATAAAGACTATATCCATCACTACTTTTCTTGGTAGTAATTGTCCAATATCCAAAGGGCTTTTAAGGGTCTTAAAGCCTACTGAAGTGGTATTGATTACAATATCGTAATCTTCTCTATTGCCATCGCCAAGGTCTGAAAGTTGTCCCTTATAGACAAGCCCAAAATCCTCTGCTAATGACCGCCCCCTACCTTCATGACGGTTATATAGACTTATGTGCTTTGTATGCCTCTTTAGGGCATATAAGGCTGCTCTTGCAGCACCACCAGCCCCTATAACAATAACCTTTTTATCTGTTAAGTCAATCACTTCTAGTAAGGCTTTTTCTATACCATACCAATCGGTATTATAACCTTCCAAATGTCCCTCATCATTAACAATTGTATTAACGGCGCCTATTTTTTTTACTGCATCATCTAAATCATCTAATAATGGCATTACCTTCTTTTTAAAAGGCATTGTTACACCTAACCCTCTAATGCCTAGAACCCTCATACTATCAATCGCCTTTTCAAGATTCGTTGGTTGAAATGAGACATAGGTATAAGCTAAATCTAGGTGTTTATATGCTGCATTGTGCATCCTAACACCTAATCCGCCTATGCTCCCTGAAATGGAGCCACATAATGTTGGTACTGATTTCATTGATTTGTCCTCGCTATCTTAGTAATAAACTCTCCAAAGGTAACGAAGAAGCACCTAATATACCTGCTTCACCACCGATTTCTGATATAAGAATTTTTATTGGATCAAAAAGCACATTGTCTGCCATTTGATAGAACTTCTTCATTATTGCATTAAGATAAATATCACCCCAATTCATCAAACCACCACCTAAAACAAAGACTTCAGGATTATAGAGTTGATGGAGATTATAAAGGGCTAAACCTATAGCTTGCGCACTTTCTTCCATAATAGCCAAAGAGAGTGGATCGTGTGTATCTAGGCCAACTTTCACTTGTCTTCCTGTCACTAATTCGTGGCAATTATCTAGTGTTACACCTAAATGACTCTCTACACCCGACTTCAAATGGTCTGTAGCCATGGCGGGTAAGAACAAACCACACGACGATGTCATAAGGCAACCATAGTTACCACAAGTACATTGTCTGTTAGAATGTACATCAATCACTGTATGACCTATTTCTCCCGCAGTTCCGGTCATTCCTCTATAAAGATTGCCTTCTAGAATAATTCCAGCACCAACCCCAGTGCTCACAGTGACAAAAATCATATCTTTGCTACCTCTACCTGCACCATACATAAACTCTGCGTATGCCTGAGCATTAGCGTCATTGTCCACAAACACCTTTAAACCATCAAACCGTTCTTCAATCCTGGTCTTAAGTGGGTAGTCCTGAAATCCTGCACTTAGATTACTAGTTGTTATACATATACCCTCCGAAGATCTAATATGCCCAGGGAATACAACACCCATACCCAAAATATTATCCAGCGTTAACTTATGTTTATGTAACAAAGCATTGGTGAATAATTCCATGTCATCAATAATGCCGTCACAACATTTATCTACATGCTCATGGGTAATCACTTCATCAACAACTTTGCCATCAGTACTCACAAGACCAATGGCTAACTTCGTTCCTCCAAGATCAATACCAAGTAAATACTTTTCCATGATTATCACTTCCTATACTGTATGTTCTGTTCTTGCAATAATATCATCTTGTGCTTCTGGTGTTAGGTTATTGAAAAAGGCTGAATAACCTGCAACTCTTACTACAAGATCTCGATAGTTCTCAGGATTTGCTTTAGCGTCTAATAAAGTCTCTCTTGAAACTATATTGTATTGCACATGCCATCCCTTCAAGTCATCAAAAAATGTTCTAATCATAGCAATCATCTTTTCTTGATCAACTTCCTTGGCAATGGCTTGAGGTGTCATTTTCTGATTCAGAAGTACCCCTCCAAGAATTTTACTTGTAGGTAATTTGGAGACTGATTTATAAATCGCTGTTGGTCCATTAATATCTGTCCCAGATGAAGGTGAACTACCTTCTGCAAGTGGCGTTCCTGCCTTTCTTCCATCAGGGGTAGCACTAACCACTGCACCCGATGGTACATTGGCTGATATACTTGATGTGCCAGCATAATACTGGCATCCAATCGGACCTCTACCATATCTAGTCGTATGATATTTCCTAAGTTCATCTATAAACATGCTATAAGCTTTACTTAACAAGTAATCAACGTCATCATCATCATTGCCATACTTAGGACCATAGTTTAAAAGTAATTGTCTAATCTTCTCTCCTTCAAGGCCATCATAATCATTTTTGAGCGCGGCCATCAATTCAGCTGGTGATATCTTCCTATCTTCATATACAAGTTTCTTAATTGCCGCTAAAGAATTTCCAAGGTTCGCAATACCCACTTGTAAGCCTGATACAAAATCATACTTACTACCACCCTCTTTGATGAACTTACCTTTTTCTATACACCCATCAACAAAGGCAGAACAAAGAATATCTGGTACATTTTCTTCTAGTGCCGTATCCACTGCTGTGTCTATGCCAATTGTTGCACGAGCATAGAATTTTATCTGCTCTTCCCAAGCTTTTAATAGATCTTCAAAATCCTCAAATTCTTCCAAGCTACCTTTACCTTCTAAGAAGGTCTTACCAGATATTGTATCCTGTCCATTATTTAAGGTTGCCATAAACACACGCATTAAGTTCAAGAAACTCATACCTGTACATCGATAACCCCATTTTCCAGGTACAGCTACTTCTATACAGCCTATAGCCGAATATTTATAAGCATCTTCTTTCTCAACACCCAAAGCCATAAGTTCAGGTATTACAATTTCATCGTTATTAAATGCTGGCATACCAAAGCCCTTGCTTATAACTTTCACACATGCGTTAAGGAAGTCTTGGCTCATACCACTGTGATAACGTACAGAAAGATTAGGTTGTGTCAGTTTAGTTTTACCAACAGACTCTAAAATCAGATAAGAAAGTGGGTTCACTGCATCTTCACCGTGAGAGGTCTGACCACCTATCGTAACATTTTGATAGAGTGGTCCACCTGCTGAAAATTTCGTATGAGACCATGACCTTATTTTCTTTACTGCAAGTAATTTAACCCATGTACATTCTAGCAATTCACTGGCAAAGGCTCTGGTTAGATTACCTTTTTCCATATCTTTCTTATAAAGTGGGTATAGGTATTGATCCAACCTACCCAGAGACAATGAATGCCCGTTACTCTCAATCTGTAAAATTAATTGTAAGAAATAGGTTAATTGCAGACCTTGGTAGAAGTTAACTGGTGGTTTATTAGCAATCCAATGACAGTTTTCACTTATAGTTTTAAGCTCTAACATACGCTCAAAGTCTTTTTCTTGTTCACTTAACACATAGGCTAGTGTAGCAAAACGTTTAATAAATATAGCTATTGCACCAACTGCAATTTCTAGCGATTTATAGAATTGTTCTTTCTTAAGTTCTGTGTAATCCGTCAAATCTAGTTGTTGCCTTTTATCCCTAATCTCATCTAGATAACCTTGAATACCATTGTTAAGGACCTTTTCATTGTTGATGGCAATGTGAGCATCACCAGATGTTAGATTGCCTTCAGCCCGAATTATGCCTGCTTCATGAATCTGATGGAACAGCTTTGGCATTAGGGCATAACCTTTATCTAGTGTTGTTCTACCTTCCCAAAATGTACATAAATCTTTTATCTCCTCTTTTGCCTTATCTGTTAAGTAAAAAGCGTCACCAGGTCGTTGATCAAAGCTATCAAGTTCTTTTAACATCCACGCCGTTGCATACTCAGGGAAAAAAGGTGCAGCCTTAAGAACCGAACCATGATTTCCAACAATCAATTCACCTTCATAGATATTTATGGTCATTTCCTTAAGTGTGGCTTCTAGAGCAAGGGCACGCCTTAACGGTATTGGTTTTGCTTCGTTTTCTCGATAAACCCTTGTGTATATTTTAGCTCTTTCAGTACACACAGAGGGCTTAGTCTCAAGTACTTGATTCCTAAGTCTCTCTACTCGTTCTGATAACACTTCTTGTTGTAATGTTGTAATCATATTAACCTCCAATTTGGCACTTTAGTCCTTTTTCTAAGGCTACTGCTAGCCAATAATTAACCACTTCATCCACTGATCTATGTTCATTCATTTCATACCTTTTTCCCAATAAATCGTATTTCTTTATCCCATAAGTATGATATGGCAATAAATGAAGCTCACGACAATGTTTTAAATTACAGACATAATCCACTAATTTGCCCATCTCCTTGTCTGTATCATTAAAGCCTGGTATAACAGGTATTCTTATGATCATCTCTTTATTCAGATCATCTAACCTTTCTATGTTTTGACAAATCCTTAACACATCACCTTTTGTATACCGTTTCAGTTTAACTTGGTTTAGGTGCTTTAGATCAACTAAGAATAGGTCAATTCCTTTTAAAAGAGGCCCTATCCTGTTCCATGGTAGGTCTAAACAGGTCTCAACAGCTGTATGGATCCTTAAGTCATTTAGCTTAGGTAGAATTTCTGTTAAAAACTTTGTATGTGATAATGCTTCACCACCTGTAAAGGTAACTCCACCGCCACTTTTCTTGTAGAAATCCACATCCTTCATTATGATGTCTAAAACTTCACAGCTATCTATTTCTTCACCAACAACTTCAATAGCTTTGGTTGGGCAAATATCCTTGTATTTCAATGGGTTAAGGCATAATTCTTTATGATAGCTGATGTCGCCATCATTCCAATCAAACTCCCCATCTTCTGCTAATTCAACACAGGAACCGCACCCTATACATTTACTAACATCAAAGAAAATCTCTTGTTCGTAGCGTTGACTTTCTGGATTGCTACACCAAACACAACTTAAGGGGCATCCTTTCAAAAAAACATTGGTTCGTATGCCACCACCATCATGGGTTGAATAACGTTGTATATTAAATATCATAGTTTATCTCTTCCTAACTAATTCTATAGTCCAAGCATAACATCCTTTCATTCGAAAGTCAATATTCTTCATATGAAAGAACCAACTAAATTGAATGATATACATGAAAGCAAACAAAAAGGGATCTAAACCAAGGCCTAGATCCCTAAAATCACTAAATTTAAACTTATACTTTTTCTCTCTTCAACTTTCTCACATAACTATCCAATGCGATAATGACAACGATAACAAGGCCAAGAATCAACCTTTGCATGTAAGGCTGTACACCTTGCATATTCATAACATTCTGAAGAATTGCTATAAATAAATATCCTATCGCCGCTTGAGGAATGCCACCAACACCACCTGCTAGAGAAACACCTCCAACAACCACTGCTGATATTACATTCAAAGCTGTTAACTCTCCAAACAAATGAGAACCTGAGTTTAATTTGGCTGTTACCATAACGCCAGCCAATGCTGCTAAAGAGCCACTAATGACATAAGTTGAAGCCTTAATTGGCTTAACCGGAATACCTGAATACTCAGCCACTTCATAGTCACCACCAATTGCATAACAATTCCTACCATACTGAGTGTACCTAAGTAATATGTAAGTAGCAACAAAAACCAGTGACATGATAACAACCAAGTTTGGTATGCCTAAAAAGTAACTACTATTACCCATCATCATCAGGTCAATATTCTTTGGTGAAACAGGGATGGCTGACGTCAGTTGCATGCCTAAGCCTGTCAAGAATATACCCATTCCTAAGGTTATTATAAAGGGTTCCGTCTTCTGATACACAACTAAGTAACCATTAACAACACCTATTAACGCACCAGATAGTATGGCAGCAACTATAGCCAGACCAATTGGCACATCCATGTTGATTAATTTCACAGTCACTAAACCAGCTATACTTAGTGCACCACCTACTGATAAATCTATACCACCAGCTATGATGACAATTGTAATTCCAAATGCCACAACCATCAAGGTCGATGCTGAGTTCAACATATCCAATAGGTTGTAAGTCGTATAAAAATTCGAATCAGAAAACAACATCAAAATGAGAAGTGTAACAGTGGCGATAAACGCTTTTTGCTTCATTGCAATCACATAAAGTTTTCTACCGAATGTTATATCATTCATTCTTTTTCCTCCTATTGTCTATTTTCGTTTGTCTAACAACACAACGAGAATGAGCACTGCACCTCTCATTAAGTATTGAGTATACGTTGAAGCACCTAGTAAATTCATACAATTTGCCATTAATATAACCATAAAGGTTCCAAGTGCAGTACGTAAGACATTTCCTTTACCACCAGTCAAAGAAGCTCCACCAAGCACAACAGCTAAGATAGCATTGGTTTCGAAACCATTCCCAAGGACTGGAGAAGCAGTTGTTACTCTAGAGAAATAGATGATTGCGCCTATGGCTGCCATTGTTCCACTAATCACATAGATACTCATTATACTTCGTTTGATGTTAATACCAGCCAGTCTTGCAGCTGTTTTATTACCACCTGTTAGATTAATTGCTCTACCTAAATAGGTTTTACTTTGAAAAATATAAAGAATGATTAGAATGACAACAAAGACTATAAAGGAAACAGAGACAATACCTACTGTACCTTTACCAAGTGCCGAGAACACAGAAATGTTTGCATGTTCTCCACTTTCACTCACATAGTCAAGATGTTTAGTTTGTCCACCTGTATAGATCAAAGCCAATGCTCTGTAGACAACCCACATTCCATATGTTATAAAGAGCGCTTCTGCTTGTGTAATCGCGCCACTAATAAGGACAATTAAACTATTGAGTGCACCACATGCAGCACCAAATAATATCCCAATAATTAGGGCAGGTATTTGTCCTAACGGTTCAACCAAGGCAATTGTAATCACTGCAACCAATGACATAATACCACCAACAGATAGATCGATGAAACCTGCTATAATAACAAAAGTCATACCAAGGGCTACCATTATTAATGGTCCAAATTGACGCATAATGTTCGTTAAATTTCCTGTAGATAAGAATTTAGGTTCAACAATTGCCGTGACAACTGCCAGTAATATAATTGCCACAACTATTGCATATTCTCTAAATAAGTGCACAACTTTACTGTTTAAGACTTGTTCACTCATATTTGTACTACCTCCTCATGAAATTCAAGGGCACTAGCCATGATGGTATCTGCAGATGCTTCTCTTGGATCAAATTCCCCTGTTATTCTACCATCACATACAGTTAGAACACGGTGACTCATATTAAGCACTTCTGGTAGTTCAGATGAAATCATAATGACAGAACCACCTTCTTCAACTATTTTGTTCATTAACAGATATATTTCATATTTCGCGCCAACATCAATCCCTCTTGTTGGTTCATCTAAGATTAGAATCTTGGGCTTTATTTCCATCCATCGCCCAACAATACACTTCTGTTGGTTACCTCCAGATAGACTTTTAACAACCGTTTTAATCGAAGGTGTTTTCACCGCCAATGCATCCACATGTTTTTGGGCAATTTCATTTTCCTTCTTTTTGTTAATAAAGCCATATTGAGTGACACCTTGAAGTGAAGCCATTGAAATATTTGATGCAACTGTAAAAGGAAGTACTAACCCTTCCAACTTCCTATCCTCGGGTACCAAACCTATGCCAAGAGCTTTTGCCTCTTTAGGGTTCCTAATACGTACAGGTTTCCCTTCTATATACACGTCTAAGTCCTTGGACTTATCAGCGCCAAAGATTGCCCTCACAATTTCTGTTCTACCAGCCCCTACAAGACCTACTAGACCTAGTATTTCACCTTTATTGAGTTTAAAAGATACATCTCTTAATTTATGTGTATTAATTAAACGAACATCCATTAACGTATCACCAACGTTATTAGTACGTTCGGGGAATTCATTATCAATAGACCGACCTACCATCATTCTGATCAGTTCACTACGGGTAAGCTCAGTGATTGGCTTGGTATCAATCACGTGTCCATCTCTCATAACAGTTACAACATCACAAAAATCAAATATTTCATCTAATTTGTGACTGATATAAATAATAGAAATGCCTTTTGCCTTAAGTTGATGGATGATATTAACCAATTCTCTCATCTCATCATTTGTCAAACTGCTACTTGGCTCATCCATAATAATTAGCTTAGAATCAAAAGATAAAGCCTTCGTAATTTCAACCATCTGCTTTTGTGAAACACTTAATTCAGACACCATAGTGTATGTATCAATATCACAATTAATTGTTTCTAATAATGCTTTCGCCTTCTTATGTGTGCCTTTCATACCTTTCATTTCTTTAAATCTGCCTAGAAAGATATTTTCACCAACCGTCATGGTATCAACTAAGTTAAGTTCTTGATAGATAATACTTAAGCCATTTTTCATTGACTCAAGTGGAGTCGTTCGATCTATGACTTGACCATCAAAAACAACCTTACCTGAATCCTTTGTAAATACGCCAGATAGTATTTTCATCATTGTTGATTTACCAGCACCATTCTCACCTACAACGCCGTGGACTACACCACGTTGTACTTCAATAGAGACTTCATCTAATGCTTTAACACCTGGAAACGTTTTGGTTACATCCTGAATCGAAAGAATTATCTCTGGATTTGTTGCTGACATCTTAATCCCTCTTTCTTCGTTTTTATGAATACAGCCCGTTTCAGCAAGCTGAAACGAGCTGTTACTTATCTTATTCTACCACTCTGGTGCTGTAAATGTATCCACATTATCTAAAGTTACAATATCAAGATCTATAAAGTTAACTACTTCAATCTCTTTACCATCTAACATATCTCTTGTTAACTCCAAAGCTTTTTTTGCAAATGTTTCAAAGTTTTGTGCGATAGATGCCGCTTGTTCACCAGACTTAACTTGGGCAAATCCAGCTCTATTCCCATCCACACCAACGATGAACTTACCTTCCATATCCGCCGCTTTAAAGGCTTCGATAATTCCTGTAGCACCATTATCCCAGTGACAGAACACACCATCAATTTCATCACCATACTTAGTGATAAAGTCTTCTGCTATTGCTTGTGCCATAGCTGTTTGCCATTGTTCACATGCTTGTACATCAAGCACTTCAATGTTAGTACCTTCTATAACACTATTAAATCCAACATTCCTTTTAATCTGAGCATCGTGTCCTGCTTGTCCACCGATTTCAACGATTTTAGCTCCATCAGGGAATGCATTAATAAATGCTTGAGCAGCCGCTTCACCAGCCATATTATCATTAACACCCACGAAGAAACTTCTTACATCTTCTGAACCTTCAGGAACATCCGATGAGAACATACCAACGATAACACCTGCTTGTTTGGCTTGCATTAAACTTGGAATGATTGCATTGATATCATTAGGGTTAACATAGATTGCCTTGATTCCTTGAGCTACTGCATTAGTAACCGCTTGAGCTTGAACCTGTGCATCACCAGCACCGTCAAGAATAACCATCTCTACACCATAATCAGCTGCATGTTTCTTGAACATCTTTGCTGAAAAAGCTTGAGATTCATTTGCCATATCCCCAGGTATAAAAGCAACCTTTGGCATTTCATCCATATCTTTTTCTGCATCTTCTGTCTTTGTTTCTTTCTCAGTTGTTGCTGCAGGTTTTGCTTCAGCAGGTTCTTCTTCAGTAGCACAACCAACCAATGCCATAACCATCATACTAACCATTAACATTGCCATTAACTTTTTAAACTGTTTCATTGTTTTCCTCCCGTACATCTTCTTAAGTTTGCTTGATACTATAACCTTCCTAGATTTACTATCAAATGATATTTTTTAACATATGTACACTATGTTAAATATTGAGATTGAAAAGTGTAAAACTGGCAAGTTGCCTACCATTTGGTAATAAATGACAAATCAACAGAAGTTTTACTATTGATTTCCTACTCATTATACAACAGAAAAACTGCTTTCGCAAGATATATTTTTGCATTTGTAATTTTATATACTTTCATATGAAGCTTCAAAGGCTTCCAAATGCGTTACTTCTTGACATTCTGGTGTTATTTTTTCACAAAAAAAGAACCTATATTAGGTTCTTTTTTACTTTTGACGAAGGTTATTCTCTGACAATCATATGTATATAAAGCGGAATCATAAGCAGCACTAGAGCCGACATACCAATCACTGCCTGTATATTATTAAAGGACAAAAGACCAATATTAATCTGTGTCATTGCATAACGATCAATTATCATACCACCTGTTCTAACAGCAAGCAAACTTACCACACCACTGATGGCTGCATTTATTGCTATGAAGATTGTCCTCCCCTTAATGGCTGCAAAAATAAATTGAATATTAAACAAGGATAATCCAACACCACCCCAAGCCAAGCCTGCTAGTAGTGATAAAATAGGTATTAACCATTGGCTATTGCTAGCGGATACAAATGCCCATCCTAGGTGAGCAAGGCCAAGCAACAATACTGAACCTTCAGCTGTGAGAAACCAAGACTTCTCATCTGCTAGTTTACCCCAAAGAGGTGCAAAGATAATTCTCATTACAGTCCCTACAATGGTCATAGCCATAACATATGTGTAAGAAAGTTCAAGGTGTGAGATCATGTAAACTGCAATAAAAGGGGCACCCATTTGGAAGCCTGCACTCCACAATACAAATAATATCAGGACTTTTCTGAACTTCTTATCCAGCAGTGGCATCTTAACAGCCTCTATAAATTTATATTTGGACGGTTGAAACTCATGGTTGACCTCATGCATTTTTCTCATAAAAACTATGTTGATAAGGCCAAGTAGTAACACCGTACCACCAATTAATACAAAACCAGTTGTTTCTTGCTGAATACTTTTGTAATAGTCCAATGTTTTACTTGCTGAATAGCTCAGTAGTATTGTTATGATAAACGCATATCTTTCTCGTGCAGCGAAGTACTTACCCCTAATGCCAGCTGGTGTTGAGTTGACCAACCAGTCTGATATAGCTGGTGCGACAAGGGCATTTATTCCAAATCCTATCACATACATAATTATAAAAACTTCTAGCCCTAGGTTAAATGGTATCAGTAGTATAGGAATGATATAGATAAGTCCAAGTACAGTTCTAAGACTTGTAATCATTTTTACGGTCACTCTTTTTCTCTCTTGTAATGATTCCAGGTACATGGCAGAACCAATCTGCATAAAGCCCATAATCGCTGGTATTGCACCTATAGTTCCGTTTAAACTGTCAGACCCGCCTAACATATGTATAAATCCTGCCAAAAACGCCCCTGTAAGTAATGTAAACTGGCCCATTCCTGTCATCATCTCTATAATAAAGAACTTCCTATTTTTTTCCATGTTTCTAAGTATAGCTTCCATAATTGTAACCTCCTGCTATCGATTAGCATTGTCTTTTCTGACCTTAACTTATTATAAGTCCATTAAGAAAAAAGGAAATGTTCAATCTGGTATTCATACTGTCCAATCTGGTATTTTGAATTTTATGTGTTTAGGGCATATATTGTCTTTCTATTAGGCAATATACACCTATAAATAGCCATCTTTTGCACTTATAGAGTTGTTCCTAACCTCGTTAGCAACCTATAATTATAGTAACGACTTAATCACATTAATATAATACGGGGGTACTTATGAAAGTAAAACATATCAAAAGCATTATCTTTACATTGATTCTAACTTTGACACTAATATTTATTAGTGGTTGTCAACAGTCGGATTCAATAGATGAACCAAAAGAAGTCGACTCAACCGAAACAGCTATTGAGGTTCAACCAGTAGAAGCCTATTATGCATCACCCGATGCAGTACCTGGGGCAGAAGGCACCTTAGATGATCCAATGACCTTTCAAGATGCCTTTATCTTTACCGAGCCCGGTCAAACCATATACTTATTAGGCGGTACTTACACCTTTGATGAACAACTCACGATTAGTTCTTCCATTAATGGAACAGAAGATTCTATGCGTGAATTATTTGCTTACGGGGATGATCCTGTTGTATTTGACTTCTCATCCCAAGCTTATGATCCAATTGAAACAGGAAAAAAACCAAGAGGTATCAAGTTAGATGGAAGCTATTGGCACATCAAAGGCATCACCGTTTATGGTGCCGCAGATAATGGTTTTCTGATTACTGGAAACCACAACATTGTTGAAGATTGTATTGCACAGGCTAATAAAGACACAGGTTTTCAGATTAGTCGACGTTCTTCTGAACTTACAGTCATCGAAGTGTGGCCAAGTTATAATCTAATTCTTAACTGTACCTCCTTCGATAACGCTGACCCAGATGATTATGAGGATGCAGATGGTTTTGCTGCTAAATTAACGTCTGGAGAAGGTAATGTTTTTGATGGCTGTATCGCGTACAACAATGTCGATGACGGATGGGATTTATACACCAAGCTCAGTACTGGACCAATTGGATCCGTCACATTAAATAACTGTGTTGCCTTTAATAATGGTGTGACAACAGATGGTACATTTTCACCTGAGAGTGATGGTAACGGCTTCAAATTAGGTGGTTCTACAATACCAGTTATGCACTACTTAACCAATTGTACAGCCTTTAATAACAAAGCTGCCGGCTTCACAGACAATAGTAACCCTGGTGTTATCTCACTGGTCAATTGTACAAGTTACAACAACAGCCTCGGAGATATGGGCGCAAAAAATAACTTTGACTTTGCCAGAGAAGCCTATTCAGCCAATGGTTTTATTAATCTTTTATCTTACGCTGATGAAGGTCAAACAAGTTATGACAAGTATAGAGGTTTTGGTCATAAAAATGTATTTTATACAAGTGACATGACTATTTTCCACGAGAAAATGCGCTGGTACGACAGTGCTATCCCAAAAAGTATCGGTGATACAACTGAGGCAGTTACAGATAAAGACTTCATTAGCCTCGAAGCACCAAGTGATTTAAGTAACATCCACACAAGTCTTAGACATGATGATGGCAGTGTTAATCTTGGTGATTTTCTTAAACTAAGACCTGAATCCAGATTATCAACAATGGGTGTTGAAGGTATGGCAATTGGCTCAATTTATTCAGAAGATAACAGTGCTATTGTATGGCCTATACCACCAGAGCAAAGCCCTGTTGTTGTAGAGAATATGGCTATAGAAGAAGCTATACTTGAACATGAAGATGCATCAAAAGACATAGCTCCATTTTATGATCCAGAAGCAATTTCAGGACTTATCTACCAAGATGGATTTAACCAAGCCAATGATGACAACTTCTCAACGCCTGAGTACCTTGCTAACAGTAATGATCCAACCATTCCTCTATACTTAGAGACTGGCGGAACACCTATGCTACTTGGCGGATATCTGGTCTTAGACTCAGCAAGGGTCACTATCGGGGCAAGCTATAGAACGAGTGAACCTGGCGTTGCACCAGATGGTTGTTTAGACCTATCAAGACCTTATCGACTTACCATCGAACTAGCTGCTTTTAGTGGCTTAAACGACAGAAACTTTATGGTATACATTGATAACAACACAACCAAAATGAACAACTCTCTTCACAAAGAACTATCTAAACATTATGAAGTTCCTGTGAAAGATCTAGTTGAAGGTGATCTTGTACTAGAACCTGGTATAGGTACGGAGAACTCCTTCATCCAACTTAGGGTTGAGACAGGTGTTCGAGTTGCTATCAGTAAAATAATCCTCGAATACTTAGACTAACATTCAATAAAATATGGCAAATAAAAAGGTAAGTGAAATCATTCACTTACCTTTTTTATATAAATTATTGTTGGATTCGAATCACTTCTGAATAAGCCATCATAAAAGGTGCAACACCTTTTGCTTCGTCTGTAACAATCGGTTCTGATAGGTAGTAAGCAACGCTGCCATCCCTTTTATCTCCGTCTAAACCTGCCGACCTACAAGTGCCACCTAAGTGAAGTTGAGCATTTTCTTTATAAAAGTATGTGTCCATAGTTCCTCTAAATGCATTAAGACCATAGTCTTGATAGCTTTCTGGTAAATATCCTAAACGAACAGCCTTCAAAATACTATAGGCCATCATTAACGTCCCACTTGTTTCTAGATAATTGCCTTCAATTTCTGGTCCGTCTACTATCTGATACCACATACCCTGTTCCTCTTGATGTGGCAACATACCATCAACAAGTTCAACCAACATAGGTTCTAAGACTTCTTTCACTTCAGGATAATCTTCACATATCTCCATGACATCAACTAAGGCCATTGCATACCAGCCAACGGATCTATTCCATACATTTTTTGACAAACCAGTCTCTGGATCTGCCCATGACATTTTATAACTTTCATCAAAGGCATGTCGATAGAGCTTTTGATCTTCATCCCAGAGATTCTTTCTAACATTGGTAAACTGATTCAGTATATCTGAAAAATCATTACTAGCTTCTACTTCTATCACGTACCTAGCATAAAATGGCTGTGCCATATATAGACCATCTAACCAGACTTGATTAGGGTACTTATTCTTATGCCAGAAATTTCCTGACTCGGTACGTGGTTGGTTTAGAACTTGCTCATACAAGGTATTAAGAGCGATCCTATAATTATCCTGATCCGAATAATCAAACAAGACCTTTCCAGCATTAATGTTATCAATATTATAATCATCCATCTTATATTGTTTCAACTGTCCCTCTTCATCTATATGTCGCCATAAATAATCCGCGACAAACTCATCATAGTAAGGGGACCCAGTTGCATCACTAAGGTAGGATGCACCAAGAAGTATGATACCATCTTCATAACACCATCGGCCGTCTTTGTAAGGTTTGAATTTATGTATGAACTGATGAAAATAGAGTTCAATTTCTTCCATAGTTCCTTTATTTGGGTCTACCATAGCTACATCCTTCTCAACCGGTTCATCGACTGATTCTTTAGGTTCATCTTTAGGTTCATCTTCGGGTTGTGACACTTCTTGCACTTCTGTTGTCACCTGGGCCTCCTCGGTCCTATCCTTATCATTTCTAAAGGTATAATAACCCATGCCCACTATACCCACAACTAATACAAGTAAGGTAACGCTCACTATAACTCTCTTCATTATCCATCCACCTTTGCTATACCATCTCATTAATAAATATGGACCAAATATAGCACATACATTCCATTGGCTTCAGCACATTTCTTGCTTATTACTATAGTTATCTACTTATATTGCCTACTTATATCTGATAAAAGTTTCCTTCTATGACATAAGGAAATTCTTGTGCCAATCGCTTATGATGTCACCGTCCCATTGGCTATGACGAGTCAACACAAACGGTTCAGACTCTGGGTAATCATCTGGCTCAAAATCGTAGTGGCATTGCCATTCTTCAAACCTTGCGCTTTGCCTGTTCTGTCTATCATCCCAATCATCCCAACGTTCAGTCTTTATATGATCACCAATACGACACCGAACCAATGTCACTTTTCCATAAGAACGCCAAGGCCTACCTAAGTAAACAGACCCTTTAGCAATGCCATCTTCCCCTACAAAAGTTGAATCCATTACAACCATACCATAGGGCTCACCTTCATATGTTGAAGGAGCAAATACATAACCATTAATCGATTTCTTCCTGTCCCGTGATTCAAATGTACATTTATTGAAAATAACACCTGCACTACCAAATACAAAATCAATATCACCAATTATATGACAATTTTGAAAATACTGCTGGTAAAAATAATATGGTTTACCTGAACTGGGTCCAATAAAGGATCCTGCTATCCTTGGTTTTTTAGGTAAGGGCGCACAAAAAATTGTATCTTGATGGGCTGTGATCAGACAATCTTTGACAGCTATACGATCACCATCTAAATATAGGCTAACTGCTTGACCAACGCTTTCACCATCACCAGCACCATTTTCAATCGTTAAATTCTCTATGTTTATATCATTGGCACCAACATAGACGGTTGCTGTTCTGAATGTTGAATACTCCCTACCATCACTGTGTACCTTGTATGCATAGTCATCATAAGTTATAACACACTTACCATCGTCTTGACCTATTAGAGAAATGCCATCCGTCTTTATATGTAACTTCTCATAATACACCCCAGCGCTAATGTGTATGATGTCTCCTGGTTGAGCATGATTGATAGCGTCTTGAATGCTTGAATATGAGTTGTTCTCTTCTAGTGATACATTTAAAATCATTGTATACCTCTCTTATGCTATGTTTTATTTATTCCTTGAGGCCACTTGTCGCAATGCCTTCAACAAAATACTTCTGTGCAATAGCAAAAACTATGACAGCAGGCAGTAATGCTAAGAATGACATGGCATACACTTGACCGTAATCTACTGATTGATCTGCACTAATTGCTGTTCTTAAAGCAACAGATAAGGGGAATTTTTCAGGTGAAGTAATGTAGATCAGCGGCCCCATAAAATCATTTAGTCCCCACATGAAAGTCAATAATGCGACGGTAATGATCACCGGCTTCATAACTGGTATCAAAATATACCAAAGGATCTGTAAATAGCCAGCACCATCTATTCTAGCAGCATCATCTATTTGTCTAGGAATGGTACGAAAGAACTGAATCATCATAAAGATGAAAAAGGAATTGGTTCCAAAAAGTGCACCCAAATACAAGGGGACATAAGAATCTAACAAACCAATATCTCTCCATATTAAATATAAGGGCACCCTAAAAATGACGTCTGGCATCAATAATGTTGCTATAATACATGCAAATACAATTTTCTTGCCACGAAAGTGGAATCTGGCCACAGCATAAGCAACAAGGGTACTTGATATAACCGTAAATACTGTTCTTGGCACTACAAATCTTAGCGTATTGGCAAAATGCCTCCATATGCTATAGCCTGTTGGGAAATCAACCGCTTTTAGCCAGTTATCCCAATCCTTGAAGCCATTCTTTGGCCACAAACCAACACCACTGAATATTTCATAGTTTTCTTTGAATGTTGCTGTAAATAGCCATACAAGGGGATAAATCATAACCAAGCCAAAGCCAATCAACAGGCTGTATCTTATTGTTATCCTAAATCTTTTCCGATCTAACATATAGGCTCCTATTCTGAGTAATATACCCAGTATTTAGACGTTCTGAATATCAACAAGGTTAGAACACCAATCATCGTAAATAAAATCCATGACAAGGCATTGGCATAACCCATGTTTAGCTGTTTAAAGGCAACATCATAAATGTATAAGTTAAAAAGATATGTCCCATATAAAGGGCCACCATCTGTAATTAGAAATGCACTATTGAATTCTTGGAAGGCATGAATCATCCTCATGACAAAGTTGAATAAGATCACCGGTGTTAAAAGTGGTAACGTAATGGCAAAAAACTGTCTGACTTTTGAAGCCCCATCAATAGATGCCGCCTCGTAAATAGACCTCGGGGCATTTTGAAGGGCCGCCAGAAAGATCACCATCGTAGAGCCAAATTGCCAGACGCGTAAAAGACTTATAACAATCAATGCTAAATTGGGATCAGCGTACCAAGATAGAGGTGCTATGCCAAACACAGCTAAAAAACCATTAGCCAAGCCATTATTCTCAAATATAAAACGCCACAGGGTAGCAATGGCCACATTTCCACCAAGAATGGATGGTATGTAGTAGGCCGTCCGAAAAAAATGAACACCTTTTAGCTTAGTGTTGAGAATCATTGCAACCAACAAGGAAAAAACAAGAACTAAAGGAACCGAATAAAGGACGTATTTTAATGTTGCAACTATAGACTTAACAAATAGTTGGTCTTCGGTGAAAATTCTAATATAGTGATCAAAAGCAATGAATTTCACGCGGCCTGTGAGTAGATTGTATTTTGTCAGACTTAGATAGATTGCATTTAAAAAAGGATTAAGTTTAAAGACTATAAAGCCAAAGAACCAAGGCAATAATAGCAGGTAAGGAAAATAGGTCTTTTTCTTCACAGATGTTTAATCTCCTCTCGTCATTGCCTCTTTAAGTGCCTTATTAAAATTCTCAATCAGCATATCTGCTGCTTCTTCAGGGCTGATTTTATCACCATATGCAAATAAGTTCATAACATCGTAGTAGGCTGTTTTCACCAATATATCTTCATAATATGGATGGAAGGCGTAAGCCTGTGCATCTTCAATAATAAGATGACCCTCATATTGCAGTCCTTCTAATAGACCAATGGATTCAAGATGTGTAAAAGCCACTTTATTGACAGGGACAGCTCTAGATAATCCCAGAATCTCGATTGCTTCTTCATTGGTGTACATAAAATCTAAGAACTTTGCTGCTTCTTCAGGGTATTTAGAATTGTTACTTATGGCAAAGCCCATGGTTACTTTATGATAAGCGCCACTATGTAAGGCATCTTCTTGAGTTAAGTAGTTGGCAGAAACTACTTTAGGATTTAATTCAGGGTTGAGGGCATCCACATATTTGCCAATGGATGAGTTCCATTGGTAACTTCCAGCATACTCCCCATTAATCCAGTGAATATTCTGTTGATTCTTTTCAGATGGGTCTTTATAGGCATCTGGTATAACATGATTGTCAAAAAGACTTCCAATAAACTCATAACCTAGTATTAATTCTTCTTTTGTGAAAGAAAGTTGATCGGCCTCAATAACATTCTTAGCAGTCAACTGGGTAAGATAGCTAAACATGATTAAATTTAGATCATCTGTATAACTGACACTTCCCATAGGGTAATAGTCGTCCCCAAGTACATCTTTAAAGATAGGTCCTGCCTGCAATAATTCATCCCAAGTTTTAGGTATATCTATCCCTGCTGCATCATAGCTAGCTTGATTAAAGTATGGTAATCTCCCTCCTATAGAGGCTGGGATACCCATAACCTTTCCATTAATTGTCAGAGCTTCTAAATGATGACTTTCCCAGTTATCAAGCTTTAATCCATCAAGGGACTGAAGGTCAACAAAACCTTCTCCATTAGGCGAAAACAGATAGAACCAGTTGTAATTAATCTGCATGATATCCGCTTCATTCTTACCCGCTATCTGGGTCGCAATCTTATCAAAATGGCCCGACCAGCCTGTATACTCAGCTTTAATTGTGATATCTGGGTTCATGCTTTCATACAACTCAATAACTCTATTGGTCGCTTCATGCCTTGACTCACCACCCCACCAAGAAAATCTCAAGGTAATTTCTTCATCCTTTGGGCTTCCACAAGCTGTAAGCAATAAAAACAATCCTATAATAGTAACTAGACCTATTTTCTTCATGGCACACTCCTTATATTGACTATAATATTATTATACCACAGAGTATTTCTCCATCTATTAGACAATATAGTAGTTTATAGGGCTTTTCTTATAGTTTTCAAATCATATATTGCTCTACACTTTTTACCATGGTACAATAAGTATATAACAATAGGAGGTCAAATAATGATTAACGAATCCGTCAACTATACTATTCAAGATTTCAGAATTAAGACTAGAAGTGTGGCAAGCTATAGCATGCCTAGCCACCATTTCCATAGCTCCTACGAAATTTATTACATGAATTCAGGTTCGCGGGATTATTTCCTTAGCGATACCACTTATCGGGTCAAACAGGGAAATCTCGTTTTTATAAAACCTCACGATCTACATAAGACTATGGATACAGGAGAACGTCACTCAAGAATATTGATCAGTTTTAAGTTGGATTTTCTCCCATTCAAAGGTGTTGATAAATTTATCGATACATGTTTTAAAGAATCAAAAGTAGTTGAGCTAACCTATTCTATGCAAGATAGAGTTGAAGAAATGTTACGTCTGATCATCATCGAAGCAGATGAAAAAGGACCCTTCTTCGAAGCAAAGCTCCAAGGACTTATGACTAACTTCCTTATTGAAGTTGCTCGTTATATACAAAGTGATAAAGATCAGAAAAAAACAGAACCTGCCGTTAATCAAAAAGTATATGAAGTTATTCATTACCTAAAAGATAATTTCGACCAAACAATAACACTTGATCAATTAGCAGATGATTTCTATATTAGTAGATACTACTTAACAAGGGTCTTTAAGAAAACAACAGGCTTTACAATTTTCGAATTCATTCATAGTCTAAGAGTCGTAGAAGCTCAGAAACTACTTAGAGAAACAAACAAGAAGGTCATTGATATAGCTGAGAAAGTTGGCTTCACCAATGTGTCTAATTTTGGTAAGGTCTTTAAATCAGTTACTGGTATGTCCCCACTTCATTATCGTAAAAATCATTTAATTGATGACTAAATACAGCCACACCAAACTCATATTATTATAAGAAAGAGAACCCTTTTCAGGGTTCTCTCACCAAGGAGTATCATATAACTAGGTGTCTAGTTAATTTGGCTATTTTATGTTGTTCTAAATTTCTCAATACCTTCAACCATTTCTTTAATGGCATTCTCAAGGTTTGTAGACATATCTGCAAGTTTGTTTGCCGTTGCTGTCTGTTCTTCACCTGTAGCAAGGACTTCCTCAATGGCTGCTGCAGATTCTTCTGATATTGCTACAATAGACATAATGGCATCAACCGCACTTTGCTGATAGGATTCAAGGCTGCTTATCTTATTGTATATGCTATCTACTTCTCCTATGATTGAGGACATATCTTCCACAATACCATTAAAGGTTTCTCCAGTATCTTTCACAGATGCTTCTTGACGTTCATAAATTGCCGCACCATTTTCAATCATATTTTCAGTTTCAGTGGTTGCTTCATAAATTGAATTAACAATACTCTTAATATCTTTAGCAGCGACACTTGACTGTTCTGCTAACTTTCTAACCTCATCTGCAACTACTGCAAAGCCTTTACCAGCTTCTCCTGCTCTTGCTGCTTCTATGGCTGCATTTAATGCTAATAGGTTTGTCTGTTCACTTATACCGTCAATAAGTCCAATAATACTTAAAATCTCATCAAAACGGCTAACAAGATTCTTCATGTCATCTTTTATAGTATGTGACAATGAAATGGAATCTGAAGTTGACTGATTTAGAGCTTCAATGATGTTTTTAGCATGGGCTGATACTTCCATTGTCTTCTTCGCTTTATCCAGAACTAAGGTAAAGTTTTCTTCTGTTTCATTCAATTCCGTTACTAATTCCGTAATCGTTCCAGATGCTTTTTCAGCCTCAGAAGATTGTTCAACAACCCCTTCAGATATAGATTCAACCGCCGTATTTATTTCTTTTGACGCCTCAGCTGAAAGCATGGCAATCTGATTCAACTCAATAGAATCTTCGGAAATCAGGTTACTAATATGTCTATTCTCATGAATGAGTAGATTCATATTCTCAGTCATTGTGTTAAAACTATCGGATAATTGACCAAGTTCAAACTTACCTTTAAAGTCGGAACGGATGGTCAAGTCACCTTGTTTTACTTTTGACATTTTATTCTTAATGTATTCAATTGGTCTTGATATACTAAACGCTAAGGTTATACCAGCTATGACTGCAATGATGACAAAGATTGCAATAAACATCACAGCTGTTGTGGAAATATCATTGATGCTTGAGAATATTTCCTCTGTTTTAATGGTTTGTACATAGTACCAGCCATTTCTAACTTCACTTACCAAGAACATGGATTCATCTGATGTATAGTCAGAGCTAATTAATACATTAGCATAAGCCTCATCTGACGCCTCTTCATCTTGTACTTCTTCTTTCTTAAGTAGGTCAGACATATAAGGGACTGTATCCATAGTACGTTCTTCATAGCCTAAAATAATGGCACCATCTGCATCAACAAGTAAAACCTCTAGTGGCTTCACATCAGATGACTCACTTGTTGTTTCAAGAACACCAATCGCTTCACTAAAAAATGATGGGTCAATTTCAATAACCATAACGGCTATAGGTTCATCTTTAAAGGGTGCGGTTATACCTCTTATAAGATAAACACTGTCCGTACCAAACAAGTGGTAAGTCCAGTAATCATCTCCCTCAAGAGCTATAAGTTCCTGATATAATGAACTAGCAAAGAATTCAGCTCTAAAGTCTTCGGACAATATTTTCTCATCTGCTACTGAGGCCAATGTTTCTTCTTTCCTGATCAGATACATGTTCCATATATGGGGATTGGAGTTCTGGTAATTTCTAAATTGGTTTAGTATAACTTCTTCAATCTCAAGGTCTCGGTCATAGATACTTGGATAATCTCCGATCTCTTTCTTAAGAACATTGAGTATGTTAAGATCTGTTTTTACCAACTTAGATATGTTCTCCAAGGACGCCACTTTTAAGTCAATATAGGCTTGTTTATTGGTCAAAAAAGCTTCGTTCGATTTTGTCACTTCTTCTACCAAACCTGTTCTTGCTTGACCAAAGAGAATCCATCCAAATAGAATAAGAGGAATAACAGCAAGCAAAATGTGTGACAGGGTTAATTTCAGTTTAATTGATACCCTTTCCTTGTGATTCTTCTTTTCCTTTAATGCCTTCTTCTTAGGTCCATTCGTGCTTTTAATTGTTCCCATAATTTCACCTCGCAGTAGTAGTGTGGTCTCGCCCTATACCCCTTTACTAACTTTCAAAAAACTGCTCTATATCCCAGAACATACCCTTCAAATCAGACTTTTGAACATTCTCTGCTAGCACATCTATTTTTTGTCTACTAGCTTTAATCCGATTGCTAAGTAGTGCCATGTTTAATTTTCCATTGCCTAGTGGCACAATTATTTTTTCACCTTTGCTAATTGTAAAATCTTTAATATGTACAGCTATAATCTGATCTTCTAATAAATCAAACATCTCATCAATGATTTCATCTTGGCGTGAGTAATTCTCAACCGTAATCATATTTGTAATATCACAAATGACTTTAAGTCTTGGATGGTTTATATCATCTATGAACCTTTTCATCCTTTTAGGCGTGTGAATTATATGATGTGCCACTGCTTCGACAGCTATCAGAGTATCAGCCTTGTCAGCCTGGTGTAACATGTCCTCAACTGCTTCCTTAAATCTCTGATAGGCAACTTCTTCATGGTTGTCTGGTGTATATGAATAATCATTGTTAAGAGAACCGGTCTCAGTCCCCACCATTCTTGCCCCGAATAACTTTGCAAGTTTTATATGACCCATCATTATCGCTTTGTTTTTATCAACGATGGATTGATCGCTGGCAGCATAGTTTAAGTATACGCCCAGAACAGATATGTCGATAGATTGCTCATGTAGACGATCATAAACCCTATTGGCAAAGGTTGTTGTTAATGCCTCATTAATATCTGTCACATCTTCGCAAGCCTTCTTTATTGCAAACTGTATGGTCTGATAACCATGATCATGAATACCAGTAGCCAAACTCTCAATGGTACTTTTCCCATAATCATGGGCACGACACCCGATCCTTCTAAGCATAGACATACCCTTCTTTCTTGATTTTTGATATAACAAATATACTAACAATGAGCGCTGTAAAACCAACCATACCATTGCTGACCATCATGGCGATCCCAACAGCTTCACTACCTATATCTGTAAACTTTATTAACAGATACAAGGTTGGAACCCTAAAGACAAACAACCTAGCTGTGTTAATCACTAAAGCCAGCTTTGTGTAACCAAGTCCATATAATAAACCAAGTACAGCTGCACTTGCTGCTAATGTAATAGCTGCAATTCGTTCATATTGAAATATTTTCCTTATTTCATTGGCAAATATAAGGTCATCACCTGCAAAAATCAATATAAATGTGTCCATGTAGATAAACATAAACAGTAGGCCAACAAAGCCAAATACCAAGTTAATGATGAGTGATTTGTAAAAGGTCTCAAGGGCTCTTTTAACATTTTTATTCCCAATATTCTGGCTTATGATTGTGACTTCTCCATCCTGTATCCCAAGAGGTGGTGTGGACAGGGTGCCGCCTAATTTGTTAGAAACACCAAGTGCTCCAACTGTAATACTGCCATAATAGACACTCATTGAGTTAACCAGAACTTTACCAAAACTAAAAACAAACTTCTGCATAAAAATTGGTAGTGCTACTGCTATTATGGTCTTAATTCGATCATAGTCATACTTCATATAGGTGAATTCTAGTCTTAAGATATTATCCTTACGTTTTAAGTTAATGATCCCTACAATAGTTAAACTCAAGTGGGCACAGATGGACGCTACTGCAACCATATTAATACCCCAATCAAAAACATATATAAATACAGCCGTTAAGGGTAACTTAATCATAAAAACCATTAGATTGTAATACAATATTCGCTTAGTATTTCCTTTTGACTTCTCTACCGCTATATATACGTTATTGATAAAAACTGCCACACTCATGACAATCATCAATTTAAAATAGGTTGAACCTACCTTTATCAACTGATCTGGCGTATTGGCAAATCTAAGTATCGGTTCAGTTAGTGGCACAATCACTAAGATCAAGATAAGACCAATTGTTAGGGCCAATAACATCATTATGTTGACATTACGTTTTGCCTCATGAAAATCACCTGCGCCATAATGCCTTGCGACAATTATGCCACCACCAAGGGCAAGACCTGTACCAATTGCTGCGATCATTATCTGCAATTGATGCATATAAGCCACAGCAGAAACTACTTCTTTACTTATGTGTGCAACCATCATGGTATCAAAAAAACCAAAGTAATGATTTAAACTGTTATACAATACGAGGGGTAATGATACCTTAAGAATAACCTGCCATATCGGCGCATTTAAGATAAAATCTCGCTTCTCACGCTCACTTTTGCTGAGTTGATTCATTTATTTACCTGTTTTATACCTTCAGCCACCATTTCACCAAAAATAGCAGCGCCTTTTTCACTTAAGTGGGTGTTATCCTTGATACCTGTTGGGTAATTTTCATGTTCTCCTGGTGCTAAGATTAAATACAGCACCTGAGATTGATCTTCACCCAACTGTGACACATAACGATGACTTTTCTCACATAAATCAATTAATAAAACTTTCTCATCACAAGCCATTTCCCTAACTGCACTTGGGTAATCACCATGAATTTCTTTTTCACTCTTTAAGCTACCTTCAGAGAAATGTCTTCTAATGACCGATGTGACTAATATAGGTATCGCGCCTTCATGTCTTGCAGCCTCTATATACTTCATCAAATATTCTTTGTAACTTGTACTTGCTATTGTCTTTCTAGCTTCATCCTCTTTCTGATCGTTATGACCAAAAGAGATGAGTAGTAAGTCAGAATGTTTAAGGCATCCATCAGCAAATTCAAACAAACCTTTATCGTAGAAACTTTTACTGCTTCGTCCATTCTTAGCATGATTTATCACTTCGTAATCATCACCTAGAAGACCTCTTAAGGCTTGACCCCATCCTGTCTCTGGATAAACTTCTTGAGCTTTATCAGAAGCTGTTGAATCACCTACTATATAAATATTTTTCTTCATAGTCTTGAGTTGTCATCTGAAAATTGCTAAATATAGCCCTTTTAGAATCTGTCCCTTCATAATCTATTGCATAGAGTCCAATCATGGTTCCTGTAAACCTTTTACCCATTACCAAACCTTCATCAGATAGGTATTCTACTCGTTCTATCTTGGCAAATAGTCTTTCTTGATCATTTATAAGGAATGAAAATCTACGATTAAGCCCATCACTATAACATCGTAAAGTTATTTTGACTATTTCTTGGGAACTTAGATTTAAGTCTTGATTATATGAAACCTTCTTGTTTAAACCAATTTTTTCTTCAATAAATAAAAAGTAATTCTCATCATGACTGGTCACATAATACTTAATGTAACTGTTCTCATCATAGTAAACCGTCATACCAATTTCATCTTGATCTGTTAGCCCCTCTAAGTGAAGGTCCACTGAAGTTAGGCATCTCATGTCTGTTTGTCTTTTCAGCATAATATTTCTTGCCTGATAGTCACATAAATCATATTTACCTGGAACCATGAGCAATTGCTCATCTGAACGCTCTATAAATTCACTAGAACAAGTTCTTGGAAAATGCCAATCTAAGCTTTTGAAACTATTGTTTTTATCAGGCTTACTGGTCACTTCAAAATCACCAGAAATCATCGGTTTTCTCTGAACACCAGCTGGGCCTTTGTTTTGATTAATCATCGGCCAACCATCGCTAGACCAAGTCACCTTATCTAAGGCGCTTTCTCTGCCAAGAATACTAAATTTCTGTTCTACCATCCTTGAACATAGGTAAACAATATACCATTCATCCTCTTTGGTCTTCACAAGTTTGCCATGACCTGACCTTTGGATGGGATGATTCTGGTCTCTTTGCATCAATATTGGGTTGTAGGGACAGGCCTCATAATGGCCCATCAATGTTTTGGATCTTGCAACTGAAATTTGATGATTTCGCCCTGTGCCACCTTCTGAAACAAAACAATAATAAAATCCGTCTTTCTTCAGAATATGAGGTGCTTCTGGCGCTCTTTTATTAGCTCCGTACCACAGCATCTTAGCTTCAGACAATTGTTTACTACCATCTTGACTGATTTCCAGAATTCTAGCACCACGGTTTAGCAACATGTACATTTTTCCATCATCATCTTGGAAAATAGATGGATCAATACCATCCTCGTTAATAAATGTTGGTTGGCTATAAGGACCTTCCGCCTTATCTGAATAAACAACCATCTGTTTTCTTAATATGTCATTATCATCATTAAGTCTAAAAGTAGCTGTTATATAGAATTTATTGTTGTAGTAAGATATATCTGGTGCCCAAAACCCTCTACCACCACTTAATTGAGTCATATCTATAAAACGCTCATCCGCTATTGCATGACCTATACATTCCCAGTGGATTAAGTCTTTAGAATGGTGGATTGGGATACAAGGAAAGTAGATAAAAGAGGAGTTTACAATGTAGTAATCCTCATCTACACGTACAATAGACGGGTCTGGATAGGCACCTTTTAAAACTGGATTTTTGTATAAAGCTTCTTGTTGTATCTTCAAAACATCATTGTAGTAGGCAATTATTTCGTCTGAGCCCCACTGAATTGCTATGTCTAGGGGCGTTTCCATATGCAGATTCACTTCAAGAGGATCCATATTGATCCTCTCTACTAAATACCTAAATAGGTCGCTATGATTGGACTTGGCACAGTAATGTAATATACTGTTATGCTTAACATCAAAAATATTCTGACTTACGCGTGTGTAAGACATTAAATAAAGAACAATGTCATGCAAACCTAAAGCAGCTGCAATAAAAGATGGATGCACTAAGTCGTCATCTACTTGATCGATTAACTTAGGATCAAATTTTAGCCTATCTATGATTCTCTGAAGATCATTGTCTTCTATTGCCTCTTGAATTATTGTATCCATTGATCTCCTAATGATTGGTGTGTAATCTATACATTTCAGTAAAACATAATAAGAATGGTGCTACACCTTTGGCCTCATCTTTAACAACAGGTTCTGACAAATAATACTCTACGGTTCCATCTCTTCTATCCTGACCACCAAGGCCAGCCACAAGACAGATACCACCAAGTGAAAAAGCATCTTCTTCTTGTTTTAAGTATCTTGTACATATATCATCAAAGGCTTTCACGCCATATTCTGTATAACGTTCTGGTAACACTTCAAGTCTAACACCCTTTAAAATTGCATAAGCGATAATAGAACTTGCACTCGTCTCTAAATAGTTACCTTCAGCTTCATGTTGATCAATCACCTGATACCACATACCTGATTCACTTTGGTATTTAATAAGGGCATCAATTGCATCTTTAAACATATGAGTTAGATACCTATACTCATAGAACATTTGATTATCCATCTCTTCGATGACATCAATGATGGCCATTACAAACCATCCCATAGCTCTTCCCCAGAAGTTCTTGGACAAACCAGTTGATTTATCACACCAGAACATTTCTTTGGATGCGTCATAGCCATGGTAATATAGACCGGTTTTTTGGTCCTTCATTTTTTGCTGTACAACTTGGAACTGACAGAATATATCTTTATAGTTCTGAAGTTTATTCAACTTGGTTTCATAAGACATATAGAAAGGTTGTGCCATATACAAACCATCTAACCATACTTGGTTAGGGTAAATTTTCTTATGCCAGAAATTGCCTTCCTCTGTCCTTGGATGATCTTTAAGTTGATCGTAAATCGTTTCAATCGCTTTTAAGTACTTCTCTTTTTGAGTTAACTCATATAAGGTAAATAAAACTTTCCCTTCGTTGATGTGATCTATGTTAAATTCTTCTTTGCTATAAGTCTTTATTGACCCATCTTCCTCTATATAGTAATCTATATAATAATCTGCAAAGTCTAAATAAGACTTATCACTTGTAATTTGATACATTTCTAAGATCGCTTTAATCATACAGCCATCAACATAGTTCCATTTACATGGCTTACCATCAACTTCTAGCTCCTTATTCCAAGCCGGTTGTGTTGGTGTTGATTGCTCCATAAGCTGCCCCAAATATGCTTTAATATCCATTAATGTTTCTGTTTGTAGCGTTATCATAATTTCCACTCCTTATGTTGTTTCTTATGACCTTATAACTTCTCCAACACTTTTACAGATAATCTCATCACCAATCTGACCTTTAATCTGAACTTTGTTTAAAACCAAACTCTCAACATTCTCTGAAAAAAGTCCTAATTTTGACACATCTTCTACAAAACTCATCATTGCAGGTCTTCCACTACTTGCATCAGCGGCAAAATCAAGTTCAATATTGTCAAGGACTATTTCTTTGATCGGTTGTTCAGGTAAACCATGGAAATACCCAGCGGCATGCTCACAATTGTGGCACGTGATGTCTTTGAAAGTGAACTTACCAAGGTAAGGTGTCCATTCATCCACAGGTAACTTATCCTTAGACCAAACATACTCAGATTTACCATCAGGATCACAGAAATAGAACATATTGATAACAAAAGGTGTTAGTACATTATCCATATGGATGTTCTTAAAAGTGATGCCATCAATGATACCATCCTCACCTCTACCTCTTCTGGTCTTGATTCTTAGACCACGATCCGTTTCCTTGAATATACACTGACTGACATGAATGTTCTTCACACCACCAGCCATTTCAGAACCAAATACAACAGCACCATGACCATATTTCATCATACAGTTTCTTATGTTAATGTCTTCAGCTGGTCGTTTTAGCTTTTTACCCATATACAGTTTTCCAGATTTAATTGCAATACAATCATCCCCAACTGAGAACTCAACACCAATAATATCAACATTTGAACAAGACTCTGGATCAATACCATCTGTGTTAGATGAGTCCTTAAGATTGTGAATCTTCAAGTCCACAAATCTTAACGATTCTGACAAGAATGGATGAATAGTCCAAGCAGGTGAATTGGTTACAGTTAAGCCCTGTAGAAGGACGTTTTTACAACCATTCAGAAAAATGGTCCTTGGTCGCCATGCACCCTTCTTTTGCTTAGGGTTATGCCACCAATCTCCATTACTACCATTACCATTGATTGTGCCTTCGCCAACTATGTTAACGTTCTCAACATTGATACCTGTGATCAGACTAGCAAATTTATCAAGTGGATTACCTTCCCATGTACCAAGATAATACTCATCCGTCTCATCTGTCGTTACCGTATAGCCAGGCATAATCGGATAAAAGGCGCGGTCTATATGACCATATATTGTGGCATCTTTTTCTATCTCAATGGTCATATCACTCTTCAGAAATATAGGTGTACAATAATAATCACCTTTTGGAATAACTACTGTACCATCTTTAGGACAAGCCATAATAGCTGCCTGTATAGCAATAGAGTCAAGATGAACCCCGTCACCAACTGCACCAAATTTTTTGATATTTAATCTGACATGTTCCATTTGAGTCAATTGGCTTATAGTTGTCTTATGATTGGTCGTCAAATTTTCAACCGTAATATCATAGTTTGTATCAGGGGTTAATCCATAGAGACTGAATATATTTTTCTCACCCTTATCAATAACTATCTCTCCATTAAGAAGAACTTTGTATGGGTTCTTAGAGTAATAGATATCATTATTGACTAATTCAATTGTCATACTTCTAGGTGTAACAACAATGATTTCAAATTTCATATTAGTAGATTTCCTCTTTAATTTTCCTTAAATCAATTAACAAAGCTTTCTGTTTCGTAAATAATGCGAATAGGAGCGCGATGCTAATAATATTTAACATTTCATTGGCGAATACCAACAATAAAGCACTTATAAAAGACATTCCCATAAAACTTAATAAAATACTTCGACCTAACACGATGGACAAATACCCTGCAAGAACATATATGACAGCCCAATAAGGGAAATCTTTCACTCTTTCACGGCCGATTACATTCAGGGCAAATGCCCCTACTAGGATCATTCCGTTACCAAGCACATTAACAATATAGGTTTCCATCGTTGCTTCTGGTGAAATAATAGATGTGACAATACCAATGATTAAGGCAATACTAATTCCAGCATAACCCCATCTATATATAGCGATGAAAGCAATAATCAGTGTGATAGAAAAGTAGAAGCCTGAATAAAACATTGTAACAGCTTTTACATTGATTATTTCTCCAACAATAGCAATGATTGTCAAAAATAGTATGTCAAAAATTAATACTTTATTCTTAGTACTCATCATTTCACTTCCTCATTTAAATTTAAGTGGGGCATTTAGGGAAATACCCCACTTAAATAATAACTATTAACCTTTAAAGCACTTACTTTGTAAAGGCTATGGACAAATTATTTAGTAGTTTCGTATGCTTGATTCATGATCTTAGTTTCAAGCTCGATACCTTTAGCAACTAACTCTGCTTTAAAGTCTGCTGCTGAAGGAACTACCTCTGTACTGTTTGGAATTTGTGTTCCGAAACCGTACTTGATGATTCTTGGTGACCACTCATCGTGATAAGTACCAAAGCTGTTTGAGCTTAAAGCTTCAATTTGGTCTTCGTTAAGTGGGAAGATCGTAGGTACAATCTTCATTTCTGGCGCTGCATCTGCTGATAATGAAGGAATCTTAGTGTTTGAAGCTGAAATTCTACCAATACCACTTGCATAATGCTCATTAGATACTTGTGATTCAATTGCAATTGTTTGCTTGATATGACCAACACTTAATGTTGAACCAACATAACCTCTAAGGAAGTTAGACCAGTTACCACTTGCATATTCGTTTCTATCATCAACAAATTGCTCAATTAACTTAGGTACTTGTTTACCTTCAAACTCCATACGCTCATTCCAGTAAAGACCTTGTGGTCCAAATGTCATAACTTCAAGACCTTCTTCACTAAATGGGTAGTCAAGTAATCTAAGTGCTGATTCAAGTACGTCTTCAGGTGTATTTGCAGTAACTGCCCATCCACCAGCTGTTTTAACTGAACGGTTAGATTCCATAAAGTGTGTGAAGTCATCTGAGAACCATTGAACTGCTGGAGGTACAACACCTTCAAATACAGTTCCAAAAGCATCAATGTCTTCGATTAAGTCATGAAGCGCTACAGTTGAAGCAGCGTAGTCATAAGTCATAAATCCATCGTTAGTTGTCATGTTTAATTTTCTAAAGTCAGTTACTTGACCTTTTGCTTGGTCAAAGTCGCCAAGGATTAAACCTTCTTGATAAAGTTCGTTCATCATAGAAAGACCTTCAAAGTATAAATCATCCATACGGCCATCAACTAACTCATCATTTTCATTAAAGTAGTAGTAACCATTCTCTGAATCTTGACCTCTAGCACCCCAGATTGAAGTGAATCTTCTCATGTCTTTAGCGTCTTTTACTCGACGAACACTGTAAACTGTAAGATCTTTGTCTTCACCTGTTAAGTACATAGCGTTTGTTTTAACGGCTCTCATAAGTGCTACTAATTCATCTGCATCATAAGCTGCTTCTGAACTGATAAATAGATCTGAACGGTTTGCATAACCAGTTGAACCATTCATATAGTTAGCATCAATGTAGTCTCTTAATGTTTGTGTTAAAGTTTCACCATTCTTAGTTGCTAATGCATTTTGAAGTGTAACAACGTTTTCTGCAATATCAAATTTAACGATGTCGCTTCCAACTTCAACATTTTTACCACCAGCATAATCATAGTAAGCATCATATACTGTATCAAGTGATGCACCTGTGTCAAATGCTCCATCTTCATCAAGAAGAGCTTTAACCCAGTCAATTCTCATGTTGAACATTCTCTCAAGTTTGTCAACGTCATCAAAGTATGGTGTTAAGTAGATGTTACCATCAGCTTGTTGAAGTGTTGCAGTAACAGCTGGGTTAGCATCAAGGAATGCTTTAAAGTTAGGCATCATATCTAAATGTTGATTAAGTGGTAAGAAGTATCCTTGGATACCATAGTCACTTAAATCTCTAGGAGAACCAACAAATATGTTAGCGTCTTCAAATTTAGTTGCTGCAGCTTGCTCAAGAAGTTCTGCTTCTTTTGCACCTGATTTTGGTGTAACGTCATTAATGGTTATACCAATTGAATCTTGCATATGTGCCCATGTTGGTAATAAATCACCTTTTTTGTAAGTTTTACCATCTGGTGCTGCCCAAGGTGTTGATTCATTATAAGAAATGAACTTTTCACCACGGTAAGTAACATATACTCTTACTTCAGCGCCTACAAAAGGTTCTTCTTCTGCTGCTTCTGAAGCTGTACCAGTGTCTGTGTTAGACTCTTCTGTTGTTTCTACTTGTTTTGGCTCATCTGCTTCTGGCTCTTCTGAGTCAGGTGCATTAGCTGGCTTTGAACAAGCTGCAAGTGCGATAACCATAACAAGAACTAGTAATAAGGATAATACTTTTTTCATTCTTCTAACCCTCCAATAATATAATTAAATGTGTGTTGACCCTAAGGTCAAGTTACTTTTGTGATTTCTTGAAATCACTTTTATCACAAAGCGATCAAACATCATATAGAAAATACCAAATAGTATTGGTTCAACACCAAACTTAATTGTGCCTTTTTCAAAGTGCATGACGCTATTGATAACAAAATTAATAAGTTGATAGGAATAAGCGATGATTGTCACCATTAACCAGTTATACATAACAAGGTATATAATCCGAAGTGGACTTTGGGTCTTTACCGCCTTATATAGAACACCGTCACCTTCAACCTTAGTAATGTAATTGATCAGTGGGTATAATATAAGGGCTGATAAAGCACCTAAAACCAAACCAAGGTTAAAAATCACATCAATTGAACTTTGCATAATATTTGGCATACCAAACCCAATAAAGTAGTAGGTTGATGCTGCAAACCACCATTTAGCAATGCTAATTTTTAGCCCCTTTGGCCATCTTGAATAAAAACTTGTGTTATATGGGTGTAATACTTTTTGCTTACTTTTCATCACTTCACGCCTTTTCTTATGAGAGATATAAATCAATCTCTGTTGCTCTAAAATAAAAAATGGTTGCTACAATACCTGATATAAAAGATGCGACAATACTTACTACTATAGATGCTACGGAAATGGTCACTGTATTACTCATAAGTACTTCAGGAATCCAGTAAACTTCGTTAAGTGTAATAATGATAAACAATATCCCGAAAATAGTTTGTAAAGTCGAAACCAGATAAATGGCAAATATATTTATAGCCGATTTCTTGCTTGTAAAGTTGGATCCATTCATAATGTTCATAATGGTCAATAATATAAATACAAATAAGAATAAGCCTATAATTTGTGAGTAAAGATCATTGATCATTTTGACATGGATTTGGATGACAGCCGACTGATATAAACCACTAATAATGAGAATCCGAGAGACCATGGCGCTTAACTTAAAACTACTAATCTTCATGTATGCCTCCTTCTATTTAGTGATAATAATACGTTGTTCTGTATCGTTGTCGAAGAAATGTACCTTGTCCATATTTAAAGTCACTGTAATCTCTTCACCCATTCTTACATCATACTTAGAGTCAAAATTAGCAAGAATCTTGGTGCCATTAATCTCAGTATTAACAACGATTTCTTTACCAAGTAATTCTGCAACATCTACAACCACTCTAACTTTAGCTCCTGGGAAACGTTTGCTCATTTCATCATCTGGATGAATGTCTTCAGGTCTAATTCCAAGTGATAATTTCTTACCATCGTAACCGAGTTCTTTAAGCTTTGCTGTTTGCTCATTGGTTAATGTTAATGTTTCTTTACCTATAAGCACTTTATCACCGTTCACTTCACAATCAAGGAAGTTCATTGGTGGTGTTCCAATAAATCCAGCTACAAATTTATTATCTGGATATTTGTATACTTCTCTTGGTGTTCCTATTTGCTGAACAAAGCCCATACTCATAACAACAATACGGTCAGCCATGGTCATTGCCTCAGTCTGGTCATGTGTTACATAAATAGTTGTTGCACTCATGGCCTTATGAAGTTTAATTAACTCTGTTCTCATTTGCCCTCTAAGTTTTGCATCTAAGTTAGAAAGAGGTTCATCCATCAAAAAGACTTTTGGATCACGTACAATTGCTCTACCAAGTGCAACCCTTTGTCGCTGTCCACCAGATAATTCTTTTGGTTTACGGCTAAGGTATTCTTCAAGGCTTAAGATTCTAGCTGCTTCCATAACTTTTCTATGAATGCTATCAGCGTCTTCTTTTCTAATCAATAAACTGAATGCCATGTTATGGTATACAGTCATATGTGGGTATAAAGCGTAGGATTGGAATACCATAGCGATATCTCGATCCTTTGGTGCTAAATCATTCATTCTTTTGCCATCAATTATTAGGTCTCCACCAGATATTTCTTCAAGACCTGCAATCATTCTTAAGGTTGTTGACTTACCACATCCCGAAGGTCCAACAAAAGCGATAAACTCACCATCATTTATTGTCATATCAAAATCATTAACAGCATGAATGCCGTTAGGATAGATTTTATTTAATTCTTGTAACTTGATCGTTGCCATGATTATTTCCTCCTAATTGGACTCAAGTTGTTCGTAATAGTTTTTCAGTTTCAGTGATAATCTCATACCATATAAACCACTAATGATAATGAGTACGCCACAAACGATTAATGCGACTATCGAATTCATCGTTGCTTTCTCAAGTACTTCAGCTACTTGAAGACTTAAGTCATCACCTAATAAAGTTAACTCTTTCGCTTCTGCTCGAATAATCATTGGTATGTAAGCAATTCTTAAGAAGAAAAACCCACCGATCACCAAGAAAAACTTACTCCACGATAAATGATGCAATTTTACTTTTTCCATTCCTAGGAATAGGAACATGTAAAATATTAGATTAATAAAAATTTCAATACCTACGTTATAATCAACTTTTACATTGTTCATAACAATAATTAGGTAATATTGGTTAACTAAGAAAGCTAATAGTGCAAGGTTATAAGATATTTTGTTATCCTGATACTTTAACTTCTCAACTATAGGATCTCTTTCCATCATTTAACCTCCTTATCTTTCTTGTTCACAACACTGATTGCGATAAGCAGTACTGCCGCTATGGCTAAACCAATAAAGATAATATAAGCAGCATCAAAAGCAACTTCTGATAACTCATACTTTGGATAGTAGATTCTAACTTCTTCAACATCAATGAGTTGATAACCACTTCTCAAAAACTCAATTTGAGTTAATACAAAATAACTTTGAAAGAGTGCAAACCCACCAGTGACAAGAGCCAAAACTTTATTGATAATGCCGTATTGATTAGTTGAATGATTATCAAATACAAACAGTAATAACATTGGTGCTATTGCAATACCTGTGTACTTAAATAATTCTCTATTAAATAGTTGATAACTGTCATATAATTCTCTGTATGAACCTCTAATTGGTAGGAAGTCAGTGAAGAAACCTAAACTATAACCAAAGGCTAGTATGCTCATAGCGAAGAATAAAATAACACTAAATTTAATGACTTTTTTATTACGCATTTTTCCCTCCTCTATTTGTTAACCTTTAACGCCACCAACATTCACACCTTTTACAAAATACTTCTGTAAGTAAGGGTATACGATGATGATCGGTACAATGGAGCAAACCAACATACCATAGATAATGGCTTCTACTGAATAATCTAGATTCAGACCACCAATTTCATCTGAAATCAGCTCAAGAGAGTCAAACTTCGTACGAAGGTAAACTTGAAGTGGTACATCGTTGGTATCATTTAGTAAGAACCTTGACCAAAAATAACCATTCCATCTTGATAATCCTGTAAAAAGTGTTACAGTTGCAATGGCAGCTTTTGACATTGGCAAATAGATCTTACTCAAAATATTAAATTCACTTGCTCCGTCAACAATTGCTGCTTCTTCAATCTCCTTAGGAATGCCTTCAAAGTAGTTCCTAAGTAATATAACGTTAAACGCTTGAACACCAAATGCTACTATAATTCCCCAACGGTTGTTAACACCCATTTCCACATAATTGATGAAGCGAGGAATCATTCCTGCTGTGAACCACATTGTGAAAACTAATAGGAAATTAAGTTGGCGTCTAAACAATAGACGGTGTTTTGAAAGTGCATAAGCACCAGTTACATTAATAAACATGGCATACAGAGTGCCGTAGAAAGTATAAAACAATGTGTTTGTATATGTAATCCAAAATGTTTTATCTTTAAAAATGTATGAATAAGCTCCAAATGTAATCTCTTTTGGCCATAGGTAAATGTCGCCACGTTCAAAAGGAATACGTCCACTGATTGATGCAGATACTGTATATATGAACGGATAAATTGCCATAATTGCAAATACACCTACAATGAGATGAGCCAATATTGTAAAAATCAATTCTGATTTATCTTGTCTTTTCACGCTTTCACCTCTTTAGAATAAAGATGTCTCAGATATCTTTCTGCTAATATAATTCGCAGCAAGAACTAAGGACATCGCCACCAGGGAATTAAACAATCCCGCTGCTGTTGCAATTGACGGGTTAACTGCATTCTCTCCCATACCAAGTCTGTATACGAAAGTTTGTAATACATCAGCTGTTTCATAAATGTTCTCATTATATAGTAAGAATACTTTTTCAAATCCTACAGCCAACATTCTACCAATTCTAAGAATCAACATAATTGTAATCGTTGAGGCCATACCAGGTAGGGTTACATATTTGATCTGATCAAATTTCGAAGCGCCGTCAACTCGAGCAGCTTCATAATTACTAGGTGGTATACCCATGATTGCCGCAAAATAGACAATCGATCCGTATCCAGCTCCAACCCAAATATCTGATACGATGTATACAGCTCTGAAATAACCAGGTTCGTATAAGAGCTTTGCTTCAGGTGGTATAATATTTAACATTTGAAGTACTTGTGTTACCAGTCCTACTTGTCCATGACTGTTAGTAACCAACATAGCAATAAGGGTAGTAATAATAACTTCAGATATAAATTTTGGTAAGTATGAAAATGTTTGTGTCATGCTTCTATAAGCAACGTTCTTAATTTCACTAAATAGTAGAGCTAATATGATTGGCATTGGAAAGCCAAACAGGATGCCGTAAACGTTGATCATAAATGTATTTCTAAAGGCCCTCCAGAATTCTAAGCTTGAGTTTCCAAACATTAATTCTTTTACATAGTAGAATCCTGCAAATTCTGAACCAAAAACGCCATCTATTACTTTATATTTCTTAAAAGCAACCAATATGGCAACCATGGGTTTATATTGCCATAAAGCAAAAAACACTATTATAGGTATTAGAAGTACATACAGTGCCCAATCACGCTTGATCGTTGCGTAATAGCCATGAAATTTACTTTTGTGTACCGTTTTTTCCATTTCTTTTCCTCCTTCATTTCTAGCCCAATTAAGCATTCTTTCTAGTAGACTGACATCAGACATCATGTACATATGGAAATTTGTCCAACAAGTTCTCAATTAACATGAGTCCAATCGTCATATTCTACTAATAAAAAAGGTCGCTCTCTCAAAAGCCTAATATCAGTATAGGCAGTTTGACTGTTTCATTCTATTCAGATATTGCTATGAGAAATAAAAAAAAGCTCAAATATTGCTTCTATCATGAGCAATATTTGAGCTTTTTTATCTTATTTTAGCAATATTGGACCTTTTTTACCTATATAAAACTTAACCAATCCTTAGTATTCTCAATCATTTCATCAAAACATGCCCTAGAATCCACTAAATCCGTTGTTACAAGGGGGTCTGCAGAAAAGGCAATATATGCCTTATTCAAATCCTTCTCAAAAACCGCATCAATGACTAGTTGTTGATGGTCTATATGCGGTATAGTTAATGCATGAATACTTGCTGGTAGTGATCCAGCACTGATTGCTTCTACCGAATCTTCTGAAAATAGAGCATTTGTCTCAACCACTGCACCTAATGGTAAATTCTCAATTTGACCGGCGTTTGGCAAATTACAATTAGTCCTTAAGGGCTCAATGCCTAGTAAAGCAACCATCTGCTTAACGCCTTCTTCACCCGTTTCCTTAAGTTCAAACACCATTTCCCCAGAAACATATTTTTCAGACTTCTCAAGTAGTTCATCCCGGTGTTCAACTCGCCATGAGACAGGTGTTAGGGAAAAGCCCCACTCTTTTACAGTTTCAGGCGACTTTAGGTACCATTTCCCAGGACAAAATTCTGCTAAATGTCGATCGCCCGCCGCAGCAATAATGCCGTATCTATCAAACAAATCAAACTTAACTTTTTGACCGGATTTAAAGTAATTATTTAAGCCAGGTGATTTTTCTCCACCAAAGTGACCTGTTTCCTTATACTTATCCACAAATTTCTTATAAATTGGTAATAAATCTACATCTTCATAACTAGCTTTATCTATCCAAGTAAAGTGATTAATACCAAAAACGTTCACCTTAATATCTTCTCTAGCCGGTACTTCACATGCCATGATGTCTGCATATGCATTAGATAATAACCTTTGAGTGCTAAATACTTCATGGCAATTACCAACGGCTTTGATTTCAGGGAAAACACGGTATAAGACAGCCGTACATATGGTCATAGGATTGGTGTAGTTAATGACCCAAGCTTTTGGCGCATATGTTTTAATCGCTTCTGCAATATCAATATACATTGGAATGGTTCTAAGGGCCCTTACGATACCACCTGGACCAACTGTGTCACCAACCGCTTGATAAATGCCGTATTTTTCTGGCGTATGTACATCTGACGCCATTTCCTTAAATGTACCTGGTAATATGGATATAACAACAAAATCAGCACCCTTAAGTGCTTCTTCAAGACTTTGGACAGCTTCATACTGCCATTTAGATTTCACATCATCTCTTTCTTGGAGTTTATTACCAATAACTTCATTAGCCTTAGCTGCTTGGGCATCTATGTCGTAAAGCTTTACCTTACCACACATTCTGCCTTCATTGGCTAAATCGCTCATCAAACCCCAGGCCCAGCCTCTAGAGCCACCTCCAATATATGCAATCTGAACATTATTCACATCTTTTTTCATGATCCAGTTACCTCCGTATATGATATATAAATCATAACAAACTCCTTGCGCAATTTCTGCTCAAATATTGACTGCTTTACAATATTCTATGAATATAATGCTCTTTTGAAGGAAAATTTATATATTACAACCCTTCCATCCACTCTAAACATAAGTTCATCCAAGTAGCAACATGGGGTATAACTCCCATTTCATTTACTGATACTTCTTTAGTAGCTAAGGATAAACCATGACCACCATCAGGGTATATATGTAGTTCAAAAGGCTTTCCAGCTTTCCTTAAAGCAGAAACATACATCAAAGAATTTTCTACCGGAACAGCTCCATCCTCAACTGTATGCCACAAGAAGCTTGGTGGTGTATCAGCATTAACAAGCTTTTCCATGGACATAGCTTCATAAACGTCTCTTTCTCTACCCTCTCCAAGTAAATTCTTAAAAGAACCTTCATGCATATGTTCTCCATAGACAATAACTGGATAAGCTAAAATGCTTCCTTTGATCTTAAGACCTTTTAAGTCTATCCCATCAACAGTTTTTCCCTGTTTCTTCTTATATAAGTTAGATACACTTGCACAAAGATGACCACCAGCTGAAAAACCACATAAAAATACTTGAGACATATCTATATGCCATTGCTGCGCCATATTCTCTATCATAGTGAGCGCTCTAAGTCCATCAAGTAGTGGCTTAGGGTGTTGGTCTGGGGCAACCCTATAATTCAATACCGCAGCATGATATCCTGCCGCTGCAAACTGTAGTGCAATCGGCTCACCTTCTCGATCAGATGTGTGCTGGTAGCCACCTCCAGGCAAAATAAGTACAAGACCTCTTAATTTCACACCATCCAATTGATAAAAAGTTAAGGTAGGTGTCACTTCTGTTAATGAAGCCGCCTCAGGCAAGTCTTTCCATAATTCTAGAGTTGTAATTTTCATTTGTTCCTCCACCTTCGTCTGTCATTGTGTATAGTTTGTCATAATCTATATAACTTTGCAATCATTATATATTCTATAAGCTTAATATGATGCTCCTTATTTATTTCGTCACATATCAGTGAAAGTATTTCCTATAGAACATGAAAAGAGCACATCTATTTATAGGGAGGTTTAGATGTGCTCCATCAACTTACATTTATAGATTCGATGTCTGCCGTTTATGAGAAAGAATCACAACCACTCGTTGTAAACCAATAAACAGTAACAGCAATACACCAATAAATATTTTGGTCCACCAACTACTTAAAGTTCCGTTAAAATTAATAAAAGTCTGAATCAATCCTTGTATAAGCACACCAAAAACTGTACCAATCACATAACCACTACCTCCAGTTAAAAGTGTTCCACCAATAACAACTGCAGCGATGGTGTCAAGTTCCATGCCTATAAGGTGTCTAGGATAACCTGATGACATATACAATGCAAAAACAATACCAGCAAGGGCAGAACAAAATCCATTAATACCATAGATAGCAACTTTAACCTTGCCAACCTCGAGTCCCATAAGTTTGGCTGATACTTCATCTCCACCAATGGCATATACGGTTCTTCCAAACTTTGTATATTTCATTAACCATATGCCAAACACAACAATAATTATCAATATAATAACACCTACTGTAATATAGGATTTACCTCCTTGGAACTTGATCTTCCACTTTGCGATTGAGCGAAACCATTCATTATTAATGGCAATAGACTGAATGCTTATAACAAAACACAAACCTCTAGCCAAAAACATCCCTGCCAGTGTTGCAATAAAAGGAGGTACTTCAAATCGATGTATCATTGTACCCATAAGTAATCCCAGTGATGTTCCAATGATCAGGGCTATAGCAAAAGTTATGGGTGCTGGAAGGCCCATCACTTCAGTTCCATATGCAATAATCATTGTAGTTAAAGCCGCTACAGCACCTACAGATAAATCAATCCCCCCTGAAATGAGAACAAGGGTCATACCAACCGCTGAAACCCCAAGATAGGCATTGTCACTAAAAAGGCTTACGAAGGTCCTTAATGTAAAGAATCCTCTATATTGCATAGAACCTGTTGCATAAAAAATAAAAAATAGCAATATGGTGGCTGTGATTGTTACATACTTAATGTTAAAAAGTTTTTGGATTTTAATCATATTTGCCTCCCTCTAAGAGCCATTTTTTTCACTCCCTCTTTAAAAGGTTTGGATTGAATCAACACAACCATTACCACAACTAATGCTTTCACTACTAATGTGACTTCAGGTGGTACATCAAAAGCATAGATGGATGTTGTAAGACTTTGGATAACCAAAGCACCAATCATACTTCCCTGGATGGAAAATTTCCCACCTGTCATTGCAGTCCCTCCGATAACCACTGCTAATATGGCGTCCAATTCATAGTTAAGGCCTGCATTATTTGCATCAGCACACATAATATTTGATCCAACAACGAGACCTGCAATACCAGCACATAATCCAGAAATCCCATAAACAACAACTAATATGAGTTTTGCTCTAATACCTGAATAAGCACTAGCACTTCTACTGATCCCTACAGATTCTACAAACATACCAAAAGCAGATTTTTTGGCTAAAAGCAAGACCAAGCTGGCGACAATAACAACAATAAATAGTGAAACCGGAAGCCCTAAAAACCAACCCTGCCCTATAATAGAAAATGGGTGAAAATTCGTTGTTAAGGTTCTCGCTCCAGTAATTAATTGAGCTATGCCTCGTCCAGCCACCATAAACACTAAGGTTGCTACTATAGGTTGTATTTCGATAAAAGCTATAAGTAGCCCATTCCAAACCCCAGCAAGTGTAGCAATCCCAAGGGTGATAAGGATAACTAAAGCTAATGGCATGGCAGATACTTCGTTTAACACTTCCGTATCTCCCCTAATCAAACTAACAGCAACTGCACCGGCAAGGGCAACTATAGCGCCGACTGATAAATCTGTTCCACCAGTAGCAATGACAAAAGTCATCCCTATAGCTAATATCATAATTGGTACTGAACGATTTAGTATATCAATTAAGCTACCATATAGATGACCCTCCTTAATTGTTATTTGAAAGAAATCTGGATTAAGGACCAAATTAAACAACAAAATTGCTCCAAGGGCTATGACCGCTGAAAATGCTTTAGAACCAGTAATTTTCCTAAAATTATCCAACACTTTCACCTCCTGCTATAGTACTGATAATGGCTTCTTGGCTAATAGATTCTGATTCCAGTTCAGCAACTTTGACCCTATCTCTCATGACAACCACACGATTAGAACAACGAATGACTTCGTCTATCTCAGAAGATATAAAAACAACTGCTATGCCATCTTCACACAGCCGAATCATTAGTTTCTGTATATCTGCCTTAGCTCCAACATCAATACCTCTAGTTGGTTCATCCAATATAAGCAATTCTGGTTCTGTTGCTAACCATCTTGCTAAAATAACTTTTTGCTGATTACCGCCAGATAACTCACTTATTTTCTTTTCAGCATCGGAAGTAACAATACCCAAAAGATCTATATAGTAATCTGCCATCTCAACTTGCTCTTTTCTTGTAATGGTCTTAAATACACCCTTTCGAGCTTGAAGAGCAAGAATTATATTTTCCCGAATGGTTAAATCACCGATAATACCATTTAACTTCCTGTCTTCTGGACAAAAAGCAATGTTTCGTTTAATAGCATCTCTTGTAGATTTCAAACGTATCTTTCTACCATCAATCATTATTTGACCTGTTGACAATCGATTAACACCAAATAACATTTCACCAACTTCTGTCCTTCCAGATCCTAGTAATCCGGCAAATCCAACAACTTCAGACTTATACAAGGACAAATCAACATGCTCAACACTGCCTTTAATACCAATGTTCTTTACATCCATAAAGGCTTCTGGGCTTTTCTTATTCACATCTACTTTATGGATGGCTGATAAATCATCCATTTCTTTACCAACCATATGGTTAACTAAGTCAATTTTATCTAGTTCACTCGTTAAATACTCTCCTACCAAACATCCATTTCTCAATATGGTTATACGATCACTAACCGCATAAACTTGATCTAGAAAATGTGTAACAAATATAATACCCATATTTTCTGATTTTAATTTATGAATAATCTCAAATAGGCGATGAACCTCTTGGTCGTCTAGTGATGACGTGGGTTCATCTAAGATTAGCAAGCTAGCTGAAATATCTACCGCTCTAGCTATAGCAATCATCTGTTGAATGGCTATAGAATAGTCACTTAAGTTTCTTGTCACATCAATATCAATATCAAAGCGCTTAAGCAAGATAGTGGCATCTTGGTGCATTTTCTTCCAATGAATTTGATGCCTCTTCATAGGCTCTCTTCCGATATAGATATTCTCAGATACAGAAAGATTTTCACATAAATTAACCTCTTGATATACAGTACTGATCCCTATTTCCTGAGCTTCACTAGTTGTTTTAGGTGCAATTTCTTTCCCATTAAAATAAACATGACCACCAGTCTTATGGTGTACACCTGTTATACATTTGATAATTGTCGATTTACCCGCTCCGTTCTCACCCATAATGGCATGTACTTCCCCACGCCTAGCTTGAAAATCCACACCATCAAGAGCTTTTACCCCTGGAAATTTCATTTCTATTTTGCGTACATCTAACAAAACATTTTCGTCCTTCACTTGGATACCTCTTTTCTGAAACATGAACAACCAGAGTCAATGAAACATGTGACCCTGGTTGCATGTCGTTGTCACTTCTAATGTATCAACACTTTTTACAATTAGTACTGACGATTTGGCAGTTCATCTGCTGCTGTTTCTTGAGGGAAAACACCTTCAATTGTAGGAATCCATTTTGGAAGGGTTTCACCATTCATAAGCATCTCAATAGCTTCAACAAGTTGTGGTCCAAGCTGAGGGTTACACTCTACAGTTACATTCATTTCACCGGCAACCATAGCTTCAAAAGCGCCTTTAACTGCATCAACACCTATAACAATAATATCTTCTCCTGGTTTAAGACCTGCGTCTTTAATGGCTTGGATTGCACCAAGGGCCATATCATCATTGTGTGCATAAAGTACATCAATTTTATCCCCTGACTTAAGGAAAGATTCCATTACTTCTTTACCAAGTGTTCTTGTAAAGTCACCTGTTTGTGATTTAGTAATCTTAATGTTTGCATTTGCCTTAATCGCTTCTTCAAATCCTGCTTTACGATCATTGGCTGGTGCAGATCCAACAGTTCCCTGTAATTCAACAACGTTGATTTCTTCACCATCTCTTCCGTTGGCAACCAGATAATCTACTAACCATTCTCCTGCCTTCATACCTTCAAGTGTAAAGTCAGAGCCCATAAATGTTACCCATAAAGAATCATCTGGATTGTCTGTAGATCTGTCTACAAGGATTAAAGGAATACCTGCATCTCTTATTTCTTCAAGAACTTCATCCCATCCACTTTCAACCACAGGGCTAAAGGCTATAACATCAACTTCTTGTGTGATAAAGGATCTAAGTGCTTTAATTTGATTTTCTTGCTTTTGCTGTGCATCTGAGAAAATTAAATCATATCCTGCTTCTTCACATGCCCCTTTAATTGACACAGTACTTGCTACACGCCAATCTGATTCTGCACCAAGTTGAGAAAAACCAACTCTAATTGGTTCATCTACTTTTGCAGCTTCCTCTTTAGCAGGCTCCTTAGTTGTATCTTTTGTTTGTGCTGTTGCTTTTGTGTCTGATTTTGATGGTTCTTCTTGACTACAAGCCCCCAAGCTTAAGACTAGGATCATACACATAATAACTGATACTAATTTTTTCATACCATTCTCCTTTTTGATCTGATTGTGTGATTTGTTAACCATAGTATAACGACATCATCACCCAAGGAGAATACTGCTCTTTATGATAATAAATCAATGAAATGTACAATTCAAAGGGCATCCTAGTCTTTCACCCTATGAACCCCATATTTTTATGATAAAAAAATACAAGTATTGACCGATGACTTCAATTACTTGTATCTCTTAATATTCTATGACATTTTTTATGATGAAATATTATTGCTTTAACTTATTTCTATAGTCTCTGGGGCTAACCCCCATATTTTTCTTAAAAATATAACTAAAGTATTGTGGTTCATTATAACCTACCTCATAGGCAATATCAGATAAACGTTTACTGCTCTCTTCTAACAAGACTCTTGCCTGGTCCAATCTTGTCTTAGTTAAATACTCTATAAAAGTATGATTGGTCTCATTGGAAAAAATCATGCTGAAGTGATTAGGGGATAAATTAACTTCTTTGGCGACACTGTTTAATGAAATGGATGACTCTAGGTAGTGCTTCTTAATATAATCTTTTGCAGTCTTAATAATGTTATGGTACTTATTCGTACTATTTTGATGGCGGTACTTAATGGTTTCTATCAATGTCTCCTTTACAAGTTTCTCAAGTGCCTTTTGATCCGTAGCATAAAGTTGAATCATTTCCTTTTCATTTACGACAGGCAAGACCCTCTCCGGTTTACCACCTAAAGAAACGATTAAATCAACACATTCAAAAATAATACTAACAACACTATAGTAACCCATCAAACCAGATGCCATCCCATGATCAAGCAGTATCTTTGAAACAAATTCTTCAACATCTTCTTTTTCAAGGCGACGTATTGTCTCATACTTCCCTTCGTAATAAGCTGTTGGCGAATCCATCATTTGCTTGTTGATATCATCGATATATAAAATCTGTCCTAAATGCAAGTCACTAAGATAACTCCGTGCTTTATTGGCACTATGCCAACTGTCTGATATGCCGCCAATGCGTTTAACAACTTGACCAATGCCGATAGTCCCTTTATGACCTATTATTTTTGAAACCTCATATTGTATAACACTGGCAAGAGAAAATGATTTTTCTATAATATCTTTAGAGTCTTCCCCCAATAATATAAGTATTAGTCGGTCATCTAAGCGATAATACCAGAGGACAGAACTTATCTTATCCAATTGATTCAAACAGAAATATTGGATCTTAAGGTAATCCACAACTTGATTAGATGTGATGTGCACATCTAGAACCATATAGGCTTTTGCAAGTATTTCTATGTCTAAATCTTTAGCATTTTTTATGACTTCCATGGTATCAATTCTACCACTTATAAGTTGCTCAAATAGATTATCTTTTCTTAAGGCTTCAATTGTTTCAAGTTTACCCTTCATGGACAGAAAGGTCATATTTGCCTCTTTTTCAACTTCAATCTCTTCGACCACCCTGTCCATAATAGCTCTCAGTTCTTCATATTTAAAGGGCTTGAGAATATAATCAGAGACACCCATCTTTAGTGCCTTTTTGGCATAATCAAAATCGTCATACCCACTTAAGAATATGACTCTGATCCAAGGCATAGTGCTTTTCAATATTTCTGCCAATTCGATACCATTCATAAAAGGCATCTCAATATCTGTAATCACAATGTCTGGTTTCATTTCGCTAATTAGGCTGAGGGCCATTTCACCATCCGATGCTTCACCACAAAAAGTAAAGTTGCTATTTTCCCATTCAGATAGATTAAACAACCTCTCTTTCACCCTGTATTCATCGTCAACAACAAACACTTTATACATGTTTTACCCCCGATTCCAATACTCTGTTACTTAGTCCAATCTTCAACTTTATTGTTGTCCCAACGCCAAGTTGGCTCTCAATACTCATACCACAATCTGTGCCGTAGTATAGTTTTAGTCGCTGTTGTACATTACACAAACCAAAACCAGATTGATTTCCATTATGATGGTCATAAATATCTTCTTGCTTTTCCTGATTCATCTTATTCTTAATAGATTCTAGCTGCTTATCAGACATGCCAACACCTGTATCTTCAATAATAAAATATATATGACCTTCTTCCATATACCCTCGAATCCGAATCATCCCTCTGTCTCTTAAGTACTTTATGCCATGATAAATGGAGTTTTCCACAAGGGGCTGTAATACTAATTTTAAGACTTTGATATCACTAATCTTTGCATCTACATCAATTTCGTATTGTAAGATATGGCCATATCTAAACTGTTGTATAATTAAGTAACTTTCAACATGATCGATTTCATTGCTCACACTAATCCATTCATCTCCTTTACTGAGAGCAACACGATAGAAGCTTGTTAAGGCTTCAACCACTTTTATAACATCTTCTTTTCTGTTTTTTTCTGCCAACCATATAATGGTGTCATAGGTATTATACAAAAAATGAGGTTTTATTTGAGCTTGTAGCAGGCTTAATTCCGCTTTTTTTAGTTTTTCATGTTCTTTATTATTTTCAAGAATTAGTTCTTTAATACGTTTGGCCATTACATTCAAACTTTTTGCAAGCGGCCTCAGCTCCATAACTTGAACGCCTTCAACCCTTGTATCAAATTCCCCTACTGCAATTCTTCCAGCCATACCCTCTAATTCATTTATTGGCTCTTGTATACCTTTGATCAATTTTTTCATCGTTTTAATCATCATGGCTGAGAATCCGACAATTAATAGAATATCAGATATCAGGATGGTATTTTGAGCCGTAATCATAATTTTATTCAACCTTGCAGCATTTTGTATCTCATAATAGATAAACTCTTGTAAAAGTTCACCAATTAGTGCAGATACATTTTTGATTTCCTCATGAATCTGTAATGTATCATCCACCCTAGCCTCTTGTTCTATGGCTAGCCCTAGCAAATCGATATAATTCTTTAACGTATCTGTTGTCCTTCTGGCTACCTCAAGATGTGTACTTTCATTTTCTAAAGTTGTATTTGCTGACAAATAGGCAAGTCCATCATATATATCCTCAACTAAGAAATATTGATTCTTCTTATCAAAGGATGACATGCCTGATACAATCTTCCATGTTTGGCTAGTCACATCACTCTCAACCCTACTTTTTAAATCATTGGCATATTCCACATTGGTAATTAACTGATCGTAGCGCATACTTAATAAATAGGAAGACACCATATTCGCTAAAACACTAATGATCAGAATAACAATCATACGTATAAAAACTGTCTTGATTTTTTTCTCAATAGATAAACGTTTTTCTTTCATACTAGTAGCCTCGCTCTGGCAAGTCTGTCAGGTCATCCCACATAGTAAAAACCGTTTCATTAGAGTAGATTTCTTTAGGTACAGCTTCCCCTCTTAAAATCATACTTGAAATTTCCATTAACTTGTTACCAATAAGTGGTGTACACTCCACAACACAATTAATTTTACCTTGTTTTAGTAGTTCGATACTCTCCTGTTCTCCGTCTACAGATACAATAACAACATCCATTCCAGGCATAAGGCCAGCTTCTTCTAAGGCTACAATAGCCCCATAAGTCATTGCATCATTATGAGAATATATGACATCAAATGTAAGATTAGACTTAAGGATATCTTTCATAATTTCTTTCCCTCTTGCATTCATAAAATCTCCATCCGTACTATAGACAATTTCCATATTCTTGTTTTCTTCTAAGATAGTTCTAAATCCTGCACTTCTGCCAAGAGCTGGTGTTGAATTATCCGTACCCCTTAATTCAACTATTCTAATTTCTTTATCTGTTTCACTATAATAATCCATCAAAAAATTGGCAGCTTTTCTACCCTCTGCCTCAAAATCAGATCCAATAAAAGTTGTATATAATGATTCATCAACTGTTGTAATGCCACGGTCAGTAATAATCACTGGTATGCCTGCATCTTTAGCCTCTTTTAGAACATTATCCCAGCCAGTTGATACTATTGGAGAAAAAGCTATGATATCAACTTGATTGGCTATGAATCGGCGTAGATGTTTTATTTGATTCTCATATTTTTGCTCAGCATTTAGATAGATTAGATCAACCCCATAATCCTCAGAAGCTTTTTTAATAGAGGCAGTGTTACCAATACGCCAACCACTTTCACTCCCAAGTTGTGAGAAACCAAGCACAAAGCTGGTAGATTGGTATTGAGTTTCTATATGATTATCAACACTTTCGCAACTTGTTATAACCATCATTATAAGTATTAGCCAAACATATCTTTTCATGATCACCATCACCCTTTTCTGACACCATATTAAACCATCTCCCTTCTATTATAGAACGAATGGCCTAGTAATTATATAGGATATTTTCTCGTATAATATTTAAAATATAAGAATTCCCTTTACACATCTACTAAATACAAAGTATAGAATAAAAGACCAACATCCCATGATGTTGGCCTTCACTATCAATATTCTTATTTTAATTCAAAGCTTGCTTTCAACACATCATTACCTGTTAATACCTTAGAGCGATCGTCAGGACACTGGCCACCAACAAACACTTCAAAGTTTCCAGGTTCAAATACTGCTTCACCATCTTCATTAATAACAGCCATTTGTTTGCTTAAAATCGTGAAACATAAGGTACGACTTTCACCTGCCCCAAGTTCGACATTGTCAAAGGCAACCAAGCTGTAATTTGGTACATCTACACTGGCCTCAATGTCTTTCAAGTAAACTTGGACAACTTCGCGACCTGTTTTATCAGACTCATTCTTAAGTGTCACAGTCACCTCAATATCTTCACCTTCTTTAACCTTTAGGCTACTAAGACCAAGATCACTGTAGCTGTACTTGTTATAACTTAAACCGTAACCAAATGGATAGAGTGGTTCATTTTCTATATATCTGTAGGTCCTGTTCTTCATGCTATAGTCTAAGAAATCTGGTAAGTCTTCTGTTGACTTCACCCAAGTTACTGGCGTTCTAGCACTAAAGTCTGCTTGACCAAAGATCAACTCTGCCAAAGCGATACCACCTTCTGCCCCTGGATACCAACCTTGAATGATTCCTGAAGTATGTTCATGAGCCCAAGTTAAGTCCATTGCACTTCCGGTCAAACAAACAACAATAGTTTTAACGCCTGTACCTACTACTGCTTCTAATAGCTCGTTCTGAAGACCTGGTAATTTAAGATCCACTTTATCACCAGCTGCTTCTGAATTTCCTGCATCTCCTTCTTCACCTTCATAAGATGCATTAAGTCCTACACAGACAATGGCAACATCTGATTTGAGGGCCGCTGATACAGCTTCTGCAATTCTATCATGACTTGTTGCTAGATGCTCAGTTTTTTCATGTACAACTTCACAACCTTTAGCGTAATATACTCTAGCCTTATCACCCGCCATATCTTGAATGGCTTTAAGTGGTGTTACAGTCCTTGATGGTGTACCGTTATAGTTACCCACAAGCATCTTGCCATCATCAGCATTAGGACCAATCACTGCTATGTTTTTAAGCTCATCAATATTAAGAGGGAGTGCCTTATCTACATTATTAAGGAGAACCATTGATCGTCTTGCTACGTCAATTGATAACTTATGATGATCTGGATGGTCATTCACCTCATATGGAATTTGTGTATATGGTACTTGCTCCTCTGGGTCAAACATACCAAGCTTCATTCTAGCTTCAAAAAGACGTTTACATGCTGTGTCAATATCCGCTTCTGATAAAAGTCCTTGGTCAATAGCAGATAGTAAACTTGCATATGTTTTGCCACAGTTCAAATCACTACCATTCTTAACAGCCATAGCAGCAGACTCTTGTGGTGTCTCTGTTACTTTATGGTGTAAATGGAAATCACAGATGGCCCAGCAGTCAGAAACAACATGACCTTTGAATCCCCATTTATCTCTAAGTATGTCTTGAAGTAGCGTTTTTGAACCACAACATGGTTCACCATTGGTTCTATTATAGGCACCCATTACTGATTCCACTTGACCTTCTATAACAGCCTTCTCAAATGCTGGTAAATAAGTTTCCCACAAATCTTTCTGAGATACTTCAGCGTTAAATGAGTGACGTAAATTCTCTGGTCCATTGTGTACTGCAAAATGCTTGGCACATGCAGCTAACTTAAGGTATTTAGGGTCATCTCCCTGTAATCCTTTAATAAAGGCGAGTCCTAGTTCACCAGTTAAGTATGGATCTTCACCATAAGTTTCATGACCTCTTCCCCATCTAGGATCTCTAAATATATTAATATTAGGTGACCAATAAGTAAGACCTTTATAAATGTCTCTATCACCTTGGCGTACAAATTCATGGTGTTTTGCTCTTCCTTCATCTGATATAACATCTGCTACTTGCTTAAGTAGACTTGTATCAAAGGAAGCCGCCATACCAATAGCCTGTGGAAATACTGTTGCCACACCTGCACGGGCAACACCATGAAGACCTTCATTCCACCAGTTATAGGCTGGTACACCAAGACGTTCTACAGCTGGCGCATAGTGGAGCATCTGTGACACTTTCTCGTCTAAAGTCATTTGTCCTACAAGGTCAGCAGCTCTTTCAGCAAAGCTCATTGTTGTATCTAAGAATTTCTCTGACATAATTTACTCCTTATAAATAATCGTTGTTTGTAACATCCTATATTCATCCTAACCTTCTTCATAACACATAGCAAGTCAAAAACTTATGTACATATATAGATATCTTATGATATTATGAAAATATGAGGGCAATATATATTGATATATTGCTTAAGCCCAATATTAGACCCTAGATTGGAGACTTTATGGAAATTCGTCATTTAGAGGAAGTTGCCTTAACACCCCATATTGTTTTTTGTAATAACTATATTGACGGCATGAATCTACCTATTGGTTATCAATTGGATAGTCGCTATATTTATGACTATGAGATAGAACTTGTTACAGACTGCAACAAAGGTTATATGATTCAAAATGGTAAAAAAATTATGATCAAACAAGGAGATATCTTCTTTCGTAGACCTGGCGAAACAACTAGAGGTGTTATGCAATATAGCAGTTATGTGTGTTGTTTTGAGCATAAAAAAACAGGCAGAAAATTTTCAGGTGGTTATGATGTAATGAAGCCTAAAACCTTTCTAACACCTATCCATCACGCCCTTATAGATGACCTTCCTAGCCAGTTTCATACAAGTTCATACAACCGTTACCTGAACCAATTCAAAGACCTATTAAACTGTTACATAACACCCCATAAGGGGTCTGAAGTTTATATGTCTTCCTTAATTATTCAGATTCTCTACCAGCTCAATCAGGAAATAAATGAAGTTGTTGATCACAGGCATAAGAGGGCTTCAACCATCAAAGAAGTCATTCGATACATCAATCAACACTATGAGGAAGACCTAGATTTGGCAAAACTAAGTGATGTTGCTCACCTATCTCCTACGTATTTTCATCAAGTATTCAAAAAAATCGTTGGCCAATCCCCTCAAGCTTTCTTAACTGAGAAAAGGGTCAATTCTGCTAAAGAAATGTTAATTCATTCAAATGACAGTGTTAAAAGCATTGCTTATAAGACTGGTTTCAAGGACAGTTCCTACTTTTGTTATGCCTTTAAACGTGAAACTGGCCTCTCACCACAGAAGTACCGAGAGGCCAATCAAATTACCTATATGAATACTTAAGATGACACCCAGAACCTAAGAGTCGTTTTAAGTTTCTCTGGTTCAACACGGCTAGGGTCACTTAAGTATATTTCCTTGTGATTCTTGCCAATTCTTTTCAAACCTTGATCCTTGGCAAATGCCTCCATTCTTGCAAAACTTGCAGGTTCATCGTCATAAGGTCCAAGGTGCATCATTTGTACAGCTCTGCCTTCATTTATGGTCTCAAATTGAACATCCAAGATCCGTTCATTCTTCTTTTTCTCATACGCAACACTTCGTACTTGCTCAACCAGCGCATCAGTCACAAAGTCAGGTTGTCTAATCATCACTTTATAGGTGAAGTAATCTTTCATTTCAACAATACTGCTTCCTTCTTTGTATTTGGCAATACCTTCTTCAGTAAAGCCCCATATACCCTCAAGTGGGAAGACTGTATATTCAAAGTAACCTTCAGGTGTAACACCACTTTTCGGCATCATTCTTATCCCATATGAGATTCCATATAAGGCTCCAACACATTCTGCAAATCCCTCACTATTAGGATTCCCTTCACCCGTTACAGTTAAATACCGTATAGTAGGTACATCTATAATTGTTGGTTCGTTCTTTGGTAAATAAAGTGTTTTGTCCTTTTTTCTCCATTCGTATTTCATTGTATTCCTCCTCTATCTGACTTTTTGACTATCTAGCTACTATTAGTTTAACCTATACACTAAGGGGAGAGTCAATGGCAAAATAAAAACAGGTTATACAAAATGTATAACCTGTTACAGAGTGAAGACAAAGTCTTCTCGCTGACAGATTGTGAGAAACAGATGAGTTTCAAGGAAGCTCTAGACAGCCTGGCGTGCAGTGTATATAAATACACAAACGTCTGGTTGTTGTAAGCTGACGATGGAAATCGCTGTTTGTCTACGGTCTTAAACAGGTTATACAAAATGTATAACCTGTTTAAGTCTATTATGCTTTAAATCCACGGGTCTGGTCACTATAAACAGTTTCATTTAAGGAACCTTTACCATAGGTCAATCCTGCATATACTTGCTGACTATTCTGGATTAACGGTGCTGTTTGAGCCTCTGATTTAGTTGCCTCCTGCCATCCAAGTAACAAAGAACTTAAGACGTCTTTTGCTACATGTAACGGTTTCATACTTTTGCTATGGGAAGCTTCTATAAACTTCTTATTAACAAAGATATATAGGGACATAAGGTCCTTAGATATTTCGTATCTGAAGTCTAAGTTATCACTTAACTCTCTCAGCAATCTGGTTGCCTGATTCATAGATTTTGCAAATCCCTTATGATCTTCATGGTCATATTTATCAATAGCGTCATCTAGTTCTGCCATTAACATTTCGTAATTGATGATCACCAAATCATTCTGGCTTGCTGTTACAATTCTAGACTGAAATGCCTTTACCAATTGGGTCTTCATCTAATCACCTAACCTTGTAAGAGTTGTAGTAAGGACTGTGGCCTCTGGTTGGCTTGAGCCAACATGGA